>Ga0134075_10000254_pt1 | contig 15347 bp, 9 predicted proteins | sample 15_taG_18_FD_119775 | JGI IMG/M metagenome (GOLD analysis project Ga0134075, IMG submission 119775) | Grasslands soil microbial communities from the Angelo Coastal Reserve, California, USA - 15_D_Rain_40cm_5_09212015 | ecosystem: Environmental > Terrestrial > Soil > Grasslands ... | reverse complement strand
CGGCCAGCCGAATCCTCAAGCTTGGTTGCGGCCACAGGCCGCGCTAGTCAAAACAAGCGCGGCGTGCTAAGGTAACCGCCCGCATGACCGGGTTGGAGTGTCATATATGGGCATTATGTCAACCGGCGGACGTGGAATTTAAGGCACAATGTTCTGGGGCGCGGAAGGCTCAATCTGGGTTTTGTCTCTTGATTCGTTCTCAGGCGCAGCCTCACAACCCGCTTCCGCATTGTCGTCCAACCCTGGATCAGTCTGAACTTGAACGCCTGCGTCAATCTGTCCCGTAACAAGCTACGAGCGCGGAGCGACACGTTTCCCGGCGAGTACGGTCCCCCGCTGGAAAGAGTCTCTGGCGGCCGGTCCGCTTGTTTTCGTAATTGTTGACGAATTCGAACGTACCGTCTCGAAGGTCGAGCACCGCAACGTGAACTGCCTAAGGCATAGAACTTCGAGCCAAAATCGATCAAAGTAAAAGTGACCTAAAGCCCACCCCGTGGCGGCTATCCATGCCGCCACGGAACTATTTTGCGTCTGGACCGACTTGCTCGCGAAAAGCGATCAATTGGCTCCAGAGGCTGGCTGTCGAGTTGACGTAGGGGGCTAATTGCCGGGCAATTGTTGCTTCTCGCAAAGCACCGCTCAACTTTCCTTCCTGCAGCAGTAAACGCGCCGTAAGCTCATGGCCCCGATACCAGTAGGGATCCAGTTGCTGCAACTGGTGAAGCCAATTCATCGTCCTCGGATCACTGGTCATACTGGCGAGTGTAATCAGATCCATTAATGCGAGCATGGGTTTGTCTGTTTGCTCGACAGCCCGAATCGCGGAATCGATTCCTTTTTGAGCCAGCCTCGTGCGTGATTCTTCGTCAAGTGTATTCCAGTTCTCCCGGAGAAAAGTCACGATCAATCTCGCCGCTTCCAGGTGGTACGTGCCGACATGTTCCATTGCTCGTTCGACATCTTCCGCAGACTTCAGCAGCGCTGATTCGTCTCTGGAATCGACAGCTCGGGCGGCCACAATCAAGAATGTCTCCGCTTTCCAATTTCTATACGCGTATGACGTCATGCCTATCGAAGCCGTCATTCCCGCCGCGACCCCTGTTATTTGCAGCCATCTCCTGGCCCACTTTGATGAGCCTGCCGGGGCAACGGCTCCACTGCAGTCGAGAGCCGCGAACGAAAGCGCGATCCAGATGTAAAAGTAATAGGTTGTTGGAATAACTTCCCCGTTGAAACAGTTGCTTGCCAGGCCTGCTGGCAGCGCTGCACCGATCGCGGCGTATAAAGTCTTGTTTCTCCGATCGAGTGAAGAACGAAGGATCTGTATTGTGTTACAGGCAAAGCCGGCAATCAGGCTGGCGAATGCGAGCAGACCGATGAGACCCTGTTCAGTCAGCCTGTCCAGAAACACGTTATGCGCGCTTTCCCAATGTACGTCCGGATTGAATGCACTGTAATTGTTCGAACGATATCGTGTAAACGCGACGCGAAACATACCGGGGCCTGCTCCCAAAAGCCACGTTTTCGGCACGATGCGTTGAGCGACGTCTTGCCACAAAATGATTCGTCCCAGCGAAGACGGGTCAGTGCCAAGCCTCATGGCAGAACCTGCATAAGTCGCGACCGCGATTGCGATGGTGACCGCCGCTATGAGAACAGCAGCCGGCTTTACCAGATGTTTCCCGGAATACGCTTCGAGTGTCAGACGCCAACCCAGGAACACAGCCAGACCGATGATGCATCCAGCCAAACCACCCCGACCTGTCGCCAAGGCGAGAACCGCGGCGATGAGAGTCATATTTGCGACATTCAAGGCTCGCATCATCCAGCCGGTTTCGGATGACAACAATGCCAGCGAGCTGAAAAAAGGGTACAGGAGGTAGTTTGCAAAATAAGTGGGCTGACCGATCGTTCCCGATGATCGGTAACTGCCTGCAAATTGTTCGACGATTTCTCCTCTAAGAAATGCGGGCAGGAAGGGATCCCATCCGAGCCACTGAAGCATACCGTATGCGGCACTCAGGAAACCGATGGCCGCAATGGCGCGCAATAAGAATTTGAAGTGTTTTGGATTGCCCCTGATAGCAAATGGGATGGACGCTGCGACAGATATCATTGCAAATTGGGTGATCCATCCCATTCGCCGCCAGTCGCCGCCCCAGAAACTGACTGCTGGAGAAAGCGAATTGGCCGTGGCCAATGTGATTGCCGCCATCTGGATGACGAACAGGAGAAGCATTCGTTGTGAGAAGCGTGAAGGTGAGTACTGCAAAAATTGAATACAGACTTGAGGAAGGAGAATCGCGGCCCCCAGGAGCGCCGCTACAGCTTTGGGCACGGTGTACGCATTCCAAATGCGCACCCAGAAGAACAGGGTCTCGAAGGCGATTGCCACGCAAACCGAGACCAAAAGAATGCGGGACTGTCGGATCGGGTCACTCACGAAATTCAGCCGTTGCCTAAAATCTTCTTGCCGTTTCGGTCAGAGCGCTAATTCAACCGAACGAGCCTTACACTCGTGATCGAATTCAATGCACTGTGTCCCTGGAGATCAGCGACCTCTTCAATCTTCAGCCCGAAACCCGATTTCGAGGGTTGAATCGATCGTAGCCGTATGTGCGCGACATCAACCGAGCCTTGAGGCTTACTTCCCAACTGGAAGGATGCGATACGAAGTTCGCCGGAAATGTTGTCAATGTTTATAGCGAGCGGCTTCGAAGTAAAACCGTCAGCGGAACCTCCAAGGATATCGTCCGGCGAAAATTGAATCGCTGTCGGGTCGAAGCGGACTAGCACCTGGTAGGCGCCTATTGGTGCATTTCCGTCAATGACGAGGCTCAGAGTTCCTTCATCTACCACGTTCTCCAACCGCGAGCGCTTGACGTTGGTTTCCGCAACAGCAGCGAGGACGTCGGAGTCCGCCAGAAGATCGATATGGACTGCGTCGCGCAGCGTCTCGCGGGGCAATTCAAGCTGCTGAAACGGACCAATGGGCAATTCCTGTAGTTTGAGAAACCGGCCGGTTGCGTCTTTGTGCCGCACAGTGACATTGCTCGCAACCGAACTCGTATTGATGACTCGAACGGCATACTCGCCTGCCTGCGGGATATCCAGAGCCAGCTCACGTTTGGGCCAACTTTCAGGGTCGCGGGGCTCAGCGCTCTGTCCAAGCAGGTTGTAAGACATCTGGATGCCGTCACTGGTGGAAACGGCGGCGAGCCAACCGCTGGCTTCATCTGGTTGCGGTCCGAAAACTTCACCTACAGTCAGAGATTCAATTGCGTGAGCGGGCATACGGAGCTGTGCCTGGCCCAGGAGTTTGCCTTTATTCAAAAACGCCCAGATATCAACAGTCGCATCGCGATCGGTGCTGTTGCTTATCAGCAGCTGCGCGTCGAATCCAGTGCCGATCTTGAAATCTGGGACAAACAGCCGGGTCTCGGCGAATGCGGTTGTCTGAAAGATCATCGCTGGAATTATCAAACCTGCAAGAATGCTCCCAAGCCGGCGGATATGTAAGATGAATCGCATTTGGTTCTCCTTTGCGGTCAGAGCTACGGCACACGCACCACGGTTATGGAATCACTGCTGAGAGTGACACCGCTTGCCGGCAGATCGTCACCGTTTGTGTCTGCCAGCGTGACTCCAGACAGGGTCAGCGGGCTGGTTCCCACTGCCACCGGTGTAAACACCAGATTTGCGACCGTGAATGTCCCTGATGGGGCGCTGCCAAACTGGAAGTGATTGATGGTGACAGTGCCTGCATTATTGTCGACGTTGACTGTCATGGGTGTGCCTGTAAATCCGTCCCCAGTTCCGCCTTTCACGTCAGCGGCGTTCACCATGACGGTCTTCTTGTCGAATCCTATCGTGATCTGATATGCGCCTACTGGAACTGTGCTGTTGATCACGACATCCACGGAAGCCGGTATCGTCGGCGCTGGAGGAGCGAACACCAGCGAATTCGATGTTGTACCGGCGACGGTCACCGTCACGGTTCCCGCCGCAGCCGCCTCGGGCACGTGGAGTTGCAGCTGGGTCCCGCCGGCGTGCATGACAGGTGCAGTCGTCGTTCCGCCTCCGGCAGTGTTGAACTTCACATTGTTATTTGACGGCGTCACGATATCGAAACCGGCGCCTTCCAATAACATCGTCTCTCCGGGCGACGGATTCCCCAACATGGTCGCTAACTGCACGCCGCAAATGGTTCCCGCCACCACTACGATGCGTCCTGCACTTGTCTGGCCTCCGACACCCACGGTTACCGGTCCACACACAGCGTCCGGCGGCACTGTCACCGTGAGAGAACCGGTCGCCGCTGCCGTTACTGTCCCAGTCGTTGTTCCTGTTGCCGAACGGAAAAGCACAGTGTTTAACGAAGGCGTCGCACTGAAGCCAAGTCCCGTCAGTGTCACGCTACTGCCCGGAGTCACGTTGAAAAACGGCGACACGCCCGTCACTACAAGAGGCGTACTGGTCCCCGTAACAGTTAACGGAAACTCGTTTCCCAGGAGAGGCACATCCTGCCTGTAGACCTGCAGCGGGCCGCTGACAGCATCAGCAGGCGTCACGACGGTTAGGCTTCTCGACGTTGCCGCCGTAGGCGTCACGCCTGTGACTCTGCCTCCATTGGTCGTGAACAACACCTTGTTGTCCGCGGGAGTCGCAGAAAAACCTGTACCCGTTATGGTCAAGGTGTCTCCTCGATTTGGAGTAGCCGGCGATACCGCGCCCACCGTCGGTGTTTGCATATCCGGAATCGCGCGTACCGAGAACGAGGCAAGCATCAGGCAGTCGCCAATGTTGGCGGTGCCATTCAAATTCGTATCACCAACCGCCAGTGGCAAAGCGGGCGGATTTAACCCTCCCACTGTGCGTGCACACGCCAGTGCATCGCTGATGTTCACATTGCGGTCTCCGTTGATGTCACCGCGCTCGATCACTCTCACAGGGATAGCGTTGGATGTCCCTGCGGGAGACACGGCCGTCACGGACACCGCTTCCGCGGGCGTTAATTGGCCGGTCGGCACCGTCGCAATGAGCTGTGTCGCGCTGACGAACGTCGTGCTCAGCGGAGTCCCCCCCAGCTGGACTTGCGTTGCCGGAGTGAAGTTTTGGCCTGTGACAGTCAGCCTGAAGCTGCCGCCAAATAGAGGGGCCAGAGATTGTGATAATCCCGGGGGTGTTGCGGTCAAATCACTGATGATCGGCCGGTCAGCGCCTGGCGGCAGAATGATGTACCCGGGGAATAGTGCGGACGTCCCAGCGCTCGTCGTTACTGTAAAACTGCGTGTATCGGTCATCGCGAGGGGATCGATACCGATGCTTACAGGCAGATTTGTCGACGTTGCTCCACTCAGGATTGTGACCGTTACACCGGTCCCGCTAAAAGTGACAGCTGTAGCTCCAGTCAGATTTTGCCCGCTGATAGTTGTAGGGATGGCTGTTCCCGCCTTTCCCGAGGATGGTGTGATGCCCGTAATTATTGGCGTAGCAGGCGACAGCACTGTAAAACCTGTAAACGGTGCCGATGTCCCCGCAGCCGTCGTCACTGTAAAGCTGTGTGTATCTGGCGTTGCGCTGGTCGTGATGGTGATGCTGACTGACAGGCCGGTCGCGGTTCCGGCGGTTCCGATGATCGCGGTGACTCCGGTCCCACTGAAGTCGACCCTTGTCGCCCCCGTGAGGTCCGTGCCCGTAATCAAAGCAGGCAGCGTCGTGCCAATTGTTCCCGACGTTGGATCGATTGCCTTAACAACCGGAACTGACGCGCCAGCGGCTTCGAGCGCCATGCTGTGATTGGAACCTGCTGCGATAGCAATCGTGCTGCTACCCGGCCCCAATCCGCCGATCGCAACTGGAGTGGTGCTGATGGACCCGAAAGTACCATTCCCGAGTTGGCCGTTTAGATTATTTCCCCAGGCGACTGCCGACCCGTCGGATTTGAGGGCAATGCTGTGCGACGCGGAACTACCCGTCGCGATCGTGATTACTCCGCTCAGGGGGCCAAGTCCGGACACCTGACCAGGAGTGGTTCTTAAACCGGTAGTTCCGTCACCGAGCTGGCCATTGAAACCGCTTCCCCACGACAGAACCGTCCCATCGAATTTCAAGGCAATGCTGTGCTGACTGCCGGCGCCGGCCAAGATCACTCCGCTGCCTGGCCCGAGACCGGTCACCTGTACCGGGCTGAGTCTCGTGTTAAACGTGCCGTCACCGAGCTGGCCGTTAAAGTTCGCTCCCCAGGCGAGAAGTGTCCCGTCGGATTTGAGGGCGAAATTATGCTGGCTTCCTGCTGCGATTGCGCTGACTCCGCTGGCCGGCCCAAGGCTGATCACCTGAAGGGGCGTATTTCTTGCTGTAGTGGTGCCATCCCCAAGTTGGCCATTGAGATTCGTGCCCCATGCCAGGACTGTGCCGTCTGACTTCAGGGCAAGGCTATGCTGGGCGCCTGCGGCGATTGCAATCACTCCACTGCCCGGTCCAAGACCGCTCACCTGCACCGGCGTATTTCTGGAGTTGTTTGTGCCATCGCCGAGCTGACCACCGAAATTGGCGCCCCACGCGAAAACCGTACCATCGGATTTCAGGGCAAGGCTATGCTGGCTGCCTGCCGCAACCGCAATTATTCCGGTGCCCGGGCCGAAACCGCTGACCTGAGCAGGTACAGGTCTGGCGGTGAAGGTACCATCTCCGAGCTGGCCGTTATTGTTGTTGCCCCAGGCGAAAACCGAACCATCCGACTGCAGAACGAGGCTGTAAAGATTTGCTGGGGCGATGCCAACGGTTCCATTCAAAGCTGCCAGCGGGAAGGCACTCAACTTGCCGTCCGTGCTGCCGTTGCCGAGTTGGCCAGAATTGTTCTTGCCCCATGTCAGAACCGAGCCATCGCTCTTCAGGGCCATAGTGTGAGTGCTGGCGCCGGAAAGCGCGATCACTCCGCTGCCCGCTCCAAGACCGGCGACGGGAATAGGAGTGTTAGCGCTTGTGATGAGCGTGCCGCTGCCCAGTTGGCCGGTGTTATTGTTGCCCCAGGCCAGCACCGAACCGTCCGACTTCCTGGCCAGGCTGTAGTCGTTACCGGCGGCGATTCCCGTCACTCCGCTGGCCGATCCAAGGCGTGCGACCGGAACCGGGATGTTCCTGTTGATGGAAGTGCCGTCCCCGAGCTGCCCGACGTTATTGCTACCCCAAGCCAGGGCGGAACCATCCGATTTCGAAGCCAGGCTGTGCTGCGACCCGGCAACAATCGACGTCACTCCACTGCCTGATCCAAGATTACTCACCTGAACGGGAGTGAGCCGTGTGATAAATGTGCCGTCTCCAAGCTGGCCGGCGAAATTGGCCCCCCACGCCAGAACCGTGCCATCGGACTTGAGGGCCAGAGTATGCTGGCCTCCGCCTGTGACCGCAATGACACCACTCGCTGGACCAAGGCCGCTAACCTGAACGGGTGTGGGTCTGTTGTTGTTTGTGCCATCGCCAAGTTGGCTGTTGAAATTGGCTCCCCACGCGAGTACCGTCCCATCGGATTTCAGGGCAAGGCTATGCTGATCGCCGGCCGCGATTGCGATCACTCCGCTGCCAGTTCCCAGACCGCTGACCAGACTGTATGAACTCCTTGGCGTGAAAGAGAATGAGCCGTCCCCAAGTTGACCCGAGCCATCGTTGCCCCACGCGAGTACCGTGCCATCGGATTTGAGCGCCAGGCTGTGTTGCGTGCCGGCTGCGATCGCGATAACGCCGCTTCCCGGTCCAAGTCCGCTGACCGGGACAGGCGCAATCCTTGGCAGCACGGTGCCGTCTCCGAGTTGACCCAAACTATTGTTGCCCCAGGCGAGCACCGTACCGTCGGACTTGAGAGCCAGGCTATGATCACCGCCCGAGGCGATCGAGATGACGCTGCTCCCGGCCCCAAGACCCACAACTGGACCTGGTATCAACTCCGCCGCCGGGTTGGGGAAACCCAACTGACCGGAATCATTGCTGCCCCAGACTAGAGGAACATTGAACCCCGGATTGACCGTAAAGCCGCTGAATGGTGCAGAAGGCCCGGCGTCGGTCGTCACAGTCACGGTGTGCAAGCCTGTCGGGGTACCTGGCGCGAGGCTGACGATGACGGGCAGGTTCGTCGAGGTTCCTCCGGTTCCAATTGTGACCGTCACACCGCTGCCAAAATCGGCTGCTTTGGCTCCGCTCAGGTTATTTCCGGTGATCGTTACAGCCAGCGTCGCTCCTGTGTTACCGGCAGGCGGACTAATGCTGGTGATCGCCGCTGGGGGAATACCCGTGGCGGTAAACGTCACGGGACTCCCCTGGACTGTTCCTGAAGCGGTCGCCGTGAGCGTATTGAGGCCTGCAGCCAGAATCCAGCTTCCGACTGTAGCAATGCCGGAGGCATCGGTTATCTGGGTCGCGCCAGTAACGTTGCCTCCGCCTGTTCCGGCGGCGAATGTTACAGTGATTCCAGAGGCAGGGTTGCCGTCGCCGCCCCGCACAACTACGGACGGTCTTGGCGATACCGGGGCGCCGGTCGCGCCCGTCAGATTCGTTGGCGAGTTCGCCGAAATCGTTCCGGCAGTAAGCCCCGAAAGAAACGCCACGATGTCGTCAATCATGGTCGCCGGCAATGCGATCCCGCCGATGGCCGTGCCGGCTGGCGAGTTGTTGAATGCGGGCGAAGTGTAAAACTCTACTGCCTGACGAAGCGTTGCTGCGGAACCGTCATGGAAGAACGGTCCCAGATTCGCGACGTTAAAGAGCTGAGGAACACTGAACTCGCGAGAGCCGCATTGGCCGACGGATGGTTCGCACGGAAGATTATCCACCCCGGCTGAGTTAACAGCCTGGTTGACGACGCCAGTATTAAAGGATGCATTTACGCCGATCGACTTGCCCAAAATGGAGACCGTGGTTTGCGCAAGCACCGGGCCTCCATGGCACTCCGAACATTTCGCCTGCCCGAAAAAGGCATCTCGCCCTCGCTTTTGCGCGTCGGTAACGGCAAAGCGGTCGAGATTGAATTTGTCCGGATCGCTTCCCGATGGGAAGTCCAATGAGAGTAAGAAAGCTTCGATCGCCGCCAGTTCGTCAGGTGTTGGCAGCCGGAAATCGGGACTTGGTCCAGAGCTCCGACGCGTCGAGAGAACGCCGCTGGCATCGATCGTGATAGTACCGCTCGCGTCGATGGTGAAGTTCGTCGATCTCGGAAAGTGCTGGACGACAGCCCCCGTGGCGAACGTCCTGAGATCCGGTATATCGCCACTGAATCCAAACGGCGCAGTTCGGCTCAGGTTTAGAAGATGAGGAGATTTCCGAAAGACTGGTGGATTGGTAAAGCCATCGATGTTTTCCAGGATGAGAGCCCGGCCCTGTGGGAAGTCGGTGCTCGCACTCCGTCTCATCCGCTTCGGGTCTTCGAGCTGGTTAAGATTTCCGGCCGTAATGCTCGCGACGGTGCCCGAACACGAATTGCCGTCGGTTACAGTGCCCACTAAGGGCGGACTTATACCGCCATAGACGAGATACGCCGTCGGCGAAACACGTGACAGCACTTTAGCTCGCGCGCCGGCCGAGGTGATGATTCCCCTCAACTCACCCGTGCATGGCGCATTGCTCGGGACCGCAGCAGTTAGAACCAGCAAATTGAGATTGAAGTCGAAGCCGGCATCGAAGCTCGAGGGCGCGGTCTCTGCGATGAAAAGCGGGTCGAACGTCGATAAAAGCGACCCAAAGCGCGACTGAACATTCGTGGGTGACAGCCTGAAGTTTTGACTGGCGACGTGACATGATGCGCATGTCCTTCCGTTCCCGAGGAAGGGCTCATTATTGAATAGATTCTCGCCTTGTTTGATCTGAGTCGCCATCGGGATCGTAAAACTCTTGCCTGCCGTGTTGGATGGCGTGGGCGTTGTCACGAGCACAAAGTCAGAGTTCTGATCCGTGTCCAGTGTTCGTCGAAGGCTGATCGTGTTTGTCGTCGCAAGGGCCGGCGCTGGAGGACCGGCGGGCACTCCCGGTGGTGAGAAGTCGTGATTGTCGCTACCAAAATTGTTCTCGGTATTACCTGTAAAGTTGCCATAAGACAAACATTCGTTTCGCGGAAACGCAGCTGTATTCAACGGATTATTTTTGAAACACACCTTTCCGCTGATCGGGTTCAGGAGCGGAGGAATGGTGAAATCGGGAGTCGGCGCCCCGGGAAGATTCGCGAATTCCTGCGTTGCAATCAGCGTCAGGAGGCTGCTCGCCGTTCCACCTCCGGGCGGGGTAGTGTTCGGATTGGACGGGAATTTGAACTTGCCTGTCTCCCGTCCCGCCGCGTCGAAAAAGACGAGCATGGCAGCCGAGTGCACGCCATCCGTCGGTCCCCATCGGTTCTGTCCCGGTGCCTCTTGTTCGATGACAATGAACTGGATCTTCGAGTTGCCATTCGCGCCAGCCATCACTTCCTTGATGTGAATATCATGGTTAGTTGCGCGAACGCGGCCCTGAAAGAACCAGAGAACAATTGCAACCGTCACTACAACCGAACCAACGTATAGCAGTTGTCGCCTTCCTGGGTTCATCAACACCTCTCATTCGGTCAGTCAAAGCCCGGTTATTCAGATTCCCCAATCTTTCATCGCGTTCTCATAGAACTTTTGGCACTACCTGCGAGATTTTTCGGATTTTGGCAATCTACTGGCCAGGTCAGTGCGCCCGAAATACCACCGTCGGATCGCATTGATGGACATTGGTTTGGAGATGAGGCATGCGTAATGCTTTTATGCTGGAGAAGTGACGGCGTGAAAAACGTAAATATTTCCAGGGAAGAACGCCCTGTTGGAGACAAATCTTGCCGTCATTGACAACGAATCCAGCGGGGCGTTTTGGCGAAGCATCGAGAAAGTCTGATGTCCGATCCGAATCCCCTTATCCGGTCCCGTGCGTTGGAACATTTCAGAAAAACTGTTGGGCTGGAGGGAAGCGGCGGCGTCCAGGTCAATGTCAACCAGCAGACGGCACTCATCCGAAACGGACCACACAGCTTCGAGGAGGTCATGGATAAGGTTCGAGCCAAACTGCTCGAAGAGCGCCGGAATCGGATCAGCGAATGAAAGAACTTTTGTCCGAAAATCGACAAAAACGCGACATGGGGAGCATCGAAATTGAAGGGTGTGGATGTTATTTTGGAGTGCTCGGGGCCTCAACGTGACTGTAGCTTTATGAATGGTCGGGACGCGGTATTGACTCTTCAAACGCTCACAAATGCATATCCGCGCTCCTGCGCACGATTCACGGCCACAATTCCCGCTGGCACGAAACGTGAATTGGCAACCAAGTTGGTGCTCAATTCTTTGAACACGCTCTCCGCTTTTCCACCAGATGCAGCGGCCAGCGGCTCCGCAATTTGCTTGGTCGCCATTTCGCACACCGCGAATTGCACGCCACGCTTGATGAGCGTGTCAATGTTTGCGCTCCTATTGGGTAGTCCAGAGTCTGGCAGGTTGTAGAGATTGCTAGTAGGAACCTGCTTGGTTTTGGGATCGGTGAAATTGCTGAGTCGGGAGATTGCCGCGCCGTACTTCTTCCACATCGCGTCATTGAAGGCGAATGGCGTGGCAAAATGCCGCGCCACGATGACGACCGCTAAGTCCGAATCTTGCAATCCGTATGCGTCTTTATTCGCGATGAAATAGTTGCTGGCGTACAGCAATGCGTAACCAAAGCCGTCCGGCATCGTCGCATCAAATACGAGCCGGTGTTTACCGGATATTTTGTCGAGCCAGTCATCCTCGGTGTGACGTTCCGGCTCCCATCGGTCTGCGCGGGATTGCGCTTGCAATGCCCCAGCGCCGACGGCGGCAGCGGCGAATGCCGCCCCTCGACCGCCAACCTGCATGACAAACGACCGCCGTTGAAGTACGGACTGCATGAGTTTCATAGGGAACGCCCTCCTCGCGTGCGATTTCTAGTATGACTGAAGAGGTAGGAACAGTTTCAAGCGAATGCACTTCGTAGAAGTTGGCGAGACGAGTACCCGCTCAATTCGCGGCAACAAACATGAGCAAGACCACTTCGGAGCCGCTTCCCGCAATGCGGGCAGTTCATTAAAGTTCGGGAACGTTATCGCGGCTGGGAGTGGTAGCGGCCAATGGTTTGTTCGGCGATTACTGGCGTGCAAAAGTTTCAAGGCTCCCACACCGATATCGTGAAGCATCGTTAAAATTCCCCAACCATGCCTTAATACTTCGATGGACAAATACTTACGGTATTCGATATTGAAAGTTGTCAGTGCCGGGTTTGTTAGGGTGAGGGCGGTCGGATGAATGAGTTTTGAACACAGCTTGAAGAGACATTCTTCTTTTTCGTCGCGCCTTGTAACTGTTATTCGCTTGGCAATGACTGGTTCGGGCAGATCGGCCACGTCGTCAGGAGCTACTTTTTGCATTTTCTCGTGCAGTTCACGCGCATCAATATCAGCTTCGCGTAGGAACTGAGACGCCTCTGCTTCTCCCCTCGAAAATAAACTGCGCCCAAAAGCGTAATTCAGTCTGACTTCTGAGGAGCAAAGCCATTAGATCGGCTTCCAATTCAACCCAGTTGGCTGCCCTGGACAGCAAAAGGTCCAAATAGCGAAGAATATGTACCCGCGCCCTCTGCTGATCCGACTGATCATCATCAGCGATTACTCTTCCTACAACGTCGCGGCATTGTTTGATCGCAAATCGGAAATGATCGGCGCTGTAGTGCGCGATTAAATTCTTGATTGCAGCGATGCGATAAGGCTCTCTTTCCATCAGTCCTCATTTTCCCATTTTTCTAGTACATCGAAGTGATTGGCGTGAAGATCACGTGCATTCCGTAGACACTGCGCTTTGCAGGCGGGAACGCGGGAAGCTCCGGTACAATTCCAAGCATAATGTTTGAACGCTACACGGAGAGAGCACGGCGCTGTATCTATTTCGCCCGCCAATCAGCGGCGAAGTACGGCAGCCAAACCATAGAGACCGAGGACCTACTTCTTGGCATCCTGCACGAAGATCCCGACGTGATCGGGCGATTCCTCCCGTCCAAGACGGCTCAGGACATCCGCGCCGAGATAGAAGGCCGCTTAACCGAAAGGACTGCGGAACCACCCCGCCTGCTCAGACTTCTTTTGAGGCTACGCCCTGTATCCGCATCAATCGAGATTCCGCTTTCACTCTATTGCAAACGGATTCTTGTTTATGCAGCGGAGGAAGCAGAAAGGTTGTTTCATCGCCACATCAACAGTGACCACGTTTTTATGGGAGTGGTTCGCGAGGAGGACGGCGTCGCTGGTCAGAGGATAGACCCTTAAGGATTTCTTCAAACCAACATGTTGTCGTTTGCAATCGAACGCTTCATGCGACAGCGAGTCCCAAGGTTTCGAACGTCTTGTAGAGTTCCACACGCAAGTTCTGATAGTGCTGATCGACAGGATGAATGGTCTTGGGTGGCCGCCCTTGTCGGCGAACGACGCCAGCCATCAGGGGCTTGATGACTTGATCGCGAAGAATGGTGTAGCCCCCCAACTTTCCGACACCGTCGGACGTGGTACGGTAACGGCGGGACTTGCCGATACGTTCCACCAGACCTTTGCCACGGACTTTTGATAAATCGTAAGCCGCGCGCCTGGAGTTGTAGGCTTCGAGTTCAGGTCCGGCGATTGCCGACACTTTCCGGGCCAGATCGGAGACTGTAAAACCGATGGGTTGGGGAGCCAGAGCGACGACTGCCGCCGCAACCCGGCGCATGCGGACTTTGTTGAAATCGACTCCGGCCTGCCGGCGGTTTCCCCGCTGAGTCGGCGCCGCCAGAGTATCGAAGGTTCCCTGATCCAAAAACGACACGTGAGCCGCTTGGACAATATTGAGAAAATTGTTGAGATACTGCTCCATGGTTTTCAGCAACCGCGGCCATTTTTCCACCAGTGCTCCACATCGGAGGTCTTTCACGTTGTGCGCCACGATCTCCACCCGCAAGACCCGATCGCCTTTGTCATAGATCTTCAGGGTCAGTTTTCCGAAGTGGATCTTGAACACCGTCAGATTATAAGCAGGTCTTTCGATCCCTTTTTCCAGCCGGCACAGCGATCCCCGCTTGGTATGATTGTGCGGACGATTCTTCCGGCCAAAGATGGTCGTGAGGGTTTTCACATCCAGCGCACGGCGCGTCCGGTCCAGCAGCTTTTGATACACCTCGTCAAGCGTCGTTCCGCGCTTGAACAGCAGGTTGCGGCTGTTTTCCAGTTGATAAAACGAATACTGATACTGGAAATTTGTGCGCTGCTGCTCATCCGAGTCCAGCGCAAAACACAAACACGCGGAATAGAGCCAACGGTCACAAACCTTGGTCAGCCGCCCTACAGCGTGCGTTGCACGCAAGGTCTTTGCGATCTGATTCAAGGCCTGGAAATCGGCCCCGCCCGTAAAACAGTTGCCCTCCTTCTTTACAGGCAAGCTCCGTTTACGAGCTTGGCGTTCGACCCATTCGTGACCGTTGGCAATCACCTGCGCCCCAAAAGGAGGATAGCCACATATCCGAATCGTGACATGCCCCCACTCGGGATCCATCAGGTGAATATGGTAATGATTGACGTAAGGCCATTTCTTCTTGCGGTACAAATTCGTGATCTGATTCTTGTGGTTGCGTTCAACTTCCCACACCGGCGCTGGCGCGCGCCCCACCAGGATCAAAAACACTCCTTTGAAACCCGAGTCCTGAGGAACATAGGGCTCGGCCTTTTCGTGTTTCCGTTCTCCAGCCTCGCACAACAGAAATGGAATCTTGTTTTTTTTCGCGTAGGCCTCCAATCGACGTTTGAACCGCCCCGCCATCCGTTCCAGATGCGCGCGATCCAAGGTCTCATCCGAACCCATCAATGCCCGCCACCAACTACGAAAACCACCGGCGCTCTGCGCATATTCAAAATATGCATTCACCACGATCCGGTCCACGCAGTCGTAATGTCCCTCCAGCAGTTCCTCGTGATAGCTCGTGAAGTTGTCGATACCGCTCATGCACTCATTGACGGACTTGCCACAGTCAGCTCAGGTCCCCTTCAAAGCGGAATGAAATGATGCAAGCACTATCTACGCTGAATGCTGATCGCTAGCTGATGGCTGACGGCTGATAGCTGACCGCGCTTTTTCGGAGACTGCGCGTGGACCAATCTGCCCGAAGGGCCACTTTTTCGGAGCGCAGTCTCCGAAAAAGCCTAGACCCTTTCCCCGTGTCTTCTTTGTGAAATGCGAAGAAGATTTCTGAAAACGCCTGCAACTAAGATTAAGCGGCAGGTCGGGAATACAGCCGAGGAAAGTCATGATGCCGCAGGTAGAGGG
>Ga0134075_10000253_pt1 | contig 15415 bp, 18 predicted proteins | sample 15_taG_18_FD_119775 | JGI IMG/M metagenome (GOLD analysis project Ga0134075, IMG submission 119775) | Grasslands soil microbial communities from the Angelo Coastal Reserve, California, USA - 15_D_Rain_40cm_5_09212015 | ecosystem: Environmental > Terrestrial > Soil > Grasslands ... | reverse complement strand
GTGACGGCGGCGCCACCCCCTACTACTGGGTGTGGATCCCGAGCGGCACGACGCCGCCGACCCCGCCGATACCGCCGCACGCTGGCTAGATCCGTCGATGCCGATGGAGGGGCCCCGACGGTCCCCTCCACTCCCTCTTCGCTTCCTCGTCGCGAACCTCCCTGGCTTGAGTGAGAGCGCCGCAGTATAGTTCGCGGTACCCGGCCGCGACCTCCGAGGGGGTGACCTCATGTCCGACGGTTCTCTCGAGCTGGTCAACGACGCAAACGCCGCCCGACCCGCTCACGGGCCGCTGACGCGGCGCTGGACCGAGCAGCGCTGGCTGCTCGACAACATCATCCGCTCGGTCGGGATGGACTGGGACCAGCCGCGCTCCATCTATCTTTCCGTGCCCTGCGGTCCCGAGGCCAACGCCGACTTCGCCGCGCTCCGCCAGCGCATCACGAAGCTCGCCGACGCCTCCCCTGCGTTCGAGGCGGTCGCCCGCCGTCGTGAAGCCAAGGCCCGTGCCGCCGAGGAGAGCCAGGATTTCGTCACGGCGCGCGAGAACTACTTCATGGCGAGCATCCACTGGGGCGCCGCGCAGTGGCCGATCGACGAGAACAACGAGCAGAACCGCCTCTACAACGACAGGAAGCGCGAGTGTTACACGAAGTACGCGAGGCTCGCCGACCACCACGTCGAGGCGGCGTGGATTCGCCTGCCCGACGGTCGGTCGCTCCCGGCCTGGCTTCATCTGCCGCCCGGCCACCGCGGCGAGCGCGTCCCGGTCGTGATCTCGCTCCCCGGCATGGACAGCTTCAAGGAGATGGGCGTGGCGATGTACGGGGATCGGTGGCTCTCGCGCGGTCTGGCGGTGCTCGCGCTGGACGGGCCCGGCCAGTACGAGAGCCCGGTGCTCGACATCTACTTCAGCATGCCCGCGTGGATCGCGACCGGCACGGCGGCCGTCGACTGGCTCTCGGCCCGCGCCGAGATCGACGCGAGCCGCATCGGCCTGGCCGGCAACAGCTTCGGCTCGTTCTTCGGCACGATCGCGGCCGCGCACGAGCCGCGCATCCGCGCCGTCGCGGTCTCGGCCGTTTGCCACGAGCCCGGCTTCCACACGATCTTCGAGGAGGCGTCGCCGACGTTCAAGATGCGCTTCATGTACATGTCCGGCCTCACTGACGAGGCGCGCTTCGACGAGCTCCGCCCGAGCATGACGTGGGAGGGACACGCCGAGCGGATCCGCGCGCCGTACCTCTGCGTCGCGGGTGAGTTCGACGAGCTCTCGCCGCTCGAGCACACCGAGCGCCTGATGCGATCGCTTCGCGGCCCCAAGCGCCTCGTCGTCTATCAGGATTCGCGCCACTCCGTCGGCAACGTGCCGGCCGCGAACCTCGGTCCATTTCCGCCGATCCTCACCGCCGACTGGATGGCGGCAACCCTCGGGGGCAAGACCTTTGCGAGCGAGAAGTGGTACGTAGAAGCGAACGGACGAATCGTCAAAACCCCGTTCTAGGATCAGAGGTCAACGATGCCCGACTATCGCACCGTGGAGCGGCAGCTCACCGGAGCCCTCGGCCTCCAGCGGAGGCCCGTCGCCGTCGCGTTCCGATCCTCGCCGCCGCCGGGGGTCCCGAAGTTCGCCGGAACCGAGCCCTCGGGCTGCAGCTTCTGGCGGCTCGCCGCCGCCGAGCGGACCTTCTACACGGTGCCGGCCGATCACCACAACTGCCCGATCGGCAGCTACACGCACAACATCCCGTTGCCGCCGGAGCGCGCCGCGGAGCTTCCGCAGACGCTCGCGCTCATGACCGAGCTCGGCTATCTGAAGATGAACGAAGTCCCGGGCATGCCGCGAGTGGCGCGGACGCCCGGTGTCGTGATCTACGCGCCGCTCGCCGACTCTCCGGTCGATCCTGACGTGGTGCTCGTCGCCGGCAGGCCCGACCGCGTGATGCTGCTGCAGGAAGCCGCGCTGCGCGCGGGGATCGCGGCGCCCGCGCCGCTCCTGGGCCGTCCCACGTGCATGGCGCTGCCGGCGTCGATCGCCCAGGGGGTGATCGCGAGCACGGGCTGCGTCGGCAATCGGGTCTATACCGACCTCGGCGAGGACGAGCTCTACGTGATGATCCCCGGTCACGCCGTCGCGCGCGTGGCGGCGGAGGCTCAGACGATCGCCTCCGCCAACCTCAAGCTGTCCGACTACCATCGGGAGCGGCGGCGCGCCCTGGCGACCGACTAGCGGGATCGTGGTGCGCGCTGCAGGCCGTCGCGGGGCTGGGGCCCCGCCGGCCGAGGCGCGATTACAGTCGAGGAGAACGTTCATGTCCGACACGTCGGAGGCTCCGCTCCAGTTCCAGCTGCGCAAGCTCGGCCACGTCGTGCTCAACGTCACCGACCTCGAGCAGTCGGTGCGCTTCTACACCGAGGTGCTCGGCCTGGCGCTCAGCGATCGGTACCCCGACAGCATGGTGCCGGGCGGCATGGTCTTCATGCGCTGCAACGCCGACCATCACGGCGTCGCGCTGGTTGGTGGCGCCCGCGCGAGCGACCGCGGCAGCCTGAACCACTTCGCGTTCGAGGTGGCGTCGCTCGACGAGGTGTTCCGCGCGCGGGCGTGGCTGCGCAAGCACGGCGTCCCGATCGTGTTCGAGGGGCGCCGGCGGGCGGGCTGTCAGATCGCCGTCGAGTTCCAGGACCCCGACGGCAACAACCTCGAGATCTACTGGGGCATCGATCAGGTCGGCACGAACGGCTCCGTGCGGCCGGCGAGCGAGTGGCGCCAGGCGCGCACGCTCGAGGACGCGGTGGCCAATCTGCCGCCGGGCCAGCGCTTGCCTCTCTACTCCGCCTGAGAGCCGCGCGCTGCCCAGCCTGAACCTGATCGGCCAGTCGCTGCTCGCGGGTCTGTTCACCGGCGGGCTCTACGCGCTGCTCGGCCTCGGGCTCAGCCTGACGTGGGGCCTGCTCCGCGTCATCAACCTCGCCAACTTCGCGCTGGCGTTTCTCGGGGCCTATCTCACCTACCAGCTGGCGACCGCGCTCCGCCTCGATCCGATCCTCACGCTGGTCGCGATCGTGCCGGGATTCTTCGTGGTCGGGGTCGTGCTCGAGGAAGGATTCCTGCGTTTGAGGATCGACGAGCTCACATCGCTGATCGTGACCTTCGGGCTCACCGTCATCCTCGAGAGCCTGATCCAGTGGATCTGGACCGCCGATTTCCGCCGGCTCGAGTCGCCGTACATGCGCACGTCGCTCAAGCTCGGGACGATCTACGTGGGACTCGGCGGGCTCCTGGCGTTCGTCGCCGCGGTGGCCTTGACCCTCGCCACCTGGGCATGGCTCCGCTGGAGCTATCTGGGCAAGGCCGCGCGCGCGTGCGCGCAGGACGGGCCGATCGCCGGCGCGTTCGGCGTCAACCGCCGACGCGTGGCACTGCTGCTCGCCGGCCTGAGCTCGGCGTACGCGGCCGTCGCCGGACTCTTCATCGCCCTCAACCACACCCTGGCGCCCGCGCAGATCTACTCGTGGATCGGCGTCGTGTTCGCCGCGGTCATCATCGGCCGGCTCGGCAACGCGCTGGGGCTCCTCGCCGCCTCGATCTTCATCGCCGCGAGCGAGGCGCTGACGATGGCGGTGACCGCGCCGGGCTGGGCGCCGCTGGTCTCGTTCACGCTCCTGATCGTCATCCTGCTGCTGCGGCCGGAGCTCTGAGGGTGTCCCGGATCCCGCCGGTGGTCCCCCTCGGCGCCGCCGCCCTGGTACTGGCCGTCGTGCCGGCGCTGAAGCTGCCGGCCTTCTACGAATCGTTCCTCTACCTCGTGTTCTTCTGGGTGTCGCTGGCGACGAGTTGGAACATCCTCAGCGGCTATGCCGGCTACTTCAGCTTCGGCCACGCCGCGTTCTTCGGCGCGGGCGTCTACACGACGGCGACCCTCGCGACCGCCCTCGGGGTCCCGTTCCTCTGGACTCTGCCGGCGGCCGGACTGGTCGCGGCGCTCCTCGGCAGCGCGATCGCCGCGGTCGTCTTCCGCGTTCGCGGCGTGCGCGGCGAGCTCTTCGGCCTCCTGACGCTCGCGGTCACCTTCGTGCTGTCGACCATCGCCCTCAACACGCGGCTCGACGGCGGCCCCGGCGTCTTCCTCGCCGCGGTCCCCGTCCCGGCGCTCTTCGGTGGGCCGCCGACGACGCTCTACCACCTGGCGCTCGCCGTCGCCTTGCTTTCGACCTTCGCCGCGCTCGCGATCCATCGGTCGCGCTGGGGCATGGGGCTCTTCGCTATCCGCGACGACGAGGACGTCGCCGAAGTCCTCGGCGTCCCCACCTACCGCTACAAGCTCATCGCCTTCGCGCTGAGCTGCTTCATCGCCGGGCTGATCGGCGGAATCCACGCGATGTTCGTGACGTACGTGACCGTCGCCGAGACGTTCGCCGTCGGGCTCGCGGTCGACGCGATCATGATGGCCGCGCTCGGCGGCACCCGCTTCTGGTACGGTCCGGCGCTGGGCGCCGTCATCGTCACCGCGCTCACGCAGTCGCTCACCGGCGGCGAGAGCGCCGTCCTGAACCGGGCGCTCATCGGCGCGATCCTGATCGCCGTCATCGTGTTCCTGCCCGACGGCGTGGCGGGAGGCCTGAGCCGCGCGCGGCGCGCGCAGGTCGCGCGCGTCGAGGCGCCGGCGCGCGGCGCCGCGTCGGTGAGCGTCGAGGCGCCGGTGCGGGTGGCGGCGGGCCCGCTGCTCGGGTGCACCGACGTGAAGAAGGCCTTCCGCGGCCTGCAGGCCCTGGCCGGCGTGACGCTCGAGGTCCGGGCCGGCGAGATCCTCGGTCTCATCGGTCCGAACGGGTCGGGCAAATCCACCTTGATCAACGTGGTCAGCGGCTACTACCGGGCGGATGGCGGCCAGGTCGTGCTCGACGGCCTGGACATCGCCCGGGTGCAGGCGCACCGGATCGCCGGCCTCGGCGTCGCTCGCACCTATCAGATCCCGCGCTCGTTTCGCCGGCTCACCGTCGCCGACAACGTTGCGCTCGCGGCCATGTTCGGGGGCGGGCACGGCCGCGCGGCCGGGCGAAGCCTGGCGCGCTCCTGGCTCGCCTTCACCGGCCTCGAGGCCAAGGCCGACGTGCTCCCCGACGAGCTGAACTTGCTCGAGCGCAAATTTCTCGACCTCGCGCGCGCGCTCGCGTCGGAGCCGCGGCTGGTGCTGCTCGACGAGGTGCTCTCGGGGCTGACGCCGGCGCAGATGACCGACGCGCTGCGCCTTGTTCGCCGGATCCGCGACCGCGGCACGACCGTCGTCTTCGTCGAGCACATCATGCGGGCCGTCCTCGACCTCGCCGACCGGGTGGTGGTGCTGAGCGGGGGGCGGGTGATCGCCGAAGGCCTCCCGCCTCAGGTGATGCGCGACCCCGACGTGGTCCGCGCGTATCTCGGGAAGGCCTATGCTTGAGGTCGAGCGCCTCGAGGTCGCCCACGGCGACGCCGTCGCGGTCTGGGACGTGTCGCTCGTCGTGGGCGCGCGCGAGCTCGTCACCGTGGTCGGACCGAACGGCGCCGGCAAGACCACGCTCATCGACGCGATCGCCGGCCTGCTGCCGATTCGCGGCGGCCGCGTGCGGCTCGACCAGCGCGATCTGGCGTCGGTCCCCGCGCACGAGCTCTGCGGCCGCGGGATCGCGCTCGTCCCCGAAGGCCGCCGCCTCTTCCCGGCGATGACGGTCGAGGAGAACCTCGAGGTCGGCTGCTACGCGCCCGCGGCACGCGCGCGGCGCACCGAGAGCCTCGAGCGCGTCTTCGCCACTTTCCCCGTCCTGCGCGAGCGCCGGCGACAGCTCGCCGGCGCGCTCTCGGGCGGCCAGCAGCAGATGGTCGCGATCGGGCGGGCGCTGATGGCGATGCCGCGCCTCCTGCTGCTCGACGAGCCCTCGCTCGGCCTGGCGCCGCAGATCGTCGACCAGGTCTTCGAGATCATCGCCGGGATCCACGCCGAGGGCGTCGCGGTCTTGCTGGTCGAGCAGAACATCGCGCAGGCCTTCGCCATCGCGGCCCGCGCCTACGTCCTCGAGCAGGGGCGGATCGTGGCCGAGGGCGCGCCGTCGGAGCTCGCGCGCGACGCGCGGATCCGCGAGGCCTATCTCGGCCAGCAGTGAATCAGCCGGTCTGGCTCCAGACCCGGAAGTGCTGCTCGGGCACCGGATAGCGCGCCGAGCTGAACGAGTCGCAGATCATCCGGTTGGTGTCGAAGTAGACCTGTCCGTAGTGCGCGTGGCTGCAGTAGGGCCGGATGGCGAGCACCGGGCCCGCCAGCGTGAACTGGAGAATTTCGACGTCGGGGGCCGGCTGGGCCAGCACGTTCGGGATCCGCGCGAGCCGCTCCTTGAGCATGGCGACCGCTTCTTTCACGTCGACCCCGTGGGCGAGCTGGGCCGTGAGATCCACGCGCCGGTACGGGTTGGCCGAGAAGTTCTGGATCGTGTCGCCCACGACCTTGTTGTTGCCGACGATCGTCCGCACGTTGTCAGGCGTGTCGAAGGTGGTGGCGAACATCCCGATCTCCTGCACGATCCCGGTCACGCCGCCCGCGCTGACGAAGTCACCGGTCTTGAACGGCCGGAAGATCACGAGGAACACGCCCGCCGCGAAATTGCCGAGCATACCGCCCCATGCCACGCCGATGGCGACGCCGGCCGCAGCGATGAGCGCCGCGAAGGTCGTCGTCTCGACGCCAAAGATTCCGAGGATCGCGATGACGAGGACGATGTTCAGCGCGATCGACGCAGCCGAGGCGATGTAGCGGCCGAGCGTGGGGTCGAGGTGCTGGTGGACAAGCCAGCGGTTGATGATTCGCCCCACGAAATTGATGGCCCAACGTCCGATGATCCAGAGCGCGATGGCGCCGATGATGCGGATGCCAAACCGTACGCCAACGTCGATCGCGACCTGCAGCGTGTCTCGCAGTTCCATTCTTCGGCCCTCCCGCCTCGGCCCCGGGGCCTTCGCCGGGGCCTCCGGCGGCGCCTAGTAGACCAAAGTCCCACCCCCTTGCGGCATCCGACTAAAGTCTCATTGTTAGCCGCTCCCGGCCCCCCGATTCTCTGAGCGCACGCTGGGGTTCGACCGAAACCGGCCCGGGGACACGCCCGACCTGGAGGGCGGAAAGGCACGTCCATGCTACAAACGCTGGCACGGAACTGGTGGGCGATCGTCCTGCGCGGCATCTTCGCGGTGCTCTTCGGTCTCGGCACATTCTTCTGGCCCGGTATCACCCTGGCGGTCCTCGTCCTGCTCTACGGGGGCTATCTCTTCGTCGATGGAATCTTCGCCATCCTCTGGGCGCTCGCGAAGCGTCACGAAGGGTCATTTTCGTGGGAGGTCTTCCTGGTCGGCCTGGCGAGCCTCGCCGCCGGTGTCCTGACGCTCCTCTGGCCGGGTGTCACCGCGATCGCGCTCTTATATTTGATCGCGGCGTGGGCCATCGTGCGCGGGATCTTCGAGATCCTCGCGGCCTTCCACTTGCGCCGCGAGCTGAGAAACGAATGGCTGCTCGCTCTGAACGGCGCGCTGAGCGTCCTGCTGGGCGTCGTCCTCATCGTCGCGCCGGGCGCCGGGGCCCTCGCCGTACTGTGGCTGATCGGCTCGTTTGCGATCGTGGTCGGAATCCTGATGATCGCCCTCGGCTTCCGGCTCAAGGGCCTGAAGGACGCAGGCGCGCGGCGACTCGCCTACGGCCGGTAGCACGATGCTCAACGGAGAGCTCATGAAACGCCGGATCCGGATCCTCGCGGGCCGAAGCCTGCCGATCGCGCTCGCGCTCATGCTCGTGGCGCCACCGCTTCCGCGGGCCCAGCAGGCCCCGGCCCCACCGCCTCCAGCTGCGCAGCCCGCGCAAGCCCAGCCGCCGGGCGACGACGACGTCCAGCCCTTCAAGCCGGAGGAGCTCGAGGCGATCGTCGCGCCGATCGCGCTCTATCCCGATCCGCTGGTGGCGCAGGTGATGATGGCGGCCACCTACCCGCTCGAGGTGATCCAGGCCGCCCGGCTCATGAAGGGCAACCCGAACTTGAAGGACACGGCGCTCAACGAAGAGCTCAAGAAGTACGACTGGGACGACAGCGTGAAGTCGCTGTGCAGCTTTCCCCAGACTCTCGAGCTCTTGAACGAGAAGATCGACTGGATGCAGAAGCTCGGCGATGCCTTCCTCGACCAGAGGAAGGACACCATGGACGCCATCCAGCGTATGCGGGCGAAGGCGCAGGCGCAGGGCAATCTCCAGTCCAACGAGCAGCAGAAGGTGATCGTCGAGGCAGCCGCGGCGCAGCCGGCAGCGCCGGGACAGCCGGCTCCGCCCGCGGAGCAGACAGTCATCAAGATCGAGCCGGTGAATCCGCAGGTCGTCTACGTGCCGAGCTACAACCCGACCGTCGTCTACGGGTCCTACCCGCCGGCCTATCCGCCTTACTACCCGTATCCGCCGGCCTACCCCTGGGGCGCGGCGGCGATCTCGTTCGGCGTGGGGATGGCGGTCGGCGCGGCGGTCTGGGGCGGCTGTAACTGGGGTGGCGGCGACGTCGACGTCGACGTCAACAAGTCCAACAACTTCACCAACAACGTGAACCGCGGGGACAAGGCCACCCAGATCAAGAACGAGCGGAACAGTCGCCAGAGCCAAGGCGGCAAGCAATCGTTCAATCACGATCCGTCGCACCGCAAGGGCGCCCAGTATCGCGACAAGGGCACCCAGCAGAAGTACGGCCGCGGCAACAGTCCCCAAGCCGGTTCGCGCGACGCCTACCGCGGGCGCGGCGATCAGGGGGGCGGCCGGGGAGGCGGCGGCCCGACTGCGAGCACTCGCGACGCTGGGGGTGGGCAGCGTGGCGCGTCGGCGAGCACTCGCGACGCCGGGGGCGGGCAACGTGGCCCGTCGGCGGGCACTCGCGAGGCCGGCGCCGGCGGAGCACAGCAACGCGGTGGCGGCGGGCGTGAGGCCGGGGGATTCGAGGGCATGGGGCAAGGTGGTCAACAGCGCGCCAACAGCCAGCGCGGCCAGTCCAGCGTGAGCTCGTCGCGTGCGAGCGGCTACAGCGGTGGCGGCGGGGGCAGCCGAGGTGGCGGGGGCGGTGGTGGTGGCGGCGCCAAGGGCGGTGGTGGCGGCGGCGGTGGCGGCGGTGGCGGGAGAGGTGGAGGCGGAGGCGGAGGGCGGCGATGAAAGCTCTGAGCATCGCGCTCGTGCTCGCGATCGGTTTGCAAGGCGCGGTATTCGCTGATCCGCCCGGGCAGAAGAGCTTCGATTCCCTGGACGACGCGGTCAACGCGCTCGTTGGCGCCTTTCGCTCCGGGGACCGAAAGGCACTCGTCCAGGTCCTTGGCCCCAAAGGGGTCCCAGTTGTCTCGTCCGGTGACATCGTCGCCGACCGCGAGGCATACCAGCGGTTCGTGGCGGCCTACGACCGTGCTCACCGGCTCGAGGGCGGCGGTGGCAAAGTCGTCCTCTACGTCGGCGACGACGACTTTCCGGTTCCCATCCCTCTCGTGCCCGACGGCCCGCGGTGGTTCTGGGACACCGACGCGGGCGACGACGAGATCCTCTTTCGGCGGATCGGACGGAACGAGCTCTCCGCGATCCAGGTGTGCCTGGCCTATGTCGACGCCCAGCGCGAATACTATTCGAGGGACCGCGGCACCGGGCTGCTCGAGTACGCCCAACGCCTGGAGAGCACCAAGGGCAAGCGCGACGGTCTCTACTGGGAGACGAAGCCCAGCGAGAGACCGAGTCCGCTCGGCCCGCTCGTCGCCGAGGCCAGGGCGGCCGGCTACGCGAGGCCCGAACCTGGCAAGCGGTCGCCGTATTACGGCTATCTCTATCGCCCGCTGTTTGTTCAGGGCCCCGCTGCGCCCGGCGGAGCCTACGACTACGTCGTCAAGGGGCACATGATCGGGGGGTTCGCGCTCGTGGCCTACCCGGCCAGCTACGGCGTCTCGGGCATCACGACGTTCATCGTGAGCCACGACGGCGTCGTCTACCAGAAGGACTTCGGGCCGAAGACCGCGCAGGTCGCGAACGCGATGAAGACCTTCAACCCCGACAAGACGTGGACCAAGATCGCCGACGACACGAGCGCACGATGACCACCCGTCGAGGCCTGCTGATGGCAGGGCTCTGCGCGAGCCTGCTCGCAGGTTGTACGTACTACGAAGTGGCGCCCGGCGTCTCCGCGACGCCGCCCGCGAACACGTTCGATCGCGCATGGGGCGCGGCGCGCAACGCGATGCAGGAGCAGGGCGTGCGCATCGTCCAGGAAGACCGCTCGACCGGCACCCTGCGCGGCAACTACAGCGGGATCGACGTGCTCGCGCTGGTGCGCACGCAGGCCGACGGAAGCGTCCGCATCGAGTTCAGGACGGTCGGCGCCACGACGGTCGATCCGCAGCTGATCGAGCGCATCTCGAGCTCGTACGACCGGCTGATGGGTCGCTGACCGCCTCGACTCCGCTCCGCGCTATCCGCGCTTCTTGCCCTGGGATTGACGGTGGTCTAGCATGGCCAGCGTCTCAACACAGGAGGACAGGGCGATGGCACCGATCAAGGCGACGGATCTGGCGTTCGGGCGGCTCCGGTCCCCGGACCTCGACATGGCCGAGGAGTTCCTCACCAACTTCGGCATGGTGCGCGCGGCCAGGACGAACACCGCGCTCTACATGCGGGGCACCGATGCGCCCCACCACATCCACGTCACGGAGAAGGGCGATCCCGGCTTCGTGGGGATCGCCTACTACGCGGCCAGTCTCGACGATCTGAAGAAGATGTCCAAAGCGCCGGGCGCCTCGAGCGTCGAGGACATCGACGAGCCGGGCGGCGGCAAGCGGGTACGGCTGAAGGAGCCGAACGGCTATCAGATCGAGGTCGTCTACGGGATCAAGAAGCTCAAGCCGATCCTCGTGAAGCACCAGCCGCTCAACCTCGGAGCGGAAGGGCTCAAGCGCGCCGGCAAGGTGATGCGGATCCACATGGGCTCCTCGCGCGTCAAGCGGATCGGCCACGCGGTCATGGCGTCGCCGAAGGTCGTCGAGACGGCGCGCTGGTTCCGCGAGACGCTCGGCTTCATCTGCTCGGACGACGTCTACGCCGGGAGCAAGGACAACATCATCGGCTCGTTCAACCGGCTCGATCGCGGGAGCACGTACGTCGACCACCACGTGTTCTTCTGCGTCAGGAACGAGCGCGCCGGCCTGAACCACTTCTCGTTCGAGGTGGCGGACATCGACGACGTCTTCACCGGCCACGAGCACCTGAAGAAGCTCGGCAAGTACGAGCACATGTGGGGCATCGGGCGCCATCTGCTGGGCAGCCAGATCTACGACTACTGGTCGGATCCGTGGGGCCGCGTGCACGAGCACTGGTCCGACACGGACCGGCTGAACGTGAAGAACGGCTCGAACCTGATCTCGGCGGAGGACGGGCTCATCTCGCAGTGGGGCGAGCGGCCGCCGGAGCGGTTCCTCAACCGGGTGATCGCGTAGCGCGGGGGCGCCACCGCGCGCCCCCGCCGCGACGATGCCCGCCCGGCTGATCGATCTCCCTCGAGGAGGACCCCATGACCCTGCAGGAACAGCTCGACAAGCTGCGCGAGGCGTCCAAGGCACGGATCCCGGCGGAAGCGCGGGAGATCATGGCCCGCAGCGTCGAGGACCTGCGAGCCTCCGGCATCATGAGCCGGATCACGAAGGTGGGGCAGCCGGCGCCGGACTTCACCCTTCCCAACGCCGGCGGACGCCAGGTGAGCCTGGCCGAGCTGCGGGCGCGCGATTCCGTCGTGCTGTCCTTCTACCGCGGCCGGTGGTGACCCTACTGCAACGCGGAGCTGGCAGCTCTGCAGCGCGCTCTGCCCGAGATCACCGCCGCCGGCGCGAGCCTCGCCGTCATCTCGCCGCAAGTGGCGAGGACGCCGCGCGAGACCCAGGAGCCCGAGACATACGCATACGAAATGCTGCGCGACTTCGGCAATAAAGTCGCCGAATCGTACGGTCTGGTATTCACCCTGCCCGACGACCTGCGCGAGATCTACACGAAGTTCGGGATCGATCTGCCGCGCGGCAACGGTGACGGCACGTGGCGACTCCCTGTCCCGGCCCGATTCGTCATCGATCGCCAGGGCGTCGTCCGCGCGGTCGACGCCGATGCGGACTACACGCGCCGGCCGGAGCCGGCCGACACGGTGAAGATCCTCGAGCCGCTGCGGCGGGCCTGAGGAATCACGATGGCCTCGGTGCCCGAAGGCTTGAGCCCGAGGATCGAGACCCGAGAAATCGTGTTCGAGGCCGACGTCGATCTCGTCACGCCGTTTCTCAAGCTGGCCACCGTCAGCCGCGCTGGCGCGGGCCACATGACGTTCGCCTCTGACGAAGGCCCTGGCCTGGGCGGGCTCGGCTCGGCGCCCACCCCGCTCATGTACTTCAGCGCCGCGCTCGCATTCTGACTGATGACCCAGGTGTCCCGGTACGGGCACATGCTGAAGATGACGGTGAACGGAATGCGCATGCGCGTGACGGCGCGCTATCGCGTGGACGGCTCGGTGTTGAACGACACGATCCAGGGCCGGATGCTGGGCGCGGAGACGACCCTGGAGATCGATTCGCCGGACCCACCGGATCTGGTCGCCCGGGTCGTGCGCAACGCCGAGCGAGGGTGCTTCGTCATGCAGGCGCTCCAGAATCCGGTGCCGGTCAGCGGGCGCACCCTGTTGAACGGCGCTCCCCTGAGCGACGGCGGCGGCTCCGCGAGCCGAGACTGACCGTGCCGGGCACTGGAATCGAAATCATCGGGATGATCTCGACCACGCTCGCGTCGGAGATCTACGGCAAGTCGATCATCACCGGCGCCGTCGACCCGAGCTTCATCGCCGACTTCGCCCGCGCGCACGAGGAAGGCGGGTTCGACCGCGTGCTGGTCGGCTACGGTTCGACCGGCGCCGACGGCTTCGTGGTCGCCGCGCACGCCGCGGCCGCGACCACGCACCTGGGTTTCCTCATCGCCCACCGCCCGGGATTCGTGGCCCCGACCCTCGCCGCGCGCAAAGCGGCCTCGCTCGATCACGTGACCGGCGGCCGCATCGCGCTCCACATCATCACCGGCGGCAGCGACGTCGAGCAGCAGCGTGACGGCGACTTCCTCGACCACGACGCCCGCTACCGCCGGACCGACGAGTATCTCGAGGTGCTACGCCGGACCTGGACGAGCGACCGCCCGTTCGACTTCGACGGCGAGTTCTACCGGGTGCGCGGCGCCTTCTCGGAAGTCAAGCCGCTCCAGCGGCCGGCGATTCCGATCTACTTCGGCGGCGCCTCCGGGCCGGCCCTCGCGGTCGGGGCGCGGCACTGCGACGTGTACGCGCTCTGGGGCGAGCCGGTGGCGGCCATCCGCCGCTCGATCGCGGAGGTCAGCGCCGCGGCGCCGCCCGGACGGGCGCCGCGCTTCAGCGTCTCGGTGCGCCCGATCCTCGGCGCCACCGAGGAGAAAGCCTGGGCCCGCGCGCGCTCCATTCTCGAGCGCATCGTCGAGGTCCGCCGCGGCGCGGCGACGCCGGCGCGGCCTCAGAGCGTCGGCTCGCAACGCCTGCTCGATCTCGCCGCCCATGGCGAAGTGCACGACAAGCGGCTCTGGACGGCGATCGCCGCCGCCACCGGCGCAGCCGGCAGCACCACGGCGCTGGTCGGCACGGCGGAGCAGGTCGCCGAATCGCTGCTGGACTACCACGACGCCGGCGCCAGCACGGTGCTGATTCGCGGATTCGACCCGCTCCAGGATGCGATCGAGTTCGGACGCGACCTGGTGCCCCTCGTGCGAGCCGGCGTCGAGCGCCGCGGACAGCGTAGCGTTCCCGCCGGCTCGCGCGCCACGTGACGGCCGTGCTCTCCGCCCCCCTCAAATCGGACGGTCGCGCGGCCAGGGCCGAAGCGCGATACAGTATGGCAAGTGCCGGGGTGAACGGATTGCAGCGGGGGCCCTATCGGTGCTCCGTGGGAGGGACACCATGATCCAGGCGAAGCGGCTCGGTCACGTCGTGCTGAACGTGCGCAATGCGGAGAAGTCACGGGACTTCTACACGCAGACCCTGGGCCTGAAGGTGGCCCACGAAAATCTGGAACGCGGCGCCGTATTCCTCAGCTTCGGCAAGGAGCACCACGATCTGGCGCTGTTCCAGCAGGCGACGGGCGAGCCGCCGGCGAAGACCCAGCCGGGCCTGCATCACGTGGCCTGGCGGCTCGACAACTTCGAGGAGCTGAAGGCCGCCTACAAAGAGCTCAAGCGCATGGGGATCCCGCTCGACAGCACGGCGGAGCACAACGTGACGCGCAGCGTCTACTTCTTCGATCCGGATGGCAACCGCGTCGAGCTCTACTGTGACATGGTCGAGGACGGGTTCGAGACCATGAAGACGGTGGGGCCGAAGCGCGACCCGCTGGACCTCGACTAGAGCCCGCCCTCTCCCGCGCTCGACGACGCCGGTCAGCACGCCGCGTGCTGGCCGGCGTCGCGGTTCTGCGGCCGCGTCACCGCGCGTCGCGGGGCGCCACGCCAGGAGCGCGGCGGCAGCCCGTTGGGCGATCCGCGAGACCTATCTGGTGATCGGTCTCCCACCTCGCGGCGCCGCCGGCGCGGCCGACGAGGTTGACGAAGTCTCGCCGGCTGACCTGCGACGTCACGGTCGGGACGAGAGCAGCTTCACCAGCCGATAGAGGTACTCTTGCCCCTCGTAGAGGGATTGCACGAGCATCCGCTCGTCGCGACCGTGAGCGCGGATGTCGTCGATGTCGCCGAACATCCCGGAGGTCCCGTAGGCGGGTATCCCGGCGGTACGGAGGTATCGCGAGTCGGTGGCGCCGGTCGACATCGTCGGAATGACGGGCACGCCGGGCCACAGCGCCTGCGTCACGCGCTCCACCGCGCCCATGATCTCCGCTGTGAGCGGCGACGCCGGGCTCGGAAAGAACTTGTTGACCGGCGTCACCTTGATCGGGTCGTTGGCGAGGACGCGGATCAGGGTCTGGCGCACGTCCTCTTCCGTCTCGCCCGGGAGCACCCGGCAGTTCACCACGGCGCGCGCCGTCTGCGGGAGCGCGTTGTCGGCGTGGCCACCCTCGAGCCTCGTCGGGACGCATGTCGTGCGCAGGCGGGAATTGAACACCGGGCCGACTGCGGCGACCCGCGCCACGACCGCCGGATCGCGATTGCCGTTCGCGACCGCGCGGAAGTCGTCACCGAGGGATCCGCCGATCAGCGCGGCGGAGCGCTCGAAGTACTGCCGGTTCACGTCGTCGAGGTTGACCGGGAAATCGAACTCGGCCAACCGCGCCAGACCGCCGGCCAGATGCCAGATCGCGTTGTCCTTGACCGGCAGCGAGCTGTGCCCGCCGCGGTTCGTCACC
>Ga0134075_10000225_pt1 | contig 15943 bp, 19 predicted proteins | sample 15_taG_18_FD_119775 | JGI IMG/M metagenome (GOLD analysis project Ga0134075, IMG submission 119775) | Grasslands soil microbial communities from the Angelo Coastal Reserve, California, USA - 15_D_Rain_40cm_5_09212015 | ecosystem: Environmental > Terrestrial > Soil > Grasslands ... | reverse complement strand
CGTGTGGTGGAGGTGTACCGCGAGCCGATTCGCGGCACACGCCGCGCGCGCTATGCTTCGGCGCACCTCGCGCATCCGGGCGAGACGCTCACGCCGCTCGCCGCACCGGACGCCCGCATCGCCGTCGACGAACTATTACCGTGAGGGGCCCCGAGACGGGCCCCTCACACTCCCCAGTTCTCGTGAGGGGCCCCGAGACGGGCCCCTCACACTCCCCAACGCTCGGAAGCGCCCCGGCGAAGCCGTGGCGCTCCTCGATACCGGTCATCGCGCGGCGGGGATAATCACGACGAACTCGCCGCGCGGCGGCGTCGCGCGCAGGCGCGCGAGGTGCGCGACGGCGGGCGCGCGCACGATCTCCTCGAACTGCTTGGTCAGCTCGCGCGCGACGACGACCTCGGCGTCGCCGAAGACCTCCGCGACCGCCTCGAGGGCGGCCACGATGCGGTGCGGTGACTCGTAGACCACCACCGTCGTCTCCAGCGCGCGCAGCGCCTTCAGACGATTCAGCCGCTTACCGGGCTTCACCGGGAGGAAGCCGTCGAACACGAAACGGTCAGCCGGCACGCCCGCCGCCGACAGCGCGGTGGCCACCGCGGACGGCCCCGGCACCGGCACGACGTCGAGGCCCGCCGCGCGCGCGTCGCGCACGAGCAGGAAGCCGGGATCGGAGATCCCCGGCGTGCCGGCGTCGGTGACGAGGGCCACCGACGCGCCCTCGACCAGGCGCCGGAGGATCTGCGGGCCGCGCGCGAGCTTGTTGTGCTCGAAGTAGGAGAGCGTCGGCGTGTGGATGTCGAAGTGCGAGAGCAGCGCGCGCGTACGGCGCGTGTCCTCGCAGGCGATCAGGTCGACCTCGCGCAGCACGCGGAGCGCGCGCGCGGAGACGTCCTCCAGGTTGCCGATCGGAGTCGCGACGACGAAGAGAGTGCCGCGGGCGCTCAGGCTACGCGGACTGTTCGTGGGCTTCGGAGATCAGCACCGGCCGCTCGTGGTTCAGGATCACCTCGCGCGTGATGATGCACTCCTTGAGCCCCTGGATGGACGGCAGCTCGTACATGATCTCGAGCATGACCTCCTCCAGGATCGCGCGCAGGCCGCGGGCGCCCGTACCCCGCTTGAGCGCCTCCTTGGCGATGGAAGCCACCGCGTCGTCCGTGAACTTGAGGCGGACCTTCTCGAGGTCGAAGTACTTCTGGTACTGCTTGATGATCGCGTTCTTCGGCTCCTTGAGGATCCGCACCAGCGCCGCATCGTCGAGGTCGTGCAGGGTGGCGATGACGGGCAGGCGGCCGACGAACTCCGGGATGAGGCCGTACCGCAGCAGGTCCTCGGGCTGGATCATCGCGAGCAGGTCGCCCACGCGCCGTTCCGTATGGCTCTTGATCTCGGCGCCGAACCCCATCCCGGATCGACCGACACGGCTTTCGATGTTCTTGTCGAGTCCGACGAACGCGCCCCCGCAGATGAACAGCACATTCGACGTATCGACCTGGATGAACTCCTGGTGCGGGTGCTTGCGGCCGCCCTGGGGCGGCACGTTGGCGATGGTGCCTTCCAGGATCTTGAGCAGCGCCTGCTGGACGCCTTCGCCCGACACGTCGCGCGTGATCGACGGGTTCTCGGATTTCCGCGCGATTTTATCGATCTCGTCGATGTAGACGATTCCCCGCTCCGCTCGCTCGACGTCATAGTCGGCGGCCTGGAGCAAACGCAGAATGATGTTTTCCACATCCTCGCCGACGTAGCCCGCCTCGGTGAGCGTGGTCGCGTCGGCGATCGTGAACGGCACGCGCAGCATCTTGGCCAGCGTCTGGGCCAGCAGGGTCTTCCCGGAACCCGTGGGGCCGATCAAAAGAATGTTGGATTTCTGCAGCTCGACGTCACCATTGTCGTTGCCCGACTCGATGCGCTTGTAGTGGTTGTGGACGGCGACGGAGAGGATCTTCTTGGCGCGCTCCTGACCGACCACGTACTGGTCGAGGACGTTCTTGATCTCGGCGGGCTTGGGGAGCGAGCGGATCTCCCGCGACTTCTCCTCTTCCCACTCCTCGGCGATGATGTCGTTGCAGAGCTCGATGCACTCGTCGCAGATGTAGACGGTGGGCCCCGCGATCAGCTTACGGACGTCGTTCTGGCTCTTGCCGCAGAACGAGCACTTGAGGGTACCGTTGCCTTCGCGCGCCCGACCCGCCATCGCTGCCTTCCTTACGTCTGGACTTGCGCCGCCAGCGCCGCCGCTTCGCTGATCGCCCGCGTCGTAGGCTTGGAGGAGATGACTTCGTCCACGATTCTATAGTCCTTGGCCTGCTCGGCGGTCATGAAAAAGTCCCGATCGGTGTCCTTCTGGATCTTGTCCATCCCCTGGCCCGTGTGGTGCACGAGGATGCGGTTCAGCTCCTCGCGCATCCTCAATATTTCCCTGGCCTGGATGTCGATGTCGGTGGCCTGGCCCTGCACGCCACCCAGCGGCTGGTGGATCATGATGCGCGCGTGCGGCAGCGCGAAGCGCTTGCCCCTGGCGCCGGCGCACAGCAACAGGGCGCCCATCGACGCGGCCTGGCCCATGCAGATCGTCGAGATGGCCGGCTTCACGTACTGCATCGTGTCGTAGATGGCCATGCCCGCGGTGACGGAGCCGCCCGGCGAGTTGATATAGAGGTAGATGTCCTTGTCCGGGTCCTCGGCCTCGAGGAAGAGCATCTGCGCGATGACGAGGTTGGCCAGCTCGTCCTCGATGAACGTCGGCAGGAAGATGATCCGCTCTTTGAGCAGGCGTGAGAAGATGTCGAACGCGCGCTCGCCGCGGGGCGTCTGCTCGATCACCATCGGAACCAGGGCCATTGCTGCTCTCCTTCTATGCGCTGTCATGCGCGAACGGTCGCGTGTCCGATCAGGAAGTCGAGCGTCTTGCGCTCGCGGAGCCCTATCCGGAGCGCCTCGAGGTCTCCGCTCTTCTCCATCATACGCCGCACGGCCGGCGCCGGGCGCTGGCTGGCGCGGGCGATCTTTTCCACCTCGGCCTCCACCTCGTCGTCGGCGGGGACCAGCCCCTCCTTGTCGGCGATGGCCTCCAGCAGGAGCGCGCGCCGGACGCCCTGCTCCGCGCCGGGCCGCAGCTCGCCCACGAGCTTCGGGACGTCCCACTTCACACCGTCGGGGTCCACCCCCTGGCGCCGCAGCCGCTCGCGCGCGTGCTCGACCTGGTGCGCGATCTGGCGCATGACCAGGGCGTCGGGCACGGTGAACTCGTGATGCTGGAGCACGGCGCCCACGATCTTGTCCTCCAGCTCGCGCCGCTGCTCGGCCTCCCGCCGCGTCTCGAGTTGCTTGCGCACCTCGGCGCGGAGCGCGTCGAGGGTCGCGAACTCGCCGAGCGACTTCGCGAACTCGTCGTCGAGGGCGGGGAGGATCTTCTCCTTCACCTCGCTCACCTTGAGCGTGGCCGTCCCGCCCTTGCCGCGCAGCGACTCGAGGCGATGGTCGTCGGGAAAGCGCAGCGCCACGTCCTTCTGGTCGCCCGCCTTCATGCCGACGGCGGCCGCGTCGATCTCCGGCATCACGGCGCCGCTGCCGATCACGAAGTGATAGCCGTTGGCCGTCGTCGCGTCGTGCTCGTCGGGGCGCAGCGTGTAGTCGACCACCGCGAGGTCGCCGGACGCGGCCGCGCGGTCCACCGCGCGGAACTCCGCCTGCTGCTCGCGCATCTGCTCCAGGGCGGCCGCCGCCTCGTCGTCGCTCACGGCGGCGGGCGCGTGTTGCACTTCCACGCCCTTGTAGTCGGCCAGCGCGATGGCCGGCTTGACTTCCACGACGGCGACGAAGGACAGCGGCGCGTTCTCCTCGAGCTTGACCTCCCGCAGGTCGGGCTCGTTGACGGGATCGAGCCGCGCCTCGGTGAGGGCCTGCCGGTAGACGTCCGGGATGAGGTGCTCGGCCACTTCGCGCCGCACGTCGTCGGCGAAGTGCAGCTTCACGAGCGAGCGCGGCACGTGACCCTTGCGGAAGCCGGGCAGGCGCGCCTGCTTCTGGACGCGGCCGTACGCGCGCTCCCATTCTTTCTGAACGACGTCGGCGGGTGCCTCGACGGCCAGGCGCCGCTTGCAGGCCTCCAGCTCCTCGACCGCCACCTTCACGAACGCACCACGCTCACCGTCATCGGGGCTCCGAGTTGGTGCGAGAGGGGGGAGTCGAACCCCCAAGGGCTGTTAAACCCACCGGATCCTAAGTCCGGAGCGTCTGCCAGTTCCGCCACTCTCGCGAGATAGGCGCGACTACGCGCGTCCAGAGCATACCCAGCGCGGGGCGGGGTCGCAAGGATCGCCGCGTTTTGTAGAAACGCCGCGAGGATGCGGGGCTATGGTGGCGGGGCGAGGAGGGTTCTCAGGCGGCCCGGCGCCGGGTCTCGAGCTCGCGTCCGGTGTCGCGCCGCTCGAGGAAGGCGCGGTACTCGGAGCGGAAGCGCGTCGCGCACTCCGGACAGATCCCGTCGGTGAACCTCAGCCCCCAGCCGCTCCACGACACGACGCCTTCGACGAGCGGATAGCCGAAGTAGCGAGGGTGCCAGGCGCAGCGGCTCAGGAGCACGGGGACCTCCCGGCGTTCATGACGCCATAGCCCTGTGCAACGGATGTGCCCTGCCTCATCCGCACCGCAATCTCGCGCACTTGCCGCGCATTCCGCCCGGCCGGTACGGAAAATCTCTCCTCTCTCTCGCAGGCCGCGCTGGGAAAAACCTTCCGGCAGCCGGGACCCGCGTCCCGCGGGCATAATCGAACGTGACCTTGCGCACGATGTGGTCCCGCTGGGCCGCCCGCCTTCGCGACGTGAGAGAGGCTCGGCTCCTGGCGTGGGCGGGGACGCGGCGGCGCAGCGCGCTCGTCGCCCTCGGCCTCGCCGGCCTGGGCGGCCTGGCGCTGCTCGCGCTCCTCGTGTACTCCGCCGTCGAGCTGGCGCGCTTCGACCGCGTCGAGACGCGCCGCGCCGCGCTGGTCTACGCGGCGCCGCAAGCGCTGGCGGCCGGCGTCCAGGTGAACATCGCCGACCTGGCGGGCACGCTGACGCGGCTGTCATACCGGGAGACGCAGGGCGCGCCGGACGCGCCCGGCCAGTTCCAGCGCGACGGGAGCGACTGGGAGATCTACCTGCGCGGGCTGCCGGGACTCAGCCGCGTCCAGCGCGTGCGCGTCGAGGTGAGCGACGACCGCATTCTTCGCGTCACGCGCGACGGGCTCGACATCGGCGCCGCCGCGCTGGAGCCCGAGATCCTGGCGAGCGCCGGCGATCGGCCGGGCGAGGACCACCGCCCGGTGCGGCTGCGCGACGTGCCGTTCAGCCTGCTGCAGGCGGTGCTGGCCGCCGAGGACCATCGCTTCTTCGACCACCCGGGCGTCGATCTCCGCGGCCTCGTGCGTGCGGCGTGGGTGAACTTCCGCGCCGGGCGGGTGGCCCAGGGCGGCAGCACGATCACCCAGCAGCTCGTGAAGAACCGCCTGCTCGATCCCAAGCGCACATTCATGCGCAAGCTGGACGAAGCGTGGCTGGCCACGCTCGTGGAGTGGCGCTACAGCAAGGAGCGGATCCTCGAGGCCTACCTCAACGAGGTCTACCTCGGGCAGCGCGGGCCGATGGCCATCCGCGGCGTTTCCTCCGCGAGCCGCGCCTACTTCCGCAAGGAGGTGCACGAGCTGACGGTGGCGGAATCCGCGCTCCTGGCCGGCATGATCCGCGCGCCGAACACCTACTCGCCCTCCACCAATCCCGCGCGCGCACGGGAGCGGCGCGACGTCGTGCTCGGGCGCATGCGCGAGCTGGGGCGCCTGTCCGAGGCCGACTACCAGGAGGCGCGGCGCGAGCCCGTGCGGGCGCAGCTCGTGGTCGCGGCCACCCAGACCGCGCCCTACTTCGCGGACCACGTGCGTCAGGAGCTGGAGGCGCGCCTCGGCAGCGGCGCCCTCGGCGCGCAAGACGTCCGCGTGTTCACCTCCCTCGATCTCACGCTGCAGCGCCTGGCCGAGAGCGCCGTCGAGCGTGGGCTCGCGCGGCTGGAGGCGAAGCGGCCGACGCTGCGCGGCAACGACGACGCCCATCGCCTGCAGGCGGCGCTGGTCGTCCTCGACCCCGCCACCGGCCAGATCCGGGCGCTCGTGGGCGGCCGCAGCTATCAGGCGAGTCAGTTCAATCGCGCCACGCTGGCGCACCGCCAGCCCGGCTCCGCGTTCAAGCCGTTCGTCTACGCCGCGGCGCTGACCGCGCCGCCCGGCGGCGGGCGCGGCTTCACGGCGGCGACGTTCCTCGACGACTCACCTCTGACGCTGACCGTGAACGGCGCGCCGTGGTCGCCGCGCAACTACGAGGACCGCTACCAGGGCCGCGTGACGGTGCGCGAGGCTCTCCAGCAGTCGCTCAATGCGGCCACCGTGCGCCTCGCGCAGGACGTGGGGCTGCCGACCATCGTGGAGCGCGCGCACGCGTTCGGGATCGAGAGCCGACTCGAGCCCGTGCCCGCCATGGCCCTCGGCTCCTTCGAGGTGACGCCGCTCGAGCTGGCGCGCGCGTATCTGCCGTTCCTCAACGGCGGCCAGCGCACGCCGCCCGCTCACGCGGTCCGCGCGGTCCAGGACCCCGGCGGCGCCCTCGACGTCGACGAGGAGCCGTCGAAGTCGGTGATGGCGCCGGCGGAGGCGTACCTCATGACCTCGCTGCTCGAAGGCGTGATCACCGCGGGCACCGGCGCCTCCGCGCGCGCGCTCGGCGTGACCGGCGCCGTCGCGGGCAAGACCGGGACGACCAACGACGGGCGCGACGCGTGGTTCGTCGGCGGCGCCCCGGGGCTGCTGGCCGCGGTGTGGGTCGGCTACGACAGCGGCGAACCGCACGGCCTCAGCGGGGCCGAGGGTGCCCTGCCGATCTGGGCGGAGTTCATGCGGCCCGCGCTCGAGAGCGTCGCCAGCCAAGGCTTCACCGTGCCGTCGGGCGTGACGTTCGTCGAGATCGATCTCACCAACGGCAAGCTCGCGAACCGCTTCTGCCCGCGCACCGGGAAGGAGGTCTTCCTCAACGGCACCGAGCCCGAGGCCTGCCGCGAGCACGGTGGCCTCGGCGACCGCGTGGAGGACTGGTGGAACCGATTCCGCGGCTGGCTGCGGCGCTGACCCTCGTGGCGCTCGCGGCGGCGGCGTGCGCGCCGACGCGCCGGCAGCCCCCGACCGCCGCGTCGGCGCCGACGCCGACTCCGCCCGGGGCGCGCGCGCTGCCGCCGGAGGCGCGCGCCGGCTGGACGGGCACGGCCTCGTGGTACGGCGAGGCCCACCACCGCAAGAAGACGGCGAGCGGCGAGCCGTTCGACATGCACGCGCTCACCGCGGCGCACCGCACGCTGCCGTTCGGCACGCGCGTGCTGGTCACGAACCTCGCCAACGGGCGCGCGGTCGAGGTGCGCATCAACGATCGCGGTCCCGTCGTGCGCGACCGCATCATCGACCTTTCCTACGGCGCCGCCCGCGCGCTCGACGCGGTGGGCGCCGGCGTCTTCCGCGTGCGGATCGCCGTCCTCGAATAGGTCCGTATACTGAGCGTGAGCATGACGCTCCGGTCCCACCTGATCACCCTCGTCGTGGTGGCCGTCCCGCTGAGGGTCAGACCCGGGCCGGCTCCGCCCGCATCTCGCCGAAGACGCGCGAGGCCACGATGAGGGCGTCGCGCGCGAACGGCGCGCCGACGTAGCCGGTGAGCTGGATCAGCGCCTCCGTCAGCTCCTCTTCCGTCCAGCCCTGCCGCAGCGCCATGCGGAGATGGATGGCCAGCTCGGGCTCGCGTCCCGTCGCCGCGTCGGAGACGACGCACACGAGCGTGCGCGTCTTGAGGTCGAGGCCGGGGCGCGTCCACAGCATGCCGAAGATCGCCTCCGTCGCCACGTCGATGAACTTGCCCATGACGGGATCGGCGTAGACCGTCTTCGTCGAGCGGTCGACGAACGCGTCGCCCAGCAGCCGCCGCCGCATCTCCGCGCCCTTCCGGTACGTTTCGCTGTCCTTCATCGGGGGCCTCTCTTTCCGCAGTGCGGCCATTCGGATTTCGCGGGGCTGGGGCCCCGCCGTCCGAGGCGAGCCTATGAACGAGCCGAGAGACACGCAGGATATACTGCGACGCCATGACGGGCCTGCGCTTCGGCCAACCCGCGCCAGAGTTCTCGCTGCCGGCCGGCACGGGCGGCGAGGTGCGCCTGGCGGACTTTCGCGGCCGCGACGTGGTGCTCATCTTCTACTGCTTCGACTGGGGCAGCATCTGAACGCCCGAGCTGAGCGACCTCGTCGAGGTCGCCGAGCGCGCGCGCGAGCGCGGCGCTGCCGTGCTCGCGATCAGCGGCGACAGCCCCGCCTGTCACGCGGCCTTCGCGGCGGCGCGGAAATTCCCGTTCCCGCTGCTGAGCGACCTCCACCGGAGCGTCATCGACGCGTACGGCGTGCTCGACGCGGACCGCAACGTCGCCTGGCGCTCGACGTTCGTGATCGACCGCGACGGCGTCCTGCGCTGGGGCCAGGCCGGCGACCGCCAGATGGTGCGCGACGGCGCCGAGATCCTGCGCGTCCTCGAGCTGATCGGCCGTCTGCGCTGACGGCTGTTCGAGCCCGCAGCCGAAAGGCGAGGCGCACCTGTGATGCGATCGCTGGCATCCGCCATGCTCGAGTTCCGGCCACGCTCACGCGAAGGAGGGGTTCGCGTGGCACGGGTTCGGCGCTCACCGCGACTGCGCCCGGCAGGAAGAAGCGCGCGAGACTTCGGATCGTCTAGACAACGACGATGTAATCCGTACAAGTACCTCAGGAATTCAGGAGAATTTTTTTCAGGGCTACCTTTTGGCGGGGGGCGGCGTAGTGTGGCGGCAGTGATCGATCCACCGCCCAGGAGGGGCGTTAGTGGCAGGCAGCAAACCGTCCGCGGCCACCGTCGACTTGACGGGTGTTCATGTCCTGATCGTCGAGGACGACGAAGACAGCAGGCAGCTTTTGGCGACTTTTCTCGAATACTGTGGCGCGCTCGTCACGATGTGCCACTCGACGGAGTCGGCGCTTGAGGACCTCGCCGAATACCGGCCCCACGTGATCGTCTCGGACCTCTCGCTGCCCGGCGCCGACGGCCTGCAGTTCATCCGCGCGCTGCGCCGGCTCGAGCCGGAGGCGGGCGGCGACGTCCCCGCCATCGCCGTCAGCGCGTACGACAAGGACTTCGCCCCGATCGAAGCGAGAACGGCGGGGTACACCGGCTACCTCGCGAAGCCCGTCAACCTCGACGATCTCGTGACTCTGGTTCACGACCTGGTGAACCCCTGATGACACCGATGCGGCCGGCCATGCTTCCCGATCTGACGGGACTGACGATCCTCGTCATCGAGGACAACTTCGACGCGCTGAACCTCATCCGCGCGATCCTCGACACCGCGGGCGCGCACCCGCTGCTCGCGACGCACACCGGCCAGGCCCGCGAGTACCTCCGCACGCGCAAGGCTCACCTGATTCTGTGCGACCTCAACCTGCCCGGCGAGGACGGCACGCAGTTCATGGCGTGGCTGCGCGCGCGCCCGCCGGCAGAGGGCGGCGACATTCCCGCCATCGCCATCACCGCGCACTACGAGGACTTTCCCGTCTCCGGCGCGCGCGGGTTCACGGCCTATCTGCGCAAGCCGCTCCAGATGGACCGGCTGTGCCGCACGATCGCCGCGCTCTGCGGCCGCGACGCCGCCGATGCAGGCGAGGCGTCGGCCGGCGCCGCCTCGCTCTGATCAGCCGACCAGGTTCTCGGGCGGCTCGCCACGCGCGGTGCGGCGGATGTTCTCCGCGATGAGCCGCGCGCGCGCCTGCAGCATCCCCTCCGTCCAGCCCGACACGTGCGGCGTCATGAGCACGTTCGGCAGCGTGTGGAACGGCTGGCGCGCGGGCAGCGTCGGCGCCGCGTCGGTCGGATAGCGATACCAGACGTCGAGCGCGGCCGCGGCGATCGCGCGCTCCGCGAGCGCCCGGTACAGCGCCGCCTCGTCGACGATCTCCGCGCGCGCCACGTTCACGAGCACGGCCGTCGGCTTCATCGCCCGGAGCTGCGCCTCGCCGATCAGCCCGCGCGTGGCGGCGGTGGCCGGCATCGTGAGCGCGAGGTAGTCGGAGCGTCGGAGCACCTCGTCGAGAATCTTCAGGCCCCCGAGCAGCGCGAGCCCGTCCGGCGCGGAGCGCGCGACGTCACGACGGATCGCGCAGATGGCCATGTCGAACGCCCGGGCGCGCCGGGCCAGCGCCTGGCCGATGTGCCCGTAGCCGAGAATGCCGAGGGTCTTGCCGGCCAGCTCCGGCCACGGCGGCGGCGGCGCGGTGCCGACGGCCCACTGGCTCTCCCAGGCTCCACGCCGGAGCGCCGCGTCGAGCCGCACGAAGCCGCGCGTGAGCGCGAGCATCGCGCCGAGCACGTATTCGGCGATGCCGACCTCGTGGCCGTACGCGTTGGCGAGGGCCGTCCCCGCGGGCAGCGCGGCGCGGTCGATCCGCTCGAGGCCCGCGCCGGGCACCTGCACGAGCTTCAGCCGTCCCGCCGCCGCGCCCATCTCGCGGGTGAACGCCATCGTCACCAGCACGTCCACGTCGCCGAGCTTGCCCACGATGCCGGCCTCATCGGCGACGACGACCTCGCACGGGAGGCCGAGGTGGGCCCGCACGGGGGCCTCGAGGCTGGCGGCAAAGGTTCCGGCGAAGGCGACGGCAAGCATGGCGGCTCCTCCCCAGCCTGATCCTCGGCGGGAGCCGGCGCCAGATCAATTACCCGGCACGTAGGCCACGGCGACCGGCGCGTCCGCCGTCCGAATTCGAGAGCAAGGAGCGGAGTGCCGGCAGGCGCGCGATGGCCGAGGATGAGGACACGAAAAGGAGGCATCATGGTGAGCGTGGCGACGAAACATCCAAACGGTTCCCCGGCGTTCTCCAGCGACCCCGGGCGGTGGGCGGCCGTTGTCCGACGCGACCGGCGCGCTGACGGCGTCTTCTATTACTCCGTCCGCACGACCGGCGTGTATTGCCGGCCCTCCTGCGCGGCGCGTCTGGCCCGGCGCGAGAACGTGCGCTTCCACGCGACGTGCGCGGACGCCGAGCGTGCGGGCTTCCGGCCGTGCAAGCGCTGCCGCCCGGACAGCCCCGGGCTCGTCGAGGCGCGCGCCGAAGCAGTGGCCCGGGCGTGCCGCCTCATCGAGACGGCCGAGGAGGTGCCGAGCCTCGACGCCCTGGCGGACGCCGCCGGCCTCAGCCGCTTCCACTTCCATCGCGTCTTCAAGACGACCGCCGGGCTCACGCCCAAGGCCTACGCGGCGGCGCACCGCGCGCGGCGCGTCCGCGACGAGCTGTCGCGCAGCGACTCCGTGACCGACGCGATCTACGGCGCGGGCTTCAACTCGAGCGGCCGCTTCTATGCGACGGCGTCGGAGGTGCTCGGGATGACGCCGACCGACTTCCGCGCCGGCGGCGACGGCGCCGCGATCCGGTTCGCGGTCGGCGAGTGCTCGCTCGGCTCCATCCTCGTGGCCGCCACCGAGCGCGGCGTCTGCTCGATCCTGCTCGGCGACGATCCGGACGCGCTGGCGCGTCAGCTCCAGGACCGATTTCCCAAGGCGCGGCTGATCGGCGGTGACCGCGACTTCGAGCGGCTGGTCGCGAAGGTGGTCGGCTTCGTCGAGGCGCCCGCGCTCGGCCTCGACCTGCCGCTGGACGTGCGCGGCACCGCGTTCCAGCAGCGCGTGTGGCAGGCGCTGCGCGAGATCCCCGCCGGCGCCACGTCGACGTACACGAAGATCGCCGCGCGCATCGGCGCGCCGAAGGCCGTGCGGGCGGTGGCGCGCGCGTGCGCGTCGAACACCCTCGCGGTGGCCATTCCCTGCCACCGCGTCGTGCGCCACGACGGCGGGCTCTCGGGCTACCGCTGGGGCGTCAAGCGCAAGCGCCTGCTGCTCGAGCGCGAAGCCGTCTCGTAGCGCCCATGGTCAAAGGGGGCCTCGAAGGGCCCCCTTTACCCCCAATCGCTCGGAGGCGCCCCGGGGAACCCGGGGCGCCCCTCGTTCCACTAAGCATCCCCGGCCATCGTGAGGCCGTGGATGAAGCGGTCGATGACGACGTTGAACAGCACGGCCGCCGGCACTCCGACGAGGAGACCGCCGGCCATCAGCGAGCCCCAGAAGTAGATGTCGCCCCGGATCAGCATGGTCGGCAGCCCCACCGTGACGACTTTCTGATCCACGGGCGCGGCCATCACGACCGCGTAGAGATACTCCTGCATCGCGAGCGTGAACGCGAAGATCGCGATGGTCGCGATTCCGGGACGGCTCAGGGGCAGGACCACGTGCAGGATCGCGCCGACGCGCCCGCAGCCGTCCACCCACGCCGCCTCCTCGATCTCCGGCGGCAGGCCGCGCAGGAAGCCGAACATGAGCCAGGTGGCGATCGGGATGGTGAAGGTCGGGTAGACGAGCACCAGCGCCCACCACGAGTCGAAGAGCCCGAGCTGGCCGATCACGTACGTGAGCGGCAGGAAGAGGATGATCGGCGGCACCAGGTAGGTCATGAAGATCGCGGTCGCGGTGTGGCCCGCGCCGGGCAGCCGCAGCCGCGCCAGCGCGTAACCGGCCGGCACCGCGGTGGCCACCGTGATCACCACCACGCACACCGACACCATCGCCGTGTTCACGAACCACGTGCCGAACCACGTCTGCGTGAACAGCAGGTGGAAGTGCTTGAGCGTCGGCGGCTCGTAGAACCAGAAAGGAATGCCGCGCATCGAGTAGAGGTCGCGCTCGTGCTTGAAGGCGGTGATCACCATCCAGAGAACGGGGAACAGCGCGATGAAGAGAAACGGCGCCAGCCCCGCGTAGATCAGGACGCGCTTCATCCACGACATGATAAGGTCTCCGCGCGGAGGTCCCCATGGCGATCTGGCTCGGACTCCTTCTGATGCTGGCGGCAGCACCGGCCGGACCCATCGGCGCGCAGGCCGCCGAGATCAAGCTCATCAGCACGATCGGCGTGCGGTCGGCCAACGTGCTGAAGCGGCAGATCGAGGGCGGCGAGCCGTTCGACCTCGCGATCATGACCGCCGCCGCGTCCGTCTACGAGGCGAAGGGCCTCGAGCCCGGGCCGAACTTCCAGGCCGCGCCGTGAGCGACGTCGGCATCCATCCGGTTTCCGGCGCCCTCGGGGCCGAGATCTCCGGCGTGGATCTCTCGAACGCGCTCGACGACCAGACGCTCGGCGTGCTGCGCCGCGCGTGGCTCGAGCACCTCGTCCTCCTGTTCCGCGATCAGCCGCTCACGCCGCCACAGTTCCTCGGCTTCGCGCGGCGCTTCGGCGAGATCATCGAGTACCCGTTCGTGAAGGGGCTCGAGGAGTATCCGGAGATCATTCCCGTGGTGAAGCTCGAGCACGAGCGGATCAACTTCGGTGGCGTCTGGCACTCCGACACCGCGTACCTCGACGTCCCGCCCATGGCGAGCATGCTGCTGGCCCGCGAGGTGCCCCCGGTGGGCGGCGACACGCTGTTCGCGAACATGTACCTCGCCTACGAGACGCTCTCCGACGGCATGAAGCGGCTGCTCCACGGGCTGCGGGCGGTCAACAGCTCGGCGAAGGCCGACGCCTCGCGCACGCGCGAGGACCGCATCGCCGAGCGCGGCCGCGACGACGCGCGCACGCTGTACGAGGCGTCGCACCCCGTCGTGCGCGTGCACCCCGAGACCGGGCGCCCGGCGCTCTACGTCAACGTCGCCCACACCGTACGCTTCGAGGGGATGACGGAGGAGGAGAGCGCGCCCATCCTCGCCTATCTCTACCGCCACCAGGTCCGGCCGGAGTTCACCTGCCGCTTCCGCTGGCAGCCGGGCTCGCTCGCGTTCTGGGACAACCGCTGCGCCCAGCACAACGCCGTCAACGACTACGCCGGCCACCGCCGCCTCATGCACCGCATCACCCTGGCCGGCGACGTGCCGGCCGGCGCGACGTAACGCTCCCGCCCGCGCGCGGCTCGGACGCCCGGGCACCACGTCCGGACGGGCAGTGATCGTGCTGATCGGGGCGAAGCGCGGCGTGGCCGCGCTCGGCGTGCGCCTGCTGCCACGGCACGAGACCGAGGCGACGGGGGAGATCTTCACCGAGCTGCGGGTGGAAAAGTCGCTCCATCCCGTCGGTCCACTGCTCGAGGGGAGGTGGGAGTAGGGGCGACGAGCGGTAGGCCGCGCGCCAGCCTGGCGCGGGCGGTGCCAATTCGTTCGTGACGCGCTGGCGCGGCCTTCGGCGATCCGCTCAATGGCGCGGCCATCCGCGTGGCATCGACTTTGCCACAGTGCCGCGCCATGCGATCACGTGTCGCGCTCACGAGCCCCCGGGTGTACTTCCCGTTCGCCCGTCTTGCCCTCTGCGCCGACTGCGAGGTCTGCTTCGAGATCGGTCTCGAGGCCTGTCCCGCCTGCGGGGGCCGGACGTGGTCACCCCTGTCCCGTCTCATCGGACAGGCCTCCGACGGGGCCATCGTGCGGGCCGTGCGCGCCGTGGTGGCCGAGACGCGCGGCGGCGCGGCGACCCGCGGCGACGCGCATCACCTGGTCATCGTCTCCCGCGATCAGCCCAAGCTCTTCGACATGCTCCGCCGCGAGCTCCACGCCAGCGAGACGGTCACCGTCATCCTCGACCGGCGTGGCGGCCGGCCGCAGCCGGCGCTCGCGCGGATGAACCTGCGCTGGCGCAACGTCGACCGCCAGATCGCCGCGCTCGGCTGGGCCATCGTCCGCTCGGACCTCATCACCGCAAAGCGGTAGCCCGCTCCCCGGCCGTCGGGGACTTGCCGCTCGGCCCTGACGGGGCGCTTGCGGTGCGCGTCGGGCGCGTGCTGTAATCCCACGATCTTCGCGACCGATGAGCGGCGAGCAAGGCCACACCCTCGACATCGACTCGGTGACCCACCGGTACGGTCCCGTCACCGCCGTCGCCGACGTGTCGCTGGCCGTGCGGGCCGGCGAGATCGTGGCGCTCCTGGGCCCCTCGGGCTGCGGCAAGACGACGCTGCTGCGGGTCGTCGCCGGGTTCGTTCGACAGAGCGCGGGATCGGTGCGGATCGACGGCAAGGCGATCGACCATCTGCCGGCGAATCTGAGAAATGTCGGCATCGTCTTCCAGAGTTACGCGCTCTTTCCCCACATGACGGTGGCCCACAACGTCGCCTACGGGCTGCAGGCGCGCGGCGTGCCGCGCGGGGACGTGCGGCGCGCCGTCGAGCGCTTTCTGGAGGTGGTCCGCCTCACCGACTTCCGCGACCGTCTACCGCGCCAGCTGTCCGGCGGCCAGCAGCAGCGCGTGGCCGTCGCGCGCGCGCTGGCGGTGGCGCCCACCGTGATGCTGCTCGACGAGCCGTTCAGCGCACTCGACAAGGGGCTGCGTCTGGACATGCAGATCGAGATCAAGCGGCTGCAGCGGCAGTTCGGCCTGACCGCGATCCTCGTGACGCACGACCAGGACGAGGCGATGAGCGTCGCCGACCGGATCGCCGTCATGAACCACGGGCGCGTCGAGCAGTTCGACACGCCGATCGCCGTCTACGACCGCCCGGCCACGCTCTTCGTGAGCGGGTTCATCGGGACGACCAATCTCCTGCGCGGGCGGGCCCTCGAGTCCGCGAACGGCACGACCCTCGTCGAGCTCGAGGCCGGCGCGAAGCTCACGGTGCCGACCGATCGCGCCTTCGCGGCGGGCGCCGCGGTGATGCTCTCGGCCCGGCCGGAGCAGCTCCGCCTGCACGCCGAGGCGGCCGCCGGTCGCTGGCGCGTGCACCGGCGCCTCGCCGTGCCGCTGGGGCCCAACACCATGCACGATCTCGAGACGCGCGACGGCGTCACGCTGAAGCTGGTCGAGCCCAGGCTGGGGCCGTCGGT
>Ga0134075_10000223_pt1 | contig 15998 bp, 12 predicted proteins | sample 15_taG_18_FD_119775 | JGI IMG/M metagenome (GOLD analysis project Ga0134075, IMG submission 119775) | Grasslands soil microbial communities from the Angelo Coastal Reserve, California, USA - 15_D_Rain_40cm_5_09212015 | ecosystem: Environmental > Terrestrial > Soil > Grasslands ... | reverse complement strand
GACCGACGCCACCGGGACGTTCGCGACGGTGACGCTCGCCGTGCCGCTCTGCCCCTCACTCGTCGCCGTGATCGTCGCCGTCCCCGCCGCCACCCCCGTCACGAGCCCGGTGGCCGACACGCTCGCGATCGCCCCATTCGCGCTCGCCCACGTGACCACCCGCCCGGTGAGCGCGTTGCCCGCCGCATCCTTCGGGGTCGCGCTGAGCTGCTGCGTCGCACCCATCGACATCGTCGCCGACGCCGGGCTCACGGCGACCGAGGCCACCGAGACGTTGGTGACCGCCAGGAGCGCCGTGCCGGAGATGCCGCTCGCCGTCCCGGTCACGACGTAGCCACCCGGAACGGAGCCCGCCACGTACAGGCCGGAGGACGCGATCGTGCCGCCCTGGGCGCCCCACGTCACACTCACCGCGACCGAGTCCCCGTTGTTCAGCCGCCCATAAGCGCCGAACAGCTGCGTGGCGCCCGTCCCCAGGCTCACGCTGCGGGGCACGACGACGACTTGCGCCAATTGGGGGTTGGAGCGGACATGCACGATGGAGTGCCCGCGGGCGAGGCCCTGGGGCGTCCCGCTGCTGGCCGTCGCCGTGGTCTGGAGCACGGTGGCGGTCACGTCATAGTCGCCCTGGAAGGGGGCGGCAGTATACAGGCCGCCCGACGAGATGGCGCCGTCCGTGGTGCTCCAGGTCATGGTGATGGCCACGCTGTCGCCGGCCGCGGTCCGGCCATACGCAAGGAACTGTTGAGTTACCGAGGGTTCGAGCGTGACGGTATCGGGGGAGGTGACAACCTGCACCACGGAGTTGCTCGGCAGGGTGGGATCAGTAATCCCTCGTCTATCCTGCAGCTGGCACGCGACAAAGAGCGCGGCCGCCGCAGGGACGAGCGACGCCTTCATGAGGGCCAAGCGCTTCGACAGCTTGAACGTGAACGGCATCGGTCTTACTCCCGGATACAAAAAGGGCCGCCAGCTTCGACCCGTGGTCGATTCGCTGGCGGCCCGGCGGACATGGCGACGAGGGTCGCGTTAGTCCCGTGGCTCTGCGTCGCCGTCTTTCGGCGGCTTTGCTCTGAGCAGCGACTACATGTTTTTCAAGCGGAGGCGCTCCGCACCTGACCGCAGCGACGCACGACCGCTACACTTAAGGCCTTGCTCGGACGGGTGCTGCACGGTAGCAACGGCCAAAAGGCCGTGCAAGAGGGAATTCCCTGACAGGGCGTAATCACAACGGGGAGTGAAGGTTCACTCGACCACTTGCACCGAGGTGCGATTTGCTGTCGCCTGCGGTGCGGCCAGACCTCGCATGACGCTACCCGGGTCTTGACGGCAGCGTTTGGTGATCGGCCGTCGCGAGAGACCGGCCGCCGGCTAGAAGATCGTGTAGATGAACGGCGCGAGCACCGAGGTCTGGGCGAACACGAGCAGCACGCCGACCAGGAGCAGCATAATCATGATCGGCGCGAGCCACCACTTCTTCCGCACCCGGAGGAACGCCCAGAACTCGCGCAACAGGCTGGTCTGACTCATCGGCTCCCTCCTCAGAAGAGACGCTCCATGTCAGCGCGGCGGCGCGCTCCCTCCCCGCGCGCGATCCAGAAGCTGGGTTGCGACGGCGGCCGCACAAGCGAGTTCCGCCCGGCCAGGCGCCGCAACAGCCCGACCGGCGCGATCACGCCGAAGTAGGCGATCCCGAGGAAGATCGGCGTGGTGACCTTGGAGAGCGCGGTCGCGAGCCCCATCCAGGCACGCTGCGCCGGCCCCAGCCGGGCCGGCACCGCAAGGCCGGCCAGGACGAGCAGCGCGCCGAGCGCGGCCGGCACGGGGGCGGCGGCGCCGTGCCCGCGCCACCAGAGCAGGCCGGCCAGCGCCACGAACGCCGCGCCCACCGTGAGGCCGAAGCGGCGTCCTTCAGCGGGGCTCAGTCGAGCTGGAACTCGCGCTTCCAATCTTCGCTCTCTTTCCACTCGGGCTGCTGCGTCTTGTCGAGCAAGAACGGTCCCACGATCAGGTAATCGATGTTGGTGCGCATGAAGCAGCGGTACGCGTCCGCCGGGGTGCACACGATCGGCTCCCCGCGTACGTTGAAGGACGTGTTCACAAGGACGGGGCAGCCGGTCAAGCGGTCGAACTCCGTGATGAGGTCGTAGTAGTTGGGGTTCGTGTCGCGCGTGACGGTTTGGACGCGCGCCGAATAGTCGATATGCGTCACCGCCGGGATATCCGAGCGGACGACGTTGAGTTGCTCGATGCCCCAAAGGCGCCGGTGTTCGTCGCTCATGGGGATCTGGCGCTCCTGCTTCACCGGGGCGACGAGCAGCATGTAGGGCGAATCGCAGGCGAGCTCGAAGTACTCGCCCGCACGCTCACGGAGCACGCTCGGCGCGAATGGGCGGAAGCCCTCGCGGAACTTGATCTTCAGGTTCATCTGCGCCTGCATGCGCGGGCTCCGCGGGTCGCCGAGGATGCTGCGGGCGCCGAGCGCGCGGGGGCCGAACTCCATGCGCCCGTCGAACCAGCCCACGACCTTCTCGTCGGCGAGGAGCCGCGCCGCCTGGCGGAGCAGGCAGCCGCGCTCGAGCCGCTCGTAGGGCGCCCCCTGGGAGACGAGGTAGGCCTCGATCTCCTGGGGAGAGAAGGCGGGCCCGAGATAGGCGCCCTGCATGCCGTCCCGCCCGGGCGCCACGTTGCGTGGCTGCTTGCAGTAGCGGTGCCAGATGAGCTGCGCTACGCCGAGCGCGCCCCCCGCGTCGCCGGCGGCCGGTTGAATCCACAGCCGCCGGAACGGGCCCTCCCGGAGGATGCGGCCGTTGGCCACGCAGTTCAACGCCACGCCGCCCGCGAGACACAGGTTGTCCATGCCGGTTTCGCGATGCAGCGTGCGCACCATGCGCAGCATGACCTCCTCGCATACCACCTGGACCGAGCGCGCGAGGTCCATCTCCCGTTGCGTAAGCTTGGACTCGGGCACGCGGGGCGGCCCCCCGAACAGCCTGTCGAAAGCGCCGTTCGTCATCGTGAGACCCGTGAGATAGTTGAAGTACTCCTGATTGAGCGTGAACGAGCCGTCCTCGCGCAGGTCGATCAGCGTCCGATAGATCACATCCACGTAGTTGGGCTCGCCGTAGGGCGCGAGGCCCATGACCTTGTACTCGCCGGAGTTGACCTTGAAGCCCGTGTAGTAGGTGAACGCCGAGTAGAGCAGGCCGAGCGAATCCGGCCAATGCAGCTCCTGGAGCAGCTCGAAATCGTTCCCCCGGCCGGCGCCGAAGGAGGCCGTGGCCCACTCGCCCACGCCATCCACGGTGAGGATGGCGGCCTGCTCGAACGGGGACGGAAAGAACGCGCTCGCGGCGTGGGACTCGTGGTGCTCTGCGTACAGGATCTCGCCCTCGTATCCGAGCGCCCGGCGGATCTCCCGGTCGAGGAACAGCTTCTCTTTCATCCACAGCGGGCCGGCGATGCGGAACTGCCCGAAGCCGCGAGGGGCCACGCCGAGGTAGGTCTCGAGGATGCGCTCGAACTTGAGGAGCGGCTTGTCGTAGAAGCCGACGTAGGCGAGCTGCGAGGCCGCAATGCCGCCCGCTTGGAGGCAATAGCGGGCCGCGTGGAGGGGGAAAGCCGCGTCCCCCTTCTTGCGGGTGAAGCGCTCCTCTTGCGCCGCCGCGACGATGGCGCCGTCCTCCAGCAAGCACGCGGCGCTGTCGTGATAGAAGGCGGAAATGCCTAGGATATACCGGGGGGCCATGGTCACTCGGCACTACCGCATGGCAGGTGCCAGTTTGAGCGGCAGGCGCGCACGCTGGAGGGGCTCCCGCCCTCGCTCTTCGGTGTGGCGCCGCCGCGACACTTGCTGCCTCCGCCGCCCGGGCTGCTCTCATGGCGGCACGTTCAGGTGGCTCACCCGCTGGGCACGCCCGTTGCCTCACACGGCAGGCGTGACAGCTGATCCCTTCACCGTCGCCCCAGGCTTGATCGCATCGCCGGCGGTCGCGACCGGACGGCGCGGCGCCAGACTGCGCGAGGCACTGGTGAACGTCGGGATGGTGAGCGTCTCGCTGAGCCTCGCATTCGGCCTGGGCGAGCTTGCCGTGCGATTCGTGGCACCGCAGCAGCTCATCGTGAAGCGCCCGGACATCTGGCAGCCGGTCGATACGCTGGGTTGGACGCACCGTCCCAACGTCAACACCACGATCAACACCGGCGAGCGAACGGTTCGAGTGATCACCGACCACGACGGATTCCGGGTCGGTGTCGCGGGCCGCGTGGAGGGCAAGAAACGGATTCTGCTCCTCGGCGACTCATTCATGGAGGCTCTGCAGGTGGGGTACGAGCAGAGCCTGGCGGGCTTGCTGGAGGCCCGCTTGCCGTTGCGCCTGGGGGAGCCCATCGCCGTCCGGAATGGCGGCGTGGGGGGCTGGGACCCGCTTCAGTACCTCATGGAGGCGCGGCGCCGGCTCGGCAGGGAAGGCTTCGATCTGGTGATCGTCGCGGTCTATCTCGGGAACGACGTCGTGTCGCGCCGCATTGAGCGGTACCCACCGCGCACACCTGTCGAGGATTCGATCCACCGGTTCCGAGTGCCACAGCGCCTCCGCTACAGAGAGTTCGTCGACGCCGTGCTCTATCCCATCAACGATTTCCTCCAGGCCCGCTCACAGCTGTTCAATCTCCTCAAGCAGCAAGCCGCAACGCTGCGGATGCGGCTCGGGCTCACCGCTGTCTCCTTTCCGGCGGATCTGCTGCGCCGCGAGGCGAACTCGCCCCGCTGGGCGGTGACGGCGCAGATCTGCCGCGACATCGCCCGCCTCGCACGAGCGCACGGGGCTCCGACCCTATTCGTGTTGACTCCGGCACCGTTTCAGGTAGACACGGCCGCCTTCTACCAGGCCTTAAAGGGCTTCCGAATCGATCCGGCGGCGGTCGATCTCGACCAACCGGACCGCCTCCTGGCCAACGCGATGCACGCCTACCAACTCGACGTCGTCGATGTGCTCTTGGACTTCCGCCGTGCGGAGCGGAGCGGCATCCGGCTCTACGGCGCGGTGGACTCGCACTTGAGTCCCCAGGGACACGATCTCCTGGAGCGCCTGATTGAGCCGGCGGTCACCGCGCGCGTGTCGGCGCCGGCGCGGCTGGCGCCTCTGGTAGCGGCCTTCTGATGGTGAGACGCGTGCGCGCTGGGACTCGCGCGCGGGCTGCCGTGGCAGCGTTTGGGGGGCCGCGACAACGTGCGGCATCCGTCCTGGCAGGGCGCGTCGAGGCCGCGGGCACAGCGCTTGCGGGGCGATCCTGCGTGAGCTCATATCAGCTGGCTATCGCCCCGCCCAACGGGGCCTTAGGACGGCAGGGCGCTCTGACCTCGGTCGCGCTGCTGGAAGCAATGAGCACTGGGGTGTGTTCGGTCGTGACGGTCGCTGGCGGGTCTCCCGCGGTCCTCGGAGAGAATCTCCGCCACCGCGTCGTGCCGCCGGGAGACCCCGCGCCCTTGGCGGACTGCTGGCGCGAAGCCCTGGCGCTTCCCGAGCGGCGCGCGGCTGACGGGGTGGCCGCGAGGGAACGCGTGGAACGCGGATTTGACCTCGACACGATGGCTCGGCACTACGAGCGCATCTACGCTGCCCAGAAGCCAGGGGGTTGAAGTGGCCGCCTGCCGGGTGGGTGCCCGTTGATCGAAGCCGCCGGGCCCGCGACTCAGCCGCTGTCCCGCCGCCGCAAGGCCCTGTTCATCTTGCTGATGATGGCGATCAGCCTCCTGCTGTTCGAGCTTTGCGCTCGGCTGGTGTTCTTCGCGAGGAGGGGGTTCAATCCGTACTTCCTCACGTTCGGGTTCGTGCCCGACATCGAGTGGAACTCGAACGAGCTCGACGGCTACAACAAGTTCCAACCCAACACCACCCGGCACATGTCAGTCCTGGGCAGGATCATCGGGATGAAGATCAACAGCGACGGGTTTCGCTCGCCGCGCGATTTCGTCAAACCCAAGCCGGCTGGAGTCGTCCGCATCGCGGCGCTCGGCGGGTCGTCGACCTTCGGGTACGGGGACACGGACGACGAGACCTATCCGCGCTACCTTGAGGAAGGCCTCCGGCAGCGGTTCCCTGGCCGGAACGTGGAAGTCATCAACCTTGGTATTCCGACGCTCCGGATGAACAACATCCTGGCCTTGGCCCGTCACGAGCTCCCCGCGCTGCAGCCCGATCTGATCACGTTCTATGAGGGTTATAACAACGCGATGTGGCCCAAGCCGCAGCGTCAGGCCGGAGCGCTGTACCGCATGAAGGACTGGTTCTACTTCCACTCCATAGCCTGGCGAACCGTGCACGAGGCGCTCAAGACGGCGTACCACCGGATCACCGGGGTGCTCAATGTCGACCTCCTGGGATCCCGTGGCTTGGACCTGCCCCTCACCATCGAGCGTCCCCGGGTCGAGTTGCTCCGGGACAGCGTCCGCCAAGAGTTCAGGCGCGGGCTCATCGACCTCGCCGACTTCGCCGACCAGCTGCACGTGTCGCTGATCCTGGTGACGCAAACCATGACCTGGCAGGAGCTTCGCAACCCGGCGCCGTGGCCGTCCTACGCCGAAGAAGTGGCTGCGCTCAAGGACCGGTACGTCAGGGAAGGCAAGATTACCGCGCACGACGTCGTGCTGCTCATCCACAGCGATCTGGAGGATGAGGTCCGCGCGCTCGCGGCGCAAAGACATCTACGGCTCGTAGAGGGAGTCCAGCTGCTGGATGTCGAGCGGCGCTATAACATGGCCTCGATGGTGCACCTCACGCCCTCCGGGAACCGCAGGCTGGCGAGGGGGATTCTCGAGGCCATGGCGCGCTCCGGTGTCTTCAGAAGTGTCTCCCCGGCGGCGCTCTCCCAGCGGCGAGGGCCATAGGCCGGCCACGCCTCCTCTTCGTCCCGCGTCCCGCTCGAGGCGCGCCGTGCGCGACGCAACCATCCCCGGCCCGTGAGCCAAGCTCCCGGTACCCTCGACCCCTGACGAGGCGTAAGGGAGCTGCCCAGCGTTCCGAGCTCGGCGGTCGCCGCGCGCGTGTCGTTGCCGGCGCGGCGGGCGCCTCTGGTAGCGGCCTTCTGATGGTGAGACGCGTGCGCGCTGGGACTCGCGCGCGGGCTGCCGTGGCAGCGTTTGGGGGCCCGACAACGTGTGGCGTCCGTGCTGCAGGGCGCGTCGAGGCCGCGGGCACAGCGCTTGCGGGGCGATCCTGCGTGAGCTCATATCAGCTGGCTATCGCCCCGCCCAACGGGGCCTTAGGACGACAGGGTGTTCTCGACCTAGGCGTCCTCGACCACGTGAGGATGAGGGCCTGGGACCGGCTGCTATTCGTCGAGTGCGCCGACGGCTGGCTGGTGGAGGAAGCTTGGCGGCGGCTGGGGAAGGGTTGTGTCTGCGGGCTCAGTAAGTCCCCGGAACTGGTCGACCTCGCCGTCCGGATGCGAGGCGTCCCCGGCCGGGTCGAGTTCAAGAGGTGGGACGGCGAGCGATTCCCCCTGGCCAACCAATCCTTCGATCGCGTGATCTCGTGCGTTCCCTGCGGCCGCTACCTTGAGCCCGTGGCTGTGCTTCGCGAGATCGCGAGGGTGTTGCGGCCCGATGGAGATGCGTATCTGCTCGAATCCGACGACGCAGCTCCGAGAGTCCCGCGGGCCCTCGGCGTCGCAGACCTCGAGCGGCTCCTTCTGGAGGCGGGCTTCGGTGACGTACAGCGGAACGGCGGCGACGCCGCGCCAACCGGACGGGGGGATCGCGCGATACCCGTGGTACTTCACGCCCGCCAGTGCTCGCCCCGACCCTGAGCGCGGCCCGCCTGCTCACGGGTCGTAAGGCGATTTTCTCTGTAGACGAGTTGGAAGGCCAAGGCCGGTCTCGGCGCAGCCGCGGCGCTCGGCCTCGGGTTGATGGTCGAGATCCTCAGTGGCGTCGTCGTGGGGGCCGGGGTTGCACGTGACGTCGGCTCGCTGTTCAGCACCTGGGATCGCTCGATCGACGCCGGCCACGTCTTTAATCGCCATCGCCCTGGAGCGATTCATCCCGCGCCAGACGTTTCTCGAGCGCGTCGGGGAGCTGCTGGAGTGGGTGCGGGCGGCTCCTCGAGTGGAGGGGGGAGAAGCCATCCGCTACCCAGGGGAGATCCGTCCGTGTTACGCCGCGGCCTACGGCCGCGACGGCATCCCATGCGACGAGGCGATGGAGCGGGCCATCGACGAGCTGACGGTCGAGTTCGGTGTGCGGTGGCCGTGCTAGCCGTCGAGCCGTGGTTGCAGGTGTACCGACGCCGCCTTAGAAGATCGTGTAGATGAACGGCGCGAGCACCGAGGTCTGGGCGAACACGAGCAGCACGCCGACCAGGAGCAGCATGATCATGATCGGCGCGAGCCACCACTTCTTCCGCACCCGGAGGAACGCCCAGAACTCGCGCAACAGGCTGGTCTGACTCATCGGTGCTACCTCCTCAGAAGAGACGCTGCATGTCACTGCGGCGGCGCGCTCCCTCCCCGCGCGCGATCCAGAAGCTGGGCTGCGACGGCGGCCGCACGAGCGAGTTCCGCCCGGCCAGGCGCCGCAGCAGCCCGACCGGCGCGATAATGCCTAGGATATACCGAGGGGCCATAGTCGCTCGGCACTACCGCATGGCAGGTGCCAGTTTGAGCGGCAGGCGCGCACGCTGGAGGGGCTCCCGACCTCGCTCTCCGGTGTGGCGCCTGCGCGACACTTGCTGCCTCTGCCGCCCGGGCTGCTCTGCATGGCGGCACGTTCAGGTGGCTCACCCGCTGGGCACGCCCGTTGCCTCACACGGCAGGCGTGATAGCTGATCCCTTCACCGTCGCCCCAGGCTTGATCGCATCGCCGGCGGTCGCGACCGGACGGCGCGGCGCCAGACTGCGCGAGCTCTACGGAACCCTGGACTCGCACTTGAGTCCCCAAGGACACGACGTGCTGGAGCGCCTGATCGATCCGGCGGTCACCGCGCGCTTGTCGGCGCCGGCGCGGCGGGCGCCTTTCGTGGCGGCCTTCTGATGTGCGGGATCGTCGGAATCCTCAAGCTGGACCCGCGGGCAACCGTGGACGAGGGGCGTCTCAAGCGGATGCGCGACGTCCTGCGCCACCGGGGGCCTGATGGCGAGGGGCTCTGGATCGAGGGCCCGGTGGGGCTCGGCATGCGCCGGCTCGCCATCGTGGATGTGGCCGGAGGCCGTCAGCCGATGGCCAACGAGGATGGGACCGCGTGGATTGTCTACAACGGCGAAGTCTACAACCACGCCGCGCTCCGGTCCGGACTCGAGCAGCGTGGCCACTCGTATCGGACGCGCAGCGACACCGAGACCATCCTGCATCTATACGAGGAGGAAGGGGAGCGCTGCGTCGAGCGGCTCCAGGGGATGTTCGCGTTTGCGCTGTGGGACCGGACGCGCAGGCGACTCCTGCTAGCGCGGGACCGGCTGGGCATTAAGCCACTCTACTACGCCTGGACCGACGATGAGCTGCTGTTCGCGTCGGAGATCAAGGCGATCCTGGCCGGAGGCTCCGTTCGCCCGGCACTGAACGAATCGGTCGTTCCCGAGTTCCTCGCGACGGGGTTCGTCGCCGGGCAGGAGACCTTCTTCCGCGGGGTGCGCAAGCTCCTGCCGGGGCGGACGCTCTCGTGGTCACCGGCTGACGGGCTCAGGGAACGTCGCTACTGGCAGCTGCCTGCCACCGCCAACGGCGCACCCGTCACGCTTGAGGGCGGCGCGCGTGAGGTGCGCGCCCGGCTCACGGAGGCCGTCCGCAGCCACCTCATGAGCGACGTGCCGCTCGGGCTGTTCCTGTCCGGCGGGATCGATTCGAGCGGGCTGGCTGCCCTTATGGCGCTGATGGTCAAGGAGCCGATTCGCACCTTCGCTGTGGGCTTCTCCGACCCCGAGGCCAATGAGCTCGCCTACGCCCGGCTGGCGGCCCGCTCGGTCGGGGCGGAGCACCGGGAGGTGGTCGTGGCCCCCTCGGAGTTCTTCGGCGTCCTGCCCCGCTTGGTCTGGCATGAAGACGAGCCGATCACGTTTCCCTCGAGCGTCCCGCTCTACTTCGTCTCGCGGCTGGCGCGGGAGCACGTCAAGGTCGTGCTCACCGGCGAAGGGGCCGACGAGCTCTTCCTTGGCTACAACCGCTACCGGGTAACGGCCTGGAACGAGCGGCTCGGGCGATCCTATTGGGCCCTCACGCCGCCGGCTCTGCGAGGACAGGTGAAGGGGCTCGCGCGACGACTCCCCAAGCCGGTGCGCCGCTATGTCGCGCGGACGTTCCTGGCGCTCGAGCCCGGGCCCCGGGAGCTGTTTTACGAGAACTTCGCCGTCTTTCCGGTGGCCCTCCAGTCCCAGCTGCTGTCCGGACCGGAGCTGTTGGCGGCTCGGGACCCCTACGCCGCGGGACTGCGCGCCTATGCGGAAGCGACGGGCGGCACGCTCGAGCGAATGAGCCACGCCGATCTCCAGACGTACCTGGTCGAGCTCCTGATGAAGCAGGATCAGATGAGCATGGCGGCCTCGGTCGAAAGCCGAGTGCCGTATCTGGATCACGAGTTCGTGGAGCGTGTCACGGCGATCCCTGGCCGCGTCAAGCTCCGCGGCTGGCAGACCAAGGCCGTACTCAGGGCCGCGCTGCGGGATCTCGTGCCGCGCGAAATCCTGACACGACGCAAGATGGGCTTCCCGGTCCCGGTGGGTCGGTGGTTTCGAGGCGCGTTTTGGCCCGTCGTGCGGGAATTCGTCCTGGGTCGGCGGGCACTCGAGCGCGGGCTGTTCCAGCCGGCGTTCCTCAGGCGGCTCGCCGACGAGCACCGAACCGGCACTGCAGAGCACGGCGCCCGCCTGTGGCTCCTGGTGAACCTGGAGATCTGGCAGCGGATCTTCGTGGACGCCGAGGACCCGGCCGGGGTCATGGGTGCGACGGAGGACAGATGCGCATCCTGTGGGTGAAGCTCGGCGGGCTGTGGCCGCTCGACAGTGGCGGGCGACTGCGGAGCTTTCACACCGTCGCGGAGTTGACACGTCGGCATCGTGTGACGCTCCTGACGACCCACGGCCCACGCGACGATCCCGCAGGGCTGGCAGCCCAACTGGCGGGCTGCGAGCGGGTGATCTCGTTGCCGTACACCGTGCCGAAGCAGGGGAGCGCCCGCTTCGCCGGGGCATTGCTCGGGTCATGGCTCTCGCGCCTCCCCGTCGATCTCTGGAGGTGGCGCATCTCCGCCGTGCGGAACCAGGTCGCGCAGCTCACGGCGGCAGCAAAGTTCGATCTCTGCGTGGCCGACTTCTTGTCCGCCACGCCGAACGTGTCGCTGGACGGGTCGCTCGCGACGGTCCTGTTCGCTCACAACGTGGAGCACGTGATCTGGCAGCGGCTGGGCCGCATCGAGACGCGGCTGTGGCGGCGCGCTCTCCTGGAACTCGAGTGGCGGAAGATGCGCCGGTACGAGGCCCGGGCCTGCACTCGGGCTCGGCTCACCGTCGCCGTCTCGGACGCCGATCGTGCCGTGCTTGCGGCCCACGCTCCCCGGGCGAGGGTGTACACGGTCCCCACCGGCGTGGACACGGCGTACTTCACGCCCAACGGTTCGCAGGAGACGCGCGGCGCGCTCGTCTTCACCGGCTCCATGGACTGGTTTCCCAACGAGGATTGCATCCTGCATTTCACCGAGGCGGTGTTTCCGCGCATCCGCGACGCAGTCCCTGACGTGTCGCTCACGGTCGTAGGGAGGAATCCTAGCCCCCGGGTGCAGCGACTGGCAGCAATCCCGGGCGTCCGCGTCACGGGGACGGTCAAGGACGTACGGCCGTACGTCGCCGCGGCCGCCGTGTGCGTCGTGCCGCTCCGCGCGGGCGGCGGCACGCGACTCAAGATCTTCGAGATGCTGGCGATGGGAAAGGCGGTGGTGTCGACGACGGTGGGGGCGGAAGGTCTTCCGCTCACGCCGGGGACGCACTTCGTGCAGGCCGACGACCCGGCGGAGTTCGCAACCGCCGTCGTCGCGCTTCTCCGGGATCCCCTCCGACGCCAGGCACTGGGCCGCGCAGGACGGCGCCTAGTGGAGGAGCGGTACTCGTGGTCGCAAGTAGTTCGAGAGTTCGAAGCCAGATGTGAGGAGGTGGTCTCTCATGCGCGTTGACGTGTTTGGGCTCGGCTACGTGGGGACCGTGACCGCGGCCTGTCTCGCGAAGGCGGGACACGAGGTGATCGGCATCGACATCGACGAAGCAAAGGTCGCCATGGTCAATGCCGGTGCGTCGCCGGTCGTGGAGCCCGGGCTGGAGGCGCTGGTCGCTGAGGTCGTCGCCGCGCGACGGTTGCGGGCGACGACCTCGACCCCCGAGGCCGTGAGGAACGCGGCGATCGGGCTCATCTGCGTCGGCACGCCCGGCCGCGCCAGCGGGCAGCTGCAAGTCGATGCCCTCAAGCGCGTCGGCCAGGAGATCGGTGAGGCGCTGGCCGAGCGCGATGACCCATATACCGTCGTGCTGCGCAGTACCGTGCTCCCGGGGACGACGGAGGGGGTGCTCGTCCCCGCGCTCCGCGCCGGTGCCGGACGCGACCTGGGGTCCGCGCTCCGCATCGCCGTGAACCCGGAGTTCATGCGCGAGGGGTCGGCGCTGCGAGACTTCGCGCGTCCTCCGTTGACCGTCGTCGGGTGCGTCGATCCCGGGACGGCCGCAGTGCTCCAATCGCTGTACGCCGAGGTCGAGGCTCCCTTCGTCCACACCGCCGTGCGGACCGCGGAGATGGTGAAGTACATCGCGAACGCGTTCCACGCTCTCAAGGTGTGCTTCGCCAACGAGATCGGGGACGTGTGCGGGGCGCTCGGTGCCGACGCGCAGGAGGCGATGCGGCTCTTTCTGATGGACCGGAAGCTCAACGTCTCGGAGGCGTACCTCCGCCCTGGCTTCGCGTTTGGCGGCTCGTGCCTGCCGAAGGACCTCCGCGCGCTGGTGTACGCCGCCCGCGCCGCCGATGTCTCCTTGCCGCTGCTCTCCGCGATCCTCCCCTCGAACGAGGGGCAGATTCGGCGCGCGGTGGAGGCGGTGCTCGAGACGCGCAGACGGCGCATCGGAGTCGTCGGTCTGGCCTTCAAACCCGAGACCGACGACCTGCGAGAGAGCCCCATGGTGACGCTGGTGGAGGCGCTCATCGGGAAGGGATGCGACGTGCGCATCTTCGATCCCAACGTCGCCGTGGCGCGATTGAGAGGGGCGAATCGCCGCTACATCGAGGAGGAGATCCCGCACATCGCCTCGCTGCTCAGCGACAGCGTAGAGACCCTGGTCGCGCACGCCGAGGTACTGGTGCTCGGTAACGGCTCGGACGAGGCGGCGCGTGCGCTGGCGGCGGCCGACGCGCGCCACGTCGTGGTGGACCTCACGCGCGGTGCGGCCCGGCGCCGCCCGCCGGCTCGCGCCGGCCTGCCGGTCCCCCACCGAGAAGCGGAGCCCGCGGCGTACGGAGACAAGGGCTGATGTGGCGGCGCGTAACGGGGCGGGTCGACCTCCCGAGCACAGGCCTTGCGGCGTCATCCGCCGTGAGCCCACATCAACTCACTGTCGCCGCGCCCGGCGAGGCTCTGGGCCGCCAGCGCGCGTTCGACCTGCGCGTCCTCGAGCACGTGAGGATCAAGGCCTGGGACCGGCTGCTATTCGTCGAGTGCGGCGACGGCTGGCTGGTGGAGGAAGCATGACGGCGCTTGGGGAAGGGCCGCGTCTGCGGGCTGTGCGCGTCCCCGGAACTGCTCAACGTCGCCGTCCGGCTGCGCGGCGTCCCGGGCCGGCTCGAGTTCAAGGGGTGGGACGGTGAGCGATTCCCCCTCGCCAACCAATCCTTCAATTGCGTGATCTCGTGCGTTCCCTGCGGCTCGTATCGTGAGCCCGCGGCTGTAGTTCGTGAGATGGCGAGGGTGTTGCGGCCCGAGGGAGATGTCTACCTACCGGAAGCCGACGGCGTAACACCGGAGTTGCCACAGGGCCGTGGCACCGCAGATCTCGAGCGGCTGCTCATCGAGGCGGGTCTCGGTGAAGTGCGGTGGACGCGCTGCGACACCGCCCCCGGTGTGGTTGTTCACGCCCGCCAGTGCTCGCCCGGGAGCTGAGCCCCTAGCGCGGCAGGCCGACCTGCAGTCCCCCGAGCCACACGTCGGGGGGGTGTGTCGCCTTACGTCTCACGAGGCGGAGCCTGGTCGGACCGCGACCCAGCTGGGGCGTGCGGCGGGCCGCGCCGGGGGGGGTGTCTCTACGTAGCCGCGGTGCCAGATCGAGAAGCAGAGCAACGCCCACAGGATACCCTCGCGGTTGTGGCGACGGGCGAAGTGGTCGTCGAGGAGGCCGCGCACCACGGTGGCATCGAAGTAACCCAATCGCTGCAGCCGTGCCGGCGCCAGCTCGTCTTCGATGACGCCGCGGAGCTCGCGACGCAGCCACTCGGCGGTCGGACCGACGAACCCCCGCTTCGGTGCGCGGAGATGCTGCTCGGGAAGGCGGCGCCTCAGCGCGCGCTTCAGCAAGCGCTTGTTCTGCCATAGCCCGATCTTGACGTGGTCGGGGAGCGGGAACACCCGCTCCACCAGCTCGTGGTCCACGAGCGGGACCCGGATCTCCAGCGAGTGCGCCATCGCCATGCGGTCGCTCAGCGCCAGCACGTCGTCGGCGAGGAACGTCTTGTAGTCCAAATACAGGGCTGCCGAGAGGCCGGTAGGAGCGCCGTGACGCTGGTGCAGCTCGCGGAACCGGGTGCTCGCGGCGGCGCCGCTCAGGTGGTGGCGCAGGCCGGGAGCATACAGGCTGCGCCGCGCCGGCTCGGCGAGCCGCGTGAGGTAGCCGAGGAACCGCTCGGGCGCGGACCCGTTGCCCGGTCGGAGGAAGCGCTTGAGGCGGTCGACGGTGAGTGACCCACCGCGCGGCTCCCGGAGCAGGTTCGCGAGAGCGCTCACGCCCCGCTGCACGGTGCGAGGTAGGGCCGCGTAGTGCTCGCCGGCGAGGAGCCCGATGTGGCGTCGGTACCCGGCGAACAGCTCGTCGCCGCCGATCCCGGTCAGGGCGACCTTGTAAGACGCGCCGACCGCTTGCGACAGCAGCCAGGTCGGCACCGCGGACTCGTCGGCGTGGGGCTCGTCGAGGGCGTGGGTGATCGGCTCGAGCAGGTCGCGGACCTCGGGATGAATCTCCACTTCCGTCAGCTTCACGCCGTACTGCGCGGCCAGCCGCCGGGCCAGGTGCGTCTCGTCCGCGCTGGCGGCGCCGGACCCGAAATACCGCGCGGTGAACGCGTGCGGGGCGTCGGCCGCCAGGGCCCAGCTCGCGACGACCGCGGAGGAGTCGAGGCCGCCGCTCAAGAACGCCGCGACGGGCACGTCGCTCACGAGATGGGCCTGCACGGATTCGTCGAGCCACTCCACGATCCGCGCTTCGAGATCGCGAGGAGCGTGGCTGCGCTCTCGCGGAAGGTCCCAGTACTGCCGGGTCGAGAGGCCGGTCGCGTGCTCCCAGGTGGCTGTCTGACCCGGCTCGAGCTTGCGCACGTCGCGGAACGGCGTCGCGGGCGCCGGGATGTAGCCGAGCTGGAAGTAGGTGTCGAGCGCCTCCCAGTCGAGCGCTCGCTCGGTCAGGCCGGCGGCGTGCAAGGCCTTCAGCTCCGACGCGAACCCGATCCCCCACGGTGCGGCCGCGACGTACAGCGGCTTGATGCCGAAGCGGTCGCGGGCCAGGAACAGCGTCCGCGCGGCCGAGTCCCAGATGGCGAACGCGAACATGCCGCGCAGCCGCTGCACGCACTCCGCACCGTACTCCTCGTAGAGATGCAGGATCGTCTCGGTGTCGCTGTGCGTGCCGAACCTGTGTCCCCGTGCGATCAGCCCGCGCCGCAGCTCGCGGTAGTTGTAAATCTCGCCGTTGAAGACGATGACCTTCGAGCGGTCTTCGTTGAAGATCGGCTGTCGCCCACCGGCCAGGTCGATGATGCTGAGCCGTCG
>Ga0134075_10000222_pt1 | contig 16114 bp, 20 predicted proteins | sample 15_taG_18_FD_119775 | JGI IMG/M metagenome (GOLD analysis project Ga0134075, IMG submission 119775) | Grasslands soil microbial communities from the Angelo Coastal Reserve, California, USA - 15_D_Rain_40cm_5_09212015 | ecosystem: Environmental > Terrestrial > Soil > Grasslands ... | reverse complement strand
GGGGGTCAGCTCTCGAACCTCAACCTTCAATGCGCAGCTCACAACCGGTTCGTACTTCTCTGAGAGTATAAGGGGGGTCTTTGGGGAATTGTTAGAGTAACAGGGAATCAGCTCTCTAATCGGTCGCTTTCCGAAGGACTATGCCTTGTTTTGTATGTAGTGATCACAACTACTGCGATGACTATCATTGTAGATGCGAGGAGGGTCCGAAGGGTCAATTGTTCACCAGCAAGGAAATAGCCGAGGAAGACGGCTACTACCGGGTTGACGTAGGCGTAGGTGGACGCCCTCGCAGTCGTCGTCTTTGTCAGCAACCAGACATAAGACGAGAAGGCTATCAGAGAACCGAATACTAACAGATAGAGGAATGAGATGAGAGATAGAAACGATATCTTGCTCGGCTGAAAACCGACCCACTCCTGAGAAACCAATGAAACCAAGAGGAGGAGAACTCCGCCTGCTAACATCTCCATTCCACTGCCCAACAGCGGGGTCTTCGGAAGAGACGCCTTTCGAGAATAAACAGAACCAATAGCCCATGAGAGCGAGGCGAAGAGCAGGACCCCAACCCAGAGAGGGTTCAAACCACCACCGGCAAGATCACCTGGTCCTACTAGCAGAATAACTCCCCCGAAGCCTAGGACCAGGCCGAGAACGACTTGCGGAGTTGGGACGACCCGGTTCTTTTGTAACAGCTCTAAGAGGGCCATCCAGATTGGAACAATCGTAATCAGTACCGCGGTCAAGCCAGAGGGAATCACTTGTTCGGCCTTGGTCACTCCCCCGTTTCCCCCAAGCAATAGCAATCCGCCGATGATCGTCGCGGCCTTCCAATTAGCCCGGGTCGGACGCTGAGCGCCTCTCAAACGCATCCAAGTGTAGAGCGCTCCCCCGGCAATCAGAAAACGGATCGCAGCCATTAGAAACGGAGGGAAGGTCTCGATGGCGAAACGTATCGCCAAGTAAGTGGATCCCCAAATCGTGTAGATCGATAGAAACGCAAGCGCAATCTGAAGTCGCAATGACAGCACTGGCAAGGGCAGAGACCTTGTGAAGGGCGGCGACATAAACGACCCGGATAAACTATCCACTGTAATGTGACAGGATCCCTCGCCGATAGGAGCTCATTTGCTATACAACTTGCACCTTCCGAACCGAGAGTCGTTTGCTCAAACAGATTGACTACGTGATGATCGGAGTGTCAAATATGGAGCAATCGGTAGGATTTTACAAGGACATACTCGGCATGCCCCTCAAATATCAGACAATGAGTGGACTGAGTTCCAGACCCGGCCACTACTCTCGCACTTTACCTATCAAAACTCAGGGTCCCCCCTGCAACACCGCAGAGGGAAATCGTCGCGGGAGCATCAACGATAGGGTTCACCGTTACCGACCTTGACAAGACCTACTACGAACTCAAGTCGAAAAATGTGAGATTCGTCATGGAACCGAAGTTGCGGGAAGAGGAAGGAATCAAACTGGCCGTCTGCCTCGACCCTGATGACCTGGAAATTTCCATATCGGAACCGTGAAACAGCCAATCAGGGCCGAAACGCCTACCAGCTAGATAACGACACTTCCGTTCTTATTCAGCTTCCATTTGCTGGCATGCCAGCAAAGCTCGCGATCATGGCGAGGATCCCGAGAAGGAAACCTAGCAGAAATGGAACAGACCCTACGAACACCAGGAATCCCAAGATCCCTCTCCTCTCTCTTTCCAGAGACACACCCAGCAGGGAGAGACCTCCGGATACAAGGAGCAATGGATAGACAAGCAGCACCCAGCTGTAACCGACGAGCAAACCACCGGTTAACAAGAAAGCAAACCAAAAAGGAAGAGACAGATATCCGATGAGCAAAGAAAAACCCCCGGGTATGCCTTCGAAGAAGAACGAAAGACCACCGGAAATCATCCCGTAGGTCCCAGCGATCAATCCAAGCCCTCCCCCAACAACGCCTGACAAGGCTGATAGTTTCAAAGGACGATCCAGATCATTCCACAACAGCCGTCCTGCCATCGCCCGACCTCCGTGAGACCCAGACGATCTGAAGTAGCGCGACTGTGCTTAACTTCTTATCGGAAGGGAGAGAAACACACGCAGACGCCTGTGGGGAACAATAACGATTCTCGCACCAACAAGGCTGCTACCCTCAAGGACGGACGCGAGATAATTCTGACGTTGTATCGCCTGGAAGACAAAGAAGCACTTGTTTCCATGTATGCAGGCATGTCACCGGAGGCCCTCAAGTGGGGCATGCCACCATACGATCGCGCGAGGATAGAGCGCTGGACCTCCGACTTGACAAACAACATCAACCTAATCGCGCGATCAGAAGAAAGAGTTGTTGGTCACCTGTACATGTTCAGGACGCCCTACGAACGACGCAAAGGGGTCGCAGATCTCCTGATCTACATTCACCAAGACTTTCAGGACCTAGGGCTCGGAACAAGGATGATGGGGAAAGCGATCGAGATAGCGAAGGAGCGAGGGTTCCACCGACTCGGACTGACCGTGGTCGCGGACAATGAGAGGGCGATCAATGTCTATGAGAAGGTCGGCTTCAAGAGGGAAGGAATTGCGAGAGAGACTTTCTACGGGGACGACCATCGCTACCACGACGAGGTCGAGATGGGCCTCCTACTCTAACGGTCAACTAGCGGTTCCAATGTACAAGCCGCGGCCTATAAGTCCCTCAGGATCGTAGCTTGTTTCAAGCTTTGCCAATCGAAACGCGTCCAGATATTCATCGTGAGTGAAGAGTCCCTAACTCAAGCCGTTCCACAAAATGCTCAACTCGTTTCGGTGTGGCGACGAGATGATGCATGTCCATGAAGGACAGCTTTCCTTTAGTCTCACTGATGTTCATTCGAGCAATCTTGAGTTCAGGTTGGTCGACGAAATTGGCGTGAACCGATCGCTTCCGCCATTGTTGAGGCGTTAACCAGGGTTCCACCATCAAGACCCCGCCGGGCTTGAGTGTCTGGAGATGTTTCGAATCGCGAGACGCAGTTTCCCCTTGGTTTTCAAGTGGCCAATGGCGCTGAAGAGACAAGTGATCGCATCGAATCGCTTGTTGAGCTTGAATGTGACCATATTACCCCGATGAAACACAATGTCAGGGTGTTTCTTCCTGGCGAGTCTCAGCATTTGCTGGTTGATGTCTAGCCTTCGACTGTGTAGTCATTTTTCAGATAGGTAATGTGGCTGCCGGTTCCACAGGCAACTTCGAGCTGATTCTTGCCCCGGGAACGTTTGTGTTTCTGGATTAACTCATGAAGCTTTGCTGCTTCTTTCTCGTAGTTCTTGAACGAGTAGATAGCATCGTAGAATTCGGCTGAGCGATCGTACAATTGCCGATAAAACGTGGGCCAACAGTCGGCACAGATATGGCTTGGGTAGACCTAGGGATGGAGAGGTAGAACCATCGCGTCCTCAGAAGCTATCAATCCGATCGTGACTAGCTGAGTAACGACTTCCAGTATCTGCATCCGAATTTCAGTAGGTGAAACCTTCTTTTCCACAGCGAGTTCTGCTGTTAGCTCGTCGATTGTCTTGTTTCCATCGCTTTTCTCCCAGAGGCTGGCGATATCATCGTTTCCGAGGTATCGCGAATTCGCCTCATTGATCAGGACAATGGTCCCGTCAGGGTTCTTGGCGATGTGCCCTTTTTTCCTGGGCTTGAAACTTGCAGGGTTGAACTCGATAGTGACTGGTTCCTGGTTCGCTTGTAGACGTTCTCGCGCTGCAGCGCTCATTTTGTCAGGGGTCCATGGCGGGTCCCAGACAATGTCGACATCGGCGTGCGTGACACCGGGTATCTTCTCGATAAGTTCCTTGACCTGGTGACTCAGGTAGGCGCTCGCGGGGCACCCCATCGCCGTGAGGGTCATGCGAACTTTCACAGTATCCTTGTCGATCGCAACGCCATACACTAGCCCAAGATCAACAATGTTGACTGGTATCTCCGGGTCGTAACAGTTCCGGAGAACATCCATCACTCGACCGACAGAGAGTTCTTCGCTCAACGGCTTCGACCAAAGAATCTGATCGCTAACGAACCTAATAGAGCTATTCGACCGGCAGGGCTGCTGGGGCAGGTCACGCGAAGATGACCCGCGTGGGTATGAAGAGGTTCAAGTCCCATACGTGTATGTCGCAGGAGGAATACGGAGAAGTATACAGGAACCCATTCGATGACCATGACGAGAGATTCTGGTTTTCGAGAACCAGTGAATAGTATGTCGAGGCCGGGGCTGTCCAGTTGAAACTCACAAAACCGGTACCGTTGAGACGCCATTGCCCTGTCGAACGGGGTCCGACCGTCCAAAAGACACTGCCGGTCTTAGGGTCAGTCAAATTGATCTTCACAGAACCAATGGTGACATTGAACCTCCACATGTAAGAGTGAGACTGTGTCAGAGACAGATTGAAGGTCGGCGTCCCACTGGCGACCGAAACGGTGTCATTGAAAATTAGGGCGGGCGTGTATGGGCTTGGACCTCCTGGCTTGCGCGGAAATGCAAATGGATGGGAACCGGGAAAGGGCACAGGCAATATCCTGACTAGTAGAACGATTAGTATGAGAACCAAGCTACCGATGCCTAGAATCCTTTTGGTCTCGTGGGAGACCATGATCTAATCCTTCCTCTTTTGTTTCTTCGACTTCTTGCCTGGGTATCGTTGGCCTAGTTCAGCGAGCTCGTTCTGCCAAGGACGCATTACGTATTCGCCGACTATCCCGCCTCCCTCAGGATTAGGAAAGCTGACCGGATGTTTCTGGAATTCCTTTTCGTTTTGTCGCTGGTTTTGGAGGAGATATAGAATGACGACTTCTGAGCCTGCCCAGATTCCGGCTAGAAGGACCCAGTTGGAGACCGGGTCAAGATTGTAGACGAGAACGATTAAGCCAGTGGCTATGAAAGCGAAGAAAACGGATCCGATCGCCTCGCCTCTCCTCGGGCGGAGCAGCAATACTCTCCCCTAAACACGTGGACGAGCGATGCTAAGAAGATTACTGAGACTAGCCTCTGTCCCGGCCCATGTGTCAGAGTATTCTGTTGAGCCTGTCAAAGGCCGCAGGGAGAAGCCGGTTTTCAGCATCGATCAGAGGTCGTAGTTGCCCCGATTTCAACAGCCTCGCTATCGCCGTTCCCGTTGCCAGCTTTCCGTGACGCCAGCTCCGAAGAAGAGGACCATACTCTCCTTTCAGACTCTTAGTGACACTCTTTACCACACTCTGACCTTTCTCCGACTTGCTCTCCACCTCGACCTCAAAGAGACGAATCTTCTGATCGTCAAAGTCGTAGAGCACCGAGTCCACATCCAGTTCAGCGAGAGTAGGAGAACCCTCAGGACCTGACGATATGCTTCGAACTTGACGTTGTGTCTCCCGATGCTGGATGGGAACCAAACCCTTCGCCTTCAACACCTCAATTGGGCCAGAAGGGATTGCCTGATCGACGGGACCAGGGGATTGCGGGGGGAGTTTCAGCTCGGAAACCACTTTTTCAACGGCCTCGGGAGACCACGGAATCTCCATTTCGGCCCTGACCATTCCACCCCAGAGAGTTCGTCTCGGATGAGTCTTCATGGTTATCCAAAGGTCTTGGTTGTCCCTTCGTATTCTCAGATTCAGCTTGCGATGCGAGAGAAAATGGTTTGGCGTGTCGAAGTACGTGTCAGAGAGAAGTTTAGTCGTTGCACCAACTAACCGATAATCTCCAACGCTGGTCTTCTCAGCGATCTTCCTGACAATTTCCTCAGGATGGTCTGACAGTATAAGGAGGATCGATTCGATCTCTCTGCCAAAACCAAGAGCCCGAGATAGCTTGACCAGCCTAGTCCACTCACCGTTTCGAAGGAGAGGCGTAGTTACTGAACTTTATCTGACTCAACGACACTCGCCACGGGGACAATTGACAGAGTCCAAGAGAACGGGGAGACAACGGCGCGCATTGTCGAACGACAAAGAGATCGACAGCAATAAGCCAACTTCACCAACACCTGCTCGGACCACATCAAAGACAACACCTCCTACCAAGATAGACCTATTCATCCTAAGGCATGGAGAAGCAGGCAACCGGATGACAGTTCTCGAGGAAGACTCCAAACGACCCCTGACACCGGAAGGCCGAGCCGAGATGCGGAAAATAGCCAAGTCATTGAAGGCAGTCGGACTGCGAACCAATCACATCTACACGAGTCCATTGATACGAGCCCGAGAGACCGCCGAAGTTACTGCAAAGGTCCTCAATATCCCAACGCTGGAAGAGTGGGACGAATTGAAACCAGATGGAAGCAAGGCAACACTCTATCGCAAACTGGAAAGACTCCAACAAAACTCCACACTAATCCTTGTAGGACACGAACCTTATCTGACTTCTATGATAGGGGAGATTATCGGGGCCACGAGTCCTAAAATTGTTCTGAAAAAGGGAGGGGTGGCAAAGGTCCGGATAACGTCATTTACTCCTCGGATTTCCGGCGAACTTCGCTGGCTCCTCACACCGAAAATCATCACTAAGATGTCTTGATAAAGCCAAAACGAATCACTATGACCCCGCCGAAGTGAAACCGAAAACGACGGGCGGTCCTAGCCAAGTTTGAAAGTCTCGGTGATAGACTTAGGCTACAACTCGCTAAAGCTGGTGAATTACGAAGTTAGGCGGGACAAATCGTTCGTCGCGTATGGACAGCAATCGGTCCTCTCGAAAGTTGGAGAAGGACTTGATCAAACAGGCTTCCTAGGCGACAAACCCATTCGACGTACCCTCAAAACTCTGAAGCAGTTCCGCGCCATCGTGGACCTCGAGCAATCAAACCATGTCCTCCCAGTTGCCACTAGCGCCGTTAGGGAAGCTGGGAACAGAGAGGAATTCCTCAAACTAGCCTACCAGGAGACTGGGTTCAAGTTCAAAGTTCTATCCGAAAAAGAAGAAGCAGTATACGCTTTCGAAGGAGCCAAGAGCGCCACCAGCGTTCACGCCGGCTTGTTCTTCGACCTTGGAGGAGGAAGCCTGGAGATAGTCATCTACTCGGAACCCACGATCAAAAAAATCCTTTCAGTTCCTCTCGGAGGACTAAGGCTAACTGACCTTTACGCAAAACCAGATGGATCTTACACAAAGAAAAACTATGCACGGATGAGAAAAAGGATTCTCGAACTCCTGCCGGACAAGAAGCATCTTCCGGCTTCGAAAAGTCTTGACCTGGTTGGGGTCGGAGGCTCCGTACGCGCACTCGCAAGGTATGACCAGATGCGCCGCAAGTACCCTCTAAACAAGCTGCACAATTATTCGATGAAAAAGAACGCCGTGGAATCAGTACACCGAGCCCTACGCAGAATGAGTCTAAGAACAATCAGGAAAAACCCAGCAATAGGCCAAGAGAGAAGCCAATCAATCATCGCCGGGTCCCTGGTAGTTCACCTGCTGATGGAGAAGATCGGCTTCCGCAAACTCATCGTCAGTACACACGGTCTCAGAGACGGAGTAATCTCAGCCTTCCTCGAAAACCCCAACGCATACCGCCAAGGACTGCTAGACAAAGTCCTTAGCCGCGAAGGAACGCCAGCACACGCGAAAGCCCCCGCCCAAGAAAAACTGGCCAGGTCCCTCTTATCACATAGAAACCTGACAAAGAGAGAGTTTGCGATACTCTCCGAGGCGCTCGATCACGTATTGCCAGATCTTCCGGTCTACAGTCCGGAGACCCTGTTCTACATCGTATTGGAGGCTGACAGCATACTGCCGCACCAGGATCAGATCATCCTGGCATTGTCCGTCGCGAGAGCAAATGGAATGAGGAGGACAGATTGGGCTCAGACAAGCTACAAGCGGTTACTAGACAAGAAAAGCATGGAGATGGTCAAGAAGGTCTCAGTCCTGATACAACTTGCGCAACTCCAGCAGAAAACGGACATCCATCTATCCATGAGGTCTGAGCGCGGCATCCCCCGCCTTCGCATAACCCAAGGTAAGCAACACGTTCCAAAAGTGCTCATGAAGGATATTCTGAGAGACCTCGAAGACCTTGAAGGCGCATTCAATCTTCAGCTCGCCATGTAGCCTCCAAAGAAAACCTAAGTAGGCTCACTTCTCGAACCCAGCCCTTCCCTTGATTACTCGCGACTCCTTCGCGAAGGAATACGACAAATTCCTGAAAGCGCTCACTCGGAGAGTCAAGGCCTACCTCAGAGACCCAAACGCCGAAAACGTCCACCGACTTCGAACATCGACGCGTCGCCTGCAGGCCGCCTTCGCATTGCTTCCCAAGGCGAGCCGGAAGCAGACCAAGGCACAGAAAGCCATGGCCCGCATCAAGGAATTGATGAAAGTAAACGCTAGTGTGAGAGATCAAGACATTATTCTCTCGAAACTCTCAACGTACAAGCAGAATCCTACATACGGACGGCTCGTAGAGGATTTGAGAAAATCACGAAAGTCCCACCTGGAGCAAGCGAAAGAGTTAGCATTGGCCGTTCAGAAAAACCCGGGACCTCGCGTAAAACCGAAAGATCTTTCCGAACCCACGCTCCAGAAGAGACACGACAAAGTTGTAAGAAAACTAAGCTCGAAGATTACAAGTGAACTCCCGCTAGTAAGGGAAGATCCCTCGAAGGTGGAGCAATTGCACGTTGTTAGGAGAGACTGTAAACAACTCCGTTATGTTCTAGAAATGAGCGAATTCTCGAGACCACCGAAACCGCTGGTGGCTCTCCGATCTTGGCAAGATCTACTTGGTACGATACGCGACCATGATGTGATGATTGAGTATCTTCAGGAACTCAGAAAGTCGCCGGAGATCCTAGTCGCATTAAACACCGAAACTGAGGGTCGAGGTAACAGCTATCGGAAATTCGTCGAGGCTTCGAGAAAAAATCCAGTTTCCCCGTTTGCTGCCAAGCTTTGAGATCGTTCTAGTTCGGCAGGCTCATCAGCCACTGGTTCTTAGTCAGGATCGTGGGTTCGAGTGAGTACTCTTCTATGAGATAGTTGGCCACGGACGCCACATCATTGATACTCCGGGTCTCAGCCCTCGGAGAAGGTGAGGTCAGAACGTCCTCCACCTCCAGCTGGTAGAGTTCGTGTCCTCGATGCGTGCTTCTATCCATCATCACCGCATACTCTCTGTTCTCCCCGTCCCGTTCGACCATGAAGTATTTTCTTCTCCTCGTGAGAATCTTGTAGGGCATCTTCAACATGTCCGATTGAATGGGCTCCTCGATCTCCCGCCTCTTGATCACGTTACCTAGTCGATAGGGGTCCTGCACGACTTGAAAGTCCTCCTTGATCGTCGCGGACCTTGCTTGACCACTGGTTTCAAACCTGACGTATTCATGTGTGGGCACCTGGACGTAGTGGTAGAGCCTGCCGGTCTCCATAACACTGGGGTAGGAGTTGGAGAGTCTGAAGCCTTCGATCTTGCCTTCGGAAAGATCGAATCTTATTCTGGGGAAAATGTCCTGGTCTTCTGAGTCAAGAGCAAGTTTGGCTTTGATCTCCGTGTTGTGACTTGGTTCTTTGTAGGCCTCGCCTGATTTCCTTGCTCGGTCCTCGATGAGATTAAAGATTGTAGCCTTCTTGGAAATGCCTTGTTCTGCATTCTCTCTCCTAAGGAGACCGTGAATTTTTCTGACGAGTGGAGAACTTGTTCTGCCCGGCGGGATCTTTAGCTCCACAATTGCCTTACTCGAGGCCCCAAGCGTTGTCCCTGTGAGTCCCTCGAATGTGAAGTACCGGACATCTTCATCCATTGTAACCCGTACGCCTCGATCGCTTTCAAGAAAGTGGTTTCTAGAATAACTGGCGGCGGCATAGATGCCCAGTTTGTGTGGAATCCGGACACGGCCGAGCTGGCGCACTCGTTTTACCCTCGACAAGATTTCTCGGAGGGGCAACATCTCGTTCCGTCGTTTGTGCCTGATGAACCGGCCGTGTTCCGACCGGGTGTTCTTCACCTCGAAGATCCACTTGTCGCCTAGCTTGAGCTTGAATCGTTCCTTGAACGGTTTTTGCTCGTATCTTCTTCCTCTGATCGAGTAGGTGAATGGGACTTCGTGCTCGTCATTGTTGAAGTACAGTGTTTGGTTGACAGGGTTGGGAAAACTGTTCAGGCTCATTAGCTCGAAGAGGTTAAGCTTGAATCTCTGAGCCTTGTGAGCATCTATGTAGTACCGAATTTCGGCCCTCACCTGGCTTCGCAGATGTCGCAGCTCCTCAAACCATTGTTTTCCCGAGAAACGTTGGGAAAGAGGATTTTCAAAACGCGCGCCTCATAAAGTAGCTGAGCCTTTGAACCGGTATTCGCGAGTACCCCCTCTAAACCGATGCCTCCGTAAACTCCAGAGCCTCCTTTTTGGCTTGTACCTCCCGATTCGCTGCCGGCGGCTGCCCCGATTTCGCGAAGGCCCAGACGATCTACTTGCTGTCTGGGGTTTGGACTCTCAAAAGTCTCCGAACGGCTCTTCTATCTGGGACAATGCTGAGATTGGAGACATCAGATTCCCAATACACCTGCTCAGCCTCCTTAGACTCGATTCTACCGTTCCACTTTTCAACATGGTAATAGTGAATTCTCTGCCTCTCACCGTTTGTTGCCCTAGCCAGACTCTTCTGGACAAGTCTCGCTTTCTCGACCTCAATTCCAAGCTCTTCCTTCAGCTCTCTTCTCAGAGCATCCTCTAAGTTCTCACCAGTGTCCACGTGCCCTCCGGGGATCTCTACGCATCCCGGATCGGCCTCATCATTGGCGCGTCTCTTCTCCACGAGGAATGTCCTCCTCTCCATCAATATTCCAGCCACTACGTCGGCGATCTTGCTAGGGGTAGGCTTCGCTCGTTCGGGCATAGAGGTTTGAGAGTCGACGCTCCAACTCAATACGTCTAACTGACGAAATTTTGAGTGGAAAATGGATTTCAGCTAACCGGATTCGCGGAGCCAGATTGTTCTCCCTCCGCAGAGGAGACGATTCCGGGTCGCTCTTCAGCACGTGTTGCGGGGTCCGAATTTGAGCGTGATAGCTCGTCCTTTGGTTGCTGATCTGTCTTGCGAGCTTCATGTTCCTCGCACCACTTGGTGAACGCTTGGACAGCAGCCTGGCTCAGAGAACCCCGGCGGTATCCATAGACGCTCATAGCCAGCATCCTGAATCTCTTGTCAAGTTCTTTGGGTAGGTACACTTTCAGTTCGGCCATTGGGCGGTCATCTCCTTCTCACTATAGGGACAAAGGGACGTGGCTAAGCATGGAGTGTAACGCTTAGAGTCGGCGAAGAGTTCCGCCACCGGCTAATCCGGGGCGGGTCTAGGTGAGTCTTGGAAAAGTGGTTTTGAGATGCCTGCCAATACACATGACCCGTTCGGCGACTTTCGGCCCGTATTGCCATCGATCATACGACTCCTCGCAGGAATCATTGTCCTCATCGTGGTCCAGAGCATCGTCCTGGGCTTCCCAGGAATCACCCAAACAGTCCCCGGAACAACGTTCAGCGTCGCAAGCTTCGCGATCTTTACGGTCGGACTAGTAGTTGCCGCGGTCGTCTTGAAATACGGAACACAATTGGCCAGCGCAGTTTCCGACACCTACAAGACTTACAGGGCCTACGCGCCCATTCTGGCTTGGATCTTCCAAGTGATGGCTCTATACATCCTCTACAGTGTCAGCAAGACAATGGTGATCGGTTTCTTCGCCAGCGCACCGTGGGCGTACCCATTGATCTTCCTTGCAATGGCTCTCATACCGACCGTCAAAGTAGTCGTAACAGTCCTACACGCACTCGAAGGCCAGAACGCCCACAAACAAACCGTCACTAGAGACCAGTTCTAAGACCAACGAATGATATACTCCTAAGCGGGCGACCGCTGAAGGTCCAAACTCCAATCTTTCTTTCCGTATCAGTTTCGGGTTTTCTCGTCCAACTCGATCGGTAGGTCTAGATTCATATCAATCACGAGCTATCCGCGAGGGTTAGAAATTGTCCAGGACAAGAAGACGGACAGTAAAACCACCAGGGTTCAGGGGAAGGTTCTACCAACCTCCTCGAACCAAAGCAGGCGGCCCTCGGAAATGTGCGAGATGCGGCAGGGTAACGGTGGTTTCCAAACATGGACTCTGTTCCGACTGCAAGAGAATTCTTGGCAAATGGGTGTAGGGGTTCCGGTAACTTATCTTCGGATGGCTCTCTGACATAAATGGGAGGGTTTGGTTCTTGCCATTGGTTGTTAGCCGTCAAATCTGTCTGGCAACGCTATGCTCCAACACGGGACATTCTCGGATTACTGGAAATGTTCAGGAGGATGGTCAACGAATCCATACGGATAGGTCTAGCCTACAACGTGTACTCGCTGAGAAACCTTTCCCTGCTCTCGTACAACCAGCTAGCCCAGTTTGATTCTCCCAGCTGCTACAAGCTCTGCGCTATAAGCAGAGCAGCAGGAATACTAGCCGCTAGGAACAAGTCTGTCAAGAGAGGTTTTCCTACTAAGACCCCGTACGCGGTTAGACAGCAGCTCGTGTCATGCTACGGCTTCAAGAGGAACAACGAAGGACTTGAGATCCCCGTATCAAGAGGAAAACGTCTCAGCATACCCCTGACCAAGCACACGCTAGATGTCATCTCTCAACCCGGGGTCAAGGTTCGCTCCTTTACCCTCAGCCGGAACAAATTGAACCTATGCATCTCCCGCGATGTCGTTCTAGTAGAGTGCGCGTCTACCGTCGGCGTAGATCGTAATCTTCGCAACCTCACAGCTGGGAACGACCAGCAGATACGCCACTACGACCTCTCAGAGACTGTGAGAATAGCCAGAACTACAGTGCGGATAATCGCTTCTTTGAGACGAGATGATACCAAGATAAGAACGAGAATCGCGTCGAAGTACGGGGGACGCAGAACCTCGAGAACCGGCCACCTACTCCATAACCCCACAAAAGCAATTGTCGCGCTAGCGATGCAGCAGAAAGAAGCAATAGTTCTCGAGAACATTGAGGGCATTCGATCTCTCTACCGGAAGGGTAACGGTCAGACCAGAAAGTATCGGGGCAGAATGAATGGGTGGAGTTTTGGCGAGGCTCAGCGACAGATAGAGTACAAAGCCCGATGGGTCGGACTACCGGTTATCCGTTTGTCTAGGCGTGAGACCAGAGGTTCCAGTGTGTCTTGTCCGGGATGCGGGGAGAGACTCCAATCGGACAAACGACTGAAACGCAATCTCTGGTGCAGCAACTGTCGAGTAGTCATGGACCGGGACAGGGTAGCAGCCATTAACCTGGCTCGGCGGGGACGGGTGAGGTTCGCACGTTCCCGGCCTCCCATCATCGAGGCGCAAGGCGGGGCAGTTGAAGCCGTGAAGGGGAACCCGACGCCTACGGTAATCCCCGGAGTCGATGCTCCGAAGCTAACTCAATCAATAAAGAGTTAGCGGAACCGGTGTAGGAATTTCTATATCTGCCAGCTTTAGTTTCGCCCATCTCAGAGCTGAATTGGGAAAGCTCGAAATAGACCGCTAGAATCATACTCAGAAGCACAATCATGTCCCAGGAGAAGCGGCTTAGGTTCCGAATCAAGACCCATAGCCAAGAAATAGAGCTCGAAGGAGATTTCGAATACGTCCGCGACAAGTTCGAGAACTTGGTCGAGAGCTTAAGTCTCAAAGATGGAATATCACAAACGAAGCCAGAACCAGTTCAGACCATAGAACCATCTGAACCCTCGGACTTGCTAAAGGGAATAGTACAGTTTAGCGGAGAGGGACGCCCCTATCTCACTGTCCCGGCCGATTCCCTGTCAGCAAAAGAAGCTCTCGCGCTCGTACTTTACGCGACCCACCCAAAGACGTTCGGAGACGACGAACTGAGCACCCTCCTCGGATCCTCATGGAAGACAACCAGCGGAGCCGTCGTAAGAGCAAGAGCGAGCGAGCTGAAACGCGAAGGCAAGCTGATCGCCGAGAAAGGGTCCTATGTACTATCCGGCGCTGGGGTCCAATGGGTCACGGGAGAAGTTATACCTGGCCTCAAGAAAACGATCCAGTGAAGAGCAGCTTTCCAACGCTCTTATGGCTCGATCAAGTTTAATCTAGCACGAGAAATGTGCCAGAGATGGTATTTTGCAAGTACAAGAGACGGCGAACCCTCCAAAACTGATGGGAATGCACCTCGTAACCGAGGACGAATACCGTAGGTTTGTTGCCGAGAAGCAACACGTGAAAATAGAAAATGTGGAAGTAGAGATAGGTAGACCGTGGCGAATCAAAGAATTCGGGCCACCAACGGATTACAAACCGGAAGAATTCACTGTTTGGAGCTTCCCAAGTAGGGGGGACTGGGCGACACACTTAGGAAACTACCGAGGAAACTGGAGCCCATACATACCAAGAAACCTGATAACAAAATATTCCAAGCCGGGGGAACTTGTCCTGGACCAAATGTGTGGGAGTGGAACCACCCTAGTAGAAAGCAAACTCCTGGGCCGCGACGGAATAGGAGTGGATGTCAACCCAGACGCCGTCATGGTTGCGCAAGACCGGCTGAGTTTCGACTACAACCCCCTTGATAGACCGCGTGTCGTAGAGACCCGGACATACGTAGGTGATGGACGAAACTTAGATTTGATCGGTGAGGAGACTGTTGACTTGATTGCCACTCATCCACCCTATGCTGGAATCATCTCGTACAGCGGAAAACGGATATTGGACGACCTTTCGCGTCTGAAGCTTCCTGCCTACATTGATGCGATGAGGAAGGTCGCGGCCGAATCATACCGAGTTTTGAAAAACAACCGATACTGTGGAGTTCTGATTGGAGACACACGAAAGGGACGCCACTACATTCCGATCTCGCTTGGAGTTTTGCAGGCATTTCTGAGCGTGGGCTTCATCCTCAAGGAAGACATAATCAAGCTTCAACACAAGACGATGACAACTCGACAGAGATGGCGGGGACATAGCTACGACTTCTATAAGATCGCTCACGAACATCTCTACGTATTCAGAAAGCCAGCGCTCGACGAAAAAACAACATCTCTGAAGTACAGTAAGAAATGGTGGTAATCGGTCGATGAAGGTTAGCGTCTTTGGATTACCGAGAAACCGATCTCGGTTTGACCAAAGAGAAGATAGGACCATGACTCTTCCCAATTCCGCTTGAGATGAATAGATCACGTTTGACTCTCTTACTCAGAGTAAGATAACTCGGGTTGGGAGCGGGAGCGTACCCATGAAACAAGGTTTCAGGAACGGTCTCATACCAGGTTCTGGCCTCTAAGAGTGAAAAGCTGACTAACAAGTCCCTGTCTACACGTAGTTCTTGCAATAGACGATTTTCAACTTCGTCTGTTTGTTGGTTGCCCTTGACAAGTTCCACGTATTCCAAGTAGATTGGGTTTAGCTCGGTTTCATTGTTGAGCAGGGCGAGGAAGTAGTAATAGACCTCATCGGCATAGCTTGTAAAGAACCAGCCAGGTACATCTGCTCTTTCTCTAACTGGTAGAGTCCCATTTGCTGAAACCGTCCTCGATCTATCATACTGGAGCTGGCTGATTGTTTCAAACAAAATGAAACCACTGTCAGGATTGCATAGACCCCTTATCTTGCGCGAGGGATCGGACCCGTAGTATGAGTCAACCTTGAGATCAATCGTCCTTTTCTTGGCGTTTGGGAGATTGAGAACAAGGTCGATCCCTTTATCGTAGAACTCGGGATTGGAATGAACGTCCCGAAGATCCCTGCTATCCTTGTCCTTCGTTAGGTAGCGTTTGACTATGGCCATTCCAAACCATTCGAATTTCTTTGCAACCCGAGTAGTGTGAACGGAAAACTCTGCCAAGAAAGATCAGAATGTGATCAGAAACTAAAGAGACTTATCTCTTACGAGATTACTGTTGGAAACCCCCTAGGTAGAACTGGTGGGAGCCTTGCCCCCAACACTAGCTGAACTCCCCAATTGGCTGTTGCGATACAGGAGGTATCCGCTCGTTAAGCTTAGGCCAGAGAAAATTATGGCTGCAGAGTAGAAAACTGCTTGGACCCCGCCTATGTCGTCAGCTATTCCAGCTAGTATGAGTCCCGCCGCTATTCCCCCGCTAAGCATGAGACTGTACAGCGCCATGGCC
>Ga0134075_10000220_pt1 | contig 16159 bp, 18 predicted proteins | sample 15_taG_18_FD_119775 | JGI IMG/M metagenome (GOLD analysis project Ga0134075, IMG submission 119775) | Grasslands soil microbial communities from the Angelo Coastal Reserve, California, USA - 15_D_Rain_40cm_5_09212015 | ecosystem: Environmental > Terrestrial > Soil > Grasslands ... | reverse complement strand
TCCGGCGCCTGCGAGAAGTACCCCGACTTCAACTTCGTGCTCGGCGAGTCGGGCGTCACGTGGCTGCCGTACGTGTTCGACCGGCTCGACACGGAGTACCACGACCGGGCGCGCGCGCTGAATTTCTCGATGAAGCCCAGCGACTACTTCAAGCGCCAGGGCTTCGTGACCTATCAACAAGATATGTACCTGGAGCCGATCATCCCGCTGATCGGCGAGGACAACATCATCTGGGGCGCCGACTACCCGCACCCGGACTGCATCTGGCCGGAGTCGCACGCGACCATCGAGAAGAACCTGGCGGCCATCTCGCCGCGCGTGCGGCGCAAGATCGTCTTCGACAACGTGTGCCGGCTGTACGACCTGCCGCAGGGAAAGACGGCGCGCTGACCGGCGGGCGCCGGCGACGCCGGGCCTAGCGGCTGCTGCTGCTGCGCAGGTGAGACGTGGAGCGCCACGCGCGCGCCGGCGCCGAGCGATCCTCGCGCAGGCGGCTCATGTACTGTGTGCCGCGCGCCACGGCGGCGGCGATGGTCGGGAACGTGTCGCGCGACTCCTGGATCGTCTCGCCGGCGTAGTTGACGATGCGCCAGCGCCAGTCGGGTCGCTTCGGTGTCGAGAACGCCGTGACTTGCATAGGCACGCACCTCCTCGCCTCTGAGGCCGCCGGGGATTCGGCGACCAGCGGGCGCCGGAGAGACTATCACAACCCGGGTGCCACACAGTCAGTCGGCGTCAGACCAATGACGCTGACCGCCGGCTGATCGCTGCCAAATACCTGATTTTCTTGCCCAAGCTCGTCTGGCGTACTCCTTGCCGGAACCGGGGCCAGGAGGACTGTCATGAACGCGCCAGCTGACAGCCATGCCCGTCACGTCCTGACCATGTATTCCAAGGAAGTCCCCGATTTGACCGTCGCGCCCGGCCTGCTGCAGAAGCTCATCGCAGAGCAGATCCACAAGGCGGTGAGCGAGGACCGCGAGACCCTGCGCGAGAACATGGAGTGCGATGCCCGTGAGCCGTGCGCGTTCGACAACGTCTGCGCGCACCACAAAGCGCTCGCCGGCGCCATCCTCGGCAACCAGTTCACCGCGCACTGACGCGCGGGAGCCACCCTCGCGGCCTCACCGCCAGGGATCGTGCGGTCTCTCCGCGCACGGCTGGCTCGCCTCACGTGCGCCGATGGAGGCCCCGCCGCGCCCGCCGCGCGCCGGCGGAGTATCATGGCGGCCGCCATGAGCGGCCCGCGGCGCCTCACGATCTACGAGCCCTTCCGGTCGATCTTCTACGCCCCCCAGTTCGTGGCGCTCCACGGCCGCCATTTCGCCGCCGAGGGCCTCGACGTCGGGATCGTCACCGCCGGCGCCGGGGTGACGACGACGGCCGCGCTCATGGACGGCCACGCGGAGATCGCGCTGGGCGGCATCATGCGCAGTCTCGACGTGGCCGACCGCGGGGGACCGTTTCTCGTGCACTTCGCCGAGGTCAACTCGCGCAACGGATTCTTTCTCCTGACCCGGGAGCCTCGCGCGGACTTCCGCTGGAGCGATCTCGTCGGCAAGACCGTGCTCGGCTTCGCCGAGGCGCCGACGCCATGGCAGTGCATGCTCACCGTGCTGCGCAAGCACGGCGTCGACCCCGGGCGGGTGCGGATCGAGCGGACGCTCCCGCTGGCCGAGGCGGTCGCGGCGTTCCGGCGCGGAGCCGGTGACTTCTTCGAGACGGGCCAGCCCTTCACCGAGCAGCTGATCGCCGACGGAACGGCGCACCTGGCCGCGTCGATGGGCGAGGCAACGGGGCCGGTGCCGTTTTCGTCCTACATGACCACGGAGCGGTTCCTCCGGGACGGCCGCGACGTCGTGCTGCGCGTCACGCGCGCGCTCGATGCGGCCCAGCGGTGGATGGCGCGTGCGGACGCCAAGGCGATCGCCGACGTCATCGCGCCCGCGTTCGCCGAGGTCGCGCCGGACGTCCGATACCGCGCCGTCGCGCGGTATCTCGCGCAGAGCACGTGGGCACGCGATCCGATCATCCGCCGCGCCGGCTACGAGTGTCTGCAGCAGATCCTGCTCGACGGCGGCTTCATCACGCGGCCGTACCGCTACGAAGACCTGATCGACACCACGGTCGCGCGCGAGGTGGTGGGCGCGGACTCACCCGGGAGGTCATGATGGCCAACGTGCTCCTGGCTCGCGTCGCGCTGCCCTCCGGCCCCGCGTGGGGCGTGCTGGTCGACGACCGGATCGAGATCGTGGCGACCGATGCCGGCACCAACGGCGGCTTCCTCGCCTCGCTGCTGCAGCTGCCGCGTCCGGCGCGCGTGCTGGCCGAGCGTCGCCGCGGCGCGCAGGCGCTGAAGGCCGCGGACGTCCTGGGCGCAACGGCGAGCGCCGCCGCGCCGCATCTGCTGCCGCCGCTCGATCTCCAGGAGGTCTGGGCGGCCGGCGTGACGTACGAGCGCAGCCGCGTCGCGCGCATGGAGGAGACCAGGGGCGCCGAGGACTTCTACGACAAGGTCTACACCGCCGAGCGTCCCGAGCTCTTCTTCAAGGGCGCGGCCTCGCGCGTGAGCGGCCACAACGGCCCCATCCGCATCCGCCGCGACTCGTCGTGGAACGTGCCCGAGCCGGAGATCGCGGTGCTCGTCTCCGCGCACGGCGAGATCGCCGGCTACACCGTCGGCAACGACGTCTCGTCGCGCGACATCGAGGGCGACAATCCGCTCTACCTGCCGCAGGCCAAGATCTACCGCGAGTCGTGCGCGCTGGGGCCGGTGGTGTGGCTGACGGACGAGGACAAGGCGCCTGTCTTCGACATCGCCATCACGATCCAGCGTCGCGGCACGGTGGCCTGGGAGGGCAAGATCTCCACGGCGTCGATGCGCCGCTCGTTCTCCGACCTCGCGGAGTGGCTCGTCCGCGACAACGTGTTTCCGTCCGGCGCCTATCTCTTGACGGGCACCGGGCTCGTGCCCGAGGCGGGCTTCTCGCTGGCCCCCGAGGACCGCGTGGCCATCACGGTGCCGCGCATCGGCACGCTCTCGAACGTCGTGGTGCAGGGAGGCTAGGCGCGTTCTCCTCGCACGCATCGTCCGGGCGCGGCCTCGACTCTTCGCCTCCCTCGTCGTCGGTACGCTCGCTGCCCTCGCCCTCGTCATCTCGACCGATTGGCGCGCAGTCACCCGGCTGCTCGTCGGGTGGGACGTGTCCGTGGGCCTCTATCTGGGACTGGCCGCGCACGTCATGTCGCGCTCCGACGTCGCGACGATCCGCGAGCGCGCCGCCCGTGAAGACGAGGGACAGGTCGCTCTTCTCGTCCTGACCGTGGCCGCGGCGCTGGCGAGCCTCGGCGCCATCGTCGCCGAGCTCGGCTCGTCCAGCGGCACCGCTCGGCGGCCGCCCCACATCCTGCTGGCGACGCTGACCATCCTGCTCTCGTGGGCGTTCATCCACGCGATCTTCGCGCTGCACTACGCCCACGAGTTCTACGACGAGACGACCGGCGGCGGCATGGCGTTTCCGGGGGGTGAGGCGGAGCCGGACTACTGGGACTTCGTCTATTTCTCGTTCGTCATCGGCATGACCTCGCAGGTGTCGGACGTCGCGGTCACGAGCAAGCGCATCCGCCGCACGGTGGCCGCCCACGGCGTCGTGTCGTTCGTGTTCAACGCCGCGCTCCTGGCCCTGACCGTCAACATCGCCGCCAGCGCCATCTGACCGACGGTGGCTTGACACGTCGGCGGCGCGCCTCATAATCCGGTCCCACGATGCCAAAGCCCCGCGTCGTGATGGATCCGCGCGAGACGTATCGCCGCCTCGTGCCCGTCGATCGGCTCGCGTCACCCGTGACGCCGAGCGACGACGTCTACGTGATCGCCCACATGGGCATCGCGCGCGTCGACGTCGCGCAGTGGCGGCTCACCGTCGACGGGCTCGTCGAGCGCCCGTTCGAGCTCGACTACGACACGCTCACGAGCCTGCCCGCGACGGAGATCACCGCGGTGCTCGAGTGCTTCGGCAATCCGGTCGAGCCGGACGTGGCGACGCGGCGGGTGGGCAACGTCGTCTGGCGTGGCGTGCGGCTGGCCGAGCTCCTCGAGCGCGCCGGCGTACGGTCCGAGGCGCGCCACGTCGCTCTCGAAGGGCTCGACTCCGGCAGCTTCGCGAACGTCCACAGCGAGCGCTACGTGAAAGACCTGCCGCTGGCGCGCGCGCTCGAGCCCGACGTGCTGGTGGCGTGGGCGATGAACGGGGCGCCGCTCAGCGCCGAGCACGGCTTTCCCGCGCGCGTGTTCGTCCCCGGCTACTTCGGCACCAACGCCGTGAAGTGGCTGGCGCGCATCACGCCGACCGCCGAGCGGCCCGAGAGCCTGTTTACCACGCGGCTCTACAACCGCCGCGTCGACGGCGAGCTGCGCCCGGTGCGCGAGCTCGACGTGCACGCGGTGATCGTGACGCCGGCCGACGGCGCGGTGCTCGAGCGCGGCGCGCACTCGATCGGCGGCTGGGCGTGGGGCGCGTGGCCCGTCCGCGCGGTCGACGTGAGCACCGACGGCGGCGTGACGTGGCGGCCCGCGCGGGTGGCGCCGCGCGGCGCCGATCACCAGTGGCAGGCGTTCACGTACGCGTGGGATGCCGCCGCGCCGGGCACATATGACGTGCGCGCGCGCGCGACCGACGCGCGCGGGCGCGTGCAGCCGGCCGCGGGCCGCAATCGCATCCATACGATCGGCGTTGCCGTGGAGTGAGTGATCGGCGTCGCCGTGGAGTGAGCGATCGGTGTCGCCGCGGCCCGGGCGCGGCGGCAGGAGGACGAGATGGCCAACGATCCGGATCGACGTGAGTTTCTCGCCGGGCTCGGCGTCACGCTCGGCGGCGCGGCCGTCGGCCTCGGCGGCGCGGCGCTCGGCGTCGGCGGCGACCTCGCGGTCGCGGGCGCGGCGGCCGCGCAGGAGACGGCCAGGGGCCGCGTTCCCGAGACGCCGGTGAAGTTCGGCCACATCACCATCCAGTCGGGGCCCGGCGCGATCCTCGGGCTGCCGTCGCTGAAGGGCCACACGCTGGCCGCCGAGGAGATCAACACCGCGGGCGGCCTGCTCGGCCGGCGCAAGATCGAGACGATCACCGCCGATGAGGCGGCCGGGCCCGAGGCGACCGTGAAAGAGCTCAAGCGCATGAAGCTCGTCGAGAAGATCGACTACTTCTCGGGCGTGATCGCGGCGCACAACCAGCTCGCCGTCGGTCCCGTCGTCGAGGAGCTGAAGCTCCTGACCATCATGACGGAAGGCTGCATCGACAAGCTGTTCGAGATCGAGGTGCCGAATCCCCACTATCTGTTCGGCATGACGAACATCCTGTCCGCCGACGGCGTCACCACCGCGCTCGCCGTCGCCAAGGCCTGGCCGGACGTCAAGCGCATCGCCGTGATCAATCCGGACTACGCGTTCGGCCGCTGGTTCCAGCTGCACTTCGACGCGGCGCGGGAGAAGCTGCTGCCCGCCTCGGAGATCGTGTCGGAGGTGTGGGCGCCGTTTCCCAACACCACCGACTTCACCTCGCACATCACGAAGACGATCGCGGCGAAGCCGGACGTCGTCGTGACCTCGATGTGGGGCGGCATGTACGTGGCGTTCTACAAGCAGGCGCTGGGGCAGGGGCTGTTTCGCCGGGCGCGGCTGGCCGGCAACATCAACTTCGGCGTGGTGCCGCAGGCGATCGGCAAGGACCACCCGGAGGGCGCGATCGCCGGCGTGCATTCCAACTATCACTTCACCTACGCCCCCGCCGGCGCCTCCGCCGCCAACCGCCGCTTCGTCGAGAGCTATGGCAAGCGCTGGGGCGAGTATCCGAGCTACGCGGCCGAGGCCGCGTACACCGGGCTCTATCTCTTCAAGACGGCGGTGGAGCGCGCCAACAAGCAGGCCGGCGGCGGCTGGCCGGAGGACGACGCGGTCATTCGGCAGCTCGAGGGGCTCCACATCGAGGCGCCGTCCGGGCTCGTGACGATTCGCAAGGAAGACCATCGCGCGTACAAGGACGTCAAGGTCGGCTTCAGCAAGAATCTGGCGGACTATCCGTTCGCCGTGTGGGATCCGGAGCGCATCATGACCATTCCCGTCGGGCAGATGACCGCGCCGCCCGGCTGGCCGAAGCCCGGCCGGGGTCACAACGACCCGTCCGCGACCGTGAACTGGATCAAGACGACGTGGAAGAAGGCGGGCGCCTGATGACGGCGACGTATCCCGCCTTCAAGGTCGCCGCCGCGCACGTGGCGCCGGTGTTCCTCGACGCCGAGAAGACGGTGGCCAAGGCGTGCAGCCTCATCGAGGAGGCCGCCCGCAACGGCGCGGCGCTGGTCGCCTTCCCCGAGACCTACATCCCCGCCTTCCCGCTCTGGTCCGCGGTGGTCGCGCCCATCCACAATCACGAGTGGTTCAAGCGCCTGGCCGCCGGCAGCATCCGCTGCCCGGGGCCGGAGCTCGAGCGCATCGCCGCCGCCGCGCGGCGCGCCGGCGTGGTCGTCTCGCTGGGGTTCAACGAGGGCACCGCCGACAGCGTCGGCTGTCTCTGGAACAGCAACGTGCTCATCGGCGAGGACGGCACGATCCTCAACCACCACCGAAAGCTCGTGCCCACGTTCTGGGAAAAGCTCACCTGGGCCAACGGCGACGGCGCGGGCCTGCGCGTCTGCGAGACGCGCCTGGGCCGCATCGGCGTGCTCATCTGCGGCGAGAACACCAACCCCCTCGCGCGCTTCACGCTGATGGCGCAGGGCGAGCAGGTCCACGTCTCGACCTATCCGCCCGTGTGGCCCACGCGCGACCCGCGCGGCGGCGGCAACTACGATCTGGCCGCCGCCATCCGCATCCGCGCCGGCGCGCACGCGTTCGAGGCCAAGGCGTTCAACGTCGTCGCCTCCGGCTTCGTGGACGCCGCCATGCGCGAGGAGCTGGCGACGCTGGGCCGGGAGGCCGTGCGCGTGCTCGACGACAGCCCGCGCGCCGTCTCGATGGTGATCGGCCCCGCCGGCGAGCCGGTGAGCGACGTCCTGTCCGATCGCGAGGGCCTGCTCTACGCCGGCATCGACACGCGCGCCTGCGTGGAGCCCAAGCAGTTCCACGACGTCGTCGGCTACTACAACCGCTTCGACGTCTTCAATCTGACCGTCGACCGCACCCGGCAGCGCCCGGTGTCGTTCCGGGCGACCGACGCGCCGCCGGCGCCGACCCCGGGCGACGAGGACACGGGAGGACTCACGTCATGAGCATCGCGGATCCGGTCTGGGCCGGCGCCGCCGAGCTGTCGCGCGCGTTCGAGGCCCGCGCGCTGTCCCCCGTGGACGTCGTCGATGCGCTGCTCGCGCGCATCAAGGCGCGCGAAGCGCTCCATGCATATATAGCTATATATGAATATGAGGCGCGGCTGGCCGCCGAGGCCGCCGACCGCGCGCTCAAGAGCGGCCACCGGGTCGGGCCGCTGCACGGCATTCCGATCGCGCTCAAGGACCTGATCGATCTGAAGGGCCGCGTCACCGCCGGCGGCTCGAAGGTCTGGATCAACCGCGTGTCGCCGGTCACGGCAACGCTGGCCGAGCGGCTGATCGGCGCCGGCATGATCGTGCTCGGCAAGACGCACACGGTCGAGTTCGCGATGGGCTCGTTCGGCACCAACACGCACCTCGGCACGCCGTGGAACCCGTGGGACCTCGCCGTGCACCGCACGCCCGGCGGCTCGTCCAGCGGCTCCGGCGTCGCCGTCGCCGCCGGCCTCGCGCCGGTCGCCATCGGCACCGACACCGGCGGCTCGGTGCGCCTGCCCGCGGCGTGGTGCGGCATCGTTGGCCTCAAGGTCACCGCGGGCCGCATCAGCACCTACGGGGTCCTGCCGCTGTCGTTCACTCTCGACACGCCGGGGCCCATGGCGCGCTCGGTGGAGGACGCCGCACTGATGTTCCGCATGCTGAACGGGCCCGATCCGCGAGACCTGCCGACGCTTCAGTGGACGCCGTCGGACCCGATGCCGACCCTGCGCCGCGGCGTCGCCGGGTTGCACCTGGCCGTCCTGCCCGACGACGAGCGGCTCGGCGTGGACGCCGAGGTGCTCGCGGCCTATGACGCGTCGGTGAAGACGCTGGCGACCCTCGGCGCCGAGATCGTGCGCGTCGCGCTGCCCCACCGCTTCAGCGACTACGCCGCCGGCGTGGGCCGCATCATCGGCGCCGAGGGCTATCGCTTCGTCGGCCACCTCGTCGACGACATGAGCCTGCCCGTCGATCCGCACATCCGCCCGCGCATCCAGGTGGGGCGCGGCATATCCGCGCGCGACTACTTGATGACGCTGGCCGAGCGCGAGGAGCACCGGCGCGCCGTCGTCTCCGCGCTGGCGGACGTGGACGCGCTGCTCACGCCGACCACGCAGACGGCCGCGATCCCCATCGCCAAGGTGGACCAGTCGGGGACGGCCGCCTTCTTCACGCGCGCCGGAAATTACCTCGGGCTCTGCGGGCTGGCGCTGCCGAACGGCTTCACCGTGGACGGGCTGCCGACGTCGCTGCAGATCCTCTGCCACGCGGGGCGCGAGGACATGGCGCTGCGCATCGGCTGGGCCTACGAGCAGGCGAGCGAGTGGCGCACGCGGAGGCCGCCCGAACCGACGCGCTGAGGGCCGTCAGCGGCTACGAAGCATCCAGACGCGCACCATTTGCATGGCCTCACGGATGGTGGCGTCGGGCCCGGAGATCCGAAAGGTCGCCCCCTCGAGGAGCTCGGTGGTTTCCAGCCGACACCTGCGCTGCGAGCACCAGGACGCGATCGCGTTCTCGAGTGATTGGAGGTCCCGCCCGAAGTAGGCGAACTCGTAACTGTCCATGACGGCCGCCCCCGTCCGGAGATTGGTCGTACCCGAAGCGACGGTGACGTCGCGTCGGCGCAGCAAGCCAAGTGCCGCGGCGAGCACCCGCGAAAGACGCGCCGCGCCCGCGCGCGCAGCCGTCAGGCGCCGGACGCTGACGTGTCGGGCGTCAGCCGGCTGTCGCGGCGCGCCGTGCTGCTGGCCCGCCGTCAAGCCGCCCGGATGACTGTCCGCTCGGCGGCGCAACGGGAGCATGTGCCGACCTTCCATGCGAATCGCTCGTCCTGTCGTAGCCGCTGGCTCGCCATGCTGACCTGGCTCGGCGGGACGCCCACCGCCGACGCCAGGCAGTCGGTGCAGATGAAGCCCGGATGCTGGCGCAGAAAGCGGTCGATCAGCTGGTACGACGCATCCATTCACGAACCATCCCGATCGCCTCGCGGATCGTGTCGTTGGGACCCGAGATCCGCAGCCGCGCAGCGTCCAGCAGCGCGGTGATTTCCAGCAAGCAGTCGTGGCCCGAGCACCACGACGCGACCGTATGCTTGAGCACGTGGAGGTACTCGCCCGAAGTAGGCGAACTCGTAATTGTTCATGACCCCGGCTCCCTGGCCCTGAGGAAAACCGTTTACCCACCCGAAGTGACAACGGCACGGGCGAACGCAGCAAGCCGAATGCCGCCGCGTCGGCCGCCAAACACGCGGGCGCCGCCGTCAGACGCCGAACGCTGACGTGTCGACCGTCAGCCCACCGTCGATCGGCGGTCCGGGTCGGCCGAGGCTTGACTTGGTTGCCGCGACGCAGTCTCATGGCCTCCACTCGGGAGGCCTCGATGCGCTCGAATCGCGTGCTGACGACCATCGACTTCCACACGGCCGGGATCGGGATGCGGCTGCTGACGAGCGGCCTCGGGCGCCTGCCGGGCGCCACCATCGCGGACAAGCGCCGGTGGTTCCAGGAGCACCTCGACGACCTCCGGACGGGCCTGTGCCTGGAGCCGCGCGGTCATCGAGGCCTGCTGATCGCGGTGATGACCGATCCCGTGACGCCCGGCGCGCACTTCGGCTTGTTCTTCATCTATCCCGGCGGCTACTACGTCTCGTGCGGCGAGGGCACGATCGGCGCCGCGACGGTGGCGGTCGAGACCGGGATGGTCGAGCGCCAGGGCGGCGAGACCCGGGTCCTGATCGACACGGAGGCGGGAGCCGTCGAGACGATCGCGCGGTCGCAGGATGACCGCGTCCGGGACGTGACGCTCAAGTGGACCCCGTCCTTCGTGGCCCTCGCCGATCAGGTGGTCGAGGTCGAGGGACTCGGTGAGGTTCCGCTCGACGTCGCGGTGGGCGTCGGCAACGTCTTCGCCATCGTCCAGGCCCGGGACGTCGGCGTGACCGTCCGGCGCGAGCACGTCAAGCGCATCTCCCAGCGCGGCATGGCCGTCCGCGAGGCGGTCAACGCCCAGCTGCGCGTCGACGTTCCGGGCGTCGGCAAGACCACGGTGGACAACGTGCTCGTCCACGAGCTGCCGGACGCGCACGGCGTCTCGCCCAATGCGCTCGTATGGGGTCCCGGCCAGGTCGATGCCGCACCCTGCGGCTCCGGAACGTGCGCGCGCATGGCGCTGTTCCACCGCCGCGGGCTCATGGGCATCGGCGCGACGTTCGTGAGCCGCGGGCTCCTCGGGCTCGACTTCACCGGACGCATCGCGGGCGAGACCACGCTCGACGGCCAGGCCGCGATCCTGCCGGAGATCACCGGGACGTCGTACCTCACCGGGTTCAGCCAGTTCCTGTTCGATCCGGCCGATCCCGTGCGCGCGGGCTACCTGCTCGACGCGTGAGGCGATGAAGACCCTCGTCCTCGGCGGCGGCGTCGTCGGCGTCACGACCGCGTACTTCCTGGCCAAGGCCGGCCACGAGGTCACCCTCGTGGAGGAGAAGAACGCGCTCGGGCTCGAGGCGACCAACGGGAACGCGGGGATCATCGCGCCCGGTCACTCCTTCGCGTGGGCCTCGCCGCGCGCGCCGCGCATGCTCTGGCAGTCGCTGCGCGGCGCCGAGACCGCGATCCGCGTGCGGCTCACCGCGGATCCGCGGCTCTATGCGTGGGGGCTGCGCTTCCTGCGCGAGTGCACCTCCGAGCGCGCGCGCCGCAACACGCTGATCAAGCTGCGCCTCTGCCAGTACAGCCAGGCGATCATGAAGGAGCTGGTGGCGAGCGAGGGCATCGAGTACCAGGCGATCACGAAGGGCGCGCTGTACCTGCATCGCGATCCCGCCGAGCTCGAGGCCGGGATCAAGAAGATGGCGCTGCTCGCCGAGCACGGCCAGAAGCAGGAGATCCTGGACGCCAACGCGCTGGCGCGGCTGGAGCCCGCCTTCGAGCCCGTGAAGGGCAAGATCGCCGGCGCGATCCGCGACCTCGGCGACTCGAGCGGTGATTCGCGCGTGTTCTCTGAAGAGCTGGCGCGCGTCGCGCGCGACAAGCACGGCCTCACCGTCCGGCTCGGCACGCGCGTCAACGCGCTGCGCGCGGATGGCGACCGCGTCGACGCCGTGATCACCAGCGGCGGCGTGCTGGGCGCCGACAACTACGTGCTGGCGCTCGGGGTGGGCGCGCCGATCGTCGCGCGCACGGCGGGGGTGAGCCTGCCGATCTATCCCGCGAAAGGCTACTCGTCCACGTTCCCGCTCAAGCGCGGTGGGCTCGCGCCGACGATCTCCGGCGTCGACGAGCAGTGGCTGGTCGGCTGGTCCCGGCTCGGCGACCGCCTGCGGCTGACGTCGACGGCGGAGTTCGCCGGCTACGACTGGGGCTGGACGCCGCGCGACTTCAACAACATCCTGCGGCTGGCGCGGGACCTCTTTCCCGAGGCCGCGGACTACGAGCAGGGCGAGTATCGGGCGTGCCTGCGCCCGATGACGCCCGACGGGCCGCCGATCCTCGGCCTCGGCCGCCACCGCAACCTCTTCTTCAACTGCGGCCACGGTCACATGGGCTGGACGATGGCGTGCGGAACGGCGCGCATCGTGACCGACCTCATGATCGGACGGATGCCCGATCTCGACCTGCACGGCCTGAACGTTCGGCGCTGACGGGGCGTTCATCGAGGAGGCGCTCATGAACTACGGCGTGGTCCTTCCGATCTGGCAGCTCACGGTCGCCGACGCGGAATCGCTCGCGACGCGCGCGGAGTCGCTGGGTCTCGACGGCGTCTTCGTCCCCGACCACATCCTGGCCAAGCCGGCCACCACGCAGCACTATGGCGGTCACTGGCCGGACCCGTTTTCGCTCCTCGCCTACCTGGCCGGGCGCACGCAGCGCCTGCGTCTGGGCGCCAGCGTGATCGTGCTGCCGTATCGCAGCGCGCTCGTCGCCGCCAAGGCGGCCGCCACCGTCGACCAGGCCTCGCGCGGTCGCTTCATCTTCGGGGTCGGCGTCGGCTGGGACGAGGCCGAGTTCACCGATCTGAGGCTGCCGTTCCGGGAGCGCGGACGACTGAGCGACGACTACATCCGGGCGATCAAAGCCGCGTGGGCCGCGGACGTGCCCGAGTACAAGGGCGCCTATGCGAGCTTCGCCGGTGCCACCTTCTCACCGCGCCCCGTGCAGCAGCCGCATCCGCCGATCTGGGTCGGCGGCGCCCCGGGTGCCTTATCGGGCCCGGCGATGCGCCGGTGCGCCGAGCTCGGCGACGCCTGGCATCCGCTGGCTCTGAGCCTCGACGACATCGAGAAGGGCTTCGCGACCGTGCGCGACCTCGCGGTCCGGCACGGGCGGCGCGACCGGCTCGGCCTGGCGCCACGCAACCTGCTCGATCTGACCGACGCCGACAAGGGCCGTGGCCGCGCGGCGTTCCAGGGGTCCGTGGCGGAGGTCGCGGCCGACGTGCGCCGCGTGCGATCGCTCGGCGCTGAGTGGATGACGTTCGACCTGCCACGCGCCGGCGTGCCGGCGATGGTGCGCGCGATGGAGCGCCTCGCGGGCGAGGTGAAGCCCGCCGCCGCTTAGCGCGACGCGCCGGGCCTATTTCTCGCCGAGGTAGGTCTTGCGCACGAGGTCCGAGCGCAGCAGCTCGGCCGCGGCGTCGTGCAGGACGATGCGACCGGTCTGGATGACGTAGCCCCGGTGCGCCACGCGCAGCGCCATCCGCGCGTTCTGCTCCACGAGCAGGATGGTCGTGCCCTGGCGGTTGATGTCCTGGATGATCCGGAAGATCGTCTCGACGAGGATCGGGGAGAGGCCCATCGAGGGCTCGTCGAGCAGCAGCAGCCCCGGTCGCGCCATGAGCGCGCGGCTGATCGCGAGCATCTGCTGCTCGCCGCCGGACAGTGTGCCGCCCTTCTGGGCCAGGCGCTCGCGCAGGCGGGGGAAGAGCGAGAGCACGCGCTCGAGGTCGGGCGCGATGCCGTCGCGGTCGCGACGCGCGAAGGCGCCGAGCTCGAGATTCTCGAGCACGCTCATGCGCGGGAAGATGTGACGCCCCTCCGGCGACTGCGCGATACCCAGCCGCACGATGCGGTCGGTGGCCAGCGTGTCGACGCGCGCGCCGTTGAAGCTCACGCTGCCGCGCCGCGGCCGGACGAGGCCGAGGATCGTGCGCAGGGTGGTGGTCTTGCCCGCGCCGTTGCCGCCGATCAGCGTGACGATCTCCCCGCGCTCGACGGACAGCGACAGGCCGCGCAGCGCCCGGATGTTGCCGTAGTACGTGTGGACGTCGGCGAGCTGGAGCACCGCGCTACGCGCCGGGCACGGCCGGCTCCTGCGAGACGCCGGTCCCCAGGTACGCCTCGATCACGCGCGGGTGCCGCTGGATCTCGCCGGGCGTGCCCTCGGCGATGCGCGTGCCGTAATCGAGCACGGTGATGCGGTCGGAGACCCGCATGACGACCTCCATGTCGTGCTCGATCAACAAGATCGACAGCGACAGCTCGCGGCGCAGCAGGCCGATGAGGTCGGTGAGGGTCTCCGACTCGCGCGGGTTCATCCCCGCCGTCGGCTCGTCGAGCAGGAGCAGCCGCGGCTCCGTGGCGAGCGCGCGGGCGATCTCGAGCCGGCGCTGATCGCCGTACGGCAGGTTGCGGGCGAGCTCCTCGTCCTTGCCGCTCAGGCCGACGAACGCCAGGAGCTCGCGCGCCCGCTCGCGCGCGCGCGCCTCCTCCGCCCTCACCCGCGGGGGCCGGAGCACGGCGCCGGCCACGCTCGCGGCCAGCCGGCAGTGCTCGCCGACGAGCACGTTGTCGCGCACGGTCATGTGCGCGAACAGCCGGATCGACTGGAACGTGCGCGCGATGCCGCGCGCGACGATCGCGTTGGGCCGCAGGCCCACCAGGCTCGCGCCCGCGAACGTGATGCGGCCGTCGTCGGGACGCACGAGGCCGGTCACCACGTTGAAGAACGTGGTCTTGCCGGCGCCGTTGGGCCCGATGAGCCCGATGATGCCGCCGCGGGGCACGACGAGATCGACCGCGTTGAGCGCGACCACGCCGCCGAACGCCTTCGTCACGCCGCGCACGTCGAGGATCGCGGCCCCGTGCCCGACGGGACCGCTCGCGACGCGCTCGCGCAGCCAGGCCGGAATGGCCTCGATCCGCGCCGGCGGCGGGGCCTCGGGAGCCGCCGGCTCGTCGAGGTCGTCGGCGCCGGCGATCGGCTGCACGCGCCGCCCGGCGAGTCCCTGCGGCCGCAGCAGCATCACGAGCACGAGGCCGAGCCCGAAGAAGAACCAGCGCCACAGCGTCAGGTCGATCGACGCCAGCGCGGGAACGCCGACGGTGCGGCCGATCGCGCGAACGAGAAACGTCGTCTGCGACAGGACGACGCGGTCGAAGACGGTGATCAGCATCGCGCCGAGCACCACGCCGCGGATGCTGCCGGCGCCGCCGAGGACCACCATGCAGAGCAGCATGATCGAGACCTGGAACTCGAAGGCGCCCGGCGTGATGGCCTGCAGCTTCGCCGCGTAGACCGAGCCCGCGAAGCCCGAGAAGGAGGCGCCGAGGGCGAAGGCCAGCAGCTTGGTCGACACGGGGTTGACGCCGGTGCAGTCGGCCGCCGTCTCGTCTTCGCGGATCGCCATCCACGCGCGGCCCAGCCGCGAATCGCGCAGCCGGTTCATCGCCCACACCGAGGCGGCGCCGATGACGAGGATGAGGAAGTACCACGGCACCGGATCCGTCTCGAAGGGCACGCCGGGCAGATGCGGACGGCCCACCGGGTTCACGCCGTTCTCGCCGCCCGTGAGATTGAGCCGCTCGATCGGCCGCCAGCCGCCGAGCTCGATCGTGACGTCGCCGAGGTTGCGGATGGCCACCGGGATGATCTCGCCGAAGCCGAGCGTGATGATGGCCAGGTAGTCGCCGCGCACCCGCAGCGTCGGCGCGCCGATCACGACGCCCAGCAGCGCCGACACCGCCGCCGCGACCCAGATGCAGACCCAGAAGCTCCACGCGTGGCCGTAGAGCGGCGAGCCGAGCACGGGAGAGTTGAGCAGCCCCATCGCGTAGGCGCCGATCGCGAAGAAGGCGGCGTAGCCGAGATCGAGCAGGCCCGCGTAGCCGACGACGATGTTGAGCCCCAGCGCCAGCAGCGTGTAGATCATCCCGTCCGAGACCGCGTGGACCGTCTGCAGCCCGAGCGCGCGATCGACGAACGGGTAGGCGAGCAGGGCCACGGCGAGCGCCGGCGGGCCGAGGCCGCGGCTCACAGCAGGCGCCTGACGAGATACGGCAGGGCCACCAGGACGCCCCAGACGCCGAAGGCGACGACCACCACGACCGGGAAGAGCCACTGCTGGCGGAGCCCGTACCAGAACACGACGATGAACAGCACGTTGGCGACGGAGGCGGCGAGCATCGACCGCACGAACTGGGCCGTGTGCTGATGGTTGCCGGCGCTGGCCGAGTAGACGATCCAGGCGGCCAGCGGGGCCGTGAGGGGCACCATGGCGACAACGGCCGCCATCGCACGCGAGCGTTCCTGCACGACCGCGACCGCCACGATGATGACCACCGAGGCGACCACCGGCAGCAGCTTCTCGAGACCGGTCACCGGCTCACGCCTTGTCGGGCGTCCGCTCGCCGAGCAGCCCGTGGGGCCGGAAGACCAAGACGATGATGAGGATCGAGAACACGATCGCGTTGGTCCAGCGCGCGGAGATGTACTGGTCGCTCCACGCGGACAGAAATCCGATGAGGAGGCCGCCGAGGGCGGCGCCGCCCATGCTGCCGATCCCGCCGAGTACGGCGGCGGTGAAGGCGCGCAGCCCGGCCTGGTAGCCCATCCACCACATGCCGATGTTGTAGTACATG
>Ga0134075_10000217_pt1 | contig 16194 bp, 23 predicted proteins | sample 15_taG_18_FD_119775 | JGI IMG/M metagenome (GOLD analysis project Ga0134075, IMG submission 119775) | Grasslands soil microbial communities from the Angelo Coastal Reserve, California, USA - 15_D_Rain_40cm_5_09212015 | ecosystem: Environmental > Terrestrial > Soil > Grasslands ... | reverse complement strand
TTCGTTTTTCTAGTTCATCAGTGCTCAACCTAGTTTTTTCATAAAAATCTGGATTGGCTAAATAGAGGATTATGAATGTCATCAGGAAAAATTTTGCTCTATAATATGCTCCCGGCGGTGAATGATCGGGCGGCGCTTATCTGCTCAATAATTAGGGCAAGTTAGATGCAATCAGACCTTCCTCTTTTTTGATTCTGCATCAACCTCCTTCTTTAATTGCCACCTGTCCTCTGATTAACGACATAACGCTGTCCCATTTTTTACAACAGGATGCATCACGTTCATAATTTTTTATTACATACATGGGAATATAGCTACGTGAGAGAAAGGAAGAGCACGCATGTCAAGCATCAAATCTTCCGCAGTCAATGTCAGGGAATTTTGCTATGCAATGAGGTATTTGCTGGAGAGGGGATTTTCCTGTGAAGAGCTGGATCGGCTTGACAACCTTGACACTGTGACTCTAGCCAACCAGTTAAGAGAACAGTCAGGGCAATAGGGTGGACTTGATCTCACCATAATCCTTATCAGTTCAGGCTAGGTTGTCCAAATCATGGCATTAGGTGAAAAACTCTTTGAAGAAAAAGGGCAAGTTGTAGGATTCAAAGTAACGAAAGTACATCCAATCGAAGGAACGACGATAGAAGTAAGCGCTACAATTGATCTCAAGGGATTCGGAAAATTCCCAAGCGGCAAAGAAATGGGATCGGGCGTGATGGTGCAGTATCCACATGGCGTCGTTGACGGTAGTTTTCATGGTAACCTGATAACAGCAGAAGGTGATCAAGTCATGTGGTGGGCGCACGAAAAGGGGAAAGTCGGCGCAGATGGCAAAATAAGAGGATTGGCAACGATGAGTGCATTTACAAATTCGCCAAAACTTTCATGGATAAACAATCTGATCATGGCATTAGAAACGGAATTCAATACTGAGACTCAGCAAATCAAGACAACTGGATATGAGTGGAAATAAGGTGCGATGCTTGAAATCCTAAAGGGAATAGATGAAAGCACCTTCAAGGATCATAAAGTTTCTATCGAAGGCTAGCTCTTCATTCTTTTGCCCATCCGATCGCGGCGCTTAACCATATCGAAGATAGTTGCGAGGATTGTTCGGTCGTCGTATCTGACATTCGTATGTCGGGGATGTCCGGGTTTGAACTCATAAGGCGGCTAAAGGAAGTGCATCCGGAAATGAAACTAATCCTAATGACGGCGTTTAAGATCAACCAAGGTGAAGCCCAATTAGTGCTTCCTTCCACTAAGGTTGATGCATTTCTTAACAAACCATTTCGCTCCCCGGACTTGATAGAAGTAGTAGAGCGAGTTTCTTCTGTGGGCAATTCATAGCCGGATGGGAAAGCTCGCTATTCCTATAAAAGGATCAAACATTTGTAGCAGAATCGAAGGATGTATCGAGATCCTCTTCAAGAGGGTACCAAAATAGTTGAAATCGTGGCCACCATGCCAGCATAAAAGTACGTAGCCAAAGGCTCAAAAGCATACTCAATATAGATGCAGATTGCACGCTGAATATTTTATAGCGTACTTGACTCATTGTAACCAGAGTATCAGTATTGTAGATGGCACTAGGGGAAAGGTGATTAGGGGCGACGATTGACGGTAACTAGTGCAGAAGTTAGCGAGAAAAATTGCGGCTGCATCCGTCGCCGCAGTAGCAACCTTGCTACTGTTATTCGTTATTTTACCTGCGACAGTACGGAATGGCGATGTTGCGGAGAATAAAGATGCCCAACCAGCCACAATAAATCTTGCATCTTATCTTACTACGAGATCTGGAGCAAGTTTGTCGTGGGCAACTGTACCAGGAGCCTACTCATTCAATATCTATCGAGGCAATGTTATCATCGCGAATACTCCTGCCGAAGGCCCAATTGCCAACAAGACGCAATTTACTGACTATTTCGATAGCGGCTTGCAACCATCTTTAACCTATTCCTACAAAGTGGCTGCGGTTAATTCTACTGGATACGAGATTGCCTGGTCAAATCAAATATCCGTAGAAACAAAAAAATCGTCCCTTGCGACACCGTTAAGAACAATGATATTCTCTCCACAAATAGGAAACAAATCAGATCCGACCAACAACCAGACTCTAACTGTCCTAAAGAAATATTTCACTGAGGGAGACGGTGTCATATCTTCTTCAGACCATCAAATGAAGGTGATAAACGATGCCATAGGTAAGAATATTCTAAGCAACCATTATCTAGCGCCTAGAATCGCGCCTTACGATCCAGCAGAAGATTGTGACCTTGGATATGTGAATGACATCGACCAATTCATCTCTGCTGCGAGGACAAACACTGCAGATGGATATCGTTACCAATACATAATCTCTGATATTGAAGGATGGTGCTGGACTCCAAGCTCTGAACGTGAAAACGAGGCCTACATTAGTTCATTCAATGCAGTGGCCGAGAAAGCTCACGCGGCTGGTTTTCAGGCTGGAATTCAACCAACCCATGATGAACTCGTCAAAGGAATAAATGGTTCTTCGCCATGGTACCCCAAGATCCATTACGAGAACTTGGACGTTTTTCTGATACAATTTCAGAAATTTTACTTTACCAAAACCACTGGATACAAGGAAATTGACCAAATTGCCATGAACCAAATACAGAGCATGATTACTCTCGCGAAGCAGCAAAACCCGAACGTAGCAATTTTTTTGCAGTTCAACTTTGATTGGGGAACCAATGATAAAATGCTACAAGTTGTTGATAGATTCAAGGGCCAAATTAATGGGGTAAGTATGATCCAGCTTGGACCAAATGATCCTGATGTTATCGCGCAAAGATCACCATTTCAAGGATATGGCACACCTTCACACATTGACCAATTCCTAGCAGCGATAAAATCCATGTGATTATTAGTATCGCAGAAGGCCAGGCTTCATTCAATATGGTGTTAGTTCTCAAATGCTCATGTGGTTCGCAAAAGATTCAGGAGAACAATGACCCTAAAGGCAAATGCTGGAAATCCTGAAGGGCATTCATGAGTCAACATTCAAGGACCATCAATGCAAGATTGAGGAAGAGTAGTCCAGAGCGAGAGAAAGACAGGAAGTACGATACTAATGTGTACCCGCTTCATAGTTTGCTTTGGGCAAACAGATGTCACAGAATCTCTGAATCACTACCGCATCTTCTAATTGGAACAATGCTTCTGTTGTCGCTATCTTTCCACATACAATGCAAAAGCCTGGCGCCTTCTTTGCGCTTGATGTTGCTGATCTTGTTTCGAATGGTTTCATAAGAGTCACCGGGCTGTCGCTTGTTATATAGGTTCGTGAGCTCTGTCATTTCTTTCCCCTCACTACCTTGACCCTCAAAATGCAGCGTTTTTAGCCTATTATTCGGCCTTTACTGAACGTTAAATAGTAGCTAGTCCGACGGTGGCCCCAAATAGTCCATGCCGGTGCCGCTTTTACGCTCGCCGTCAATGGTCGACACAGTTCTGGTAGACCTGATGCCAGACACTTTTCTGAGCTTGTTAATGACAAAATCCACAGTATTACCAACCGGGACTTCAACCCGTACTATCAGATCAAATTCACCGTACACGCCCTCAACTGACACGACGCCAGGTAATTGCGCTATTTCGTCAAGGACCGGCTTTTCCATCCCCGGAAGTGTGTTGATCATGACGTATGCTCCCGGCATATGGCTATTTGTAGCTGGCGCCAGATATTAAACGATATTGCCTATGATTCGCTCACCAGTATCAGCTTATTGTTGAACTCGAACGCTAGGCTTTTTTGGTTTAACGCAAGGCGGATCCTATTTGCTTCTTTCATCATACATTCTTCATCGATATTATTCGTATGAATCTCAACACGCATGTATTTCGTTGGTTCAAACTTTCCCTCAAAATAGCCATCAAATTCGATTAGAGACATTCCTTTGTACTTCAAGGACATGTCGCGGACTACTTCTAAGTAACCTTCAACCCGAGGTAGGTAAAACTTTATGGAATCATTGAGGATATCGACTTTAAATTTATCTTCTGCCATATTGCAGCTGTAGTCCTGTAATATTATAACCCTACCTTCAAGATCGCATTTATAGATTGAGTCGGCCCGTATGCCCTTCTACCCTCGGCAGGTAGAACTTCACCGCGTCGTTAAACGCTTCGACGTTCATTACAATGATCTTTGTGCTATATTCTTTAACAGAAAGTATTAACTAATTTTATGTTTCAATCTTTTTAAAGAGAGGGACCAAAACACGATGATTGTCGGAGGCAAGACTATTCCCGTTTAACGCAAGCTCCTTCCATTTGGATCCGTCAGTCGAGGGCTTTTTGAAAGCCAAGGGGACTAACTGTTGGAGATACGACATGCATCGACTCAGGGATCATGCTGGCAATTCTCTGAGTTGGTCGAGGAACAGGATTGATATCTCTTCAAATGCCGACCTTGTTGCGCATCTGATGGCAGAGGTAGGCAGGTACAGCACTGAGAAGCAAAAGGTAATGGAACACAGTGCCAAGCTTGGACCCAGATGCATTTGCATTCTCTTGAAGCTGCTTCGCGGAAAGACCGGACTGTTGGCGATGCTCGGTTAATCGACGCTCTGAAAGCTGAAAATGCACACTTCCAGGCTGCGCTCAACATTCCAGCTGCGGGACCGCCTCAAACGGCTCAGCGTGACTACAAGTTAAAGCAGTCGTACGATAAACTCCAGAAAGAATTTCAGGAGCTGATGGTGCAGAGCGCAGAAGCATTGGAGCTCCCACAAGAGCTTAACCGTCTGAACACCAGTCTAAAAATACAGCTGCGCTAGGCCGGGTAGAGCCCATTTGAAGACTTATATAACGCACTCAAAGTGAATTGGATCGATGGTCGAAAAGATGACGGCTGTCTGGCTGATCATTCTCACTATCCTAGTTTGTGCTGCGGTACCGGGAGTTTTGATCTGGCTTACGACAACTCCTCACGCAAAGATGCTTCTGGGATTCCGTCTTGCAGACAGTCTGCCAACTTACCTGTCACTTCAAAGCATCGAGTTTACAAGCAGAAACTAATTATAAAATGTAATTTGATGTACTTGGGTGAAAGAGCTTCGCACAGAGATCGAGATCAGCACTAACGCAGATAAAGTGTGGAAGATACTCAGCGACTTTGACAAATACCATCAGTGGAATCCTTTCATCAATCGGATAATAGGCCAGGCAAAGGAAGGCTCCAAAATAGAAATACACATCGAAACACCCGGCGGCAAGAACAGAAAGTATCAGCCGATCGTAACTAAAATCGAGCAGGGCCGCGAGCTCCGCTGGCTTGGCAAGAGCTCACTACCCGGCTTTCTAAATGGGGAACACATTTTCACCATTGAACAATTGCAGCCGGAGCGCGTCCGGTTAGTCCACCGCGAAATATTCGACGGACTCCTAACCTCACTTTTTGGCAAGAGCCTAGATACTGACGTCAGGATGGGGTTTGAGGAAATGAACAAGGCTCTGAAAGAGAGGGCTGAAAGCACCATTATTTAATAATGAAAATAATTATTTAGTCGTCAGTCCCTTAGTACTAGGTGCCAAACTACTATGAGATACTGGAAGTGTCCACTGAAGCGACGCATGAAGAGATAAGGAAAGCTTTCAGGCATTTGGCACTGAAATGCCACCCGGACAAGAACAAGAATTCTGAAGAGTCAAAACAAAAGTTCATGAAGATAGTGGAAGCCTACGAAGTGCTTTCAGATGATCAGGCAAAGAAGAACTATGACAACAGCACGTTCCAGCGAAAGCCCGGTCACATGCCAAGGTGGACGCCGCCGGCAGACTTTTCAACAATCTATAGCTACGAAGAGATCAAGAGACGCTACAGCCCAAGCAACATTGGAGGGGGCATGTGGGATATTAGTGATAAGGCCAGCCTTGGCATGTGGAAAGCTACGATAATATTATTTGCATGCCTAGGCGCCGTAGTGATTTACATTCTGCTTTTCAGCTAGTGCTTGTGGCGATTCCTACTGCGCTTGTGCTCTTCTTCCTTGGTCTTTGACCTATCGTACGTGGCATACCTGAGCGCAAAGAACGCCCCGACCACAAAACCGGGTATCGAGATAATCAACATCGAGCGCTGACCTATCGACAGGGCCAGCAACACCGCCATACAGCCGGAGGCCAGCGAAGCGATCATGAGCATCAGAACCGAGGATTTTGTTACAGCCAATCACCTGATCTAACAAGCGATGGTATAAGTCATTTTCTGTCCTAAAGGAATAAAAAGGGACTGGATTTAAAGGCGAACAAGATGCGAATAGTCGCAATAGGCAGCCGTGTTTTTGTCACCAGTTTCCAGCTGGCGGGCGTCAAGGGAGTAAAGGCCGAGACACCGTCAGAAGCGCTCACCGAAATAAACAAGATGGATGAAAACAGCGGAGTCGGGCTAGTACTCCTGAGCGACGATATCGGCAAGGAAATTCGCCATCAACTAACAAACCTTAGGACAAAAAGGCCGATCCCGCTCATCTTCGAGCTCCCGTCACCGGGAAGCAAGAAGGAAAAGGTGGATTACAGGGCTCTTCTTAAGCAGATTCTGGGCGTCTAGTCAAGCCAATCAGAGGCGCCGCCGAATAACTGTGCAACTGTCAGTATTTTTGCCCATTCTTCAAGTGACTCTACCAATGCGCGGGCGTTCTCTATGTCAGTGTCGCCGGCAACGACACCGTGGTTCTTGATCACGACAATCTTGCTGCCTCTTTGGAATTCATCTGAGACTGCCTTTGCGAGTTCAGGCGAGCCGGAGGGCTTATTTGCGATGACTGCAGGCTCGCCTATCACTAACTTCGCTTCTTCGATGACGTGCCTGAATCTTGCAGATATCGAAACTCCAATTGTAAAGGGACTATGTGTATGGACGATCGCATTTATGTCTGGGCGGGCATTGTAGACACTCCTATGCATGTCAAGCTCTATGCTCGGCTTGATTTTGCCAGCTACCTTGCTGGTCTTCAAGTCCACTTTGACAAGATCGGCTGGCCGGATCTTGTAGCGCGGCATCCTGGAAGGTGTGATCCACATCATGTCACCAGTTCTAATGCTGTGGTTGCCAGAAACAGAAGTGGTAAGACCCATCGCATAAAGGCTCTTGACGCAGTCGACGAGCTCCTTTTTACTACCCAACCCATGTGAGCTATGGTACATGGATTATAAGAAATTATTTAGTGGTAGGTTATTCCTTTAAGTTAAATACTCTGGGTGCCATTTGTTGTTGTATGGTTTGACAGAATGTCTTCTGGAGCGACTTCAAGAAAGTAAAGCCCCCTGTCAATCGTGATCCGCTTGCCGCGCATAGAATGTTTTCCTTTTGTTGCGGTCGCGGCAGAGTCTAGCGTCATGATGCTGGTAAGCAGGGGTTGACCGCGACGGAAATGCAGCCAACGGCACAAGTAAGTACTATGCGTATGGCATCCGCAACAGCTTTGATTTTGCCTTTGACCCGCTAACAGGAATGCTTTGGGACACCGAGAACGGGCCTGAGGACTATGACGAGATAAACGTTGTCAAACCCGGCTTTAACAGCGGCTGGGAGCAGGTAATGGGACCTATTGACAGGGCTGGTAGGAGAAGTCAGCGAACTTGTGCAGCTCGGAGGATTTCACTATGAAGATCCTGTGTTCAGCTGGCGCCAGGCTCAGGGGATAACCGATATTGAATTTCTAAACTCCACGAGAATTGGCGACAAGTACGCTTACAACATCTTTGTAGGCGATATCGTCAATGGCAACCTGTACTACTTTACGGTAAATAAGGACAGGACTGGACTTGAGCTTAGCAGTCCGGGTCTAGATGACTTGGTGACTGACAACGACAGTGAATTGGAAGCAGTCACGTTTGGCACCGGCTTTGACGGCATTACAGACATTGAAACCGGCTCAGACGGATACCTCTACGTCCTTACGTATAACGGCAACCTGTATCGCATAGTGCCTGCGAACTAAGTCCACCCACTCGGGCTGACGGCAGAGCTAGTTCTCAAGCCGCCATGTGACATCAAAAAAAACCGGTACTTGTAGAAAAAAAATAATCCGCTTGAACCCGAAATATAATTATGTAAGAATCCTGTTGAAAAATCATTGCTTAACAAGCTGAGGGATTCGCTTCAACCCACGATGACTAGATTGGGCACGAGCTTTGCCTCCACGGGTCTGTCAGCAAACTTTTGGACTGGCATTGCGTTGGCACTATCGATCGGGGCGGGGATCGCGTATGCTTTGCCTTCCCTTGCTTTAGACATCACCTGGTACCATGCTGCAGTCATTGGCGGCGTACTACTCTTGATTTCCGGATTCTTTGATGTCGTTGACGGCAATGTTGCGCGCGTCACAAAACAGACATCTAAAAAGGGTGCGTTTTTTGATTCGTCTTTTGACAAGATATCTGAAGTGATCATTTTCGGCGGAATCGCATTTGGTAACCTCGCGAACCCGTTCTGGTGCCTGGTTGCACTTGGAATGTCGCTACTTGTCAGTTACACAAGGGCACGGGCCGAATTACTTGGAGTGGAGCTTAAGGGGATTGGTATTGGCGAGCGCGCCGAGCGACTGCTGATCCTAGCAATAATAGGTATGATACCGATTGGCCCTTATCAAAACCAAGCAGGCATGAACTGGGCAGTGATAATAGTATCAATAGTGGCCGGCATCACGCTAGTACAGAGAATAGTGGCGACTTCAAAAGAATTGTCTTCTACCTGAGCTTGCCTGCGGTGCGTCTCTCAGCCTCTGACCTTACTTTTACGATTCCTCTGTGAACTGCACATGATACACAATAGAATTTGACATCCGTAGACAAGGGTATGTACGCGCCTGCTGCCCTCAGTTCTTTTGCAAGTGTCGGCTCTACAAGCGTTATCCTTCCTGTCACTTTCTTGGCCTTGTCGCGTGGAACCAGCGCGCCACACTGACTGCAATGTACTACGCCAGAACTGCCCTTGCCGCCCTTTGACCGTCCTCTGCTCGCTCTCTTCTTTGGCATATTTCGATAAGGTCGGCCGCCATCCTTTAAATCTTGTGATTCTTTTTCATCCCAAAAAAGCGGTTGGCTTGTCAGGAAGAATTGTCCACGAAGCTTATAGCTCGATCGTATTAGAAATACCTCCCAATACATGGCAGTGCGAGTTCAACAAGCCACCATCACAAAACCGGTTTTCGGGCTGCGCAAACAAGCCCTTTTATTATTCAAAACATACCTTTAGGCGACATTGAGAATAGGCATCGCTTCTCACATTGTGATTGACACGATCATGAGCGCGGACGGAAGAGTGACAGAAAGCATCGGCGGTCCGCCGTGCTATTGTGGTATAACGAGCAGGCGATTTGGCTTTGACATCGGCCTTGTGACAAGGGTTGGCAGGGATTTTCAGCAAGAGATGCACAATATGCTCCGCAATAATGATATCATACTGAGCGAGAGACAGGTTTCAAATGCGCCAACCACGCGATTCAGCATTATTCCAGAAGGCGACTCTCGCCGGCTAGTCCTGAACGCAAAGTGCGATCCGCTAACTATTGATGAAATCAAGGACATGAAAGTCGATTGCTGGTTAACAAGTCCCGTAATCGATGAAATCCGACCAGAAGTCATAGCTGCGATAAAGGAGAACAGAGGCAAGAAAGATTTCGTGATGCTTGACCCGCAGGGCTACGTGCGGACAGTCGACAGCGAAGGACATGTGACGCTCAAGGACCGGCTTGACCTGAATTTGCACGGCATAACTGCGCTTAAGGTGGATTCGCAGGAGATATCCGCGCTGACGGGCATGCACGGACTGGAAGGGATGCAGGCACTGCAATCAAGGGGCATCAAGTTTGTAGTATCAACAGAGCATCACATAATCCACCTTCTTTACGAAAAAACGCATTACTGGATCAAGATGCCGGACATCGACACTACTGACTCGACAGGTGTCGGCGACATCCTGTGCGCGGCTTTTACCTGTGCTTATCTGAAGGAAAAAGATCCACTCTGGGCGATCTGCTTTGGTGTAGGTGCAGTCAGGGCCGCCCTTGAAACAAGACTAGTCGGCCTCGCCAAGATCCCTCAGATGTCCAAGATAGAACAGAGTGCTTCCTACTTTTACAATACAGTCGGCTTCGAGCAACTCTCTTAGCTTTAAATCAGGCTGTCAGCAATCATGAGCAATAACAATGAAAGTGGCGCTTTCAGGCGTCGACTCGCGGGACGGGGCGCTCCTCTCCAAAGTGAAAAAGACGCTCGAATCCCTCAACGTCAAGACTCAGATAATGAAAGACGACTACCAGAGTGCAAAGGAAGTGGACCTCGTGATGGTTGCAGGGGGAGACAGGGGTATACTGGACTACTTCCACAAGGTCGAAACCGACTCTGCCCCGGTGCTTGGCATCTACGAAACAGACTCGACTGGCTTTCTTGCCCAGCTTGAAGTGCGCGACCTAGAGACTGCTATGTCTAGACTAAAGCGCAACGATTATTCCGTTGACAAAGTATTTCGCATTTCTGTTAAGGTAGACGGCAAGCAAGTCGATCCCGTACTAAATGATGTAGCAGTCTTCCCGAGCAAGAGCGCGACACTCATGGAACACGTCCTGCGCATAGACGGAAACGACATCTGGCACGACAACAGCGATGGCGTCATCATTTCGACACCGACAGGTTCGACAGCCTATTCTATGTCTGCAGGCGGCCCCATGGTATTACAGAAGGCGCCGGTATTTCTGGCGGTTTCGGTAAACTCACTTGACAACACCCGCAGACCACTAGTGGTTCCAAACGACAGCAGGCTCGAGATCGCCGACATCACTAGCAGGTACCATTGTGAAGTGGTGCTGGACGGCGGCCGCAGAATGCAGATCAAGAACACGCTTGAATGCTCAAAACACGAGTTCTCGGCACGTCTTGTCAGGCTCGTCGGCGGCACGTCGTCAGCTGCGTCACTTATGGCAAAGAAAGTGCAGCTTGCAGAAGACATGCTAAAGATGCCTCCTAGCGCCAAGCTCATTTTGAAAACACTTGAATATGAGGGCGCATTAAGCCAGAAGGATCTGGCAGCCAGGACAATGTTGCCAGAACGCACAATCCGCCTCTCATTGAGTCACCTCATCAATCAGGGCTACGTGAAGAAAAAGACTTCTCTTCGAGATGCCCGGCAAAGGATCTACGAGCTCAAGATTTAGCGGCTGCCTTTACAAATGCATAAAACGACTGCTCTGGCTTGCCCGGACGACTGTTGAATTCTGCGTGGTACTGCACGGCAAAGTAGAAGCGATGATCTGGTATTTCCAGTATCTCCATTCGCCTGCCGCTGTCCGAGTGGGCCGACAGGACCAAGCCGTTCTTGCTTACAAGGTCAAAGTATTTCTGGTTGAATTCATAGCGGTGCCTATGTCTCCTTCTTATCACAGTCGAGCCGTACAGCCTAGCAGCAATCGTTTTTGCATTTATCGTAATGTTGTGGGCCCCTAGGCGCATCGTCCCGCCCATGTCGTGGACGTCGCGTTGCTCTGGCATAAAGTCCACGATAGAATTTCTTGTGTTTGGGTCAAGCTCGGTAGAATTGGCCTCGCCTAGTTTGCAGACGTGTCTTGCAAATGCGACTATCGCTAGCTGGAACCCAAAGCAGATCCCCAGGTAAGGAATGTTGTTTGCTCTTGCAAAGTTCGCTGCGCCGATTATCCCTTCGCTTCCGCGCTTGCCAAAGCCGCCGGGCGCAAGTATTCCGTCAAATTCCTTCAGTGCCAATAGGCCCTGCCGGCTATCATTCTCAAACTTTTCAGAGTCGATCCACTGTATTTCGACCTTTTTGCCGATGCTAGCTCCGGCATGGGACAACGCGTGGTAAACGCTAACATAACTATCTGGCAGTGTAACGTACTTGCCGACAACCGCAATTCTGACAGAGCCACCATATTTTGCAAATGACTCGGCTATAGCCTTCCAGTTGCCCCACTGTGGAATCGACCTGCGGAGCGCAAGCCGCTCGGCTATTGACTTGAGCATCCCTTGGTTTTCAATCACTTCTGGCACCTTGTAGATCGACGGTGCATCGTGGCATGAAATGACGCATTTGTCATCCACACTTGCAAACAGTGAAATCTTGCGCCTAGCCTCGTTGCTGAGCGGAGTTTTGCACCTGACTGCAAGAATGTTTGGCTGGATGCCGATCCTGCGGAGTTCTTGAACACTGTGCTGAGTCGGTTTTGTCTTTTGCTCGCCCACAACGTCCAGCACTGGCGCCAAGGTAACATGGATGAATAGTGTGTTTGATCGCCCGAGCTCAAGCTCCATTTGTCGGAACGCCTCAAGGAACGGTAGACTTTCGATGTCGCCCACCGTGCCGCCACACTCGACTACCATGATGTCCAGCTTTTCGTCGCTTGCGATCTTGTGAAGCATTTTCTTTATCGCATCCGTGACGTGTGGGATTATCTGGACGCACTGGCCCAGGTACTTGCCTTCCCGCTCCGCTCGAATGACGTCCAAGTAGACCCTGCCTGTGGTGATGTTGTGCTCCTTGGTCATGGCAGTGTCGATAAAGCGCTCATAGTTGCCAATGTCCATGTCGCATTCGCCACCGTCATCTGTGACAAACACTTCGCCGTGAGCAACAGGGTTCATGGTGCCGGCGTCATAGTTGACGTAAGGGTCAATCTTAACGCATGAAGCATTATAGCCAGCAAGCTGGAGAAGCTTTGCAGTTGAAGATGTTGTAACGCCCTTGCCAAGGCCGGACATGACTCCGCCCGTAACAAAAATGAACTTGCTTCCGTTGGGCGACTTAGACCGCACATTAGGTTTTGGAAAAGCACCTTTTTATTTCTTTTTGGATTCGCCGGCGGTATCTTAATATGAAGAAAATGTATTATTGATATTGTTTCACAAAAGATGAATGAACAGGATTCTAGCAAGCTCCGTGGCAGGTCTGCAATAGAGGCCGTCCACGTCGGTGTCACCGGCGAAGACGAGGGAAGGCTTGATGCAACGATATCTCGGCTTTACGGCGTCGAAGGAGACGAGGCTGCAGAGATACACGCCAACTACCACATAGACAAGATACTTTCGTCGCTTGCCAAGAGGACAAGAGAAAACGGCATGAAGACGCAGACTCTTGCAGAGCGGGTGAAGCAGCTTGATGTTTCCGGCACAGCACATGAGGTGGCAAGGGGCAAGCTGACAGAAACGGCAGCAGTCGACGCACTGTTCAGAGGCCTGTCAATGATAGAAAACGACGGCAAGGCAGACGACAGGTACGTAAACTTTTACGGCTAAAAATTACCCTTGCGCCAGGAATCTAGTCAAAAAGTCTTCGAGCTCTTACTTCATATACTTTTCAAGTACGTCATTCTTGCTATAAGCCTGCATATCTAGGTCAGACTTGGGAGGCTCATCACAACTTTAGCATATGTAGAGCTTAATTGCAGGTTCTAAAATAATCTCCGGATGTTACTTGTAGTATATATTACAAATATAGACACTGGATATCAATTACAACAGATTTCTATAGCTGACTGATGTAGCCAGTATCATTGAAAAATGCAATCAACTTGCTAACGTATTTGTTTTCACGGTTTACTCCGTACATCACATTAGCATACTTGCTCTGGGTTACCCAACCTATTCTCACAAGGTCATCCAGGTTGTTCTTGATGTCCTGGCGCTTTAGGTGGGTCTTTTTGTGGAGAACGTAAATCGTTGCCAGCTTGCTTTCTTCGGCAAGTGCCTTGATTATCTTTATCTTGCCGATGCTGCCAAGACCTATCTCTATGATTTCCTTGCAGCTATTGGTTTCTGACATTATTTGTCGTCCTTGATCTTGCTCATGAGTACCGGCTCGATTTCCGAAAGCGCCGCGCCGTGAAGTCCGATTTCTTTGAACGACTTGATATCGACAAGCCTCCTTGTCTTCAGGTCATCAAGATAGTCTTCAACATCAATTTTTTTCATACCGAGTCGCTCGGCAATCTCTGAAGCGTACAACCTAACGTCCTTGAGCTCTACGTACGGCTTTTTACTGCTCTTTAATGCCCGTACAAGCGCCATTAAACTTATCAGGTGGTTCCTTGAAAGCTGCTCGATTTCTTCGGTTGTTATCGAAGGGTGCACCTGCCCGTAAACCTTTCGGACGTGGTCAAGCGTGACCCTGTCGGTCCCCTGGGACTCGGCCAAGTTGCCTGCGTACAGCAGCAGGTCAAGGGCGTACCTCACATCGTTATTTACCTCTGGAGAGGTAGTAATGCTTGCAATCTTGTCAATGACATCGGAGCCTATCGCCTTTGGGTTGAACGCTTGGACGGAGCGGCTTCCCAGTATGTCGCTTACCTGCTTTATGGAATACGGGCTAAACTCCATGGGCACCCGCCCGAGCGTACTTAGCTCCGCCGGGTCAAGCCTGCTATAATATTCTGTACTCCTTGCAATGAATATTACACCCTTCACATTGCAAGGCTTGTCTGGTTCGAATTCATTAAGCCTTGTAAGATCGTAAATGATGCCATTGTCCTTGCTCGTCTTTATCAGGTAGTCTATTTCGTCCATGATAATTAGCGCGTACTGCCGGTTTTCGCGCAGGTATATCAGCAAATAACGAAGCATCTCTTCTGCGCTCATGCCCTGACCCGGCAGCTCCGGCGCCATTCGCTCAAGCAAGAATCTATAGATCGCGTACTTGTTGCCACCATGCAATTTCAAGTTGATGTATGCTGTCTTCAGTACTAGCCGGCTTTTCGCAAATTGCTCTTCAATCATTTTTGAAGACCTGATGACAGTCGACGTCTTGCCGATACCAGCTATGCCCACCACCTGCAGCACAGTCAACGGGAACCTGTCAGTATTTTCTGCCGCGTCCGAAAACACATGCACTATTTGTTGTATTTGGGCCTGGCGGTGCGGCAGCTCCTCAGGCAGGTACCGTGGTGATAGTTTTGACTTGTCGCGGAAGACTACGCTTTCAGACATTTCCAGCTAATTTGAATACGGGTAGCTCGTCAATATATACCTGAATAGAATTTAATACCTAGAAACCGCTACCGGCATTGAACGCATGAGCAAGTTTGTCAGGACCGACTTTGGCATAAAGCGCCTCGTGGACAACTCGTTCAAGGCCATAGATGAAGGCGCGTACGAGACAACGCATTCATTCACACACGACGCGATAAGCATCAAAAAAGCGATTACCTTGTGCCCACATTCACCGCTTATTACCGAAATGAAGTTCTCGTCTCCTTCGCAAGGCAAGATAAGGAGCAAGGCGCCGCCGGCAGAAATCGCGACTACCATGATAGAATCAGGCGCAATCGGCCTGTCAGTCTTGACACAGCCCTATCTCTTCGACGGTTCGATTGAATACTTGGCGACTATTAGAAAGGCTGTAAGCGTACCTCTGCTCATGAAGGACATCACTGTCAGCACTGTCCAGATCGATGCGGCCAAAAAAGCCGGCGCAGACTGCATCTTGCTTATCAAGACTGTCTTTGATCAGAACCTGGCTGAAGAAAGCATGGAAAAACTCGCAGAATATGCAAAAAAGAAGGGCCTGCAGGTATTGGTCGAAGTTCACACAGAGCAGGAATTTGGCGAAGTGATAAAAGCAAAGTATAGCCTCGTTGGCATCAATAACCGCAACCTTGACAACCTGAAGGTAGATATTGCAAACACCGAGCGTCTACTCAAAAAGTGCGCAAAGGGAAAGAGCCTCATAGTAAGTGAGAGTGGGATTTCAAAACCTTCAGACATACAGTACCTAAAAAAAGTCGGCGCGGATGCGTTCTTGGTCGGCACGAGTATAATGGAGACAGGCGACATAGGCGCCAAGGTGGCCCAGCTATACAACTCTCTTTGATTGCGAATCGCTTAATACCCCTTGTCTGCTACAGGATTCACTATCAATACATGCTGGGCAATTATCCAGTAGGCGGCAAATTCGGCAGGTACGGGGGCAAGTATATACCAGAAACGCTTATTCCTGCAATCGACGAGCTGGAATCCGCATACGAAAAATATAGTAACGACCACGAGTTTCAAAAGGAACTTTCATCCTATCTAACCCAATACGCCGGCAGGCCGACTCCGCTCTACTTCGCAAAGAACCTGACAGAACACGCCGGCGGCGCCAAGATTTACCTAAAGCGCGAAGACCTATTACACGGCGGCGCCCACAAGACGAACAACACCCTCGGGCAGGCGCTC
>Ga0134075_10000204_pt1 | contig 16452 bp, 16 predicted proteins | sample 15_taG_18_FD_119775 | JGI IMG/M metagenome (GOLD analysis project Ga0134075, IMG submission 119775) | Grasslands soil microbial communities from the Angelo Coastal Reserve, California, USA - 15_D_Rain_40cm_5_09212015 | ecosystem: Environmental > Terrestrial > Soil > Grasslands ... | reverse complement strand
CACGTCGTCCACCGCCGTCCGGTGGTGCGGGGTCGCTCCCTCGATGGACGGCAGCCGCGTGAGCTGCGCGACGTCGGCCAGCACCGAGCGGGCGCGGATCGGCCGTCCGCCGCGCCGCTGGCCCTCGTGATGCTTGAGGTGCAGGACGACGCCGACCGGATGCGAGCCCATGCGCAGCAGCGCGCCGCCGCCGGCCGTCTGCCAGCGCCGGGCGTACGCCGCGTGCGAGCCGGAGTGGCTCTCCTCCGCGCGCAATTCCATGATCGCGCCGCCGCTGGCGTCCAGCAGCCGCCGGAGCTTGGCCACCGGCGGCGCGTAGACGAAATCCTCCGCGTAGCAGAGCGTGACGCCGGCCTTGGCCACCGCCTCCAGCACGGCGTCGGCGTTGCGCAGCGCGGTGTCGAGCATGCGCTGGCGATCGACGTCGGCCGAGCCGAAGAAGCCCGTGAGCGGTTTCTCGACGATCACGTGCCTGCCGGCGCGCGCGGCGGCGACCGCGAGCTCGTGGTGGCTATCGGTCGTCGAGCACACATCGACGACGTCCACGTCGGGGCACTCGACGAGCTGCCGGACGTCGGTGAACGCGCGCGGGATGTCGTGGTGCTTGGCGAACCGGTCGACGTCGGCGCGCGTGCGCGAGCACACGGCCGCCAGCCTCACGCGCGAGGGGACGAGCGGACGGTAGTTGACGGCGTGCAGATCGGCCGCGAAGCGCGCGCCGACGATGCCGACGCCGAGGGCCGGCATCCCGCGGCTCCTAGCGCTGCGAGATCGGGACGTACGTCGCGCGCGTGGCGCCGGTGTACTCCGCGCGCGGACGGATCAGCCGGTTGTTGCCGTGCTGCTCGAGCACGTGCGCGGCCCAGCCGGCCACCCGGCTCATCGCGAAGATCGGCGTGAACTGATCGGTGGGAATGCCCATGGCCGCGTAGCCGGCGCCCGAGAAGAGGTCCACGTTCGGATAGATGTGCTTCTCCTCGGTCATCACGCGCGCCACGATGTTGAGGATCTTGACCTTACTCTCGTCGCCCGCCTGGCGGCCGAGCTCGGCCGCCAGCCGGCGCAGGTGCTTGGCGCGCGGGTCCTCGACGCGGTAGACGCGATGCCCGAAGCCCATGATGCGCGCCTTGTCCGCGATGGCCTTGCGGATCCACGCCTCCGCCTTCGCCGGATCCTTGATCTTGTCGACCATGATCATGACCTGCTCGTTGGCGCCGCCGTGCAGCGGGCCCTTGAGCGCGCCGATGGCCGAGGTGATCGCGGAGTACATGTCGGAGAGCGTGGCCGCGGTCACGCGCGCGGCGAACGTCGAGGCGTTGAACTCGTGGTCGGCGTGCAGGATCAGCGCGACGTCGAAGGTCTTCGCGGCGAGGTCGGTCGGCTTCTTGCCGAACATCATGTAGAGGAAGTTGGCGGCCAGGTTCAGCTTCGGGTTCGGCGCGATCGGCGCCTTGCCGCGGCGGATCCGCTCCCAGGCGGCGACCAGCGTGGGCATCTGCGCGGTCAGCCGCATCGCCTTGCGGATCTCGGCCTCGCGCGAGTTGTCGGGGTCGTCGGGATCGAACGCGGACAGCGCGGAGACGCCGGTGCGCAGGACTTCCATCGGCGTCGTCTTCTTCGGCAGCCCGCGCAGCAGCGCCACGAGCTTGGGCGGCAGCTTGCGCGTCGCCGTCGCGCTGAGCGTCTTGTAGAAGGCGTCGTACTCTTTCTTCGTCGGCAGCGCGCCGTACCACAGCAGGTACACGACCTCTTCGAACGTCGACTGCGCCGCGAGATCGTCGACGTCGTAGCCCCGGTAGATCAGGCGCCCCTCGCGCCCGTCGATGAAACAGATGTCCGACGTCGAGACGACGACGTCCTCGAGGCCGGCTTTGTTGACGGTACTCATGGCGTCAGTCTCCTCGCGGGGTGAGATCGAAACGGTTGGTTTGTATCATGGAAGGCCGGGCGCTTCAACCAAGCCGGCCATGCGAATCATCGACTTCTACGACCATCATCCGATCAGCGAAGGCCAGGTGCTCGACGCCGCGCGACGCGCGCGGGGCGGCGTCGATGGGCGGCTCACCGCCGACGACCTGTTCCCGTTCGACCAGGATCACTACGGCGGCCTGGGCGCCGTCGATGCGCTGGCGCGGCGGGTGGGCATCACGGCCGCGTCCCGCGTCCTCGACATCTGTGCCGGCCTGGGAGGTCCCGCGCGCTTCCTCGCGTCCCGCCGCGGCTGCCGCGTCGTCGGCGTCGAGCTGAATGCGGGACGCGCCACGGGCATGGAGCGGCTCACGCGGCGCGTCGGCCTGCGGCCGCTGGTGAGGGTCGTGCGCGGCGACGCCACCGCGCTGCCGTTCGCCGCCGCGCGGTTCGACGCCTGCGTCAGCCAGGAGGCGCTGCTGCACGTGGCCGACAAGGGCGGCGTCCTGGCGGAGGCGCGCCGCGTGCTGGTGCCGGGCGGGCGTCTGGCCTTCAGCGACTGGATCACGCATCCGGGCCTCGGCGACCTCGAGCGGGCGCGGCTCGAGCAGTGGATGGCCGCGGTCACGCTGCAGTCGCTGGAAAGTTACCGCATGCTCATCGGGCGCGTCGGCTTCGGCGCCGTGGAGGCGGAGGACCTGACCGACGAGTGGCGCGGGATCTTGACAGAGCGTCTCGTGATGTACCGCGCGCTGCGCGAGGACACCGTGCGCCGCCTCGGCGAGGCGCGCTACCGCGAGTACGACGCGCTCTACGCCTTCTTCGTGGGGCTCGTGCAGGCCGGCAAGCTCGGCGGCGGCCGCTTCAGCGCGACGCGCTGAGCGCTCACTTGATCTTCTTCAGCAGATCCCCGAGCCCCTTCTCGACCTTGCCCTTGTCCACGTCGCGCAGGATCGTGGCGGGGTTCACGCGGATCGAGGGCGACGACGCGTTGCCGGTGACCTTCGCTTTCAGGTCGCCGCGGCCGTGCGAGATCGTCATGTCCAGGTCCATGTTGCGGCTGGCGAAGCCGAACGAGCCGGCGACGGCGATCTTCATCGGCTTGCTCGTGTACAGCAGATCGCGCGTGGTGAGCACGCCGTTGGTGATCTGATAGGTCCCCGTGATCGACTCGAACTCCAGCGGGGAGTCGCTGAGGTTCGGCAGGTCCGTGCTCAGCAGCGAGGACACGGCGCCGCCGATGCGCACGACGCCGGACAGGAGCGCGAGCGCCTGCCGGCCGACGACCTTGCCGTGGCCGATCTTCAGTGTCCCCGGACCGGAGAGCGTGTGCCAGAGGTCCAGCGCGCTGAACGTCGCCCCACCGGTCAGGTCGAGCGGGCCGGTGATGGCGTAGCCCTCGCAGAGATAGTCGACCAGCACCTTCTCGAGCGGCACGCCTTTGATCCCGAGGTCGCTGATCTGCGTGCGCAGGCCGGTCGCGAGCGACAGCGAGAGCTGGCCGGTGATCGTGCCGTTGGCGAGCCCTGTCGTGAGCGGACGGGCGCCGAGCACCTGGTCGCGATAGCCGGCGTTGAGCTTGAGCGCGTCGAGCGTCAGGGTGCGCCGCTTGGGCTCCGGGCACGTCGGCTGCAGCTGCGAGACGGAGGGCTTGCTCACCTCGATGTCGCCGGCCACGGCGGGCGCGCCGACCGTGCCCGACAGCGCGAATTTGCCCTTGAGCGCGCCGCCGAACGCCGGCGTCGGACCCAGCGCGTTCTTGGCGAGGTCGCCGATGTCCTTGCCGTCGATGGTCACGACGCCGCGCAGCTGTGCCTCCGTGAGCGGCTTGCCGCCGTTGAGCGCGACCTGGCCGTCGGAGACCTTCACCGCGAGATCACCGGGCTTCACCTTGAAGTCGCTCTTGAACCCGATCTGCGGTGCGCCGCCCGTCAGCGTCAGGGCGAGGTCCTCGATACGATACTGCGAGGTGACGCCGCCCTTGCCGTGCGCGATGTAGGCGACGGTGCCGTGGTCGATCGAGACTTTCGAGGCGAACGCGCCCGCCGCGCCCGTGCCACCGCCTCTGCCGCCGCGCGGCGTGCGCTCCGCCGGCTTCGACTCCTTGGTGCCGGTTCCGAGCGTCGAGATGTTCATCCGGCCGTCCGCCGTCTGGATCACCGTGATGACCGGCTTGCTCAGATTGATATCGCCCAGCTCGACGCGGCCCGTGAAGAGCGGTCCGAGCTTGAGCCGGACCTTCCCGGTATCCAGCTGCAGAAACGGCGTGGAGCCGAATTGCGGGTCCTCCGCGATCTCGAGGCCGTGCAGCGCGACCGCGGGCAGCGGCAGGATGGAGATCGACATCGAGCGAAACTTCACGGGACGCCCCAGCGCCTGGGAGGCGTTGGAGGCGATGAGGGCCTGCACGCGCGGCGTATCGACGAGAAACGGCACGGCGATGAGCGCCGCCACGACGAGGATCACCAGCGCCGCGACGACGCCCACCAGCCACTTCACCGCCCGGCTCACGAGGATCCTCCGATCAGGCGCTCTGGATGGCCGACAGCCTCCACGGATGCGGCCCGACCGGACGGGTGAACGTCCAGAACTCTTCGAACTCCTGCGGTGTCTTGGATCCGTCGATGAGGCCGCCGCTGGTGTCGTCCACGGTGTAGTCGACGAGCGAGCCGGCGACGTACACGGTGACGAAGTCCTGGCCGGACTCCTGCCAGGCCTCGGTGACCTCGGCGATGCGCACGTTGATCGCCTCCATGCGGTTGGTCTGCCGCGCGGCGCGCAGCCGATCGCACTGGGTCGTGAGCTCCGTGTACATCCGCGACGTGAGCCGCGCGCTCACCGGGCTCATGTCGCGCGCGGTGAGGGCGCGCTGCACGTCACCGAAGAGGCCGCGCGCCGCGTCGGCGACGAAGCCGGGATCGAACGCCGGATCCATCGAGCGGAGGTGGGCGAGGCCGCGGTCGAGGTCGCTCGCGACCGCCGTCGACGGCTCGGGCGCCGCCGCCTCCTGAACGCCGCCGCGCGCATACGCGCCACCGCCATAGGGCGCGCCGGCCGTCGCATACGACGGCTGCGCCTCCCGCCGGGCGCTCATGAAGCGGAAGAGCAGGAACAGGCCGGCGCCGATCAAGAGGATTTCGAGGAGACCGATGCCGCCACCGAACCCGCCACCGAACCCGCCGAACAGCATGCTGCCGAGGAGCCCGCCGAGGGCGAAGCCGGCGAGCCCGCCCATCATCCCGCCGAACCAGCCGCCGCGCGCCGGCTGCGGCGCGGGCGATGTCGGGGAATTGAGCGAGCGTGACGGGCTCGAGGGATTCGAGGGGGACGTCGGCGCGGGCCGTGCCGGCGTGGACGACGAGCGCGAGCCGCGACTGCCGCCGCTGCCTGCGCGCGCGAAGGCTTCACCGGCCTGTAAGGCGAGTAGCGCCGCGAGCGTGAGCGCCGTGACCGCCAGCGTGGATCGTCTCATGGCGCACCTCCTCCGCTCATTCTATCCGCTCTCCCCGCGCGCGGAGGTCTTTCTTCAGGATTTTACCGGTCGGGTTCTTGGGCAGCGCGGGCACGAACTCGATGCGGCCGGGCACCTTGTAGTCGGCGACCGCGACGCGGCACAGGGCCTGCAACTCTTCGGCGCTCGCCCGGGCGCCCTCGGCGAGCACCACGAAGGCCTTCACCGCCTCGCCGCGCACGGGATCCGGGATGCCGATCACCGCGGCCTCCTTCACGGCCGCGTGGCGGAACAGGACCTCCTCCACCTCGCGCGGGAAGACCTTGAAGCCCGAGACGTTGATCATGTCCTTCACGCGGTCGACGATGAAGAAGTAGCCGTCGGCGTCGCGGTAGCCGATGTCGCCCGAGTGGAACCAGCCCTCGCGGATGGCCTCGGCGGTGGCGGCGTCGTTGCCGAAGTAACCCTTCATCACGTTGGGCCCCTTGATGACGATCTCGCCCCGCTCGCCGTCGGCGACCTCGCGGTCGTCGGCGTCCACGATCTTCATCTCGACGTTGTCGATCGGGGTGCCGACGGAGCCGGGCTTGAACGCGACGTCGTGGTTGTAGGAGGCGAACGGCGAGGTCTCGGTGAGACCGTACCCCTGCTGGATCCAGAGCCCGAACCGCGCGTGCCAGCGCCGCTCGACGTCGGTGGGCAGGATCGCCGCCGCCGAGAAATACAGCCGCACCGAGGCGAAGTCGAGCGGCCGCTCCATCGCCAGGAACAGGATGTACATCGTCGGGACGGCATAGAAGATCGTGATCCGATGCGCCGCGATCGTCTCCACGAAGGCGTCGGGCACGAACCGCTCGTGCATCACCATGGCGCCGCCCGCGGCCACCAGCGAGTTCATGATGGCGTTCTGGCCGAAGCAGTGGAACATCGGCAGCGCGCAGAGCCCGCGGTCGTCGGCGGTCATCTTCAGGTGATGCACGGTCGCATGCGCGTTGGAGACGACGTTGCCGTGCGTGAGCATGACGCCCTTCGGCCGCCCCGTCGTCGCCGACGTATAGAGGATGGCCGCCGTCTCCTCCCGATCCACGTCGAGGGCGCGCCGCGGGGCGCCGCGCAGCGAGGCGAGGTCCTTGGCGTTGAGCAGGTGGCGCACCGACGGCATCCGGTCGCGTGACGGCAGGTTGCCGGATACGGGGTCGGCGGTGATGACGGCCGTCGGCCTGGCGTCGCCGACGATGTACTCGATCTCCTCGGCCTTGTACGTGACGTTGAGCGAGAGCGGGACCAGCCCACATTTCTGCGCCGCGTAGTAGGCCAGCGCGAACTCCGGCCAGTTGGGCAGGTGCAGGCCGAGCCGATCGCCGCAGCGCAACCCGAGACCGGCGAAGCCGCCCGCGAGCGCCGAGACGGCGGCGTCCAGCTCGCGGTACGTCCAGCGCCGGTCGCCGACCACGAGCGCCGTCCGCTCGGCGTGGTGAAGCGCCGAGCGCTCGAGCAGCTGCGCGACGTTCACGGAATCAGCAGCACCTTGCCCGTCGTCTTGCGCCCCTCCAGCGCGCGGTGCGCTTCGGCCGCGTCCTTGAGCGGAAACTCGAACTCCATGCGCAGCTTCAGCTTGCCCTCGCGGAGCCAGCCGAACAGCTCGGTGGCGCGCTGCTGCAGCTCTTCGCGCGTGGCGATGTAGGCGTTCAGGCTCGGCCGCGTGAGGAAGAGCGAGCCCTTGGTGTTGAGGATCTGCGGATCGATCTGACCGATGGGCCCGCTCGACTGGCCGAAGAGCGCGATCATGCCGCGTATCGCGCAGGAGTTGAGGCTGCCCTCCCACGTGTCCTTGCCGACCGAATCGTAGACGACCTGCAGCCCCTTGCCGCCGGTGATGCGCTTCACCTCGGCCGCGAAGTCCTGCTTCGTGTAGAGGATCGTCTCGTCGGCGCCCGCCTCCCGCGCGAGCTTGGCTTTCTCGTCGGTGGACACGGTGCCGATCACGCGCGCGCCGCGCAGCCGCGCGATCTGGCAGAGGATCAGGCCGACGCCGCCCGCCGCCGCGTGCACGAGGCAGGTGTCGCCCTTCTTCAGCGGATAGGTGGAGCACGCGAGATAGTGCGCGGTCATGCCCTGCAGCATGATGGCCGCGCCCTGCTTGGTCGACACGCCCTGCGGCAGCACGACGAGCCGCGCCGCGGGCACGGCCGCGTACTGCGCGTACGCGCCCGGCACGCCGGTGTACGCGACCTTGTCGCCGACCTTCACCTCGGTCACGCCGGGCCCGACGGCCGTCACGGTGCCGCCGGCTTCCAGGCCGAGCGTCAGCGGCATCTCGAGCTTGTAGTGGCCGCTGCGCTGGTAAACGTCGATGTAATTCACTCCGGCCGCCTCGAGCTTGACGACCGCCTCGCCCGCCTTCGGCTGGGGCTCGGGGACGTCCTCGAGCTTCATGACTTCGGGACCGCCGGGCGCGTGGACGCGAATGGCTTTCATGCGGGACCTCCTGGGCGTGTGGACGCGGTCGCGATTGCGAGCGTCGAGTATAGCATCGCGCTGCGGGCGCGCCCGCGCGGCGCGGCGGATCAGGGCAGCGGCGGCGGGGGCGCCGCGCGCAGCAGGCCGCGCAGCCAGTGGTACATCGCGAAGCATTCCAGCGCGAACACTGGAAAGCCGAGATAGCCGAGGACCGGCATCTCGAAGATCCTCACTCCGCCCACGTAGGGCACCATGTATGTCCACTTCGTCGCCGCCCAGTAGTTCCAGAACTCCCACAGCACGCCGCACACGAGGCCCGCGGTGAGCAGCCCCCACACGCGCGATGCGTCGCCGCCGCGCAGGTCGGCCATCCACGAGGGCCGCCCGGCGCGCGAGTTGAGCGGCTCCAGCAGCAGCGCGAAGGCGACCCAGACGAGAGGCACCAGCCAGGGCGAAACGAAGACGAGAGGCACGGCGGCCGCCAGCGCGCCCGCGGCCACCAGCGCGTGATGGACCTCCCGCGATGGCCGGTGCCAGACCCTCACGCGCCTGAGGCGGAACAGCGTGGCGCGCAGGACGGTGGCCGTCAGGAACAGCGCGGGAAAGATGGTTGCGAAGGCCCAGTCGTAACCGACGCGCCGCAGGAACGGGTTCGGCTCGAGATTGTGGTAGTGCCACCACAGTCCGGCCGCGTGGGCGCCGCCGCGCCAGAATCGTGGCGCGTTGTACCACTCGAAGAGCCACCAGCAGCCGATCGAGATCAGCGCGACGAGCACGCCCTCCACGCGATCGGTCGTGAGGTACGAGCGTCCGGTCAGCCGCGCCGCCAGCGCGTCCACGAAGAGCACGTACCCGGTCCACACGATCGGCGTGAACCAGTGTGCGACGAGCGGCTCGCCGCGGAAGAGCGCGCCTTCGGCGATAGCGATGATCGCAAGGCCGAGCCAGCCATGGGGCTTCATCGGACTACCCTATTGTGGAATCTGAGGACCCACTTTCCCTCCATAAATTTTCGGCCTCCGGCGCTCCGCTTCCGCGACTGGCCATGGCACGCGAGTTGAAGTTACGGGCTCGGTCACTCGGTGAGGAGGCAGCACGTGCGAGGCATGCTCGCCCTGATCGTCGTCTCGGCCGTCGTCACCGGCGCCTGCGGCACCGCTCACCGACAGCTCCAGTCGGCGGTCGTGGTCACCGGCGACGGTCCCTTCTGGGTGGTGGTCGAGCCGGCGGAGGCGACGGAACGCCCGGCGATGGGCGCCGCGTTCGGCGGGCTCCTGGGAGGCGCGCTGTGGCCGGGATGGGACACGGTCCTCGGCCTGGGGCACTGCGACCTGTCGGCCTATCGCACCAAGGGCGAACGGCTGCGCGGGGAGCGTCCCGACGCAGCCGCCGACGCCGGTCAGGGTATGGCCGTTCGATGACGCCGCGCCGTATACTCGGCGGCGTCATGCTCTGGGCAATCGCGCTCGGCGGCTGCGCCAAAACCACGCTCGATGTCGGGCTGAAACCGTTCGAGGCCGGTTTTGGGCCGCTCTCATCAGTACCAACGGCCACCGTGAAGGTCGTCGATCTCGCCGACCAGCGCCCGGACAGGGCACGGATCGGCTCCAAGAAGACCGGGTTCGGCGGCACCGCGGCAGACATCCTGACGGTACGGCCGGTCGCCACGATCGTCCGCGATGCGATCGTCACGGAATTCACGGCCAGCGGTCATCGCACCGGCGACGACGCCGATCTCATCGTGTCGGGCACCATCACGACGTTCTGGTTCGACTGGGCCTCGCACTTCACGTCGCTCGAGCTCACCGGAACCGTGGCCGCCGACCTGACGATATCGGATGCCGCATCGGGCCGGCCGCTCGTCCGTCGCGCCTGTCGAGGCAGCTACAGCGAAACGAGTCTGGTCGGCGTCGCGGAGGGCACCTGGCAGCGCGTGATGAACATCGCGCTCCAGCGCATGGTTCGGGACGTCGCCTCGGATCCGGGCCTGCTGACCGCGCTGCGCGAGCGCGGCGTCACCAAGGCCGCGGCCCATGCGCAGTAACGTCGTGCGCTCGCTCGCGCTGCTCGCCGCCGTCGCGGTGCTGGCGGCCGCGTGCACCTCGGTCGGCAGTGTGGGGATCGTCACGAGGAGCACCGGGGATTCCGCCTCGATACTGAGGTTCGGTCGCGCCTACAAGGAGCTCGGGCCCGCCGAGGGGCGGGCGTGTCGGTTCTTCGTGATCGCGGTCGTTCCCTTCGGGGACTCGACGTTCTCGACCGCGGTCGAGAAGGCGTTGGCGCAGAAAGGCGGCGATGCCTTGCTCAACGTGACGACGTCGAGCAGCCTGTACGGCTTCATTCCCCTCTACAACGTCCTCGGCTTTACCTGCACGACGGTGAAGGGAATCGCGGTGAAGTTCGAATGAGTCAGCGCATCTTGCCGAGGTCGAGGGCGAACCGGCTCACCTCGCGGCCCTCGCCGTCCGCGACGATCAGCGTGGCCCGGCCACGGCCGTCGACGTCACGCGTCGGAAAGCCGTAGACGCAGCGCGCGAGATAGCGGCCGTTCTCCTGGCGGTGGGCCGTCCGCTCGTTCTGGACGAACGCCGCCTTGATCTCCCGATCGGCGACGAGCAGGCGCGGCGCGTAGGCGCGGGCGAAGCCCTCGGTCGCGCCGTGCAGCTCCGCCCACAGCACGAGCCGGTCGCGGTTTTCCTTGAGCAGCTTGTCGGGGTCGCCGGGCTTGAGCGGCTTGCCGCTGGTCGTGGCGTGGCGGGCGGCGATGACGAGACGGTGGAACGGTGTGAGCACGCTGACGACGTCGCCCCTGTCGTTCTTCACGCGCCATTCCCCGTCGAAGGCCTCGTCGCCGACGCTCTTCTCGCCGACCCGGATCGCCTCCGTCCGGCCCTTGTCGTCGAGTGTGAGCGCCGCGCCCGCCGCCAGCACCGGCGACAGGGCCAGCCCTCCCAGGGAGAGAATCGAGGCCAGCGCGGCGAGCGTACGCCTCACGGCTTGGGCGCGCCGACGACGACGCGGTTGAACGTGTCGGGTGCGAAGTACTTCGCGGCGACGCGCTGCACGTCGGCGGCGGTCACCTTCGCCACGCGCTCCTTGTACCGGTCGGCATAGTCGAGGCCCAGCCCCTGCGACTCGACGGCGACGACGAAGTCGGCCACCTTCGAGGAGGTGTCGAGCCGCAGCGGGAAGCTGCCGATCAGATATTCCTTCGCCAGCTTCAGCTCGCGCTCGGTCACCGGCTCGCGGGTCATCCGCGCCAGCTCCTCGCGCATGATGTCGATGACCTTCGGCACCTCGGCCGTCCGCGTCTGCGCCGACGCGCTGAACGAGGCGCCGTACCGCGCCGGGTTGACGTACGAGTACACGGCGTAGGCCAGCCCGCCCTCCTCGCGCACGCGCGAGTAGAGCCGCGAGGCGGAGCCGCCGCCGAGCACGTACGAGGCCACCGTCAGCGGAAAGTAGTCGGGGTCGGTCTGCCGGATCGCCTGCCGGCCGAACAGGATCGTCGCCTGCGTCAGCTCCTTCTCGATCGTCTCGCTCCGCGGCGTCGCGCCCGGCGTGGCCGGTGGCACGGTGGGCGGCGACTCCGGGGGCGCCTTCCAGCCGCCGAAGCGCGCGACGATCTCGCGGCGCGCGTCGTCCACGGTGATGGCGCCGACGACGGCGATGATCGTCGTGTCGGGGCGGACGTACGCGCCGTGAAAGCGCACGACGTCGTCACGCGTGAGCCTGCCGACCGACTCGACCGTCCCCTCCACCGGCACGCCGTAGGGATGGTTGGGAAACACCAGCTTCGCGAGCGCGCGGCCGCCCACGGTGCCCGGATCCTCTTCCGAGCGCTTGATGGCCGCCTGGATCTGCGCCGCCTTCCGCTTGAGCTCGTCCGCGGGAAAGGTCGGCGTCAGCAGCACCTCGCCCAGCAGGTCGAGGCCGAGGCCGAGGTCTTTCCGGAGCACCGCGAGCGACGCGGTGAGGCCGTCGCGCCCGGCGCCCGCCGACAGGCTGCCGCCCACGAACTCGATCGCGCTGTCGAGCTCGGGCCCGGTGTGCTTGCCGGTCCCGCGCGTCAGCAGCGCGCCGGTGAGATTGGCGAGCCCCGCGCGGTCGGGCGGGTCGAGCACCGCCCCGGCGTGCGCGAAGACGCGCACCACGACGATCGGCACCGCCGGCCGCTCGGCCACGAGGAGCACGATCCCGTTCGGCAGCACCTCGCGATGCGCGATGGGCCTGGCGGCGCCGGCGGGGACGGCCGACAGGAGTGCCCCGATGACGAGCAGCGCGGGCAGGCGTCGCAGGCGCATCATGGCCGCGGCAGGAGGACGCCGATGTTTTTCTTGTCGTCGGCGAAGTAGGTGCGCGCCACGCGCTGCACGTCGGCGGCGGTCACCGACCGCAGGCGCTCGACGAAGCGGTCTTTCTCGGTGTAGCCGCCGATCAGCTCGAAGCGCGCGAGCAGCGCCGCGCGGCGATGGACGGAATCCTCCTGGAAGACGAAGGCGGCCTCGACCTGGTTCTTGGCGCGCTGCAGCTCCTCGTCGGTCACCGGCTCGTTCTTGAGCGTCTCCATCTCGGCCAGCAGCGCCTTCTCCATCGACTCCGGCGTCTGCCCCGGCATCGGCGTGGCCCAGAACCAGAACAGATTCGGATCCTGCGAGAAGTAGTTGTAGTCGCCGCCCGCCTCCAGCGCGATCTGCCGCTCGTAGACGAGCCGCTTGTAGAGCCGCGAGGCCCGCCCCTCGGAGAGGATCGACGAGAGCATCTCCAGCGGAAACGCGTCGGCAGACTTCTGGTTCGGCACGTGGTAGCCGAGGTAGACGATCGGCAGCTGCGCCTGCTTGGTCAGGAGGACCCGGCGCTCGCCGTTCTGCTGCGGCTCCACGGCGAGCACCGGCGGGGGCGCCGGGCCCTTGGGGATCTTGCCGAACTTCGCGCGGATCTTTCCGAGCACCTCGGGCGCCTTGAAGTCGCCCACGGCCACGAGGATCGCGTTGTTCGGCATGTAATACGTCTTGTAGAAGGCGCGGATCTCCTCGGGCGTGATCCGCTTGATGTCCTCCATGAACCCGATGATCGGCGCGCCGTAGGGATGGCTCCTGAAGGCGATGGAGCCCACTTCCTCGCCGAGGAATCCGCCGGGGTCGTCCTCGGTCCGGGTGCGCCGCTCCTCGATGACGACCTCGCGCTCGGAGGCGATGTCCTTCGCGTCCAATTTCAGATTTTGCATGCGGTCGGACTCGAGATCGATCACGAGGTCGATGCGGTCGGCGGCGATGTTCACGTAGTAGGAGGTGACGTCCTGCGAGGTGAACGCGTTGTCCTGGCCGCCGTTCTGCTCCACGAGCCGCGCGAACTGCCCCTGCCCGTATGTCGGCGTGCCCTTGAACATCATGTGCTCGAGGAAGTGGGCGATGCCGGTGGCGCCGCGCGCCTCGTTGCGTGAGCCGACGCGGTACCACATCTGGAACGACACGATCGGGCTGCGATGGTCCTCCAGCAGCAGCACGCGCAGCCCGTTGTCGAGCGTGGTCGCGAGCACGCGCTCGCCCGACTGGGCGGCGGCGCCGCCGGCGGCGAGGAGGAGGAGCAGCGTGGCCACGAGAGAGAAGCGCATCGTCCTCGATTATACCGACTGGTGTATCATCCGGGTTCTATGCGGCTCGGCCTCGCGCTGCTCGTCACGCTCGTCTTCGCGACGGCGGCCGGCGCGCAGCCCTGCGCGGAGCCGCTCGCTGCCGTCTTCGAGCGCACCTCGCCCGCCGTCGTCTCGATCCAGGCGATGAAGATCAACAAGGCGAAGCCGCAGCGGCGCTTCGAGACGATCGTCGGCTCCGGCGTTATCATCGACAAGGACGGCCAGATCCTCACGAACGCGCACGTCGTCGACGGCGCCGCGTCGCTGACGGTCACCCTCGACTCCGGCAACAAATCGCCCGCGCGTATCCTCGGCCTCGATCCCGTCCTGGACATCGCGCTGCTGCGCGTTGAGAGCGCGGCCGCGCTGCCGACGGCCCGGCTCGGCGACTCATCGGCGGTGAAGGTCGGCGACGAGGTCGTCGCCATCGGCAATCCCATCGGCCTCGACCAGACGATGACGCGCGGGATCGTGAGCGGGCTCAACCGGCTGCTGCCCGGCGTCTCGGACGAGCCCATGATCCAGACGGACGCGCCGATCAACCCCGGCAACTCGGGCGGCCCGCTCGTGGACCGCTGCGGCGGCGTCGTCGGCATCAACACGCTGATCTCCGAGGACGCGCAGTCGATCGGCTTCGCCGTGCCGATCAACGCCGCCAAGTCCATCCTGCGCGACCTGCGCGAGCTCGGCCGCGTGGTGCGGCCGTGGCTCGGCATGCAGGGACGCGCGGTCGACAACCGGCTCGGCGGCGTCGTGCGCATGCCGGTGACGCCGGGGTACCTGGTCGAGGTCGTCTACGACGGCTCGCCGGCCGATCGCGCGGGCGTGCGCGGCGGCAATCTCTCGGTGGTCGTCCAGGGCGAGGAGTATCTGCTCGGCGGCGACATCCTGACCGCGATCAACGGCACGCCGATCCGGAGCCACACGGACTACATCATGCGGGTGAAGACGCTGCGCGTCGGTCAGCGCGTGAAGATCACCGTCGTGCGCGAGGGGCAGCCGCGCGAGATGACGCTGACCGTCGCCGAGCGCCCCCGCCTGCCCTCCGACCTCGCGGATTAGTTACGTGGGGGGCCCCGAAATGGCCCCCCACACCCCCCAACGTTCGGAGCGCCCCGGGAAACCCGTGGCGCTCCTCGATTCTGCGCAGCTCGATGGGGGCCCCGAAATGGCCCCCAAACCCCCAACGCTCGGAAGCGCCCCGGCAAAGCCGTGGCGCTCCTCGATTCCGTTCGTCGCTCGTTTCTGACCCGTCGTCGTCGGTTTAGCGCCGTTCGTCCGATAGCCGTGGACACCGGCGGCCTGCGGACCGCATGGTGAGCGCGAGCCGGACGGGTGCCGGCCGGGAGGCGCCGATGAACGATCGGGTCGCCGTCGAGCACGTGAGCAAGACGTATCGGCTGGGCAAGGTCGGCGTCACCGCGCTCGACGACGTGTCGTTCGGCGTGGCCACGGGTGAGTTCGTGGCCATCGCCGGCCCGTCGGGCAGCGGCAAGACCACGCTGCTGAACCTCATCGGCTGCCTCGACACGCCGACGTCCGGCCAGATCCGCATCGACGGCGAGTCGGTCGGCGCGCTCTCGGCGGGGGCACGCGCGGACCTCCGGGCGCGCAAGCTCGGCTTCGTCTTCCAGACGTTCAACCTCATCCCGGTCCTCACCGCCTGGGAGAACGTCGAGTATCCGCTGCTGATCCATCCGCGCGACGGCCGTGACCGGCGCGCGCGCGTCGGCGCGGCGCTCGAGCAGGTCGGCCTGCGCGACCGCGCGCGTCACCGGCCGCCGGAGCTGTCCGGCGGCCAGCAGCAGCGCGTGGCCATCGCGCGCGCGCTCGTCGGCGAGCCCGCGCTCGTGCTGGCCGACGAGCCCACCGCCAACCTCGACAGCGCCACGGGCCGCGACATCGTCGAGCTCATGCGGCGCCTCAACCGCGAGCGCCGGGTCACCTTCGTGTTCTCCACTCACGATCCACGCATCATGTCGGTCGCCGACCGCGTGCTGGAAATCTCGGACGGGAGGCTACGATGAAATATCTCGCCCTCGCCGCGCTCTGCATCCTCGCCGTGCTGCGTCCCGATCACGTCGAGCCCCAGACGGCCGAGCTCGTCACCCAGGGGCGGCAGGCTCTCGACGCCGATCGTCCCGAGGACGCCATCGCGCTCTTCGAGAACGCCGTCGCCGCGGATCCCAAGAATCCGGCCGCCCTCGCCTGGCTCGGCAGCGCCCAGGTTCGCAAGGCCGCGCGCGTCGGCGGCATGGAGGCCGCGGGCTGGGTGAAGCGCGGCTTCGACACGCTCGACGAGGCCGTCGAGCGCTTCCCCGACGCGTTCGTGGTCTACGTCGTCCGCGGCGTCACCGCGGCGCGCGTGCCCGATCTGTTCCGCAAGGCGGACGTGGCCGTGAAGGACCTGACGCGCGTGGTCGCGATGAAGGACGCGCGGCCGCAGGCGGTGCCCGACACCGTGATGCCGGCCGTCTACCTGAACCTCGGTCTGGCCTACAAGAAGACGGGCCAGCCGGCGACGGCGCGCGCGACGTGGGAAAAGGCGAAAAGCCTCTACCCCGCCGCGCCCGAGGCCGCCGCGATCGAGCGCGAGCTGCGGAGCCTCTAAGCCGATGGCGCTCTACGCGAAGCTGGCCGTCCGCAACGTCTTCCGCAATCGCCGGCGCACCCTGATCACGCTGGCCGCGATGGGCTTCGGCGCCGCCGCCATCATCGTGTTCGGCGGCTTCGTGCACTCCATCTATTACGGGGTCCGCGAGTCCACGATCCGCAGCCAGGTCGGCCACATCCAGATCTATCGCAAGGGCTACTCCGAGAAGGGCAACCTGGCGCCGTTCGACTACCTCATCGCCGACTATCCGGCGCTGCGCGCGACGCTGCAACGCCTGCCCCACGTGCGGACGGTGACCGCGCGCCTCGGCTTCTCCGGCCTCGTCTCCACGGGGGACACCACGACCGCGTTCGTCGGCGCCGGCGTCGTGCCCGAGGGCGAGAT
>Ga0134075_10000189_pt1 | contig 16809 bp, 15 predicted proteins | sample 15_taG_18_FD_119775 | JGI IMG/M metagenome (GOLD analysis project Ga0134075, IMG submission 119775) | Grasslands soil microbial communities from the Angelo Coastal Reserve, California, USA - 15_D_Rain_40cm_5_09212015 | ecosystem: Environmental > Terrestrial > Soil > Grasslands ... | reverse complement strand
AAGAATGCCTTTCGAATGCCCGGCAAGTACAACTGGGACATGGGACTCTCCAAGAGTTTCACTTTCACAGAACGCTGGAGACTTCAATTCCGAGCTGAATTTTTCAACGTTTTTAACCGCGTGAACTTTTTTGACGAGGAAGTGCCCTCAGGCGCCGGCTCTCAGCCAAGCATCACGAATTTCCAGAAGCTCAGTGCCGGCGCTTTCGGAACGTTTCGGGCAGGCCAGGCTGGCGACCCGCGCATCGGCCAATTGGCGCTAAAACTCTTCTTCTGACCCCCTCCACGAGAGAGGAAACGTCGGGGCGCCTTTCGAGGGCGCCCCGATTTTTGTGGTAAGAAATAACGGCGTGTCGAGTCCCGGTGAGGTGCGCATGACAAAAAAACTCGCTCTGCTTTCCTTGCTTGCAATTCCGTTTCTGCTCGCGCGCTCCGATGAACCCACTCCGGAGGGCGTCGGGCATTGGTCTGCGTCTGCCCTAGGTCATGTCACGCAATCTCTGAGCGCCGATGCGGCCTCCGATCCGCACCACCTTGCCGTGAAACAACTCACCGATTATCCCAACGAAAGTTTCCTGCTGGTTCACAGGGAAGCGGACGGCCAACCCGAATGGCACGAGACTCAAGCCGACGTCTTCTTCGTGCAATCCGGCTCGGCGACGTTGGTCGTTGGCGGAACGCTGCTGAATGGCGAAACTGTCGCGCCGCATGAAAAACGCAACGGCACGATTCAAGGCGGCTTTCGGCGCAAGCTCGTCGCCGGAGACGTCGTTCGCATCCCGGCGCGGATGCCGCACCAGCTACTGCTCGATGGCGCGCACCAGTTCAATTACCTGGTCGTCAAAGTGAAGGGCTATTAGTCTCCACCCTTGCGGCTAACTCGCGCCGGGGCCGACCGCTACTACAAAATAAGTTGCCGGAGTATCACCCACATTCTTGATCCCGTGTTCATCGTTCGAATGCACGAACCCCGCGGAGCCTGGCCCAAAGCGCGAGCTCGTGCCGTTAATGGTAAGTTCCACGGTTCCTTCTCGGACGAGCCACATCTCCGAATGCACGTGATGATGTGGTGGATGAGGCATGCCGCCCGGCGGCAGCGTCGTTTCATGCACCTCCAGCGATTCTCCAGTGGCGAGCTTGCCCTTCAATACATTGCGAATCTGCGCGCCGTTCGGCGTTCGAACCGGCAGCTTTTCGAAGGGATACACCGCCGAGGGCATTGCGTTTTCTTTCGCAGCGGTACCCGCTTCCTGAAGGATGGAAGGGATCAGCACTACAGGAAGCATCGAAAATAGTTGACGCCGGGTCGCGCTCATGGTTTTCTCCTTTTGCCGCTGGTGAAAGCATCGTTTAGCGAATTCGAATGCATTGAATGGAGATGTTCCTCGACTTCGAGACCAAGAATCTTTAGCATGCCCTAGTTTGTCAAGAGCCGCATTTTCACGTTCAATATTTGAAACGCAGACGGGGACCCAGGTGACAGCGCAAATTCGCACGCCAGCTATGCAAGAGGCGAGTAACTCGGCAAATTTTATTGCCGCAGACCTTGCTCCGCCGGCCGAATGGAATCGTGGATCGTTCCAGGTCACAGCGGCCGCATTCACCGTTCTGTTTTGCATTGTCGGCATGGCCCTCTGGGGCCTTCCGTTTTATTACGACTTCATGGTGCAGCAGTTTGGCTGGACCCGCGGGCAGGTCACTTCTGGAAACGCTCTGAGCAAATTGGTGGTGGGACCGTTGTTCGGATTCTTCGCCGGATGGATGGTGGACCGCTTTGGGCCGCGCCGGCTCATGCTGGCGGGAATTTTGATGGCGGGTGCGGCGCTGATTGGACTGGGAAGCATCTCGACGCTGGGCATGTTTTATTTTTTCTACATGCTGAATGCGCTGGGTTACGTTTGCGGAGGTCCGCTGCCCAGCCAGGTGCTATTGTCGCGTTGGTTCGAACGGTCCCGTGGAAAGGCGATGGGATTTGCTTATTTGGGAATTGGGCTGGGCGGAGCGGCGGTGCCGTGGATTTCGCACACTCTGGTGCAACACTTTGGCTGGCAAGCGGCGCTTCGAGCGCTCGGATTTTTGATTTTGGTGATTGCTCTTCCCGCGGCGTTGCTCGCGAAAGAGCCGCCGCAGGCGAAAAAGCCGTATCACGCGAAAACGAGCGTCTCGCCCGTTGCGCTCGCTGAATTCACTGAAGCGCGAAACGCGTTCACCACAGTTCCTTTTTTTCTGCTGACGCTCGGCAGCATGTTTTCGATTGCCGCAGTCAGTGGCGCGCAACAGAACTTGAAACTGTTTCTAAGTCTCGATCTTCACTTCGCGCAAGGCCAGGCCGCGCGCATTTTGTCGCTGGTCCTCGCCTTCAGCATTGCCGGGCGCCTGCTCATGGGCTGGCTGGCCGACCGCTTTCCAAAAAAATACGTCATGGTGCTGATTTACATTCTTGTTGCGGCGGCGATTCCGCTGTTATTTGCGGGGCGGGCGCCGGCGGCCATCTACATTTTCGCCGCGGTGTTTGGGATTGGCCTTGGCGGCGACTATATGATCGTTCCGCTGATGACCGCGGAGATTTTCGGTGTGCAACTCCTTGGCCGCCTGCTCGGAGTTATTTTGACTGCGGGAAGCGTGGCGGAAGCAGTGTCGCCGTGGCTCGTTGGTCGCTTGCGCGACACGACAGGAAGTTATTCCGCAGGCTTTCTCGTGCTGGTCGCCCGGGGTTTGCTGGGCGCGGCGTCTGCGGCGATGCTGCCCAGAGGAAAGCAATCCGCATGAGCGCGAAGCCGATCCTGCGTCTTGGAGCTCTGAAGGACGTAGCGCGATTTCAGGAGCACGTGCAATCGCTGCGATTGAATATTCCTTGCGACAGCGAAATTGTGTGCGGCGCTGAATCATCGTTGAGAAAACCGCTGGTTCGCGGAGAAATCAAAATCGGCAATCGCATCGCCGTTCAGCCCATGGAGGGCTGGGACGGAACCGCGGATGGGAATCCCAGCGAGCACACCATCCGCCGCTGGAAAAGATTCGGCCAGAGCGGCGGAAAATTAATTTGGGGAGGGGAAGCCGTTGCGGTTTCTCACGAGGGGCGCGCGAATCCGAATCAACTCGTGACGGCAGAGCACACGCGGAAAGGAATCGCGAAGTTGCGAGAAGTTCTGATCGAAGAGCACCGCAGGACAACGGAATCGGATGAAGGACTGCTCATCGGATTGCAATTAACACACTCCGGAAGATTTTGCCGGCCGAACGCGCAAAACAAGCCGGAGCCGTGCATCCTTTATCATCACCCGATCCTGGACCGCAGATTGGGATTGCCTCGTGAGTATCCGATTCTGACCGATGGAGAGATTGGAGCCATCATTGAAAATTTTCATCGCGCCGCGAAAATGGCTCACGAATTAAGTTTCGATTTTGTAGACGTCAAGCATTGCCACGGTTACCTGGGGCACGAGTTTCTGAGCGCGCATACGCGGGAAGGGAAGTACGGCGGAAGTTTTGAGAATCGCACGCGATTCCTGCGAGAAGTGGTGCAAGGAATCCGGTCGATGGCGCCAGGAATGCACATTGGCGTGCGGTTTTCTGCATTTGATTCGGTGCCGTTTCGCCCTGATCCCGCTTTGTCAGGCAATGGAAAACTGGGGCCGGGAATTCCGGAATCCCGGGAAAATTTGATTCCGTACCGGTGGGGATTCGGAGTGAAGCAGCGCGACCCCACCCAGATGGATCTGACGGAAACGATGCAATTCTTGTCGTTGCTGGAAGAATTGGACATTCGCCTGGTGAATATCACGGCGGGGAGTCCTTATTACAATCCGCACATTCAGCGGCCGGCGCTTTATCCGCCATCGGACGGATATCAGCCACCGGAAGATCCACTGTTTGGCGTGGCGCAGCAGATGAGCGTTACGCGAGAATTGAAACAACGATTTCCGAATTTGATTTTTGTAGGAACGGCATACAGCTATTTACAGGATTTTCTGCCGCATGTGGCGCAAGCGGCGGTGCACGAAGGATGGACGGATTTCGCAGGGTTAGGGCGGATGGTATTGGCGTATCCCGAGATTCTGTGGGATGCCACGGAAGGAAATGAGATTCAGCATAAGCGAATTTGCAGAACGTTCAGCGATTGCACGACCGCGCCCCGCAAAGGTTTGCCTTCAGGCTGCTATCCGCTCGACAGCTACTACAAGAGTTCCGAACTTGCGGAGCAGTTAAGAGTTGCGAAGGCGGGGCGATGAAGATGGAATCCATCGCCGAGGGGCGACAGCTTCGGCGCAAAGTGCAGGGAATCGCGGCGGCGCTTTTGCCGTTTGAAGCGGATGGGCGAATCGCAGTCGAAGCTTTTCAGAAACATTTGCAGGCCACACAGCGCGCCGGATTGATGAACGCGGTGAACATGGACACTGGATACGTCAACTATTTGGGCGAAGCCGAAAAACTGGAAGTACTGCGCTGGACTCGGGAGGCGCTCGGCAAAGATGCGCCTTTTGTGGGCGGCGCGTATATCGAAGGGCAGGACGGCGAGGTCGTCGCGCTTTATCGAAAACAGATGGACGCTATTGTTGCGCATGGCGGAATTCCGATTTTGTTCCAGACGAGCCGGCTCCACGGGAAATCTTCCGCGGAAAAGGCGGGGACTTATGCGGCAGTGTGCAGGGGATATTCGCACGTGCTGGCGTTTGAGCTGGGACCCATGTTCGCAACGAACGGAGAGATTTTTGATGAAGAAACTTTCCGGCGGTTGATGGATATTCCGGAAATCAAGGGGATGAAACATTCTTCGCTCGACCGGCTGATTGAACTCGAGCGGCTGAAGCTTCGTGGCGCGCACCGGCCGGATTTCCGCGTTTACACGGGGAACGATCTGGGCATCGACATGATCGAATATGGATCCGACTATTTACTGGGACTGGCGACGTTCGCTCCAGAGAAATTTGCGGAGCGCGACCGGTTGTGGGAGACAGGCGATCCAGTATATTACGCGCTATCCGATGCGCTGCAATATTTGGGGAACGTGGCGTTTCGCGAACCGATTCCGGCGTACAAACATTCCGCTGCCGTGTTTCTGCATCTCGTTGGGAGCATTCCTTCTGACCTGACGCATCCGAAGAATCCGAGGCGGCCGGCGTGGGAGGCGGAGATGCTTCGGGATTGTGTGCGGCGGCTGGGTCATTGAGAAGCGCGTGAGGCGTGAACTTCTGGAAGAGGTTGACAGTCGACAGTTGAAAGTTGAAGAAAAAGAATTAACGCGGAGTTCGCCGAGAAGAGTTGAGCAGGCGGCATGCCCATGTTCCACCGAGTCGCTCCCGCTCGCGATGCTCCATGGGATAGATGTGTCGGGAACGAAGATCCTTCGACTCGGTGTGCTTGCTCAGGACATCCCTTGCAGGAGGAAGAAAACAAAATAGAGGATAGTGCTTGACCGGTCGTTTCATATCAGAATCAACACTCGACACTTACGGGCACCCCTGTAGGTGTCGATTCTAAATGGGTTATCGGGGGGTGGGGGGCGCCTGCGGATGCAATAATAATGTCGACCCCCAGAATGTGACATCGGTTTACCTGCTAATCAGCATACCAGAAAACAAAGAAAAGTCAAAGGAAAAGTGGGGTAACCCATTTTGGGAGCCACATCTCCTTCACAAATGAATACAGCGGAAAGTCGATGCCGGGTAGACTTGCACGATTCGTAGAACAAAACCCTGCCCCCTGAAAACCGTAGGGTGTGCCACCCGGCTGCGTCGACTCAGATCATTTCAGGATCGTGTCGCAGTACGTTGAATTCGAGCCGAAGGGACCTCCACACTGCGTCGTCTGCTGGTATTGGTTGGCTTGGCCGAAGTCTTTGATGGTATCCGGGAAATCGACGCCGAAGTGGAAGCCCGTCTTGCCCAACGAATACCACGGATAAATGCAGTCGGAACCGCCATAAACGGAGCAGGTTGCCAGGACTTCAGTTTTTCCGCCCAAGTCGCTGACGGCCGCCCATTGTTTTGCTTGTGACCCATCGCCGAAAGTGACGGACAGGATTTGAATCGGAGAAGTGCCGGCCCACGCTGGGGCATCATAAGACTCGCAGCCCGTCTGCCCGGGCACGCAAAAGGCTCCTTTAGCGGTAAAGACGGACTCGTGCCCGATCTCCCATACAAACGAGTTCGGCGTGTCGAACACGGCGCCCCATCCCAAAGCGTTGCCGATGGTTTGCGTGTCGAATGCAGGCATGAGTGGCCCGCTGTTGGTCGAATTCAGCACGATCGTGCCCGAGCCGTTGGTGGTTAGGTCAGTGACGGTCACATGAAAGCCGTCCTGGGCTGGCGTGGTAAACCAGTGCACTGTAATGATGTCACCGGCGTGCATGATAAGTGGGTTGTTCGGGCCGGTCCCATCCGTAAGCATGGCGTTGAACGCCGCGTTCTCGTGAAACACTCCGGTCTGGCCGGTAGAGGTCAGCCTCCAGACCGGTGAGCATACGGAATACGTGTTGGGGGCGAACTTCACCTCGAATCCACCGTCTTGGCCGCAACTGGTAACGATGGCGTCCGGGTAGAATTGCAGCTCCACAAACGCCTGCCCAAACAAACTCTTCGCGTCAGTGACGGTGCCGCCGAACCCAAAAAGTAGGGCCTGTAGCCGAGACGGGGAATGCGCCGTCGCTCGGAAGAACCACCTTCCAGGTTAGTTCTCGCGCGGAGCCCGGGGCGCTGGAGACGGGATCAAGTTCCGGTTCATCATGCCCCGTACAACCTGCATCGTACCTCACTTCAAAAACGCCTTCGATGTACTTGGGGCGATATGCATAGCATCCGGAATCGCCCGCCTGCGCGGGCGCCGACGTGGAAAGTACAAGCGCAACGAGTAGTGCGATCAGCAAAAAGCAAGACAAACCTGTCCGTTTCATTTTCGTCCTCCTCGGATAACTAACCACTCTTCCGAGCGCGGGGAGCCCGAAGTTGCATCATAATTTCAGCTAACCGTAAGCCCGCCCAGATTTGCTGTCAACGGATTTTCGGCTTCTATCCACGACCCGCCAAATGCATACGGAAAGTCGATCATCCGTGGTGGACTTGTGGGATTCGTAGAACAAAAACGCGCACCCTGAAAACCGTAGGGAGCGGCACCCGGCGTGGACGTATTTGAAGTGTTGTAGAGCACCGAAGTTACTATGTCCAGATAGCTCAAAAAGTTAAAAATCGAGGACATTATACATGTTGGGTTCAGCTGCCAACCGGTTGACTCAGGCGGATAATGTGAAAATGTGAATCTCAGCCCAAGACCGCTGGAGCGGGTTTTTGAGTGCAACCTAAGCAAACGCCGAGGATGAGGTTGTGGGGTCCAGAGCTGGGGGCTTGGCGCCCTTGATGAGGAGCCACAACATGAACGCGATCTCCCCGAAGAAGGCGGGCTGAGAGTAGGTATCCACGTTGTTCTGATATTGGGGCAGCAGTACGCCCGTGAGGCTCAGGATTACCCACGCGACGCCGGCGAGGGCGAGCCACACGCCGAGTAAGCGCGGCAGGAATCGCGACCTGTACACCAACAGCGCGAGGGGAAAGAGCCACAGACCCCAAAAGATTTCGGCGACAACAATTCCGTGATGATGCAGATTGAGACACAGCATCGCGAGAGCTTCCCGCTGAGGCTTTTCGAAGATGGATAGGAAATCAGCTCCGCGTACGAGGGCGAGGGCGGCGATGGAGTTCAGCTCATTCAGAAATACGATCGGGATCGAGACCACAATCAATGTCACCATAAGCGAGGCATGCCGGCGGTTGACTCCCTTGAGCAGGTCGTACAGAGCCACGGCCACGAAGATAAAACCGGCCATGCCGATGAGTTGGGCCGCGATGCCGAGGCGAAAGAGCGTCTCCGAGGCGGCGATGTTGCTGGCCGTCGCCGCTGCGTTTCCGTGGACGAGCAGCTTCCTGGGGACATAGCCCATGGCGAAGAAGCCCACGATTGACGTGAGGAGATACAGCAAGCCTGCGAATCGGCCTGGGTTCTTGGTGGGACTCATGTGGTCCCTCCTTTGTCGTAAAGGGCCTTGTCGTAAGGGGCCTAGGGAAAGGATCTACTGGAGATAACGGCGAGCGGTGTTGAAATGTTTCCCGCGGTTGTTGGACGCCCGGGCTGAAGAGAAGAGGGTTTCCCACATTGTTCGAAATGTGAGCAGTGTGAAGGCGAAGAGAGATTTCTCTCTGCGCAGGCCGACGCATTCGCAAGAGCGAAAGCGGAAGAGAAGGCGGCCTGCTCCGTTCGAAATGACGGTGGGCACGATCCCGACAAGCTCGGGACGAGTTGTATCGTGCCCCTACAGGAAAAAATACAGGAGGACAGCCAAAAGCTGTCCCACTTTACTCGTGGCGGAGGGCGGCCATGGGATCAATGCGGCTGGCTCTGCGTGCGGGAATCCAGCAAGCCAGCGTCGCGACACTCAACAGAAGCGCCGGTACACCGATGAAAACCGGAAGGTTGACGGGGCCCTTGGTAATCGCGCGAACAGAAATCAAAAGAGCAAGTACCCAACCAATGGCCATGCCCCAGGCGATTGCGCCCAAGTTCTCGCGAATAATTTGCAGGACCACTCGCCTGCTGGTGGCCCCGAACGCGAGCCGCAGGCCAATCTCTCTCGTTCGCCTAGTGACGGCGTAGGAAACCACGGCATAGATTCCGATCGCGGCGAGGCCGAGCAGGAGTGGCCCGAGCACGGCGAACATCCGCGCAGGAATCCGGCGAAGATAGAGATTTCGTTCGATGTGCTGGGAAAATGTTCGCACGTCGTAAAGAGGGAGCATGGGATCGAGATCGCGGAGAACGGCACGCGCCTCGGCGGCCAGAGCGGTTTCATTGCCGCTGCGCGTCCTCAGATGAATTTCGCCCTGGTCCTCTGAAATATCCCGGTACGAGAAATAGACTGCTGGCTGCACGGGCTCGCCAAATGCGTCGTAGACCGAATTGCGCGCCACGCCGATGATCAAGAAGCTTCCTGCACGCGTCTGTATGCGGCGGCCGATCGCATTCGCGCCATCCAAGTAACGGCGGACAAACTCCTCATTGACGATAGCCTGTGCGGGTGCCGCCTTATCCCTCATGTCGGCGAAGTCGTTTCCCTCGAGGAGCGGGATGGCCATCACCTTGAAGTATCCCGGCGTCACCGTATTGGAAATCGCTCGATCCTGCCCCGGTTCCGTGCGTACGCGGCCCTGCACAGTGAAAGGCCGCGCCTCAATTCCATGCAAGTCCAGCGGAACATTTGTTGCGATGGCGGCGGCCTCGACGTCCGGCAAAGACCGCAGCCGTTCCAGCAGGCGCGCAGCAAATTCGCGCTCGGACGCCTCGTCGGGATTCCGTCCGCTTAAGTCGTAGGCGGCCAGCAAAACGCCCTCCGGGCGGAATCTCGGATCTGTTTGACGAGCCGAGCGAAAACTTTCGAGAAAGAGCGCCGCGGCGATCAAGACGACCATCGCAAGTCCGACTTCCACGCCCATGAGAACTTTGCGCGCACGGCTGCGCGGCGATGTGTTGGAACTGGAGCGAAGCCCCTCCTGCGGATCCAGCCGCGCCAGATGGACCGCCGGCGGCGCGCTGAAGATCAAACCGCACCCAACACCGAGCAACATGGCGAAGGCGAGGGTGAATGCATCCACTCTGGTGGGAAACAGGATCGGAAATGCGCCAATCATTGGCGCAAGGCGCAATGCCGTTGTGCCCCAAACGGCGAGGGCTGCTCCGAGGCCTGCTCCCAGGAAAGCGAGCAGCATATTTTCCGAAAGTACCAGGCTGACGATGCGCCAGCGTCCCGCGCCGAGCGCTACGCGCACGGCCATCTCGCGCTGCCGGGTGCTTCCACGAGCCAGCATGAGGTTTGCGGTGTTGCCGCAGACCGCCAACTGCAGGAGCAGCATAACGCCTTGCAAGATGGCGAGCCCACTGATCAGCCACCGCTGCGGACCGCGCGGCGCTTTCCAGAATGGATGAATCTCGGCGCTAATTCCGGCGCTGGCCTCAGGATAGTCGCGCGCAAGCTGGGCCATCGCCGTACTGAACTCGGCCTGGGCTTCCTCGCGTGTCGCGCCAGGGCTTAACATTCCGATCAACGAAAAACCGCGGCTGCTGCGATCTTCGAGGTAGAGTGCGCGACCGAGCAACGCAGGCCCCATCGTGGCTGGCACCCACAGTTCGAACTTTAACGGGATCATGGTTCCCTGGAATTCCCTGGGTGCCACGCCGATGACTATAAGATCGCTGTCGTTGACGCGCAATTTTTGTCCCACAGCTTCCGGCGCGCCGCGAAACCGCGTTTGCCAGTAATCATAGGAAATCACAACGACCGGCTCGGTTCCGGGCCGCTCCGCCTCCTCGGGCCGAATGAATCGTCCGATTGCTGGTTTCAAGTCCAAGGCGGAAAAATAATTGCCAGAGACGAGTTGCCCGTGCGTCCGCTCCGTCTGGCCCCTCTCTCCCACGTTGAACGGGACCATCTGAGATGCCACGATGTCGTGGAGCGCGGGGATTTGCGTCTGCAAGTCGCGATATTCCAGCCAGGAAGCGCCTGGATATCCGCCCATCTCCCTGCGAGGCTCGACCAGTAGAAAGTTCGCGGCTCCGCTCACGGCGGGCATCGGTTCGAACAGGATCAGCTGAATCCATGAAAAGATGGTTGTATTCACGCCGATTCCGATGGCCAGCGAAACGATGATCACAGCCGCTAGGCCTGGCATGCGCGAAATCGTTCGTGTTGCGGTTCGCAAATCCGCCAGGAGATTCTCGATGAGAAGCAGTCCTCGCTCGGCGCGATAGTCTTGCTTCAGGGCTTCCACGCCGCCAAACTTGAGCATGGCTTGGCTGCGGGCCTCACCTGGCGATAAACCGGCGCGGAGATTTTCGGCGGTTTGCAGAGCGATGTGTTCCTCAATTTCTTCCCTCAAGCGCTCTTCTTGCGCTCGCCTGGTCACGACGTTCACCACGCGGTTGAAAAACCGTCTGAGAGATTTCATGACAAATCCTCCGCTTTGGCATCGAAGAAGCGACCGATGATTGCCGCGGTTTGTTCCCAATCTTGAGTTTCGGTCCGCAACTGTTTGCGTCCTTGGCGAGTCAGACGATAGAAGCGCGCCCTGCGATTATTCTCCGAGGCGCCCCACTCGGATGCGATCGCCCCTTCTTGCTCCAGCTTCAACAGCACGGGATACAGAGTGCCTTGATTCACGGCCAGCAGATCGCCGCTGATCTGCTCGATGCGCCGCGCGATTCCATAGCCGTGCAGCGGCCCGAGCACATCGAGAGTCTTGAGGACCATCAACGCCAGCGTGCCTTGCAGGACGTCGGTTTTTTGTTTCATAGGAGTATTAACGGTGCACCGTCATTTTGGTTTCCAATAGGAAGATGGCACACTTCCTTTGGGAAAGCAACAGGTAAGCCGTGGAGCATCCCGTTGTTGGGACATTCCTATGGGTTCATGTCGCGCAGAATAGGCGAGCACTGGTACGCAGGGATGTTCTGCTAGAATCGCGGCGAAATGGCAGCGAGCGAGGAGTTGCGACTTGGAGTGGAGGGCGCGGGCAAGGTGTCGGCGCTGCTGTTGCGGCCGGCGAAGGCGCGATGGCTGCTGGTGCTGGCTCATGGAGCTGGTGCGGGGATGAGTCACCCGTTTATGGCGAAGCTGGCGGACGAATTGGCGAGCGTAGGGGTAGCGACAATGCGGTACCAGTTTCCGTACATGGAGGAACGGAGGCGGGTTCCTGACGCGCCGGCAGTACTGACGGCGACAGTGAGGTCGGCAGTGCGAGCGGCGGCCGACGCGGCTCCGGAGTTGCCGTTGTTGGCCGGAGGGAAGTCCATGGGAGGGCGAATGACTTCGCAGGCTGCGGCGGAGCGTTTGCTTGATGGCGTGCGAGGATTGGTGTTCTTCAGCTTTCCATTGCATCCCCCGAACAAGCCTGGGACGAAACGAGCGGACCACCTTGCGAAAGTCACGGTGCCGATGCTGTTCCTGCAAGGAACGCGGGATACGCTTGCCGATCTGAAGCTGCTGCGTCCGGTGTGCACGAAGTTAGGGGCGCGGGCGACGTTGCACATTATTGAAACAGCGGATCATTCCTTTCATGTGCTGAAGAGTTCGAAGAGGAGCGACGCGGAGGTGTTGCGGGAATTGGGCGAGACGACGGCGTTGTGGGCAGAGTCAACTAGCAACAAATAGGCGAGATAGCGCGGAGGATTAGGGAGAACACCCGTTGGGGAATTGCGGGTTCCGCCCGCTTGTCCCCTACTCTGAACAATAGTAGTCAACATATTGTAATGCGATTGTAATGCGACCTGGGGGGAGTGCTCCGTCGCCGAGGCTGAATTTCTGCGATTGGAAGGGGCGAGGAGACACAGGTCAGTTACAGAATCTGCAGCTAAATACGAATCACGCCACGCACGCGCATGCATAAGGTGCCCAACAGACAGGAGCGCGGCCAAGAGAGAATATGGTGTCCGGGGCTCACAAGGTCTCTGGTACCAGGAGGACTATGTCGAATGGCCGGTCCGAAAAACGGATCCTGAAGACCGTGAGCTTGGAAATTTGTTTGCCCGCTGCGCCAAAGCTTAGCGAGAAGTTGTTGACTGAAAACGTGAGCGCCCATGGGGCGCGCGTACTCATGGAGCAGAAGCTGCAGCCGGGGCTACTAGTACTGGTTAGCTCGGCAGGGGAGGGAGTGTGGTCACAGGCGCGCATTGTGTACTGCCAACGAGTGTCCAAGGGAAAGGAAAGGTTTGCCGTCGGGCTGGAACTGGCCGGCAGGGTGGAGTCGTGGGCCAAACCCTACTAACCGCGAAAGGCTACCGTTTTTAATTTCAAACCCGCCAATGAAGGACTAGCTGAGGATCATGCTCCCATCTTTTTTCCCAGCCCGGCCGAGGTATCTTCATCATTCATGTAGCTCTGATCGCATTCAGGGCATTTCCACAGGCGGAAATTTCTTCTTTCGGGCGTAACCTCAGTTAGATACATACGTTGCCCATCATTGGAACAGTTGACGCGAGGCGTGATTTCCGCTCCGATAATGTTTGTATCTTTTGTGTCGAGGAAGTATCCCCGCGGGCCATCGTATCGGATAAGGCAGCCAGGCTCCTGGCAGGCGTACGGCAGAGCTTCTTCAAGGTCATTGGAGAGTCCCAAAAGCATCTCCGTGTGATGCTGGTAGCAAAGCACGTGAAGATCTCTTCTCGTACTGGTACCCAACCTTTCTGTTTGCCAGCCATTGCGAGGTGAGTTTCAAGATGGCGATCACAGCCGTCGTAGAGCAATTTGCAGCCCACTGGAATCGTGGCTCCTCACAGTAGACCTATCATACGGAGGGCAATGTGCTTAGCGGCCTAGGTCATTGACATTTTTTGCTTGCCAAGAGTTTGGTACTTCTCAAAGTTTAGGACTTTGTGGACAATTCTTGGAAAGTGATTTTCCCCCTCACCACGCAAGGGTATGGAAACGGCGAAAAGATATACCGCAGCGGCTGACTTGCGTTCTTCAGACGGTGGCGACGCGGTCGGGAGTTTTTGCGGCGCGGTAGATAGCCTCAACGAGAGCGATGCTGCGGCGGCCTTCGAGGCCGTCGCAGGCGGGAACGCGATTCTGCTGGATGGCTTGCAGAAAATCTTCAAGGACGGCCTGGTGGCCGCGGAAGTCAGTGACGGCTGCAGAAGAGGCGCTTTGGTTTTCGTCGAGGGCAGCAGGTTCTGCGGCAGCGCGAGTGCGGAGATTGGCGGCGACGATGCGGTCATGTTCGAGGATGACGGTGCCTTCGGTGCCGGAGATTTCGATGCGGCGAGGATAGCCGGGGTAGGCGGCCGTGGTGGCGTGGAGAATTCCGAGCGCGCCGCTGGAAAATTCGAGGATAGCGGCGGCGGTATCTTCGGCTTCGATTTTGTGAAGCAGCGTGCCGGTGCGAGCCTGCACGCGAACAACATCACCGAGCAGCCAGAGGAGCAAGTCGACGGTGTGGATGCCTTGATTGATCAAGGCGCCGCCGCCATCCAGGGCAAATGTGCCGCGCCAGCGCGAATTGGAGTAGTACTCCGGCGGGCGGTACCACTTCACGCGGGCATCGACGATGATGGGCCTGCCGAGGAGGCCTTGATCGAGCCAGCTCTTGAGCTGGCGAATGTGGGGCTTCATACGGTCTTGAAAAATGACGCCGAGCTGGACATTGGATTTTTTCGCGGCTTCGATGAGCGAGTCGGTGCGCGCAGTGCTGATTTCGATGGGCTTTTCCGAGAGAACGTGGAGGCCCTGACGTGTGGCGGCGATGCCTTGCGTAGCGTGAAGTCCGGAGGGGGAACCGATGATGACGAGATCCATGGGACGATGCTTTAAGAAGGCGTCGAAGTCTTGATAGGGAGTGCCACCGTGTTCATGGCAGAGACGGGCGATTTTTTCGTTGTTCGTTCCGTGGATGGCGGAAATTTCGACGCCGGGGATGGCGCGAGCAGCTCGGGCGTGAGTCTCCGTGATGTTTCCGCCGCCGATGAGGCCGATGTGAATGGTCATGGAATATCAGTAATCAGTTATCAGCGATCAGTAAGAGAAGAAGGATAGTCGGAATTTTGGCTTTTTCCAAATGAACGTATCGCAAAGAGTACACGTCGAGTTCCGTTCCGTGACAAGCCGGGATCTGAAGGCGAGAGCTTCTCGTTGGACTTAAGTCAGTGATAGGCCGCCACGAAATCCTTGTAGGCTGCTTCGGTGGCTTCGGGCGCGGCGATTGCGGAAGAGATCAAGATGCGATAGCGGAACGTGACGCTGGCATTGGGGGCAAGGGAGAGATTCAGCTCTTCCTTGCCATTGCTGAAAACTTTCTGGCCGAGAGGGTTGGCGGCGAAGAGGCCATAGCCGCGGGCATGCCAGTAGGTGGGAAAGCCTGGATTGCCAGGGTGGTCGAGAATGGTGATGGTGACAGGCTCGGCGCCGACGAGACCGCTGAGATTGCACCACCGCCCGCGCGTGCCCCAGGCGGCATCGCCCTTTTTGCCTTCACTCGTGAGGTAGGTTCCATTGACGCCGGTGTTGTCCAGCTTGGCGACGGTCGTGGCGCGACCGCTGGCATCGGTGTAAACCTCCGGTTTTTCAGAGGGGATTTCGAGAGCGCGAACAACACGAAGGCCCAGCATGCCGTCCTTTTCATCGGGGAAAGAAACTCTTTCGTCAAGCGCGCGGAGTGTGGTGATGCGGTCGACGCTGCGAAAAGCGGGGCCGCCGCGGAAGACGAAGTGTGTATGTTCCTTGAGCAGAACTTTTTTGTCGAAAGTGACCCAATCACATTCGACGTCGAGTTCGCCCTGATCGGAACCGCTTTTTGCGGAGACGACAGAACGATGGAGAATGGTGCCCATCTTGGGGGCGTTTTCCGGCTTGATGGCGTCGGAATTGTTCCAGAAATCGATGCCATTTACATTTTCGTAGTTAAACCAAAGGCCGGCGTGATGGGGATGATCGACGCGTTCGCCGGGGCGCTGGTCGAGAGGGAAGCCGCGAGTGACGATGGTTCCTTTGGCGGTACGGAGCGGATAGAGGACTGCTTTCTTGAGCGTGGTGGGCCAGATGTAGGAAGTGAAAGGCTGGCCGTCAATGGAAATGTCGACCCGGCGAGCCTCCTCGTTGACGGCCACGGAAACGCGGTCGGGAGGATGAGGGCCCGCGGAGGCGAGAGAGACGAGAAACGCCGACACGGCTACGAAGATGAGGGATGCACCGGCAACGAGAATGCGCATGGTTAGCTGCGGCCTCCGTCTCCAATAATGGTCAAATTTCTTCCGGCACCACGTAAGGCGCGCGGTAACTGCCACGCAGGAAACGGTTGGCTTCCTCATCGTCAACGACCTGCTCTTTGGCTGGATCGAATCGCACGGTGCGTCCGAGACGGTATGAGGCAATGGCTAGATGTACTAGCGTGGTCGAGATATGGGCTTCTTCAATCGGCGAATGAATGTCCTGGGCACGGCGACTGCGAATGCACTCGACGAAGTTCGCGTAATGGTCACCGGCAGCTTTGCCTTGCGGCCCAGGCTGGTCCTGATCCGTCAGCCATGTCTTGTAAGAGTCGTATCCGTCGATAGCGAGATAGCCGTTCGAACCGTAGAACAGATTGCCGATGGTGTTGGATTTGGCGTCCTTTGGTCCCAAGGACTGTGGCTGGTCGGCTGGCTTCTTGGCTGGAGCTGCCGTCAGTCCCGCAGCCGGCACCCCACTGGCCCCATAAGCGCCTGTGCCAATCTGCGCTTCATGATTGGTGATCCAATGGCGAACTTCCAGTTCCATCATCTTGCGCTTGCCGCCGGGAGTCTCAAAACAGAATGTCGCGTTAAGCGTATTGGGTGTCTCCTGGTCATCATCAAACATAAAATGCCCACCCATGGCGGCGACAGAAACGGGGAATCCGACGCCCAAGCCCCAGCGAGCAATGTCGATTTCGTGGATGGCCTGGTTGCCGACTTCGCCGTTACCGGTGTCCCAGATCCAATGCCAGTTGTAGTGAAAACGATTGCGGGTGAAAGGCTTCATCGGAGCTGGGCCGGTCCAGAGGTCGTAGTGAACGCCGGCAGGAATCGGCTCTTCCGTGGCGCGTCCTATGGAAGGGCGCCACTTGTAACAAAGCGCGCGGGCCAAGTAGACATCGCCGATGGTCCCGTCCTGCACATGCTTGATTGCCTCCATCATGCCAGGATTTGATCGCGACTGGCTGCCGTGCTGGCAAATCCGGTTGTACTTCTTGACGGCACGCACGAGCTGCCGGCCTTCAAACCAGTTATGCGAGCACGGCTTTTCCACATAGACGTCTTT
>Ga0134075_10000163_pt1 | contig 17531 bp, 10 predicted proteins | sample 15_taG_18_FD_119775 | JGI IMG/M metagenome (GOLD analysis project Ga0134075, IMG submission 119775) | Grasslands soil microbial communities from the Angelo Coastal Reserve, California, USA - 15_D_Rain_40cm_5_09212015 | ecosystem: Environmental > Terrestrial > Soil > Grasslands ... | reverse complement strand
GTGCTGCGCATCGAGCCGCCGACGGTGTATCTGCTGCCGTCCGAAAACACGCGCGTCGTGCCGCGGGCGCTCAAGGACGACGGCTCGCCCGCAGCGCCGGTCGCCGTCACGTGGAAGTCGCTCCGTCCCGACATCGCGAGCGTGGACCAGAACGGCGTGATCGTCGCGTTGGCCGCTGGCCAGGGGACCGTGCAGGTGACGAGCTCGACCGGCCTCACCGCCACCGCGCCGGTGGTAGTGCAGCCGAGCGACATCGCGATCCAAGAGCCGAGTCCGGTGGCGCTCGGTCCGAACGCGGTGGACACGCTGCATGTGATCGTGCCGGGACAGGGCGGGCGCGTCGTGAGCCCCCTGACGATGCAGTGGTCCTCGGCGGACCCGAACGTCGCGCGGGTCTCGCTCACCGGTGTCGTGACCGCGGTGGCGCCGGGCAAGACCACACTCTCCGTGTCCGGGCTGCTGCAAACCAAGGGTGTGGACATCGTCGTGCACCGCACGGTGGACCTGTTGTCGGTGATCCCCACGGCGAAGGCCGAGGTACCGCTGCCGATCCAAGGGACGGCAAAGTTCCAGGTGCAGGCCCTCGCGGCCGACAGGACACTGGTGCCCGAGGCCCCGATCCAGTGGACCGTGGGGGATTCGTCGCTCGCGGGCTTCGATGCGGCCACCGGGTTGCTGACGGGGAAGAGGGCCGGGAAGACGACGCTGACGGCCAAAGGACCGGGGCCGGGGCTGGTCGTGACCTGGCAGATTCGCGTCATCGCGGCCGGGCTCAAGCTGTCGGCCACCCGACTCGGCCTGCCGCTGAACCGGCGGTACGGGTTGCGGGCGAGCTTCGCCGACGAAACCGGGGCCGTGATCGGCCCCGCGACGGGGGTGACGTTCGCTTCCGACAACCCGCAGGTCGCCTCCGTCGGGGAGGACGGCACCGTCACCGCGGCGGGGTACGGTCACGCGCGCATCACCGCCTCGGCGCCGGGGGGTAAGCGCGCCGCGGTCGCTGTGTTCGTGCAGGGGGAGATCGTGCTCGCGAGCTCGCGCTCGGGGCGGCTCCAGCTCTACTCGGCGGAGCGCTCGAACCTCGCGCAGCTGCGCAAAGTATTGGATGACTCGTCCACGGCCACCGACCCGGCGTACTCGCCTGACGGCTCGCGCATCGCGTTCGTGTCGACCCGGGACGGCCAGCCCGAGATCTACGTGATGGACGCGGACGGTACGGACGTGGCCCGCCTCACGAACTCCCCGGGTGTGGACGGCGACCCATCGTTCACCGCCGACGGGCAGGCCGTGGTGTTTCACTCCAATCGCACCGGCCACCGCCAGATCTTCGTGCAGGCGATCACGGGCTCGGATGCCATCCAGCTTACCCAGGAACCGGCGGACAACTCGCAGCCGAGCGTCTCTCCGGACGGCGAGAGCATCGCGTTCGTGTCGAGCCGAGACGGGAGTGACGACGTCTGGCTGATGTCGCGAGACGGCTCGAACCAGCACAATCTCACGAAATCGCAGCAGCTCAAGGAGCGCAGCCCGCACTTCCTGCGCGACGGCTCGCTTGCCTTCCTGCTCGAAGGGAAAGACGGCGGCCGCACGGTCACGCAGGTCGTGAAGATGGACCTGGCGACGGGCCGCATGGCTCCGGTCACGGGGACGGATCTGGTCATCGGCGACTTCGCTGTCTCCCCAGCGGGCGACCTGCTGGCGCTCGTCGTCAACGTCCAGAAGAACGTGTCGAGGGTCTACATCCAGCCGGTCGGGACGGGGGGCGGGGGCGCGGGCGGGGGCGCGCCCGTCGCGATTCCCACGACCGGCGCCGAGCAGATGGTGTCCGCGACGTTCATGCCGTAAGCCGATGCGCGCTTGCGTTATCCGCGCGACCGGCGGCCTCGATCGCCTGCAGCTTGCCGATGTCCCCCTCCCCTCGGAGCCGCTGGGCCCCCGCGACGTGCGCGTCGCGATCCGTGCCGCGGCGCTGAACCACCTCGACCTCCACGTCGTGCGCGGCCTGCCGGTGGAGCACCGCTTCCCCCACATCCTGGGCGCGGACGGGGCGGGAGTGGTCGACGCCGTCGGCGCGGACGTCCGCTCCGTCAAGCCTGGCGACCGCGTCATGATCAACCCCGGCGTCTCCGATTACACCTGCGAGTACTGCCGGGCCGGCGAGCATTCGCTGTGTGTGAACTACCGTCTGCTCGGCGAGCACGTCGCGGGGACGCTGTGCGAGTCGATCGTCGTCCCCGAGCAGAATCTCGCCATCATCCCGACAGTGACGCCGCCGCTCAGCTGGGCCGAAGCCGCCGCGTTCTCGCTCGTGACGCTGACGGCCTGGCGCATGGTCGTGACGCGAGCGCAGCTCAAGCAGGGCGAGACGGCGCTCATCTGGGGGATCGGAGGGGGCGTGGCGCTCGCCGCGCTGCGTATCGCCAAGCTGCGCGGAGCGCGGGTGATCGTCACCAGCTCGAGTGACGCAAAGCTCGCGGCGGCACGGCAGCTCGGCGCTGACGTGACGCTCAATCACCGCACCCAAAAGGTATCGCAGGAAGTCCGCGCGCTGACGGGCAAGCGAGGTGCGGACGTAGTGATCGAGAACGTCGGAGAGGCGACGTGGGAGGAGTCGCTGCGGTCGCTCGGTCGCGGCGGCCGACTGGTGAGCTGCGGTGCCACGACCGGCCCCAAGGTCGCGATCGACCTCCGGCGGCTCTTCTGGTATCACTGGAGCATCCTGGGTTCGACGATGGGGAACGACGCAGAATACCGCGAGATCGTGCGGCTGTTGGGCAGCGGCGAGCTGCGGCCGATCGTTGATCGCGTGTTTCCCCTCGAGCAGGTCGGCGCGGCGTTCGAGCGGTTGGACCAAGGGGAGCAGATGGGGAAGATCGTGATTCAGATCGCCGACTGAGGCAGACGTGGCCACATCCTTCGAGCACGTCGCGGCGGCTCTCGCCGACCGGTACCGCCTGATCCGCGAGCTGGGATCGGGTGGAATGGCGACGGTGTACCTCGCTGAAGATCCAAAGCACCATCGGCGGGTGGCGGTCAAGGTGCTCCGCCCCGAGCTGGCGGCAACCCTGGGTGCCGAACGGTTCACGCGCGAAATCGACACCGCCGCCCAGTTTCAGCATCCCCATATCCTCCCGTTGCTCGACTCGGGGGAGGCCGGCGGCTTCCTCTATTACGTCATGCCGTACGTAGAGGGCGAATCGCTGCGCGACCGGCTTGCCCATCAAGGCGAGCTGCCGATCCACGATGTCGTGAAGATCCTGACCGAAATCGCGGACGCGCTGGCCTACGCGCACGCCCACGGCGTCGTGCACCGAGACATCAAGCCCGACAACGTGCTGCTCTCCGGCCGCCACGCGCTGGTCATGGACTTCGGCGTGGCCAAGGCGCTCACCGCGGCGAGCGGAGCGAGCGACATCACCACGGCGGGTGTCGCGCTCGGAACGCCCGCGTACATGGCTCCCGAGCAGGCGGCCGCGGATCCGCACATCGATCACCGCGCGGACATCTACGCCACCGGCGTGCTCGGTTACGAGTTGATCGCGGGGAAACCACCGTTCACCGGTAGCAGCGCCGCCGAGGTCCTCGCCGCGCACGTCACTCAGCGACCGGAGCCAGTGGCTGCGCGGCGAGCAGCGTGCCCGCCGGCGCTCGCCGAGATCGTGATGAAATGTCTGGAGAAACGTGCGGCCGATCGCTGGCAGACGGCGGATGAGCTGCTGGCACAGCTCGAGCCGCTGGCGACGCCCAGCGGCGGCTCGGCGCCGACGACGGCACAGCCCGGAATCCGACCCCTGAGACGCTCGCGCTGGCGTGCGGCGCTCGTCGCTGGGGGCGCGGCGAGCATATTGGCGGTTGCCGCGATCCTCGTGGCGCGCCCCCGACGGCCCGAGATCGTCCTCGGCCGCCGCGCACAGGTCACGCTCGATCCCGGTCTGGAAATCGATCCCGCACTCTCACCGGACGGGAAGCTCATCGCCTACGCGGCCGGCCCGCCGGGCAGCATGCGACTGTACGTCCGCCAGCTCGCGGGCGGCACCCCGTTTCCGGTCGTCCGCGAGGCGGGAGGGTTTCAACGGCTGCCCGCATGGTCGCCCGACGGGACGCGGGTGCTGTTCCTTTCGGAGCGCGGCATAGAGGCGGCGCCCGCGCTCGGTGGCGTGCCCCGCCTGCTGGTAGCGGCGCTGCCAGTGGCCGCGCCGCCCGTCGTGGGCCCGATCTCGCCGGATGGACGATCGTTCCTGTACGCATCGCGCGACTCTCTGTACGAGCAGCCGTTCGACGGAGCATCACCTCGTCTGATCTTCAAGGGCCTTGAGCTCCATTCCTTCGCCTGGTCCCCCGACGGCCGTTTGATCGCCTACGTATCCGGCAACCCCTTGTTCAACAGCGATGTCGGTCTCGGGAACATCGCACCGAGCGCAATCTGGGTGGTTCCGACGAGAAGCGGTCCCCCGGTGCAAATCACGGATGCGAAGAGCCTCAATGTCAGCCCGGGCTGGGCGCCCGGGGGCCGCGAACTCCTGTTCGTCTCGAACCGCGATGGCGGTCGCGATATCTACGCCGTGGCCCTGACGAGTGCGGGCGGGCCCGCCGGGGACCCGGTGCGGCTCACTACCGGCGCGAATGTACAGGCGATCAGCCTAGCTACGGACGGCCGGACCCTCGCGTACTCGGCTTTCACCGAGACGTCGAACGTGTGGTCGGTGCCGATTCCGAGGGGCGGTCCAATATCAGTGGGACAGGCACGGCCGGTGACCATCGGGAACCAGACGATCGAAGGCTTCGACGTGTCGCGCGATGGACGCTGGCTCGTGTTCGATTCCAACCGGAATGGCCGGCAGCAAATCTTTCGGGTCCGACTGGGCAGCGGAGAGCCCGAGCAACTCACCAACGATTCATCGGACGTGTTCTTCCCGGTTTTTTCGCCGGACGGGCGTGAGATCGCCTTCCACGGCTTCCGGCAGGGACGCCGTCAGATCTTTGTGATGCCTGCGGCTGGCGGACGAGCGGTACAGGTCACGAATGTTGCGGGAGACGAGCGGGGGGCCCACTGGGCCCCGAACGGGCAGCGGCTGGTCCTGCAGCGGGATTACAGTGGCGACGATCCACGCATCGACGTCGTGACTCGAGAGGCAGACGGGCGGTGGCCCGAGCCCCGCAGCCTTGCCGCGACCGTGCGGCTCGGCGGTCGTCTTCTCCGCTGCACCGCCAATACACCGGGGGTGTGGTCCCCCGACGGCCGCTGGATCGCCGCCGGTTGTGGAGGGGAGATATCCGGACTCGGACTTTTCTCGCCTGACAGCGGCCTGGCTCGCGTGCTCCCAACGACACTCGCCGCGGTATCCCGGGCGCCACTCTGGTCGGATGACGGTACCAGTGTGTTCCACCTCGCCGGTGATTCGACGGGCGTTCGCAGCGTGAACGCGGTGCCAGCATCCGGCGGCAACTCTCGCGTTGTCGTTCGGTTCGACGATCCGTCCAGGCCGTGGCACCGATACGGCCTGGGAGTGCACGGCGGCCGCATGTATTTCACGCTCGGTGATCTGCAGAGCGACATCTGGGTAACGCAGGTCGAGCGGCGTCCTTGACCACGAGCGAGCCAGGCATCGTGCATGCGACGATTATTGCGCGAGGTCGGTTGGTCGGTCTGATGCTCGGATTGTTGGCGGCGGCCTGCGCCGGCCGCTGGATGCCCCTGGAGCAGCCGATTCGTCCGTCGCCTCTGCCTCGCGACTAGCGTCGCGGTACCGTGCGGGGGCGCGGCCGTTCGCGATCCTGAGGCGCAGTCCGCTTCTCTTACCCGCTTCGCTCAACGCCTGGGTGGGAAAGCGCCGGCCGGCCGCCCGGCCCTCCGGTGTCCACGTTCGCGTAACACCATCAACCTCCAATCAACAGGGCTCCCGTAAGTGACCTGCGGTGGCGCGGTTAGCGCGCTCCTTCGCGTTGCCTTTCACTGTCTAAGTGATTATTTTTTAGCAACTTAGCCGCTCCGGATCCCCGGAAATCGGACACCAGACACCCGACACCCGCTTTTTCATGACCGCACCCAACGCCCGCGAACGTATCCTGCCGCGCCTCATCGAAGACGAGATGAAGGAGTCGTTCCTCGACTACTCGATGAGCGTGATCGTGCAGCGCGCGCTGCCCGATGTGCGCGACGGCTTGAAGCCCGTGCACCGCCGCATCCTGTACGCGATGCACGAGCTCGGCCTCGTACCGGGCCGACCCTACAAGAAGAGCGCCACCGTCGTCGGCGACGTGCTGGGCAAGTACCACCCGCACGGCGACATCGCGGTGTACGACGCGCTGGTGCGCATGGTGCAGGACTTCTCGCTGCGCTACCCGCTGGTGGACGGTCAGGGAAACTTCGGCTCGGTCGATGGCGACCCGGCGGCGGCGTACCGCTATACCGAAGCGCGCCTCACCCGCGTCGCGATGACGATGCTGGAGGACATCGACAAGAACACCGTCGATTTCATCCCCAACTTCGACGAGCGGCTGCAGGAGCCCACGGTGCTGCCGGCGAAGCTGCCGAATCTGATCATCAACGGGGCGGCCGGCATCGCGGTCGGCATGGCGACGAACATTCCGCCGCACAACCTCGCCGAGACGGTCGAAGCGATCACCTACCTCGTGGACCACCCCAACGCCGGCGTGAAGGACCTGCGGAAGTTCATCAAGGGGCCGGACTTCCCGACCGGGGCGATCATCTACGGCCGCGAGGGGATCAAAGAGTGCTACGAGAAGGGACGCGGCCGGATCACGATCCGCGCCCGCGCGGTGGTCGAGGAGAAGGAGTCGACCGGGAAGCACCAGATCGTCGTCGCCGAGATCCCGTACCAGGTCAACAAGAGCAACCTGATCGCGCAGATCGCCGAGCTGGTCAACGGCAAGAAGCTCGAGGGCATCTCGGACCTGCGCGACGAGTCGGACCGCGAGGGGATGCGGATCGTCATCGAGCTGAAGCGCGATGCCGTGCCGGCGGTCGTGCTGAACCAGCTCTACAAGCACACCCAGATGCAGACCACCTTCGGCGCGATCATGCTCGCTCTGGTCGACGGCGCGCCCAAGGAGATGACCCTGAAGGAGCTGCTCGAGCACTTCATCGAGCATCGCCACACGGTCATCGTCCGTCGCACCGACTTCGAGCTGAAGCGCGCGCAGGACCGCGAGCACATTCTCGAAGGCCTCAAGATCGCCGTCGACAACATCGACGAGGTGGTGAAAATCATCCGCAAGTCCAAGGACACGCCGACCGCGGACGCCAGCTTGCGCAAGCGCTTCAAGCTGTCCGAGAAGCAGTCGGCCGAGATCCTCAATATGCGGCTGGCCCGGCTCACCGCCCTCGAGATCACCAAGCTCGAGGACGAGCTGAAGGAGGTCCGCAAGTTCATCAAGGAATGCAAGGAGATCCTCGCCTCCAAGCCGCGCCGCATGAAGATCCTGAAGGAAGAGCTGACCGAGGTGGCTGCGGGCTTCGGCGACCAGCGCCGCACCGAGATCGTCGCCGACCAGGGGGAGTTCTCGATCGAGGACCTGATCGCCGAGGAAGACATGGTGATCACGGTATCCCACGCGGGCTACATCAAGCGGCTCCCCGTGTCGGCGTACCGGCGCCAGCGGCGCGGCGGCAAGGGGGTGATATCCGCCCACACCAAGGAAGACGACTGGGTGGAGCACCTGTTCATCGCGTCGACCCACGATTACGTGATGTTCTTCACCCAGCAGGGCCAGTGCTACTGGCTCAAGGTGCACGAGATTCCGCAGGCCGCCCGCGCCGCGCGCGGCAAGCCAATCATCTCGTGTGTCGCGATGAAGCCGGACGAACGGCTCGCCGCGCTCGTACCGGTGCGCGAGTTCTCGGAAGACCAGTACCTCCTGTTCGCGACCAAGAACGGCGTGGTGAAGAAGACGCGGCTTTCGGAATTCGGCAATCCGCGCTCCGTGGGGATCCGGGCCATCAACATTGAGAAGGGCGACGAGCTGATCGACGTGCAGGTGACCGACGGACGAAACGACATCGTGCTCGCGACCCGGCAAGGTATGAGCATCCGCTTCCACGAGAAGGACGTGCGCGACATGGGCCGCACCGCAACCGGCGTGAAGGGGATCGAGCTCGACAAAAAGGACCACGTGATCGATATGGTCGTGGTGCGCCGCAAGTCGACGCTGCTCACGGTCACCGAGAAGGGCATGGGCAAGCGCTCCGAGCTCGACGAATACCGCGTGCAGCACCGTGGCGGGCGCGGCATCATCACCCTCAAGCGGTCCGACAAGACCGGCGACATCGTGGCGCTCAAGGAAGTGCTGCCCGACGACGAGCTCATGATGATCACCAAAAAGGGGATCATGATCCGTGTACCGGTCGAGGGGATCCGGATCTCGGGCCGCAACACCCAGGGCGTCAAGGTCATGAACCTGACGCCGGGCGATCTCGTGGTCGATGTCGCTCGCGTCGTGAAGGAGGACGAAGCCGAGAACGGCGAGGGCGGCGACGCTGACGCAGACACGCCGGCGCCCAAGGCCGCGGCGCCGAAGGCCGCACGTCGGAGTCCCAGCAAGAAGAGTCCGAGCAAGAAGAGTCCGAGCAAGAAGAAGAAGCGGGCATAGGCGTGGTCACCGCCCAGGACGTCCGCGAGGCGGCTGAGCGGCTGCGCGGTGTCGCCGTGCGGACGCCGCTCCGCTACGTGGAGCCGCTCGACGCTTATTTGAAGCTCGAGAACCTCCAGCCGATGGGCGCGTTCAAGATCCGAGGCGCTTACAACGCGATCAGCCGTCTACCGCAAGCCGCAAGGAGCAAGGGCGTGATCACCTACTCGAGCGGCAATCACGGCCAGGCGGTCGCGTACGCGGCCCAGCTGCTGGGGATCCGCTCGGTCGTCGTGATGCCCGAGACCGCGCCCGCGGTCAAGGTGGCAGGCGTGAGGAAGTGGGGTGGTGAGGTCGTGGTCGCCGGTCGCACGTCGCAGGACCGGCAGGTGAAGGCTGAGGAGATCGCCGCGCGCGAAGGGCTCGCCGTGGTGCCGCCGTTCGACCATCCGGACATCGTCGCCGGGCAGGCGACCGTGGGGCTCGAGATCGCCGCGCAGCTGCCCGAGGTCCAGACGGTCGTGGTGCCGGTCGGCGGAGGCGGGCTGATCTCGGGAGTCGTGGTCGGGCTGGCGGCGGCGGACAGCGCGGCGCGCGTGTGGGGCGTCGAGCCGGCGGGCGCACCGAAGCTCGCCCGCTCGCTCGCGGCCGGGAAGCCGGTGCGGCTCGAGCGCACGGCGAGCCTCGCCGACGGGTTGATCACGCTCACCGTCGGGGACATTCCCTTCGCTCACCTCGCGCGCCATCGCGACCGGCTGGCGGGCGTCGTCCTCGTGGAAGATGACACGCTGCGCGAGGCCGTGCATTTTCTATGGCGCCAGTGCCACCTCGCGGTCGAGCCCTCCGGGGCGGCGACCACCGCGGCGCTGCGGTCCGGCGCCGTCCCGCCGGTGCCGCCCACCGTGCTTGTGGTGAGCGGCGGCAACGTCGATCCCGCGCTCCTCGAGGACTGAGCAGATGCCCGACATGGCCGCGGCCAAGATCCTCGTCGCCGACGACGACCAGTCGCTGGTGCGCACCCTGACGTGGATCCTCAAGGAGAACGGCTACGAGGTCAGCGTCGCACCCGGCGGCGAGGGGCTCATGGGGAAACTCGAGGAGGAGCGTCCCCACCTGCTGCTGCTGGACATCATGATGCCCAAGGTGGACGGGCTGCAGCTCTTGGCCAAGATGAAGGCCGACGAGCGGTTCCGCGATCTCCCGGTCCTGATGATCTCGTCGATGCCGCCCGAGGAGGCAACGGTCAAGTCGCTCGGCCTCGGTGCTGCTGATTTCATCGCCAAGCCCTTCCGGGTGCGCGAGCTGCTCGCTCGCGTCAAAGCGCACATCCGCACCGCGCAGGAGCTGTCGCGCGCGCGGGACGAGGCCCAGAGCCGGGCGGCCATCGTCGATATCCTGCACGAGGTCACCGACTCGCTCAAACCGGACGAGATCTACCACATCCTCGTGCGACGGGTCGCCCGCGTGCTTCAGATCTCCAAGTGCTCGATGGTGCTCGCGAAGGCGGGCGACCAGCTCGGCGTCGTAGTGGCGGCGTACGAGAACCCGATGCTGCGCAACTTACAGATCGAGCTCGCCCGCTACCCCGAGATCCAGCGCGCGCTCACGAGCGGTCGGGCGGTGCTGGTGGAGGACGTCGCCGCCGACCCGCTGTACGCAGAGGAGCGCGTGCGCTGGGAGCGCGAGCGGATCACCGTCCCGACGCGCTCCGCGGTCGCGCTGCCCTTTTCCATGAAGGACCAGCAGGTGGGCGTGTTCTTTCTCCGCACCACCGGCGAGGACCCGCCGCTCACCCGCGCCGACGCCCAGTTCGCCGAGACGGTGATCCGCACGGCCGTGGCGGCGATCGAGAAGGCCTACGACTTCGAGACCGCGGTATCCGACAAGAAGCGGCTGGAGAAGCTCGCCGCGACCGACGCCCTCACCGGCTGCCTCAATCGCCGCGCGCTGTCCGAGGAGCTGGGGCAGGAGCTCGACCGCGCCGGCCGGTACAACTTGGCGGTCACGATCCTGCTCGCGGACATCGACCGTTTCAAGCTGGTGAACGACACCCGCGGCCACATCGCGGGGGACTCGGTGCTGCGGCAAGTCGGCGAAATCCTGCGACGCGAAGCGCGGTCGGTGGATCTCGTGGCGCGCTATGGCGGTGAGGAGTTCGTCGTGGTGATGCCGGAGACGGCGCTCCATGGGGCGGCCATCTTCGCGGAGCGGCTGCGGCGCCGCATGATGCACCACGATTTCGCCGATCCCGGCGAGGATCCGCTCAACCTCACGGTCTCGATCGGGCTCGCCTCGTTCCCCGACGACCGGGTGACGGGCGCCGACAGCTTCGTCGCCCTCGCTGACCAGGCCCTCTATCGCGCGAAGAACGAAGGCCGCAACTTGGTGCGGCAATGAGCGAACGCCGCTGTCCCAAGTGCGGCGCGGTCTATCCGGCGACCGCGCGCTTCTGCCCGCGCGACGGCAACATGCTCGTCGAGGCGCAATCGAAGGCGCCCCTGGCTACGCCGTCTGGAGGCGGGGCCACCGCCGTCCGCACCCCGCCCGGTCCCCGCCGGGGCCCCGGCCTCGATCGCGCCGCGACCTTGTCGGGGCAGACCCTCGACGCGCGCTACCAGGTCACGAAGAAGCTGGGCGAGGGCGGGATGTCGTACGTGTATCTCGCACGCGAGGTCGCGAGCGGCGACGAGGTGGCCATCAAGGTGCTCTCGCCCAAGCTCGCGACGGACCGGAGCTCGGTCGAACGGCTGCGTCGCGAGGCGGGTCTCGCCATGCGGCTCGACCACGCCAACGTGTGCCGCATCCTGCGGCTCGGCGAATCCGAGGACGGCCTGATCTACCTGGTGATGCCGTTCTTGAACGGCGAGCTCCTGTCCGATCGCGAGGTGAGGGGCGGGCCGATGGAGCTCACCCAGGGGATCGACGTGCTGCGCCAGGTCTGTGCGGGGCTGCACCACGCGCACGAGCTGCAGATTGTGCACCGCGACTTGAAGCCCGAGAACATCATGCTCGTCCGGGAGGACGGGGGTCGTGACCGCGCCGTGGTCATGGACTTCGGCCTCGCCAAGGAGCGCCGCGCCGATCCGGCGATCGCGAAGCTGACGGCGACCGGCATCATCCTCGGCACGCCGGAGTTCATGAGCCCGGAGCAGATCCGCGGGAGACCGCTGGACGGGCGCTCCGACATCTACGCCCTCGGCATCGTGGCGTTCGAGATGTTCACCGGCAAGCTCCCGTTCCAGGGCCGGAACGCCCAGGAGATGATGATCGCCCGCCTGCGCGATCGGCCGAGGCAGCTGCGCCACCTCCGGCCTGATCTCCCCGCCAACCTCGAGAAGGCGCTCGCCCGGGCCCTCGAGTCGAGTCCTGACGCGCGCTACCGCACGGCGCTCGAGTTCGCCGACGCCCTCACCGCGACCCACGAAGGCGGGCTGTTCTCCAGGATCAAGGAGAAGCTGAAGTAGTTGAAACGCTTCCCGGCGTTCGATCCACCCGAGTACGTCGACTGGAAGGCCGACCCCGCGTTGGTGCGCGGCTTCCGGGAAACGATCGAGCACAGCCCCGAGCGCGCCGCGCTCGTTTCCCGACTCTCGAGCGACGACAAACTGGGGCTGTACGCCGGCCTGCTGCGCGCCCGGCTGCACGATATCCAGCTCCAGCGCTGGGTGCGCACGGGGGTGATCTCCAAGGCCTGGCTCGGCACGGGCGAAGAGGCGACGACCGTCGGCCCCGTGCACGCGCTCGAGCGCGGGAAGGACATCGTCGCGCCGATGATCCGGAATGCCGCTGCGTGCTGCGAGCTGGGCATGCCCCTCGCCGACATGCTGCGGGCGTATCTCGGCAGCGGGGATTCGCCGTCCCGCGGCCGCGACCTGCACGTAGGCTCCTTCTCCCACGGTGTGCTGCAGCCGATCTCCCACGTCGGCGACATGGTGCCGGTGATCTGCGGGATCGCGCTGACATTCAAGATGAAAGGCGAGCGGCGCGTGGCGCTCACGTGGGTGGGCGACGGCGCGACCAAGACCGCCGCGGCGCACGAGGGGACGAACTTTGCAGCCGTCCAGCAAGTCCCCGCCATCTTTGTGATCCAGAACAACCAGGTCGCCCTCGGCACCCGACTCGATCAGCACCACCTCGCCCGCGACTTCAAGGATTGGCCCGCGAGCTACGGCATCTGGAGCGCCGAGTTCGACGGGAACAACGTGCTCGACGCGTGGGCCGCGACGCGGCTCGCCGCCGAGCGCTGCCGCGCGGGCCACGGGCCCGCGATGCTGATCGCTGAGACGTTCCGGATGGGCGGCCACGCGACCCACGATGAGCGCGAAGCGCGGGAGACGTTCCCCGCTGAGCTGTTCCGCACCTGGGGCAAACGGGACCCGATCGGGTTGTACGAGGAATACCTGAAGGAGGAGGGCCGGACGGCGCGGGAGCTGGAGACGGTGGAAGCGGACGTGACGACAGCGGTCGAGCAGGCGGCGGAGCAGGCGGTCGCGAGCCGGGAGCAGCTGCCCGGGGGGGAGAGCGCGCGCTTCGGGGTATACGCCAGGAACGGTCGGTAGGAGGGAGAGATGGAGCGACTCATGCTGGTCATGTGGGTGGTGACCGGCTGCAGCCCGCGGGCGCCCACGGGCGGGGGAGGGGGCGGGGGAGGGGGCGGAGGCGACTCGATCCCGATCGCTGGTCACGTCCTGTATGTGCCGGCCGGGTTTACGGTCAACATCTTCGCTCAGAATGTCGGCGGCGTGCGCTTCCTCGCGCTCGGTCCGGGCGGCGCGGTGTACGCGACGCAATCCGGATCGGGGCAGATCGTCCGGCTCGTGGACGCGAACGGCGACGGCGTGGCCGAATCGGTCGCGCCGCTGCTGACCGGCCTGAGCGACCCCTCGGGTATCGCATTCCGCGGGGATACACTGTACTTCGCGCAGGAGACTGCGGTGAAGCGGCTCGACCCCGGCGCCGCGACCCCCGTGACCGTCGTCTCGGGGCTGCCCCCCGGCGGGCACAGCACCCGTACTATCGCGTTCGGGCCCGACAACCTCATGTACGTCGCCGTGGGCTCGTCGTGCAATGTCTGTGACGACCCGCCACCTCGGGCGGCGGTCACGCGCTACAACCTGGACGGGTCGGGTGCCCACACGTTCGCCACGGGACTGCGCAACTCGGTGGGCCTTGCGTTCAACCCCGGCAGCGGCGAGCTGTGGGCCAACAACAACGATCGCGATTACCTGGGCGACGACCTACCGCCGGAGCACCTGAACATCTTGCAGGACGGTAAGTGGTACGGCTGGCCGCAATGCTACCTGCCGAACCAGCCAAATCCGGAGTACTCAGGCGCCAACTGCTCGAATGTCGAGCCGCCGGCGCTGACCGTGCAGGCGCACTCGGCGCCGCTCGGGCTGACGTTCTACACGGGGACGAAGTTCCCGGCCGAGTACCAGGGCGACGCCTTCATGACGTATCACGGCTCCTGGAATCGCAGCGTGCCCACGGGCGCGAAGGTCGTCCGCGTCCGGGTGCAGAACGGGCGGCCGAACGCGGTTGAGGATTTTGTCACCGGGTGGCAGCTTTCCGACGGCTCCCGCTGGGGGCGGCCGGTGGCTGTCGTGACGGCGGCAGACGGGGCTCTGTTGATATCCGATGACGCGGGTGGACGGATCTGGAGGGTGAGCTATGGGCGGTAGGTCGGACAGTCGGACGGTCGGACGGTCGGTCGGTCTATTCGGAGGTGGGCTGGCGCTCGGCGCAGCGGTTCTTCTGTCCGTCCGTCCGACCGTCCGACCGTCCGACGATATCCACGCCGAGTACGTGAAGTATCCGAGCGGCAAGGACACCATCACCGGGTACCTCGCCTATCCGGAGCGCAAAGACCCCGCGCCCGGTGTCGTGGTGATCCACGAGATCTTCGGGATGTCCGATTTTGTCCGGCAAACGACCGAGCAGGTCGCCAAGGACGGCTTCGTCGCGCTCGCGCCCGACCTCCTGTCGCGCGGCGGCGGCACGCCGGCTTCGACCGACGACGCGCGCAAGCTGATCGCCGGTCTCAACCCCGATACGCTGACCCTGGATCTCGATGCGACGGTCGCATACCTGAAGACCCTGAAGGCGGTGCGGCGCGACCGGATCGGGGTGATCGGCTTCTGCTGGGGCGGCGGTCAGAGCTTCCGCTATGCGACCAACAACCCGGCGCTGCGGGCGTTCGTGGTGTGCTACGGGCCCGGTCCTGACGCCGCAGCGATCGCACGCATCCGTGCCAGGGGGCTGGGCGTCTACGCCGAAAACGACGCGCGCATCGACGCAGGCCTCGCGGACGTGGCGGCCGCGGTGAAGCAATACGCGAAGGACTACCGCTACACCGTGTATCCCGGCGTGGGGCACGGCTTCCTGCGCTCGCGCGAGCGGCCGGAAGTGGCCGACAGCGCCTGGGGAAACGTGGTTCGCTTCTTCAAGGAGAGTCTGGAGCGGTGATCGGAGGCGGTAACGGCGGGTCGCTCCGTGGAACCCCGCCGTTACCGCCTCTTACCCCCCACGTACTCGCGCGCCCGCGCCAGGACTGCGTCCGTCCCCGCCTGCACGTCGGCGACCGTGCTCGCGACGGGGAGCTCCGGCCGGATGCCCCTCCCCGCAAACTCTTCCCCGTTGGGAAACGCATGGCGTGTCACCGACAGCTGCATCGCCCAGTTTTTGGGAAGCGCGATCGTGAGCGCCTCGCCGGGACTGCCGGCTGACGTCTCCCCGATGATCACGCCGCGCGCTGCGTTCCGGAATGCCACGAGCAGGTCCTCCGCCGCGCCGGCCGTCGCGCTCGAGGCCAGCACCGCGACCGGTCCGGTGTATCCCGCCCGCTCGGTGCGGGGCGAAACGGTGTCGGGGGGCGGGCCGTACCATGAGAAGGCCGAGTCGGGCACTCGCCACGCCCGGAACACCGGCCGGTACTGCGGCGTTCTCCAGCGCGCCGCCGGGAATGGGCGCGCGGTGAGGCGCGCCAGAATCGCGTAGCCGTAGCGGCTCTCACCGCTCGCCGCGTACCGCAGATCGAGGATCAGTCCGGTTACACCGGCGAAGTCGGGAAAGGCGCGGTCGAAGCGCCGCACGACGTCCTCCTCGGCGAGCGCGTTCACGCGCACTCGGACGACGCCACCCGGCAGAGAATCGATCTCGAGCTCGGGGCGCTCGAGCGGCCAGCGGTCGTTGAGCGAGACGCTGCGTGTGACGCTGATGCCGCGCTGCTCCCCGCCGGGCAAACGCAGCAGCAGGTGCAACGTGGTGCCCTTTTCACCCTGGAGCATCCATTGCACCGCGCGCTGCCAGCGGTCGGGCGGGGTGGCAGCTGAGATCTCCGGGAGCACCGAGTCGTGGATCCAGCTCTCGGCCGGGACGCCTTGCACGGCCACGATCTCGGCCAGCCGCTCGGGCCGGGCTACGCGCATCTCGTCGTTCTCGGCGTACTCAAGGATGAGCGGGCGCTGCTCGACGCTTTCGAGCAGCAGCGGCGGGCGCGCGATGCGCGACCGCAGGTGCGCGGGCGGAATGACGCCGGCTTGGCCGTCCCCCAGCAGGGCGACGAGGCGGCGCAGGCGGCGGTAGAACAGGACGTCCGACTGGACCTGTGCCGCGAGCTTCAGGTTCGCGGTGAGGGCCGAGTCCCAATCGGCCCGAACCCTGTCCCAGGAGGCAAAGTTGTAGCGGGCTTCGGCCCAGATAGTGGCGACCGCCTCGGCGCGCTCCGTGGCCGTGAGCTGCTGGGCGCTGACCAGCGCGAGCGGGACGGCGAGGCCCAGACCGAGGACCGCGACTGAGCGCATGATCACGCGCCTAATCTATCTGCTTCTGTTCGTGTCGCCGCAGGTGTTGCTCTACTTGTACCTGCGCGAGCGCCTGCCCGACCCAACGCGGCCCGAGCGGGCGCGCCTCGTGCGCACCGCCCTCGCGGCGGTGTTCACGAGCTTCAACTTGCCCTGGGCCTTCGTCGTTGGCCGGGTCCTGTTCGGCAGCGTGTGGGGGGTGGGACGGATCCCCTACCTCGGGCCCTGGATCGCATGGCAGCTCCTCGGGTGGATCTTCTGCTCGCTCCTGAGCGTCTACATCGTCGGTCGGACGGTCTGGCGGACGGGCGGACGCCTAATGCAACGACCCACTGACCGCCCCTCCGCCGCTCCCTTTGACCGCCGCATTTCGCGCCGGCGCTTCCTCGCCCGCGCCACGTACGCCTATGCCGGTGCCGGTGCTGCGCTGTCGGCGTACGGCATCTGGAGCGCGTACCGGCTGCCCCAGCTCACCCGCCGCACCTTGACGTTCCCTGATTTGCCGGCGGGGCTCGAGGGCCTCACGCTGCTCCACCTCTCCGATCTGCACGCCGGCATCCACCTCGGCGCGGACCAGATGCAAGAGATCGTCCGGCAGGTGAATGCGCTCGCGCCCGAGCTGATCGTGCAGACGGGCGACATGATCGACATTTCACGCGCTTACATCCCGGCGTACGTGCGCGCCTTCCGCGAGCTGCACGCGCCGCTCGGCGTCATGACCGTGCTCGGAAACCACGACCGCTATACCGGCGAGCAGGAGGTGATCCGCGGCTGCCGCGACGCGGGGCAGGTGTTCCTGCAGAACGACTGTCATCTGGTCGAGCGGGGCGGCGCAACGCTCGCGCTGCTCGGCATCGACGACCCGCACAACTGGACGGCGGACGACCCCCAGCCAGAAGACGTCGCGGCCGCACTTGCGGCGGCGCCGTCGCACGCGTTCCAGGTGCTGCTCGCGCACCGACCGGGCGCGTGGGACACGGCGGCGCCGCGCGGCATCCCCCTCACGCTGGCCGGGCACATCCACGGCGGACAGTTCTACCTGCCCGGGATTGGCTGGTCGGCGGGCCGGTTGATCACGAAGTACGTGATGGGGCACTTCCAGAGAGGCAACAGTCAACTGTACGTGAGTCGCGGCATCGG
>Ga0134075_10000162_pt1 | contig 17596 bp, 13 predicted proteins | sample 15_taG_18_FD_119775 | JGI IMG/M metagenome (GOLD analysis project Ga0134075, IMG submission 119775) | Grasslands soil microbial communities from the Angelo Coastal Reserve, California, USA - 15_D_Rain_40cm_5_09212015 | ecosystem: Environmental > Terrestrial > Soil > Grasslands ... | reverse complement strand
GCTGGTACTTTTTTCTTGGTCCTTCCGCCGGCCGCGTGCCAAGATTCGACATGCGCTTAGAGTCGATTGCGCTGCACGGCTTCAAGTCGTTCGCCGAGAAGACGACCGTCACGGTGCTGCCCGGCATCACCGCGATCGTCGGCCCGAACGGCTGCGGGAAGAGCAATGTAGGCGAGGCCGTGCGCTGGGCCCTCGGCGAGCAGAGCGCCAAGTCGCTGCGCGGTCAGCGGATGGAAGACCTCATCTTTCACGGCTCGGCGTCGCGCAAGCCCGTCGGCCTCGCCGAGGTCGAGCTGCTGTTCAGCAACGACGGCGCGCTGTCGGTGCCGTGGAGCGAGATCGCCGTCACACGCCAGCTCTACCGCACGGGCGAGAGCGAGTACTTGCTGAACGGCACTCCGTCCCGCCTGCGCGACATCCTCGACCTCTTTGCCGGCACCGGCGCCAACCCGCGCGCCTATTCCGTGATGGATCAGGACAAGCTCAACCACGTTCTGACCGCCAAGCCGCACGAGCGCCGCGTCTTCATCGAAGAGGCGGCGGGCATCGCGCGCTACAAGCAGCAGCGCAACGAGACCCAGGGCAAGCTCGAGCAGGCGCGCCAGAACCTCGTGCGTGTGCGCGACGTGATGGACGAGGTCCGGCGCCAGCTGAGCTCGCTCGAGCGCCAGGCGAAGAAGGCGCAGCAGTACAAAGCGCTGCAGAACGAGCGGCGCGACCTGGCGCTGGGCCTCGTGGCCGCCGACTACGCGACCCTGACCGCGCAGGCCACGCAGCTTGCGACCGAGCTTCAGGCGCTGCGCGAGACCGAGCAGGCGCAGCGCACGCGCGCCTCGGCGCTCGCCGCGCGCGAGGCGCGCCAGCGCGAGATCATCCAGGCCAGCGACCATGCCCTGTCCGACCTGCGCCAGCGTGTGCAGAAGGTGCAGGGCGAGCTGGAGCGGCTGCTCGAGCGGCGCGAGCAGATGGGCGTGCAGATGCGGGAGCTGGGCGAGGAGTCGGTGCGCCTGCACGAGGAGATCCGCGCGGCCGGAGAGCGTCTCGACACGATCGTGAGCGAGCGCCAGACGGCGCGTACGGCGCTGGACGAGGCCGAGCGGATGGCGGCCGAGCGCGCCGCCGTCTCGCGTGACCTCGAGGGGGCCCTTGAGCGTCATCGCGGGGCCCTCGGCAGCGACCGGGACCGGCTCGAGGCGTTGCGACTCGAGCAGGTGCGAATCGCCGGCGAGCGTGTGGATCTCGTCCGTCAGGCCGGCGAGCTCCGCGAGCGCGGCGCGCAGCTGGCGCGACGGGCCGAGCGGCTGACGCAGGAGCGCGCAGCCGCCGAGGCCGAGGCGCTGCAGCTCTCCGCCGAGCGGGCGACCGTCGAGGCGGCGCACGGCCGGGCGCTCGCCGCGCTGTCCACGCTCGGCGTCGAGCGCGAGCGGCTGCACGGCGCGCTCGCCGCGCGCGAGGCCGAGCTGGCCGGCGCGGAGATGGCGCTCGGTGACGCGCGACTCGCGTACGTATCGCGAAGCTCCCAGCTCGAGGCGCTGCGCGCGCTCGAGGCCGCGCGCGAGGGCTACGGGACGGGCGTCCGCGCGGTGTTCGAAGCCGGCGCCGGCCTCGCCGGCGTCCGCGGCACGGTCGCCGATCTGCTGGACGTGCCGCCGGGGCTCGAGCGCGCGGTGGCGGCCGTGCTCGGCGAGCGCCTGCAGTGGGTCGTCGTGGACCGCTTCGAGCACGCGCGCGCCGCCGTGGATTATCTGGCCGGCCGACGCGCCGGCGCCGCGACGTTCATTCCGCTCGAGTATCTCGACCGGCAGGCCTCCGCCGTCAATAATGATGAGGCCGCCAAGCCGGGCCTCACGTGGTTGGCCAAGGCGATCGGCGGGCCCGAGCCGGCCCTCATCCAGCATCTGCTCGCACACGTCGCCGTGGTCGACGACCTGGATGCGGCCGAGGCGGCCTGGCGGCGCAACGGCGTGGTGGCGACCTACGTGACCCCCGCGGGCGAGGTCCTGTCGCCGACGGGCGGACTGCGCGGCGGCGCGGCGAGCGACGACGGAGCGGGTGACCAGGCGTTGCTCCTCCGCAAGCGACAGCTGCGCGAGCTGGACGAGGAGGTCACCCGGCTGCAGGCCGGCGTGGAGAGGCGCCAGGACGCGGCCGCCGCGCTCGCCGCCGATCTCGGCGCGCTGCGCACGCGGCTGGGGAGTCTCGACCACGACGTGCAGGCACGGCAGGCCGAGCGCCTCGGCAGCGAGAAGGACATCGAGCAGGTGATTCGCGAGCACGAGCGCGTGCAGCGCCACCTCGACACGCTCGGCAGCGAGATCGGCCAGGTGGAGGCCGAAGCGCAGGAGACCACCGCGCTGCTCGCGCGGCTCGAGCACCACGTCGAGGCCGCGCGCGAGGCCGAGGTACGGCAGGAGGCGGCGATGGCCGCCGCCCGCCTGGCCATCGACAACGCGCAGACCCGCGAGACGGAGCTGGTCGGCGAGCTGACCGCCTGCCGCGTGGACGCGGCGTCGGTGACGGAGCGGGCGGAGGCGCTCACGCGCGAGCTCGTGCGCCTGGATCAGATGGAAGCCGACGTCACCGAGCGGGTGGGGCAGGCGCAGCAGCGGCAGGCGCAGCTGGCCGAGCGCCGTCAGTGGCTCGGCGACGAGCGCGAGCGCACGGATACGAGCGCGCGGGACGTGGCCGTCGAGCGCGACCGACTCGAGGTGGAGGCGCGCGGCGCGGGCGAGCGCCACCAGACGCTGCTCGACGAGCTGGCGACGATCGAGGGCGAGACGCGAGGCGGGCAGACCGAGCTATCGCGTACGGTGGCCGCCATCCACGACGTCGAGCTGCGCGCGACCGAGGGCCGCGTGCGGCGCGAGGAGCTGGGGCAGGACGCCTGGCGCACCTACGGTGTCGACGCGGCCGCGCTGCTGGCGCTGCACGACCCTGCGCGCGATCTGGCGGCGGCCCGCGAGCGCATCGCGGAGCTCGACGACAAGGTCGCCGCCATCGGCGCCGTCAACCTCGTGGCCGACGAGGAGTACCGTGAGCTCGACGAGCGGCTGACCTTCCTCAAGACGCAGCACGACGACCTCACGGCCTCGATCAAAGACCTGGAGAAGGCGCTGCGCGGCATGACCCGCACGGCGCAGGAGCGGTTCCACCAGGCCTTCGAGGAAGTCAACCGCCACTTCGGAAACATCTTCCAGCGCCTCTTCGAGGGCGGTCGCGCCGAATTGCGGCTGGTCGAGGCGGAAGAGGGCGGCGACCCGCTCGACACGGGCGTCGAGCTGATGGCGCAGCCACGCGGCAAGCGCCTGCAGTCGGTGTCGCTGATGTCCGGCGGCGAGCGCGCGCTGACCGGATTGGCGCTGCTGTTCGCGATCTTCTACTTCCGCCCGAGCCCGTTCTGCGTGCTCGACGAGGTGGATGCCCCGCTGGACGACGCCAACATCCACCGGTTCCTGCGCGTGCTGCGCGAGCTGACGAGCCAGACGCAGTTCCTCGTCATCACGCACAACCGCAAGACGATGGAAGCCGCCGACATCCTCTACGGCGTCACCATGGAAGAGCCCGGTCTCTCCAAGCTGGTCTCCGTGAACCTGGCCGCCGCCAGCGCGCACGCAGGGTAGGTGAAAAGCCGGGTCCGCTTAGGCTAGACTCGTCTTGCAGCATGGCCTCCGTCGGCGACCGCCTCCGCGAGCTCCGTCAGCGTCGAGGACTCTCGCTCGAGGAGATTTCTCGCGCCACCCGAGTCGCCTCGCGCTATCTCGAGGCCCTCGAGGCCGACCGCTTTTCCACACTCCCGGCGCCGGTCTTCACGCGCGGGTTCATCCGCGCCTACTGCCAGGCGCTCGGCGAGTCGCCGGAGGAGGCGCTGGCGCTTTACGACGGGCGCGACGGCGTCACGCCCCCGCCCCCGCGCGTGACCGTCGTGCCCAGCCCGCCGACGCCCGCCGCCGACAGCGAGCCGCGCAGCCGCAGCGCCGTCCTCGTCAGCTTCGTGCTGCTCGTGATCCTCGGCATGGCGCTCTTCGCCGTGGCGCTGATGACGCAGCCGGCGCGCGAGGACCGCGTGGACCGGCGTCCGGCCGGCGAAGGGCTGGCGTTGGCGCCGCAGGCGCCCACCGCGCCGAGCGTGGCCGAGCCGCCACCGATGCCGAGCGCGCCCGCAATGCCGAGCGCGCCGGTGGTTCCGTCGCTGCCACCGCGGCCCAAGACGGAAGCGGCGCCGCCGCCGGTCCCGGCGGGCGCCGTCGTGGCGCTCGAGCCCGCGCGAGCGACCGCGCCGCCGCCCTGGCTGCCCGACGTCCAGGCGGCGACGGGCGGCGTGGCCTCGCCGTATCGCCTCGTCGCGCACGTGTCCGAGGCGACCTGGATCCGGGTACGGACAGAGGACGGTCGCATCACTGAGGAGACAGTGCCGGCGGGGCAGATCAGGGAGTGGGTCTCGAACCGCCCGTTTGTCCTCACGCTGGGCAACGCCGGCGGCGTGACGCTGGAGCTGAACGGGCGCACGCTGCCGCCGCTCGGACCGAGCGGCACCGTCATCAGCCGGATCGTCCTGCCCCCTCAATAGCCGGATCCGGGCCCCCATCTCTTTTTTGCGAGGCAACAGGCTACACTGAGGCCGCGATGTCTCTGTTTTCGGGTTTGAAGGAGCGCCTGCGCGACGGCTTGAAGCGCTCCCAGGAGTACCTCGCCACCGGGCTCGCGACGGTCCTCGAGCCGGACCGCCCGATCGACGACGCCCTCTACGAGGAGCTGGAGGAGCTCCTGATCGCCGCCGACCTCGGCGCCGCGATCGCGGCGGACTTCACGAACCGCGCGCGCGAAGAGGTCATGTTCGGCACGGTGACGCGCGCCGACCAGCTGCGTCCGCTGTTCGGACGGTTCCTGGTCGATGCGCTGAAGCCCGCCGCCCAGCCGCTCGGCCTCGACGCGCGGCCGAGCATCGTCCTCATGCTCGGCGTCAACGGCGCGGGCAAGACGACCACCGCCGCCAAGCTCGCCGCCTCGCTCAAGGCGGACGGCCAGCAGGTCCTGCTCGCCGCCGCGGACACGTTTCGCGCCGCGGCCATCGAGCAGCTCGAGACCTGGGGCGCGCGCATCGGCGTGGACGTCATCCGGCAGGCCGCGGGCTCCGATCCGGCGGCCGTCGTCTTCGACGCGGTGAAGGCCGCGCTGGCGCGGCAGGCCGACGTGCTCGTCATCGACACGGCGGGGCGCCTGCACACGAAGACCAACCTCATGGACGAGCTCGCCAAGCTCAAGCGCGTGATCGAGCGTCAGTGCCCCGGCGGCCCGCACGAGTCGCTCATGGTCCTGGACGCGCCCACCGGTCAGAACGGCTTCGCGCAGGCGCAGATGTTCCACGAGGCGATCGGGCTCAGCGGGGTGTGCCTCACCAAGCTCGACGGCACCGCGAAGGGCGGCATCGTGGTCCGCATCGTGCGCGAGCTGAAGCTGCCGATCAAGCTGGTCGGTGTCGGCGAGCGCGTCGAGGATCTGAAGGCCTTCGACGCCGACGCCTTCGTGGACGCGCTCGTGCCGGCCGACGCCGAGGGCGGACGCTCGTGAGCCCCGAGGCGCTGATGCGCCGCGCGTTGGAGCTGGCCGAGCGCGGGCGCGGCCTGACGTCGCCCAACCCGATGGTCGGCGCAATCGTCGTGGTGAACGGCGAGATCGTGGGCGAGGGCTTTCACGAGCGCGCGGGCGGGCCGCACGCGGAGGTCCTGGCGCTCGACGCGGCGGGTGCCCGCGCGCGTGGCGCGACGCTGTACGTCACGCTGGAGCCCTGCAACCACGTCGGCCGCACGCCGGCGTGCGTGTCGGCGATCTTCGCGGCGGGCATCACGCGCGTGGTGGCGGCGGCCGCCGATCCAAACCCGTTCGTCGCCGGCGGGGGCGCCGCGACGTTGCGCGAGAAGGGCATCGCGGTCGTGACCGGCGTGCTCGAGGCGGAGGCGGCGGCCCAGAACCGCGCCTTCTTCACCGCGATGCGCGAGCGCCGCCCGCACGTGACGCTGAAGGCCGGCATGACGGCCGACGGCAAGATCGCCGACGTGCACGGCGCCGCGCGATGGCTCACCGGGGAGGCGGCGCGGGCGGAGGCGCATCGGCAGCGCAGCGAGGCCGACGCGATCGTGGCCGGCATCACGACCGTCCTGCGCGACGATCCGGCCCTGACCGTGCGCCTGGGCCGGCCATGGCCGCGCGAGCCGTGGCGCGTGGTGCTCGACACCGACGCGCGCACGCCGCCGACCGCCCGGGTCATCGCCGGCGCCACGCCGGCGCGCGCGCTGATCGCCGTCGGCGACACCGCGCCGGCGGCGCGTGTCGCCGCGCTGCAGGCGGCGGGCGCCACCGTCGTGCGTTGTCCGCGGCGCGACGGACGCGTGGCCGTCGACGCCGTGCTCGCCGCACTCTTCGAGCGCGAGGTGCGCGCGGTGCTGATCGAAGGCGGCGGCGAGGTGCACGCCTCGTTCCTCGACGCCGGGCTGGTCGATCGCGTGGCGCTGTTCGTGGCGCCGTTGCTGCTCGGCGGACGGACGGCGCCGACCGCGATCGCGGGCGCCGGACGCGAGCTGAAGTCCGCGGTGAGGCTCGCCGGGATGACCGCGCGCCCGATCGGCGAGGATCTTCTGATCGAAGCCGACGTGCTCCGCCCGGAGTCCGCGTAGCCGTGTTCACCGGGATCATCGAGGAGGTCGGCACCGTCCGTGCCGTGGGCCGCAAGGGCGACGTCACGCGCCTGGACGTCGCGGCCCGGCACACGCTCGCGGGCAGCGAGGTGGGCGCGAGTGTGGCCGTGAGCGGCGTGTGCCTCACGGTGGTCGAGCTGGCTCCCGACGGTCTCGCGTTCGAGATGGGTCCGGAGACGTTGGCGCGGACGTCGCTCGGCGCGCTCCGCCCCGGCGGCGGCGTCAACCTGGAGCGGCCACTGCGGTTTGGCGGCGCGCTGGGCGGCCACCTCGTTCTCGGTCACGTCGACGGCACGGGCACAGTAGAGGCGATGACTCGGGTAGAATCGACGGCGCGGGCGAGGATCGCCTTCCGCGACCGGGGGCTGGCGCCGCTGCTCATCCCTCAGGGCTCGGTGGCCGTGGAGGGCGTGAGCCTGACGGTGGCAGCGCTCGGCGAGGCCGCCTTCGAGGTGATGCTGATCCCGCACACGCTGGCCGTCACGACGCTCGGCCGGCTGGTGGCGGGGCAGGCGGTCAACATCGAGACGGACGTGATCGGCAAGTACGTGCAGCGGTCGCTCGCGATCAAGGGGGCATGATGAGCGGCTTCGCGACCATCGACGAGGCGATCGAGGAGATCCGGCAGGGCCGGATCCTCGTCGTCGTCGACGACGAGGACCGCGAGAACGAGGGCGACCTCGTCATGGCCGCCGACAAGATCACGCCCGAGGCCGTCAACTTCATGGTCACGCACGCGCGCGGCCTCATGTGCGTGCCGATGCTGGGCGAGCGGCTGGACGAGCTGAAGCTCGGCATGATGGTGGCCGAGAACACCGCGCCGATGGGCACGGCCTTCACGATCAGCGTCGACGCGCGGCGCGGCATCACCACCGGCATTTCCGCGTACGACCGGGCCGTCACCATCCGGGCGCTCGTCGACCCGCAGATGACCGCCTCCGACCTCGTCACGCCCGGCCACATGTTCCCGCTGCGCGCGATGGAGGGCGGGGTGCTGCGCCGCGCCGGTCACACAGAGGCCGCGGTGGACCTCGCGCGGATGGCCGGCTGCTATCCCGCGGGCGTCATCTGCGAGGTCCTCGACGAGACGGGCGGGATGGCCCGGCTGCCGCAGCTCGTCGAGCTCGCGCGGCGCCACGGGCTCCGGGTCATCACCATCAAGGACCTCATCGAGTACCGCACGCAGAAGGAAAAGCTGGTGAAGCGGCTGGCGACCACGCGGCTGCCCACCGACTACGGCGAGTTCACGGCGATCGCCTACGAGGCGACGGTCTACAGCCGCGTGCACTTCGCGATCGTGATGGGCCAGGTGGCCGGCGACGATCCCGTGCTCGTGCGGATGCACTCGGAATGCCTCACCGGCGACGTCTTCCACTCGCTGCGCTGCGACTGCGGCCCGCAGCTCAACATGGCGATGGCGATGATCCAGAAGGAAGGCCGCGGCGTCCTCGTCTATCTCCGGCAGGAGGGGCGCGGGATCGGGCTACACAACAAGATCCGCGCGTACGGGCTGCAGGATCTCGGCATGGACACGGTGGAAGCCAACGCGGCGCTCGGCTTCAAGGCGGACATGCGCGACTACGGGATCGGCGCGCAGATCCTCGTCGACCTCGGCCTGAAGAACCTGCGTCTGCTGACCAACAATCCGGCCAAGCGCGCCGGCCTCGAGGGCTACGGCCTGACCGTGGTCGACCGTGTGCCCATCGAGATCCCCGCGAATCCGGAGAACCGGAAGTACCTCAGCACCAAGCGCGACAAGCTCGGCCACCTCCTGTCCTCTCTGCCTGATTGAGTGGGGGCCCCGATATGGCCCCCACACCCCCAACGCTCGGCAGCGCCCCGGCGCAGCCGTGGCGCTCCTCGGTCTCGCGCTTCGTGCACGAACAACTGAGTGGGGGCCCCGATATGGCCCCCACACCCCCAGACGCTCGTCGCGCCCCGGCGCAGCCGTGGCGCTCCTCGACGATGCGATTCGTTCACGCCGTCTGACATGGCTGGCCGCGCGCCGTCACCCCGCCGGCCGGCGCGGTCACGCCCCGGCGCCCGATTCGCCGTCGTCGTCGCGCGCTTCAACGAGGCGATCACCAAGCGCCTGCTCGACGGTGCGCTGCAGGCACTGGATGCCGCCGGCGTCGCCGCGCGCGACGTCGAGGTGCACTGGGTGCCCGGTGCCTTCGAGCTGCCGCAGGCCGCGCTGCATCTGGCGCGCACGCGCCGCTTCGCGGCGATCGTGTGCGTGGGCTGCGTGATCCGCGGCGAGACGCCGCACTTCGACTTCGTGGCGGGCCAGGCCGCGGCGGGCATCCAGCGCGTCGGCCTGGAGACCGGCGTGCCGGCGACGTTCGGCGTCGTCACCGCGCTGACGGAGGCGCAGGCGTGGGAGCGCGCGGGCGGCGAGGTCGCCAACCGCGGCGCGGAGGCCGCGGAGGCCGCGGTCGCGATGGTCTCATTCTTGAAGTCGGTCAAGGGTCATGGGAAAACGGCGCAAGGCTAGAGAGGTCGCGCTGCAATTCCTCTATCAGCTCGACCAGACGGGCGCCGACGATCCGACGCCGTTCGAGCACGACTTCTGGAAACGCCATCCGGTGGACGAGGACGCGCGCGCCTTCGCATCCTCCCTCGTGCGCGGCACCAAGGCGCAGCAGGCCAAGATCGACGTGATCATCGCCGAGTCCACCGAGCACTGGGATCTCGAGCGCATGGCGGTGGTGGACCGCAATATATTGAGGATGGCCGTGTACGAGCTGCTGCACGAGCCCACCGTTCCCGGCAAGGTGACCATCAACGAGGCCATCGAGATCGCCAAGAAGTTCGGCACGGCCGAGTCCAGCCGCTTCATCAACGGCGTGCTCGACCGCATCCACCGGGAGCTGCGTCCGGCCTGAGCACGCGCCCCCCGTGAGGTACGCCATACTGTCGGACGTTCACAGCAATCTCGAGGCGCTGCGCGCCGTGCTGGCGGACGCCGCGTCGCGTGCGGACGGCGTTCTGTGTCTCGGTGACAGCGTCGGCTACGGCGCGGACCCCGCGGCGTGCGTCGAGATCCTGGACCGCCGCGCGCGCGCGATCGTCGCCGGCAACCACGAGCACGGCGTGGCCGGGCTCCTCGACCTGGACTGGTTCAACGGCTGGGCCCGCGCGGCCGCCGAGTGGACGCGCGGGCAGCTCGACGACGAGCATCGCGCGTGGCTCGGCGCGCTGCCGCTGACCTCCGAGGTCGGCGACGCCACGCTCGTGCACGCGTCACCCGAGGCGCCTGACGAGTGGGAGTATCTCGTGACGCCCGACGAGGGCTGGGCCGCCTTTCCGTTTTTTGCGACGCGCTGGTGCTTCGTGGGCCACTCACACGTGCCGGGTGTCTGGTCGCTCGGCTCCTCGGGACCGGAGTTCGAGCCGCGCCCCTCGCTGATCGCCGCCGAGGCCGGGCGCCGCTACATCGTCAACGTCGGCAGCGTCGGCCAGCCGCGCGATCGCGATCCGCGCGCCGCCTACGCCATCTGGGACGTCGAGGCCGGGCGCGTCGAGCTGCGGCGCGTGACGTACGACGTCCAGGCCGCCCGCGACAAGATCGTGGCCGCGGGCCTGCCGCGATTCCTCGCCGACCGCCTGGCTGCGGGCACATGACGCGACTCTGGGATGGCGTGCTGTACGCCGTCGTGCTGTTCTCGGCAGCGTTCGTGATGGCGCTCGCGTTCCCGCGGACCGACTGGTCGCTCACGCCGTGGGCAGGGCTGGCGCCGCTGCTGGCCGTTGCGACCATCCGCACGCCGCGGACGGCGTTCTTCTGGGGCTGGGCGTCGGGCACGGTGTTCTTCCTCGTCCTGCTGCGCTGGCTGCAGTTCACCTTCCAGGTCTACAGCGCCATTCCGTGGCCGCTCGTGTACGGGCCCGTGCTCCTGCTCGCCGCCTACTGCGGCTTCTGGACGGGGGCGGTGGCGTGGGCGGTGTCGTGGCTGACCGCGCGCCGGTCGGCCGCGCTCGCGCTGGCGCTGACGCCGTTTCTCTGGGTCGCCGCCGAATGGCTGCGCGGCCACATCTTCGGCGGCTTTCCGTGGGGCACCCTGTTACTCGCAGTACCTGCGCCTGCGCGTGATCCAGATCGCCGAGCTGGCCGGCGTGCACGGCGTGTCGTTCGTGCTGCTTGCGGTCAACGCGGCGCTCGCCGGCTGCGTGGTACTGCGCTGGCGCCAGGTGCTGGTGGGCGTGGGCGCGGCCGCCGCCCTCGTCGCGGCCACGCTCACGTTCGGCAGCGTCCGGCTGGCCGAGCCGCCGCCCGCCACCATGGCGCGGGTGGCCATCATCCAGCCCTCGATCGAGCAGCCGCTCAAGTGGGAGCCGCGCCACACGCGCGACACGCTCGCGATCTACTTCGCGCTCCTGCGCCGCGTCCCCGAGCAGCATCCGGCCCTCGTCGTCTGGCCCGAGACGGCGGCACCGACGATCCTCAGACGCGACCCCGAGCTCGTCGAGCGGTTCCGGGCCGCCGCGGCGGAGCTCGGGGTGCCGATGCTCCTCGGCAGCATCGACGTGGTGGACCGGCGGTTCCGCAACACCGCGTTTCTGATCACGGATCAGGGCATCGTGGGTCGCTATGATAAAATTCACCTCGTTCCGTTCGGAGAGTTTGTACCGCTGTCGGGGGTGCTCGGGTTCGTGCGCGGCTGGGCCCAGTTCATCGCCGAGCTGGAGGCCGGATCGCGCGCCGTCGTCTTCGATGGTCCGCCGGCTCCCTTCGGTGTCGTAATCTGTTACGAGGGCATCTTTCCCGATCTCTTCCGGCAATTCGTGAGGGACGGCGCGCGGCTGATGGTGAACATGACGAACGACGCATGGTTCGGGCGGACGAGCGGGCCCGAGCAGCACCTCGCCATGTACCCGTTCCGCGCGGTGGAGCATCGCGTGAGCGTCGTGCGGGCGGCCAACACCGGCGTCTCCGCCTTCATCGGTCCCAGCGGGATGATTCTGCGCCGGCTGCACCTGTTCGAGCGCGGCGTCATGACGGAGTCGGTGCCACTGCGCGAGCGGGGGACGCTGTTCACGCGGTTCGGCGACTGGCTCGGGCTGCTCTCGCTGGCGGTGACGACGGCGGCGCTGGCGGGCAGCTGGCGCCGCGCCGCCGTCGTGGCCGCGGGGAGCGCGTAGATGCTGAGCGACTTCAAGCGTGACATCACCGAGCTGACCCGGCGCGCCGACGAGCTTCGGGGGCACCTTTGACCTGCCGGCCAAGGAGGTGCGCCTGGCGGCGCTCGACGCCGAGATGGCGTCGCCGACCTTCTGGGACGACAACCGCCGCGCCCAGGAGCTGATCCGCGAGCGCGCGGAGCTGGCGCGGGTGGTGGCGCGCGTGAGCGAGCTCGGCGGCCAGGCCTCCGACCTCGCCGTCCTCCTCGAGCTGGCCGCCGAGGCCGGTGACGACAGTGTGGACGCCGAGATCCGCGAGGGCATCGGCAAGCTGCAGCGCGAGCTCGACGAGTTCGAGCTCAAGGTCATGCTCTCGGGTCCGCACGACGCGAAGGCGGCCATCCTCTCCATCCATCCCGGCGCCGGCGGCACGGAGTCGCAGGACTGGGCGCAGATGCTGATGCGCATGTACCTGCGCTGGTGTGAGCGCGCGGGCTTCAAGGCGGAGGTCGTGGACCTGCTGCCCGGCGAAGAGGCCGGCATCAAGTCCGCGACGATCGAGGTGACGGGCGACTACGCCTACGGCTACCTCAAGGGCGAGGCGGGCGTGCACCGGCTCATCCGCATCTCGCCGTTCGACGCCTCCAGCCGCCGCCAGACGTCGTTTGCCTCGGTGGCGGTGACGCCGGAGGTCGACGACGTGGAGGTCACCATCCGCGAGGACGAGCTGCGGATCGACGTCTATCGCTCGTCGGGACCGGGCGGGCAAGGCGTGAACACGGCGGACTCCGCCGTTCGCATCACGCATCTGCCCACGGGTATCGTGGTGGCCTGCCAGAACGAGCGCTCGCAGCTGCGCAATCGCGACACCGCGCTGCGCATCCTCAAGGCGCGGCTGTTCGAGCTGGCCGCCACGAAGCAGAAGGAGGAGCTGTCGCAGCTGGTCGGTGAGAAGAAGGGGATCGCCTTCGGCAGCCAGATCCGGACGTACACCTTCCATCCCGAGCAGCGCATCAAGGACCATCGCACGGGCGTGGAGATCGGTAACGTCGAGGCCGTCATGGACGGCGATCTCGACGAGTTCATCAAGGCGTATCTCCTGTGGGCGCGGGGGAAGGCGTGACCGAGCGCGACCCGAACGACCTCGTCCGCCAGCGCGAGGACAAGCTGGAGGCGCTGCGGCGCCGCGGCCTGGATCCCTTCGGGGGCCGCTATCCGGTCACGCACTGGGCGGGCGAGCTCACCGCGCGGCTGGACAAGGCGGCCGACGCGGAGTTGCAGGCCGTCGGGCCCGTGAGCCTGGCCGGACGGCTGGTGGCCATGCGCGATCACGGCAAGACGGCGTTTGCGCATCTCATGGATCGCACCGGCCGCATCCAGCTCTACGCCCGTGCCGACGAGCTGGGTGACGACTTCGCGCTGTTCCGCGACCTCGACGTCGGCGATTTCATCGGCGTGACGGGAGGCATGTTCCGCACGCGCACCGGGCAGCTCACGGTGGCCGTCAAGTCGTTCGCGTTCCTCGCCAAGTCGCTGCGCCCGCTGCCCGAGAAGTGGCACGGCCTCAAGGACGTCGAGACGCGCTACCGCCAGCGGTACGTCGATCTGATCGTCAACCCCGAGGTGCGCGAGATCTTCCTGCTGCGCGCGCGGCTCGTCCAGCGCCTGCGCGCCTTCCTCGACGCGCGCGGCTTCCTCGAAGTCGAGACGCCGATGATGCAGCCGATCCCCGGCGGCGCCATCGCGCGGCCGTTCGCGACGCATCACAACGCGCTCGACATGGACCTCTATCTCCGGATTGCGCCGGAGCTCTACCTCAAGCGGCTGGTCGTCGGCGGGTTCGAGCGCGTCTACGAGATCAATCGCAACTTCCGCAACGAGGGTGTGTCGACGCAGCACAATCCCGAGTTCACGACGCTCGAGTTCTACCAGGCCTATGCCGACTACCAGGACCTGATGGAGCTGACCGAGGAGATGTTCACCGAGCTGGCGCAGTCGCTGCTCGGCCGGCTCACGCTGACCTGGGGCGAGCACGCGATCGATCTGGCGCGCCCCTGGAAGCGCCTGTCGTTCTTCGCGGGCGTGTCCGAGGCGCTCGGGACCACGGTCAGCGTGGACACCGATGCTGCGAGCGTCGCGCGCGCGGCGGCCGTCAAGGGCGTCGCCGTCAAGCCCGGGGCGGCGGCGTGGGAGGTGTGGAAGGAAGTCTTCGACGAGCGGGTCGAGCCGACCCTCGTGCAGCCGACCTTCGTCGTCGACTACCCGATCGAGCTGTCGCCGCTGGCGAAGAAGAAGCGTGACAATCCGCGGCTGGTCGACCGCTTCGAGCTGTTCATCGGTCGCCGCGAGCTGGCCAACGCGTACAGCGAGCTCAACGATCCCATCGATCAGCTCGCCCGCTTCCGCGAGCAGGCCGCGCAGAAGGCGCGCGGCGACGCCGAGGCACACTGGCTCGACGAGGACTACGTGCGCGCGCTGGAGTACGGCATGCCGCCGGCGGCGGGCGAGGGCATCGGCATCGACCGGCTCACGATGATGTTCGCCAACCAGCCCTCGATCCGCGAGGTCATCCTGTTTCCGCACCTGCGGCCGGAGGGCGGCGCGTCCCCCCAGGGGGGGGATAAAGAATGAAGCGCGGGCTGCCACTGGAGCTCTTTCTCGGCCTGCGCTACCTGACCGCGCGCGGCAGCCGCGCCAACCTCTCGCTCTTCGTGTGGATCGGCGTCGGCGGCGTGTTCCTCGGCGTGGCCGCGCTGATCGTCGTGCTCGCGGTCATGACCGGCTTCCAGGACGGCATCCGCGACCGGATCATCTCCGCCAACCCGCACCTGCTCGTGTTCCAGTCGGGCACCGCGGGGCTGGCGGATCCGGCCGCCGTCGTCGCGCGCGTCACGACCATCCCCGGCGTGCGCGCGGCCACGCCGTTCGTGCTGCAACAGGCGCTGTTCACCAGCGCGGGCGGCGACGCGCACGGGGGGCTGGTGCGCGGGGTGGACTTCGACTCGCCGGCCGTGCGCGACGATCTGCGCGCGCAGCTGCGCGGCGGCCGTCTCGACGGCGCGGCGACCGACGGCGGCATCCTGCTCGGCGTCGAGCTGGCGCGGACGCTCGGCGTCGTGCCGGGCGATTCCGTGACGGTGATCTCGCCGAAGGGCGCGATGACGGCGGTGGGTATGGTCCCCAAGATGCGGCGCTACACCGTGGCCGGCACGATCGAGGTCGGGATGTACGAGTACGACGCCTCGCTCGCGTACCTCTCGCTGCCCGGCGCGCGCGATTTCGCGGGGCTGACCGGCGTCACCGGCGTCGAGGTGCGCCTCGACGATCCCTTCGACGCCAAGCGCGTCGGCCGGGCGGTGGCCGGGCGCCTCGGGTTCCCGTACTGGGTGCGCGACTGGATGGACATGAATCGCAACCTGTTCAACGCGCTCCAGCTCGAGAAGCTCGCGCTCTTCGTCGTGGTCACCATCATCGTGCTGGTGGCGGCCTTCGCGATCATCGGCCACCTCGTCCTCCTCGTCGCGGAGAAGCGCAAGGAGATCGGCGTGCTCAAGGCGATCGGCGCCAGCGCCTCGGCGATCACGGCGGTGTTCTTCGCGGTGGGCATGACCATCGGCGTGGTCGGCACCGTCGCCGGCAGCGCGGTCGGGCTCGCGATCATCTGGATCCAGAACACCTACAAGATCATCAAGCTCGCCGGCGACGTCTACCAGATCGACTACCTGCCGATGAAGCTGGCGTACGGCGACTTCATGCTGATCGTGAGCGCCACGCTGCTGCTGTCGTTTCTGGCCACCATCGTCCCCGCCCGCCGCGCGGGCTCACTGGCGCCCGTCGATGTCCTCCGGTACGAGTAACGTCGCGTCGCTGCTCGTCGGGGTCGATCTCGAGCGCGAGTACCGCACCGGCCCCGAGATCGTGCGGGTGCTTCGCGGCGCCTCGGTGGAGATTCGCGCGGGTGAGGTCGTGGCGCTCGTCGGCGCCTCCGGTGTCGGCAAGTCCACGCTGCTGCACCTGCTCGGCGCCCTCGACCGGCCGACGGCGGGGCGCGTGCTCTTCCAGGGCGAGGACCTCTTCGACCGCAGCGAGCCGGCGCTCGCGCGCTATCGCCGTCAGGACGTCGGCTTCGTATTCCAGTTCTATAACCTGCTCGGCGATCTCACCGCGCTCGAGAACGCCATGGTGCCGGCGTTGCTCCAGCGTGTCTCCGCGGCGGAGGCGCGCGCGCGCGCCTCCGCCGCGCTGGCCGAGGTCGGCCTGGCCGATCGGTTGCGTCACCGGCCCGGCGAGCTCTCGGGTGGCGAGCAACAGCGCGTGGCCGTGGCGCGCGCTCTCATGAACGGCCCGAAGGTCATCCTCGCCGACGAGCCCACCGGCAACCTCGATCCCAAGACGAGCGCCGTCATCTACGATCTGTTTCTCCAGCTGCAAGCCGAGCGGGGCATCGCGTTCCTCGTCGCGACGCATAATCCCGATCTGGCCCGCAAAGCCGAGCGTGTCTACCGCTTGGTCGAGGGACGAGCGCGGGAGGTCGATCCCTCCGAACGTTGACACGCCGGAGTCGACGCGAGAGCCGGTCAGGGCAGCCGCGGAGGGGTCGACTCACGAGGCGGGCAAGGTGGCCGGGGTTTCGCATAAGCTTTCGATGGGTTAGTCGCTCGTGAAGAAAAAGGCTAGCAGGGGTTTGGAGCGCGGGCTATACTGTGGTCGACCTCGATTAACTAGGCGTCGCCCAAAGCGAAATCGGCTTTCACGGCTGCACGAAAAAGGGGTGGGGGACACCAGTGTTTGAACGGTTCACCGAACGGGCGCGGCGAGTCATCATTCTGGCGCGGGAAGAAGCGGGGCGGTTCCGGCACGACTTCGTCGGCACCGAGCACGTGCTTCTCGGCCTCATCCGTGACGGTGAAGGTATCGCTACGGCGGTGTTGCAGCGCCTGGGACTGCGTCTCGAGACGGTGAAGGCCGAGGTCGAGCGCGCGCTCGCCGGCTTCCCAAAGACGCTGACGTTCGGTGAAGTTCCCTTCACGCCGCAGGCCAAGCGCGTGCTCGAATTGTCCATCGAAGAGGCGCGCCAGCTTGGTCACAATTACATCGGGACCGAACACCTGCTCCTGGGCCTCATGAAAGAGGGCCAGTCGATCGCGGCCAAGATTCTCGAGTCGCTGGGCGCCCGCCTTGACGAGGTCCGCCAGGAGACGCTGGCGCTGCTCGGCGACCAGTACTACCCGCGGCCGAAGAAGCGCTCGCAGACGCCGGTGCTCGACGAGTTCGCGCGCGACCTCACGCAGCTGGCGCGCGAGACGAAGCTCGATCCCGTCATCGGGCGCGAGCAGGAGATCGAGCGGGTCATCCAGATCCTGGCGCGCCGCACGAAGAACAACCCGGTGCTGATCGGCGAGCCGGGCGTCGGCAAGACGGCCATCGTGGAGGGGCTCGCGCAGAAGATCGTCTCGCACGACGTGCCCGACGTCCTCGTGAACAAGCGGCTCCTGCAGCTCGACCTCGGCGCCCTCGTGGCCGGCACGAAGTATCGCGGCCAGTTCGAGGAGCGGCTGAAGGCGGTGATGAAGGAGATCCGTCAGTCCGAGAACGTGGTCCTGTTCCTGGACGAGCTGCACACGCTGATCGGCGCCGGCGCCGCCGAAGGGGCCATCGACGCCTCCAATATGCTCAAGCCGGCGCTCTCGCGCGGCGAGATCCAGACCATCGGCGCCACCACGCTCGACGAGTACCGCAAGTACATCGAGAAGGACGGCGCGCTCGAGCGGCGCTTCCAGCCG
>Ga0134075_10000150_pt1 | contig 18009 bp, 19 predicted proteins | sample 15_taG_18_FD_119775 | JGI IMG/M metagenome (GOLD analysis project Ga0134075, IMG submission 119775) | Grasslands soil microbial communities from the Angelo Coastal Reserve, California, USA - 15_D_Rain_40cm_5_09212015 | ecosystem: Environmental > Terrestrial > Soil > Grasslands ... | reverse complement strand
CTTGGGCAGGTCGCGGCCCGCGGCACCGCGGTCGGCCACCGGTTCATCTTCATCACCGCCGGTCCCGTCGGCGAAGCGGCCGACAAGGCACTCCGCGCCGCCGGGGCGGCCCTCCTCTACAAGCCGTTCACCGGACCCCAGTTCATCGACGCCGTCCGCGCGACTGCTAGCTAGTGGGCTCGCCAGCAGAAATTTCTTCCGGTTGCCGAGGCGCCGCCACTACCCTGGTGGCTGAATCTGCCGAGTTCTCGCGACTATTACCGAGAGGGGCCTGATGTTCTTACACAAGTTCTCGAGGGACCTCGCGATCGACCTGGGCACGTCGAACACGCTGGTGTTCGTCCGGGGCGAGGGCATCGCCCTCAACGAGCCCTCGATCGTCTCGATCCACGTGGGCGACCACTCGGTCCTCGCGGTAGGCAACGAAGCCAAGGCGATGATCGGGCGCACACCCCCGGAGATCCGGGTCATCCAGCCGCTCAAGAACGGGGTCATCGCTGACTTCGAGATGACCGAGCGGATGCTGAGCTACTTCATCACCCGGACCCAGCGCTGGCTCCGAACCGTCCTCAAGCCTCAGGTCGTAATCGGGGTCCCGGCGGGAATCACCCAGGTCGAGCGGCGTGCCGTCCGGGATTCCGCGCTCCAGGCGGGCGCCCGCGAGGTCTACCTGGTCGAGGAGCCGGTGGCGGCGGCGATCGGAGCGGGGTTACCGGTGCTGGAGCCCGGCGGGAACCTGATCGTGGACATCGGCGGCGGTACCACCGAGGTCGCGGTCATCTCGCTCGGGGGGGTCATCTTCTGCACGTCGGTCAGGGTCGCGGGCGACGAGATGAACGAGGCGATCTTGCAGCACATCAAGAAGCACTACAACCTCCTGATCGGGGAGCGCCAGGCCGAGCATCTCAAGCTGACGCTCGGCTCCGCCTGCCCGGGCGAGGGGCCCGCGCGCTCGGTGGAGGTGAAGGGGCGGGACCTGGCAGACGGCATCCCGAAGACGATCACCCTCAACGAGGACGAGATCCGGGAGGCGCTCCGCGAACCGGTCACGACCATCGTCGAGACGGTCCGCACCTGCCTCGAGCGGACTCCGCCCGAGCTGGCCGCGGACCTGGTCGACTCGGGCATCGTCGTCACCGGCGGCGGCAGCCTCCTGCGAGGCTTCGATCGCCTGCTCGTCCAGGAGATGCAGCTGCCAGTGAAGATCGCCCCGGACCCGATGTCGTGCGTCGTCCTCGGGCTCGGGCGGATGCTCGACGAGATGGACCTCCTGCGACGCGTCGCCGAGCCGGCGTGATGGCATTTCTTAGGCCGATGACGGTCCTCATCCCCTCGCGCCGCGCGTACCGCTCGGGCGTGGCCCCGAGCCGTCCGGCCCTGTTCATCGTGTCGCGCGACCTTCCCGCGCGCTACAACTCTCTGGCATTCGCGTTTGACGGCGACCGCGGCGTGCGCGTGATCTTCGACCGCCGCCGGAGTGATCGTCGTCGGCAGGAGCAGACGCAGGAGGTCGAGCGCCGCAAGGAAGAGCGCCGGTCGGCAGACCGCGACGAGACGATGCGCGTGACCGGCTGGGTCCAGGTCGACCCCTAGTTGTCAATCCACTCCTTCAGGAAGCGTCCGTAGCAGTCGCGCTCGCCCGGCATCTTCGGCCAACCCGCCAGCAGCCGCGCCGACGCGAGCAGCAGCCGATCTCGCAGATGCGTCGAGTTCTCGCCGTACTCCTCGAACGTCGAATGCGTGATCTTCTGGTTGTGCGGGTCGTCCTGGAACTTGCAGGCCGTGACGGCCACCGCGCCGAGATAGGCGGCCCGGTCCGCGCCGGACTTGAGATAGGCGTCGGCCAGCGCGGTGGTGCGTGCGACGTCGAACGCCAGGATCGCCTCGTCGAGCTCCTGCAAGAGCTCCTGCGGCGAGCGACCCGTCCGGTCGAGCCCGACCCGCTCCCGCTCGAGCACCGAAGTGTGGAGCTTGTTCGAGCGCGCGACGTCGTTCACGAAGTTGGCCATCATGTACAGCACGCGCGCCTGATAGGGATTGTTGCTCGTCCGCATCCAGTAGTTCGCCACGTTGCAATAGTCGAACGGATGCTGACCGTCGGTGAACTGCCGCGGCACCGTCGTCCGCAAGATCAGCTCGGCCGCGCCGACCTGGATGGTGTCGCCGAGGCTCCTGAGCGACTTGCCGTTGCGCAGGTGCGTCGTGACCAGATTCCAGATCGTCGGCGCGTCGGCGTCCATGAGGAGCTGCACCATCTCCTCGACCTCGGCCGGTGTGAGCGACGTGGTGTTCGTCTGCGTGAGGCCCTTGCCCGAGTCCGGGAACTCGGCGCTCACCGTCACGCACGCCGCATCGTAGAGCGAGTAGTACAGCGGGCCGACCGCCATGTCCGGCACGCAGATGTAGAAGACGCCGCGCGATCGGTCCCAGCCGATGAGGTCGGCCAGGTCCGTCGCCGCACGGGCCCGCAGGGCCTTGTGCCCGGTGTTCCGCGCCTTGCGCCCGGCCACGGTATCTTGAAGGTCGATCAGGCCCAGGAAGAGCATCTGATCGCGGAGCTGAGCTCGCGCGCTCTCGTCCTGGGCCAGGCCCAGGAAGAGACCGTACGAGTGCTGCACGTCGCCGCTCATCGTCGCCACCATGTGGGCGTGCAGCCGCTCCTCGAGCGGACCTTCCTGCACGATCGGCTGCTGCTCCTGGTGCCACACGACCGGTCCGTTGCTCGGCGGCGGGACGTTCATGCCCTTCATCGTCGCGTACCGGCCGGGGTAGCGGCCGAGGAGCTGGTTCCAGATATCGAGGCCCGCCGGGATGTACCAGACCCCCTGCAGGAACGGCAGTATGCGGTACGGCTCGGGCAGATACGGCGCGAGGCTCGCCGCGGTCCGCAGGCCGAGAACCGTGTGGTCGTTGTTGATCAGCGTGATCTGCCCGTCGCGAACGTTGATGTGGCTCGGCACCTGTACGAACGGCGCCTCGGCCGTCGTCACGGCGTCCAGCGCGTCGCTCAGCGACTGCCCGTCCCGCTTCACCATCCGGAAAAAGAGGTCGGTCGTGCGCAGCTGATCGCGCTCCAGGATGGCTTCCGTCAGCAGGCCCAAGGACTTGGTCATGGCTCTCTCCCCGCGATATCGTGCTCTGGGCGCGGACCCGCCGTCAAGGGTCCTGGCGCCGCGGCTCGAGCTTCGGCCTACGGCGCCTCGACTCTGATCGGAGGACCGACCGCAGCGTACGACACGAGGACCTTGCCGATCTGCGTGTCCGTGTTGAAGAGCCCCATCGCCGCGATCCTCCGGTGCTCGGCCTCCGCGACCTTGCCTACGCCCTCGGCGTAGAACGTATACAAGGTGTCGCGGACTGCGACCACCGCGAGGATGTCGATCTGATACTCCGTCTTGATCAGCGCCGCGCGGAAGGCACCGGCCGGCGTCGTGACGCGATAGACCCCGGCGTACACGGTCGTCGCGCGTATGCGCCCCGTGTACCACTTGACCGCCGGATTGTTCACGCTGTAAACGTCCATCCGACCGTCGAAGACCCGCGACTCGCCCGGTCCCAGCCCCGCGATCAGATAGCTGAGCGGCGGCTCGAAGTAGACGAGCGCCTTGTGCGTGTGCGTGATCTGGCTCGGGAGAACGAGACCGCCCCCGACCACCTCGCGCAGGTACAACGTGGAGTCCTGGCCGATCGTCCGCTTCCAGGTCTCGCCGCGCGCCGTGACGCTGATCAGCGCGAGGCTCTCCACTTCCGTCTGGCCGCGCCGCGCGCCGGACGTGATCCGGTACCGCCACTCGCCGGTTTCCCATCGCGCGAGCCTCACGGGGTCTCTCATGGTCGGCGCCGCCAACTCCGGAGCGCCGATGACGCTGTCGCCGAGGACGTGCAGCAGTTCGTCCCCGGCCAGGCTCGGCGACAGGCTTTGCGCGCTCACCGTCGCGGGCAAGCTTCGGAGCATCGGCAGGATCCCGAACGTCGCGCCGAAGATGACAGCCGTCAACACGCGTACGGTCCGCGCTCCGAGCATGGCGAGTGCGAAATGATACCGCCGCTCACGAAAGCCGCAAAAAGGCCGATTGCCGGTTGGGGCCCGATGCTCACCGATTGGCACACTCACTGCCCTCTGGACAGCAGAGCGTGATGTGACTCCAGCCGAACGGCTGGTCTCGAAACTCGACGATGGAGAAGTTAATGGCGAAACGGATTGTGGTGCCGGTCGAACGAACGGCAGCCTCGACGGCGTTCCGGTCGAAACGTCGGTGGTCTTCGGCGATCGCGCTGTCGAGATCGGCGTCAAAGCGTGCTTCAACGCCGATCTCGTGGTGATGCCGCTGCCACGCCGACACCGCCCGGCGGTGTGGATGTCCGCGATCGCGCGGCGCCTGCGCGCGCGGCGGCCCGCGAACCCGACCGACGTCCTGCGGGTCTGGGCCCTGCGGCCCGAGCCGATGGTCTGAGGCTGAGGCTCAGCCCAGGGTCGAGTCGACGATGGCCAGCGGCTCGGTTCCCTGGACGAGCGTCGCCTGCGTCACGCCGATCATGCGCCGCGCCTCCGTCTCCGGGATCTTCATCGGTCCGGGGGACGGTGCGGCGCCCGGTGCGGGCTGGGGAAACGCCGTCGACATCGCGGTGTGGAACCGCACGGTGCCCTCGACCTTCGTCATCACCTGGTGGATGTGGCCGTTGAGCACGGTGACGGAGCCGAAGCGCCTCAGACCGGCCAGCGCCCGCTCCGCGTCCTCGGTGACCCAGCCCCACTGCGGATAGACCGCCCACAGTGGGACGTGCGCGAAGACGACGATCGGCGTGCTGGCCGAGAGCGGCGCCAGGTCCTTCTCGAGCCACTCGATCTGATCCTGACCGAGCGCGCCGATACCCTCGCCCTTGTATTTGAGCACGTTGACGAGCCCGACGAAGTGCGTACCCTTGTAGTCGAAGCTCTGCCAGCCGCGCTCGCCCACCGTGCCCTTCCCGTAGCGGGCCAGATATTCCTTGCCGCCGTCGAGGAAGACGTCGTGCTCGCCGGGCACGTAGAATATGCGCTCGGTCTTCACCGACTTGAGCATCTCCGCGAGCGTGTCGAAGGCGCCGGGCTTCTGGCCGTGCGTCTGGTCGCCCGTGTGCAGGACGAAGGCCGGCGCCGGGCGCAGCGCGTTGACGCGATCGAGCAGCTGCTGGAGCGTCGCCGCAGCGTCGCCGTTGGCCTGGCCCTTGAAGCCGATGTGCGTGTCGCTGATCTGCACGAAGCTGAAGCCGCCGGGCGCCGGGTCCGCCGCCTCCGCCGGGCGGATCATCCGCGAGGACAGCACGCCCCCGGTCGAGGTCCAGACGAGCGCCGAGCCCGTCCACGCCATGCACTGCAGGAAGCCGCGACGATCGAGTCGATCCATGTGCCCCTCCACGCGCGCCGGGCGCGCCGTGAGATTGGTCGAGCGCGCTACTTCACGATCACGGTCGCGCGCATCTTCGGGTGGAGCGCGCAGAAGTACTCGTACGCGCCCGGTCGGGTGAACGTCTGCGCGAACGTCTCGTCGTTGCCGAGACCGCGCGAGGCGAACGCGCCGGTCGTGGACGTGATCGTGTGGGTCTCCTCGTCGTGATTGACCCACGTGACCGTCGTCCCCCGCGGGACCTCGAGCGCCGCCGGCGCGAACTTGAACTCCTTAATCCCAACCGCCACCGTGCTGGCTCCTCGCGCCTGAACCGCCAACGCGGCCAGCGCGAGCCCGATCGAGACCGCCGTCGCCTTCTTCATCGCACCCTCCTCCGATGTCCTCACCCCTGCCAACGCGGGGGCGGTCCGACCGTTCCCGGGGAACGATTCGCCGCCTCGCGCGTTGCGGGCTACGAGAGGCCTTCATCCCGGTGCTATCGTGGACGCGTGGCGAGCGGGAGACGGGCGGCGTGAGCACCCTGGCGAACCAGGCGTTGGCCTACGTCGACGTCCTGCACAACCTGGCGCGCTATCTCACCGGCAACGAGACGGATGCCGAGGACCTGGTGCAGGAGACCTACGCGAGGGCGCTCCGGGCCGAGCACCAGTTCACGCCGGGCACGAACTTGAAGGCCTGGCTGTTCCGCATCTTGCGGAACACGTTCTTGAGCTCGTACCGGCGCCGCCGCAACGACCCGACGGTGGGCGGGCTCGACACGGTCGCGGCGGAGGCGGAGGGCATGGCGCCCTCCGACTGGCTCCTGGGCGACGTCGAGCTCGATCGCCTGCGCAAGGTCGTCGCCGAGGAGATCGAGGCCGCGCTGATGACGCTCTCGGAGGAATCGCGCACGGTGATCCTGCTGGATCTGGAAGGCCTGACGGAGGTGGAGGTGGCCGACGTGGTCGGCTGCGCCGTCGGCACGGTGAAGTCGAGGCTCGCGCGCGCCCGCGCGACCCTGCGCCACAAGCTCAAGGACTACGCGCGGTGAGCGACGGATGAGGTGCGACGAAGTCCGGCTGCACCTGCTCGACTATCAGGAGGGCCGTCTGCGGCCCGAGGCGCAGAACGCCGTGCGCGCTCACCTCGACGGCTGTTCCGACTGCATCCGGGCCGACACCGTCGAGCAGGAGCTCACGCGGCTGCTCGAGCAGCGCCTGCCCCAGCACCCCGCCTCGCTCGCGCTCAAGCGTCGGCTCGCCGCCCGGTGGGTCCAGCCGTCCTCCCCGCGCTCGTGGTGGAGCCGCTGGCGAGCGTCGCTGGCGCCGGCGCTGGCCGCGACCGCGGTGGTTCTCGTTGCGGCGCCGCTCGTCTACTACGAGCGCGCGGCGTCGCGCGCGGCGCGCGAGCAGACCGCGATGGTGGCCGAGGCGGTGAACGACCATCTGCGTCTGCTGGCCAGCCCGCGGTCGCTCGACGTCGAGAGGGGCGGCCTGCACCAGGTCAAGCCGTGGTTCGCCGGTCGACTGGATTTCGCGCCGGTGGTCACCTTCGAAGGCGACGCCGACTTTCCGCTGAAGGGCGGCAGCCTCGGCTACTTCCGCGACCGGAAGGCCGCGGTGTTCGTCTACGCGCGCCGGCTCCACCCGATCTCGCTGCTCGTGTTCCGCGCCGACGACCTGCCGTGGCCGTCGCGGGGCCTCACGCGCCTCGACGGCGTCGACGCGTCGATCGCGGCCGACCGCGGCTTCAACGTGATCGTCTGGCGCCGCGGCCAGCTCGGCTACGCGCTGGTCTCCGACGTCGACGCCCGCGAGCTCGCGGCGCTCGCCGCGCGGCTCACCGGCGGGTCCTAGCGCACCCTTTCACCAAGCAAAGAACCGTGACGGAGCGCGGGCGCGATGCGGCGGACGCCCACCGTCGCGGCCCGCGGCCGAACGGTTCTGTCCGGATCCGATGCGGCTCTTTGACGGCGGGCACACTGCATGTGCGCGCCGCCTCCCGGATTTGCTAGCTGGCCGTCAGGAGCCGGCCGAACCCGGCGACCGGCTCGCGGACACCGGCCAGGCGCAGCGCCCGCCACAGCGAAGCCTGGTTGGACGAGATGACCGGCTTGCCGAGATCGCGCTCGAGCAATTCCAGCACGCCGACCGTCGGCAGCCCCGTGCCGCTCAGCAGCACGGCGTCGGCGTTCGGCGCGTCGGCCTGACGGGCCAGGCGGTAGGCGCGCTCCTCGCTCTCGTCGTAGATGTTCTCGACGCCGGCCAGCCTCGCGTAGCCGACGACCTGCAGCCCGGCCGCTTCCCAGTACGCGCGGCCGAGCGCGCTGATCGACTCGGGATAGGGCGTGCCGAGGGCGAGCCGCTTGACGCCGAGATGCTCGAGCGCGGCGAGGATCGCCTGAGCCGCCGTGAGCGCGCGCGTTCCCGTCAGCGACGCGATGCGATCGGCGAGGACTTGCTCCCGGGCAAACCCATTCGTATAGCTCGCGGCGGTGAACGCGAGGACGACGACCGCCGGGGCCACGGCGGCCAGCGGCCCGGCGACGGCCGGCAAGGAGTCGACGTAGGCGCGAGTCCGATCCTCCATCCCGCCGTGGGCCCCCGGCGCGCTGGTCGACGCGCTGGCATCGAGGCGGGCGAAGTGGATCGAGACGCCGGCCGGGGCCATGCGATAGAGCTCCGGCTCGACCGTCGGATTCCCGGGCGGCACGAGCACGCCGATTCGAGCGCGCCAGCCAAGCATGGTGGGCGCAATCCTCGCTCACCTGGCTGGCGGAGTAAAGACGGGAGGCGGTCACTTCCTCCGACCTCAACGCTTGCCATTGGCTTGTCCTTCGGGCGCTCTCGGCTCGCGCTCCCAGTACTTCGCGCGGCCGAGATGTGTGTACAGCCGCTCCTCCTGCTCGCGCGCGAGCGGGACGCTCGGGTCGATTTCGGGAGCGGCTTCGATGTGCCTCTTTGAAATGAAATTGCTCAAGACTCTCGTGATCATGATGCTGGCGGCCGGCTGCGCGGTGCAGACGTCGGGTCAGGCCGATCGCGGCCAGCCGGAGCCACAGCCGCAGCGCAGCGCCGGCCAGCCGACTCCCTCGAACAGACAGGTCGATCCCGCCGTCGTCGAACGGCTCCAGCGCGTGATGCTCCCCCTCATGGCCAAGATGAACAGGCCGCTCCAGGCGAACCAGGTCAAGGTCGGGATCATGGACGATCCTCACATCAACGCGGCCAGCGCCGGAGGCGGCGAGTTCTACGTGACGACGGGTCTCCTGGAGAAGGCGAACGACGACCAGATGCGCGGCGTCCTGGCCCACGAACTCGCCCACGACGATCTCGGTCACGTCGCCAAGGCCCAGCGGCTCGGCGCCGGGCTCCAGATCGGCGCGGTCTTGCTCGACCAGATCATTCCAGGCAGCGGCGCGATCACGCCGATCGCCGGCCAGCTGATCGCGCGGTCCACAGCCGCAAGGAAGAGTACGAGGCGGACCGTCACGGCGCCGAAATCCTCCAGAGGGCCGGATACTCCAAGGACGTCATGATCAACACGCTCACGTGGCTCATGCAGACCGAGGGCGCCAGCGGTGGCGGCTTCTTCGCCACGCATCCGGCCACCGGCGATCGGATCGAAGCGCTGAAGAAGAGCTAGGGCCTCGACCGGGGCTCCTCTTGACGACCATCCCCCCCGGGCACTAGCGTGGCACGTCAGCGCCACGCGACAGGAGGGCCCCATGGCCAAGGGCGGCTTCAAGGTGATGGACAGCGACATCCACGTGGACGAGCCCCACGATCTCTGGGATCGATACCTGGAGCCCCGGTTCCGAGACCGTGCGCCCCGCTTCGCGGCGATCGACGGCTCGCACAGCAACGGCTGGCAGTTCGAGGGCAAGGTCTTCCCCGCCTTCTTCGACCGCCCGGAGCGCCGGCGGCTGGGACGCATCCGCCGGGAGAAGGCACGCGCCCGGCACCTGGCGACGGGCCGATACAAGGACCCGGCCGAGGATCTTCCGGGTGACGATCCGCACGCGATGCTCAAGGCGATGGACCGCGAGGGCATCGACCTCGCCATCGTCTTCCGCACGCGCGGCGCGCATCTGATCGGCCTGGACGGGCTCGACCCCGATCTCTCCGCGGCGATCTGTCGCGCGTTCAACAACTGGCTCTCCGAGTTCTGCGCGACCGACCGCGCGCGCCTGAAGCCGGCGGCGATCCTGCCGCTGCACGACCCGAAGCTCGCCGTCGAAGAGGCGCGGCGCAGCGTGCGCGAGCTGGGGGCGGTCGCGGTCGTGCTCTCGAACCATCCGGTGAACGGCCGCGCCTGGTACGACGCGGCCTACGAGCCGCTCTGGGCCGAGGCCGAGCGCCTCGGCGTGCCCGTGGCCTTTCACGGCATCCAGATGGCCTACCAGGAGCACCTCGGCCGGCGCTTCATGGACAACTTCGTGATGGCGCACGCGGTCGCGCATCCGCTCGAGCAGATGATGGCCCTCGGCAGCCTGCTGACCGGCGGCGTCTTCGAGCGCTTCCCCCATCTCAAGGCGGCGTTCCTCGAGGGCAGCTGCAGCTGGGTCCCGTGGTGGCTCTGGACGCTCGACGAGCGGGTCGAGAAGTTCGGCGACGACGAGCGGTGTCACCTGACCATGCGCCCGAGCGAGTACTTCCGCCGCAACTGCTGGGTCTCGGTCGATCCGGACGAGGACGTGGTGCGCCACGCCCTCCCGACGATGGGCGACGACAACATCGTCATCTCGACGGACTGGCCGCACGACGACTCGGCCTATCCGCGCGCGGTGGAGACGTTCCTCGGCCTCGAGGGCGTGAGCGAGGCGACCAAGCGCAAGATTCTCTGGGACAACTGCGCGCGGCTTTACGGGCTCGGCTGAGTCCGACGGACACGACGCTCAGTCGCCGGCCGCCGGGGCGCCGTCGTCCGCCACCACGGGCTCGGCTCGCGACAGCCCCATCCCGGCGCAGACGGCGGGCAGGACGAGCAGGGTCAGCGCCGTCGACGAGACGAGCCCGCCGATCACGACCCGGGCCAGGGGGCGCTGGATCTCCGAGCCGATTCCGTGCGAGAGCGCCGCCGGCAAAAAGCCGATCACCGCGACGATGGCCGAGACGACGATCGCCCGGAACCGGATCTCGCACCCCGTGAGGATCGCCTCGCGGAGCAAGAGCCCTTCGGACCGCGCCTGCCGGATCGACGTGACGAGGACAACCCCGTTCAGGACGCTGACGCCGAAGACCGCGATGTAGCCTACGGCCGCCGAGATATTGAAATTCGTCCGCCAGAAGTAGAGCGCCAGGGTGCCGCCGATCAGCGCGAACGGCAGGTTCAGCATGATCAGGAGCGCGGTCCCCAAACCGGGAACTTCACGCGAAGCCACAGGTCGCCCTTGTCCAGCTCGGGCAAGAACTCCTTGCCGAGAACCATGAAGGCGAAGCAGGAGAGTACGAGTAAGGCCGCCGCACCCGCCACCGGGAGGAGCGGCCGACGCACGCACCCGGCGAGCAACCACGCGTACGGCCGCCGGAGCCATCTGAGGAGCGGGCTCTCGCGCTCTCCCGGCGGCCGGCGGAACAGAAAGGTGGCGAGGACGGGGATCAGCGTGAGAGTCAGCGCGAGCGCGCCGATCACCGCCAGCGCGATCGTGACCGCCATCGGCCGAAAGAGCTTGCCTTCGATGCGCTGGAACGTGAGGATCGGCACGTAGACCGTCATGATGATCAAGACGCCGAAGGTGAGCGGCCGCGCCACCTCCAGGGCCGCGTGCTGCACCTCGCGAATGGCCTGCTGTCCCCTCACCCTGCGCGCACTGAGATGGCGCATGATGTTTTCCGTCATGATGACGGCGCCATCCACGATGATCCCGAAGTCGATGGCGCCGAGGGACAGCAAGTTGGCCGGAATGCCGCGCAGATCCATGAAGACGAAGGCGAACAGGAGCGAGAGCGGGATGATGACGGCGACGATGAGTGCTGCCCGCATGTTATAGAGAAAGAGCGAGAGCAGAATGGTCACGAGCAGAGCGCCCTCCACGAGGTTCTTCATGACGGTATTCACCGTCGTCTTCACCAAGTGGTCGCGGCTGTAATAGGGCTGGAGCTCCACGCCGGCCGGGAGCAGGGGCCGGATCTCGTCGAGCTTCTTCTTGACGCCGTCGATCACGGCGCCGGGTTCTCGCCCTTGCGCATGAGCACGATGCCCTGCACGAGGTCGTCCTCGTGGTCGCGGCCCAGCACCCCGAAGCGGATGGCGTGGCCGATCCCCACCTGCCCGATGTCGCGGACGCGAACCGGAGTCCCTTTTTGCGCCGCGACCACGATGTTCTCGAGGTCGCCGAGGCTCTGGACGAGGCCGATGCCGCGCACCATGAGCGCGTACTGCCCGTCGCGGATGTAGCTCCCGCCCGCGTTGGCGTTGTTGGCGCTCACGGCGTCGAACACCTGCTTGAGGGTGAGGTTGTAGGCGCGTAGCCGCACGGGATCGACCGTGATCTGGTATTGCTTGGCAAGCAGCAGAAACGTCAAGAACCGGCGGATCCTCGCGGCTCGAGGTCTCACGCGCCCGGCTCCGGAGCCGCCGCCGGCGGCTCGAGATCGGTCTCGCGCCCGCTGAAGAGCGCGCAGATCGCGGGAAGCACGAGCAGGGTGAGCGCCGTGGACGAGATGAGCCCGCCGATGACGACCCGCGCCAGCGGGCGCTGGATCTCGGCGCCGATCCCCTGCGAGAGCGCCGCCGGCAGGAAGCCGATCACTGCCACGACCGCCGACACGACGATCGGCCGGAATCGGATCGCACAGCCGCGGGTGATCGCCTCGCCCGACGAAAGGCCCTCCTCGCGCGCCCGCCGGATCGACGAGAGCAGGACCACGCCGTTCAGAACGCTCACGCCGAAGACCGCGATGTAGCCGACGGCGGCCGAGATGTTGAAGTTGCTCCGCCAGAAGTAGAGCGCCAGCGTGCCGCCGATCAGGGCGAACGGCAGGTTCAGCATGATCAGCAAGGTGTCGCCGACCGACTGGAAGGCGCCGAACAGCAGCACGAAGATGATGAACAGCACGAGCGGCACGATGATGTAGAGCCGCGCCAGCGCCCGCTGCTGGTCCTCGAACCGGCCGCTCCACACCATCCGGTAGCCTTCGGGCAGGCGCACGCTCGCGGCGACCTTCTGCATCGCCTCGACCACCAGCCCGCCCATGTCGCGCTCCCGCACGCTCCACTTGACGGCCAGCCGCCGGACGTTGCCCTCGCGCAGGATCTCGGCTACGCCGTCCGTCTTGACGAACTCCGCCAGCTGCGTGACCGGGATGCGCTCACCGCTGGGCGCGCTGATGGTGAGGTTGTGCAGGCCGGCGATCGGATCGCCGTCCTGAACGAGCCGCACCGCGACGTCGAACCGGCGCTCGCCCTCGTAGAGCTGGGTGACCACCCGGCCCTTGGTGGCCGCCTCGATCACGTCCTGGATGTCCTGGACGTTGATGCCGTACCGCGCGGCCGCCGCGCGGTCCACGATGATCTGAAGCTGCGGCAGACCGGCCAGGTGGTCCCAGTCGAGGTCGGTCACGCCCTGGACGTCCCGGAGCACCTTCACGATCTCGCGCGCCGCGGCGTCCATGACGAAGATGTCGGGGCCGTAGAGCTTGATGGCCAGCTCGCCCTTGACGCCGGCCAGCGCCTCGTCGACATTGTCCTTGATCGGCTGAGAGAAGTTCGTGGTGAACCCCGGCATGTCCGCCAGCGCCGCCCGCATCGACTCGATGAGCTTGTCCTTGTCCGGGTCGGCCCACTCCTCGCGCGGCTTCAGGCCCACGTAGAACTCGACGTTGTCGGGTCCCTCGGGATCGGTGCCGTCATCCGGCGCGCCGAGCTGCGAGACGATCACCCGGACCTCGGGAAATCTCAGCAGCCGCTCGCGAATCTCGCGCGTATAGGGACGAACGCCTTCGACCGAGATGCCGGTCGGGAACTGGGCGCGAACCCAGAGGTCACCCTCGTCCAGCTCGGGCAGGAATTCCTTGCCGAGGAGCGTGAAGACGAATATCGCGACCACGAGGCCGCCGCTCGCGCAGAGGACCGGCACGAGCGGCCGGCGCAGGCACCAGCGGAGCGCCGCCTGATAAGGCCGGCGCAGTACGCGCAGCAGCGGGCTCTCGCGCCCGGCCGGCGGACGCCGGAAGACGAGGCTCGAGAGCACCGGGATGACCGTCAAGGTGAGCAGCAGCGAGCCGATGACCGCCAGCGAGATCGTCAGGGCCATCGGCCGGAAGAGCTTGCCCTCGATGCGCTGGAACGTGAGGATCGGCACGTAGACCGTCATGATGATCAGGACGGCGAAGGTCAGCGGCCGCGCGACCTCGACGGCGGCCGTTTGCACCTCACGGACGACCTGGACTCCGGCGGGCTTTCGCTCGCTCAAGCGGCGCAGGATGTTCTCGGCCATGATGACGGCGCCGTCGACGATGATCCCGAAGTCGATCGCGCCGAGCGAGAGCAGATTCGACGGCACGCCGCGCAGATCCATGAACACGAAGGCGAACAGGAGCGAGAGCGGGATCGTGAGGGCCACGATGAGCGCCGCCCGCACGTTATAGAGGAAGATCGAGAGCAGCACCATCACGAGCGCGGCGCCCTCCACCAGATTGCGCAGCACGGTCGCGACCGTGCGCTTCACCAGAATGTCGCGGCTGTAGTAGGGCCTGAGCTCGACGCCGGCGGGCAGGAGCTTCTGGACCTCCGGCAGCGCGAGCTTCAGCGCGGCGATGACGCGTCCGGGGTTCTCGCCGCGGCGCATGAGGACGATCCCCTGCACCAGGTCGTCGTCGTGGTCGCGCCCGAGGACGCCGAGCCGGATGGCGTGGCCGATCCCGACCTGGCCGACGTCCCGGACGCGGACCGGCGTCCCCTTCTGCGCGGCGACCACGACGTTCTCGATGTCGCGCAGGCCACGGAAGAGCCCGATGCCGCGCACCGTCAGCGCGTACTGGCCCTGCGGGACGTAGCTGCCGCCGGCGTTCGAGTTGTTGGCCGCCACCGCGTCGAACACCTGCTTGAGGGTGAGGTTGTAGCCGCGCAGACGGGCGGGATCGACGTTGACCTGGTACTGCTTGGTGCCGCCGCCCCAGGAGACGACGTCGGCGACGCCGGGGATCTTGCGGAACTCGCGCTCGAGCACCCAGTTCTGGATCGCCTTGAGCTCGATGAGCGGCACCGTCTTCGACTCCAGCGTGTAGCGGAAGATCTCGCCGATCACGCTCGAGAGTGGTCCCAGGGCCGGCTTGGCGTCCACCGGTAGATCGGCCTGGGTGATGCGCTCCTGCGCCTGCTGGCGGGCCCAGTAGTTGTCGGTGCCGTCGGCGAAGAGGACCTTGATGTTCGAGAGCCCGAAGAGCGTGTCCGAGCGCAGGAACGTCACGTCGGCGATGCCGTTGAGCTCGTTCTCGAGGGGAATCGTGATGAGACGCTCGACCTCCTCGGCGGCGTGGCCCGGCCAGAGCGTGATGACCTCCACCTTGACGTCGCCAACGTCAGGATAGGCCTCGATCGGCAGCCGGTGATAGGAGACGATACCCGCCCCCGTCAGCAACAGGGCCAGGGCCAGCGTGATGAAGCGCTGGTGGAGGGCGAATGCGACGAGCCGATCGATCAACGGGTCGTCGCCTTCAAGAGGATGCTGCCGGTGCCGACGACGCGGTCGTCCACCCCGAGCCCGGCGGTCACCTCGACCGCGTCGCCGAGATCGTCGCCGAGCACGACGCGACGCCGCTCGAGCTGATCCTTCCCCTTCGCGACCAGGACGTAGGTCTCGCTGCCCTCGCGATGGACCGCGCTCTGCGGGATGGTGAGCGCCCGGGTGGTGCCGGTGGCGATCACGACGTTGACGAACATCTCGGCCTTGAGCGCCCGCCCGCGGTTGACGACGGTGGACCGGACCTTCACAGTGCGTGTCTCCTTGTCGACCGTGTCGCTGATGTAGCTCACCCGCCCCTCGTAACGCTCGCCGGGGCAGCAGCGGAGCGTGGCAACCATCGGCTCGTCGCGCCGGAGCCGGGGCACGTCGGGCTCGTACACGTCGGCGACCACCCACATCGTGCCGAGATCGGCGACGACGAAGAGGTTGACCGGCGTATCGGATTGGCCGTACGCGACCACCTGGCCCGGGGCGACGTTGCGCTCGACGACGACACCGCCGCGCGAGGCCTTGACGACGATCGTGGTGGCCGCGTCGGCGCGCGCCGCGATGTCCGCGAACTGTTCCGGCGAGACGCCGAGCGTCCGCAGCCGCGAGGCCGCCCGCTCCCGCTCGGCGACCGCCTTCCGGGCGTCGTTCTCGGTCTCGCGGAGCTCCTTCTGGGCGACCGCCTGGACGTCGAAGAGCTCGCGGCTCAGCCGCGCCGCGGCCGCTGAGCGCTCGACGTCGGCCACCGCCTTGGCGTAGTCGGCCTTGGCCGCGCCCAGGTCGGCGCTGTCGATCACGAACAACCGCGCCCCGGGCTCGACGACGTCGCCGGGCCGCGCGAAGACCTCGAGGACCCGCCCCGTCGCGGGCGCGTGGACGCGCGCGAGCGACTCCTCGTTGAACTGGACCTTCCCGGTCGTCTCGATGGTGCGCTGACGCGTTCGGTACTCCGGGCTGACGACCGTCGGCGTCACGTTGGACGGTGCCGGCGACTCCGCGCCGCGCTGGACCCGAGCCTCCGGCGGCGCCGGCGACTCACAGGCGGCGCCCGCCAGCAGCATGAGCACGACGACGGGGAGCCTCGGCATTCTAGTCATTCCACGACCCCCCGACGGCCGCTTCCAGCTGATAGAGGGCAGCCCAGAAGCTGCCGACCGCGGCGACGGCATCGTCCAGGGTGAGCCGGTCGAGGCGCTCCTGACGCCGCGCGCCCGCGAGGCCACGCTCATCGCTCCTGGGCCGGGCACGGCGGCGCCGGCTCCGTCCACGAGCGGTCGACGGCCAGGGTGCCGCGGAGCACGTTGCTCATCCGGCCCGACCGGTCGCCGACCTGGACGTAGTAGTAGTACGTTCCCGAGTCGCTCGGGGTGAATCGAGCCTCGATTTCTTCGGCACGCCCGGCGCGAATCGCGTCGAGATCGACCGGAAGCGTCGAGCGGCCGTGCTCGGCGCTCCGGCCGTGCCGTCGAACCCACGCGCACTTTGCGCTCACGATGTCCTCCGTGGCCGTCTCGAGCTGAAACCTCACGTCGACCGGACAGCCCGCTCGCGTCCCCGCCGGGACGAATCTCAGGTGCGAGATCCGCGGCCCATGGGCCGACGGCTCGTCCATGTCGACGAGCGGCGCGCATCCGGCCAGACCGATCGACAGCACGGCGGCTGTCCATACGCGCCCGCAGGCCCCGATGGGACGGATCACGGCGTCGTTCACTCCGCGCTCGAACAGGACGATTGGGATGGCGGGTCCGGCCCGCCCAGGTGGACGGATTCACGTGGCGCGGAACGGGTCGCCGACCCGCCGCGGGCGATCCCGCGGCGCTCGCGAAGGGGCGCTAGACGGTGGGAGGAGCCCGCGTGGGCGAGGACAGCCGGGGACGGGCGGCCAGGCGATTGTCGTCGACGATGGACGCCAGCGCGCTGACGACGACGAACGGTCGCCCGTCTTCGATCGCGTGCGAGTCGGCAATGCCGACCCCCGAGGTGACGAGGAGGATGATGTCGTCGTAGTCGCCGTTGTCCCACAGCCCGCTGATCCAGCCTGGGTCCGGCGGACTCGCATAGGCGAGGACGGCCAGCGACATCATCGCGCCGACGACGAGGAGGAGGATCGACCGCCGCAGAGGCATTAATCATGCCTAGCATCGCAGCCGCGACGTGTCAAGGCACGCGGGCAAACGAGTTCGCCGACGAACCCGACGGGGCATGGGTGATCCGACCGCCCATGCCCCGCCGTGACTTCTCGGACCGAGCTAGCCTAGAAGGACAGCCTCACGCGGGCGGCGGCGTAGTAGCCGTCACGCGCGTCGCGCTTCACGATGACCCCGTTCAGGGACTCCGCCTGGTCCATCGCTGACCCAGCAAAGAGGTAATAGCCGGCCAGGTCGAACGCGGCGTTCGGAGCGAACCGCCAGGTAAACCCACCGTTGACCTCAGTGCCCAGGTAACTGGAGTCCCCCTCGGCGAAGCTCGGCCGGCCACTACCGGCCACCGCCACCCGGCTCGTACACCCCAGGGCACTCGTCGACACGTTGAGGGCCGGACAACCGGTATTCGTGTCGACCTTTTCGGCCGTCCAGTTCGGCGACACCACGCCGTAGAAGCTCAGAGCCGGCGTGAGGCTGTACGTGCCGCGCAGCGCGAACGATCCTCGGCCGTAGCGATCGTAGCCGACGTTGGTGTCCATCCCGATGTTGGCGCCGCCGCCACCGTTGAAGTAGTCGACGCCCAGCCCGAGGATCCCGAGCCAGCCACCGCTCCAGAAGCCGGTGTCCAGGTCGAGCGGCTCGTAATAGCGCTTGCTCAGGGACAGGTTGTCCCGGGCCTTGTTGCCCGTGCTGTAGGTGCCGCGCATCTCGAGGAGTAGCGGCCCCAGCTGATAGCTGCCGATCACGTCGAACAGCCAGGCGGACGCGTCACCCCGCACCTTCTGGGCCGCGCCGGTGGTGTTGCTGAGGGCCTGGGTGT
>Ga0134075_10000144_pt1 | contig 18201 bp, 17 predicted proteins | sample 15_taG_18_FD_119775 | JGI IMG/M metagenome (GOLD analysis project Ga0134075, IMG submission 119775) | Grasslands soil microbial communities from the Angelo Coastal Reserve, California, USA - 15_D_Rain_40cm_5_09212015 | ecosystem: Environmental > Terrestrial > Soil > Grasslands ... | reverse complement strand
TGGCCTGTCACCGACGCATTGTTCTTTCCACTGACCGGGCTCACGGCCTGGTACCTTGTAAGACACGCGGGTCGATCTGGCAATGACCTTGTGAAAATCGCGTTCGTGCTGGGAGTGATGGTCATCTTTGTTCCTATGGACCTTATCCTAGAACTTGGCGGAGATGCGGGAGTCCTGATCTTCACCGCCACAATCATCGGCTTACTGTTTTTGCTGCGCCAAAGAGCCAAACGAGCCTACAAGTCTTCACCCGTCAGATTTCCCGTTATTCCAACGTAAACAGTGATTGTGATTGGAAAAATCGACGTTCTCAATTCGTCTGCTTCCAGCCGAAAGGGCAAGAGCGGGCCGGGTGGGATTCGAACCCACGATTTGCGGCTCCGCAGGCCGCCGTCTTGGTCCTGGCTCGACTACCGGCCCCGCGCACCTCAACCAAATCATCCCCTTATAATGGGTGGGACCGTAAAGTCTTCGGCTGGCGGAAGGTTACTTTCGCAACGCTCCTGAAATAAAATACTCCTGACTTCGTAGAGCTCGCGGCCTTGCTCGCAGTGAAGTCCGTGACGCAAAGCTACAGGCCAAGTTCGCGGGTAATGGATTTACTGAAAGTCTTCCGGTTAATGGTGAGCGACTCCATCAAGATCGGGCTCGAGACTGATTCGTCATCTCTAAAGAGGCTCTCCACCTTCGCGTATGGGCGTCTCAAAAGGTACTCATGCCCCTCTGCCTATCGTCTCAATGCTATCTCTAGGGCAGCTGGTATCCTCGCTTCGAGAAGAAAGTCGCTTCGACGAGGCAACTCGACGAGGAGGCCGTACTTGGCCAGGTTGATTCTCGTGTCCTGTTACGGATTCAAGATAAGAGATGGAAATTTGATAATTCCTCTCGGCGAGCAGAAGTTTGAACGGATCCCGCTAGCTCCTCACACCGTCCTAGTCCTTTCCGATCCATTGGTGAACGTTCGGTCCTTCACCCTGACTCAAACGAGTCTATCCCTTTGCATCTCGAAGGAACTAGTGCTGGTTGAATGTACAGGAGCAGTTGGCGTAGACAGGAACCTTCGGAACTTAACCGTGGGCGACCCTGACGGAGCGATACAGTACGATCTGTCAGGTGCTGTGAGAATTGCCGATAGAATGAGGCGCTCATACGCTCGTTCAGAAGAAATGACGCGAGGGTCAGAGGAAAACTTGCATCAAAGTACGGCCACCGAAGACATCATCGCACTCAGCACATCCTTCACAACGCAACCAAATTGATAGTGGCAGACGCTCTCAAACACAGACAGGCGATTGTTCTGGAAAATATTGAGGGGATCCGACGCCTCTACGGTAGAGGGAACAGGCAAGGCCCTAGACAGAGATACCGAATGAACAGTTGGAGTTTTGGCGAGGCGCAACGCCAGATAGAATACAAGGCTAGATGGGCCGGATTGCCAGTGATTCGTCTGAGCAGGCGCGAGACTAGAGGGACGAGTGTCGTCTGTCATCGATGCGGGGAGAGACTCCAAGAGGACAGACAATTGAGACGAAAGCTATGGTGTGCGAGCTGTAGGGGTATGATGGACCGGGACGTGGTTGCCGCGGTCAACGTCTCCCGGCGTGGACGGTTGAGGTTCGACCGTTCACGAGCCCGTGAAGGGCTGCAAGGCGGAGTAGCTGAAGCCGTGAAGGAGAACCCGACGACTACGGTAATCCTTCGAGTCGATGCTCCGAAGCCGAGTCCAACCTCAGCCGACCGAAGACTTGACAGAACCGTTAATAGCCAATTGAGCTGTTCGGTGCCGCCATGCCTGACCAGACGAATGCTTGGAAGATCAGGGTGAAAAAGGGGAACTCCGAGGTAGAAGTCGCAGGTCCATCCCCCGAGATCGTTCAGAAAATGTTCGAAGATCTTGTCAAGAAGTACATGACGAAGCTCGCCTCGTCCCGGTAACCCTCAACCGCCGTGGATCCGATCCCCCGGTCGGAGTCTGATAGTCGGACTGATGCTCTCTAGTGGTACGGTAATGCGAAAGAACATTCTTGTAGTTGGATTCGCCATGCTTGCCTTGGCTCTCCTCTTCGGGGTCTCGTATCCTCCCGCGTTTCTTTTCGTTGTTCTCTTCGGCATACCGATATCCATCCTCAACACCATTCTCGGATTGATCACGAGAACGCCTCCAGGACTGGAATTTCAACCCGAATCTGCAAAGATCAGACTAATAATCGATAGAGGGGTTGTACGGGCTAGCATCTACCAGCTTGTCTTCCTGAACTCCAAACTCATCCTCAAGCGGCTGACGTCGGTCATGGTCACCGTCATTCTAGCCCTCGTGTTAGCCGTAGTCGGATTCGAGGTTCTGGGAATCATAGGAGCACTGATGGGAGGAGTCACCGGGTTCTCCTTGCAAGAATTTCTCACGCAGAGAATGCGCAACAAGATTGGGACCGAAATGCAGCTGACCTCGCTTGGAAAGAACGATATCGAGATCGAATACAACGATCTACTGGAAGTCAGACTCGTGAAGAGCCGCCTTCATTTGATATCTGAAAACGGTTCGCTCACAGCTAATTTCCCCGGAGGATACGCAATAAAAATAAAGCCGATGCTAGCGGATCTTTTCGAAACGAAATTCACGACGGAAGAGTCACTCAGGGCGGCCGAGGCTGCGGAGAAAGAGAATGAAAAGCGCCAGCATCCCGGTAGCGACCGTGGCAAGTTCTCCCGCCGCTAAAACTCTGTTAGGTTCTATGAACAACGCTCCCCGTCCAGTAGTTTCCACGTAGAATGCCCAGGCCATGAATATCATGCTCGCCAGACCGGTGGCCAACGAGTAGATCCATAAGCCGCTCCAGAAGAATTTCTCACGCGAAGAGGCCAAGGATAGCACTTATAGTGCTTATCTGCATAATTAAGATCGCGATGTGCGAAAACTCCACATCAGACTCAACTCGATGATACACAATCTACTTTCGTCGTCGAAAGGCTCTCACAAGGTTCTTGGTACCCTTAACACGCCAGAGTTGCAAGCCACCAATGGTCAGCGCTCCCAGAGCCGCGACCATTTGCGATATGATGAACCGAGTTGCACCGTCGATCTGTGAGACATTGAACGCCCAGTTGTAGAACGACTCCGCGGTTGGTTTGAACGCTTGGACTGACGCGACCGCATTCACAAACCAGTTTGCCTCTACTATGTATGGAGCGAACAGGATTATCGTAAAGGGAGCAAGCACCAGTGCTGCCGTCCTGATCATCCTAAGCGGGTAAAGTATCCTCCGGACCTGCTTGTCAGGTCCAGCTTTGACGTAGGCCGTGCTTTCAAACACGTTCATCCAGAGAGTGACCACGACCAGAGCGTTTCCAAGCGCTAGCGATAGCGCGATAGAAATAGGCAGATTCCAAGAACCTATCGGGATAGACACGGTCTTGTCAACGAAGCCCGTGTTCAAAGCGTCGTAGAAGAAGAGAAGCTCCAGGCCGACGCAGATCGCGGCGAAAATGATGGCTGGAATCCAGCCGCGAAGAATCTCCCATCGCAAAAAGAGTCTATGGTATTGCTCGGACATTTCTGCTTGTGTCCTTTTGACCCGTTCTCGGCCTTGTTAAAAAACCAATGGACCCTGTAACCAATTGGTTTCTCTCGGGGTTACGGGACCTTAGTCTATTCCTCGAACAGCCCTGACTCTCCGGAACGCGATTCTATGGTCGCGCGCTAAGTGTCAGAGCCTAGACTTCAGAGGTTGATGTGTTAGTTGAAAAAACTGACTGGTGCCCTAGCCGTCCTCATGATGGCGGCAATTGCGCTGCTACCTCTCCCTGCCCACACTGCCACAATGAATCCCCAAGAGAACCTGAATCTCTATGCTGGAAACAAGCTCATAGTCGACTCAACCCAGCCATCGATAAAGTCCGTCGTTGTTCGAGGAAATCTTACCGCTGCTATGGTCTCGAATAACGCGTATCCCGCTAAGAACTTCACGATCACAACTAACTCGACACAGCTGTACACACTCAACTTCTTACTCTCGTACCAGTCTCCATATACCACGGAGATAACTATCAAAGATCCCTCGTCAGGGTCCAGCACCCAATACACGTCCTACTTTGTCTCCGGTGGAGACCTGAATCTCACAGTGTTCGCCTCGTTTCAAACGGCTCCTTCAAACGGGCCCAACACGCCTCTAGGATGGGCATCTTTCTACGGATGGGTCTCCCAGTTCGGAGGCGCATTCCCCTTCTGGATCAAAATACTGTACGCAGTCCTGGGGGCCCAGTTCGCCTTTGTCGGATACAGATGGATAAAATTCGAGGATGAGCGCAGAAGAATTGAGGGACACCTGCCTCCGTTGGACCGAGGAAACAAGGCCTATCTTTGGACCGAGGTGGTCTTCCGCACTCTTCTCGCCGGTTTTGCGATCAGTCTAGCAGTAATGATCGGAGAGGTCCTAGTACTCCTAATCGCACAGTATCTTTTCTTTGTCAACTTGGACCTAGTATCACTCATTGATTTCTTCTCCATATTCTTCGTCGCAGCATTAGGAACCCTGGTCTACCTTACGAGGGAAGGCCTTGACCGTATCTTCGATCTCAAGCCGATCATGGAGGACTGATCTTTGGCGTCTAAGATACGGGTCGCGTCAAACGATGATCAACTATCCGAATTCCTCTTCGGATCCGTAAGACCCTGGTGGGACAGGCAACCATGGTTTAGACGATTGTTTGTTATCCCTCTCAAATCGGTTGACAAGTCCTACTCCAGATGGAGCAAGGCCAGAGTCTCGCCCAGACGATTCCGGAAAATCCAGGAACGCTTGGACAGGGAATACCCACCGGAGAAATTCTCGCCCGCAAATCTGATCGGTCGAGATAAAGAATTCAACATTCTCATGGACTCCTTCAGACTCCACGTACTGCGACACCCAATGCTTGCAAAATACTTTGGCCGAGACGAGCTTCCAAAGGCCATCTGCCTCGCCGGGGACAGTGGAACTGGAAAGACGTTTCTGACCATGGTCTCGTTGAGACAGATGCTCTTGGAAGGATATCGCAGCGGTGTACTAGTCACACCGGTCATCCTGAAAGGATCAGATGTCTATTCGGAATTCTACGGAAAAAGCACCCGACAACTGGGCAGATTCCTGGATTACGCAAGCTCCGTCCCGTCGGTCGTGTATGTCGACGAGTTCCAGAGCTTTGGTAGAAAAGTGAGAGGAGAAACTGGAGCCGAGATAGAGGATACAAGGTTGCAGGACGAGCTGAATCGTTGGCTCGACAAGATAGTAAGCGGAAAAACCCGGACCCTCGTAGTCGTCGCAACCAATGCCTACGAGAAGATCAGAGAGGACATACGAAGACGATTGACAAAGGTAAGCCTCAACGATGGAGTGACACGCGAAATGCTTCTCGCTGTCGTGGAAGACTCGATAAAACGAGAGGCTTGGCTTGGCTTGAAGGCGGAAGATCTTCTCGATCTGATGGAGAGAGAAGTCACCATGAGACGCAGAGCCTCCCTCACGCCCAGTGACATCCAAGAAATCTTCCGCGAAGTCAGAAAATCCAAAGAAGCTCCACTAAGAGAGAAATTCAGAGACAATCGCAACCTCTCTGTTAGTATCGAGAGACCCAAAATATCCGTCAAAATAGACGACTTTGTGATCGCCGCCAGGAACATCAAGCTCTACTCCGAACAAGAAAAATCCCAAGAAGTGACAGACGCAGTTTACGTGAGCAAGCCCAAAGTCAACAGAGAAGACGTCGGGGGCTTGCATGATGTCAAAAACAAGATTCTGAACCACATCGCGCTCGCTTTCAATCCTTCAATGGCAGAGCTGGGACACCAGTCCAACCCCAGGTTCTTCTTGCTGGGTCCACCGGGCACCGGCAAGACTCTCCTCGCCATGGTAGCTGCTGCAGAGAACAACGTGGGCTTCATCAAAGTCCGAGGCGGCGAACTCATGAGCGGCGCGAACTACATGGGTGACCCCGAAAAAAGGGTCAAGGACCTATTCTCGCTCGTCCGCCAAAAGAGCCCCTGTATCCTACTATTGGACGAGGCGGACGCGATCTTCTGGGGAGGAGATCCCTCAAGTAACAAGATCCTTGCCCAGGTAAAGGCAGAACTGAGCGAGTTGAGGCCCGAAGACAAAGTAGTTGTCATCGCGACTTCGAATAAGGAACAATTGATCGACCAGGCCACACGGGACAGGTTTGAGCCTAACATCTACTATGTTCACCCACCACAGAACGATGCCGAATGGAACGAAGTCGTCGGAATCCACCTAAGAAAATTCGGCACATACCTGCACCCAGAAGTGGACGCAGGGAAGATCACGAAGATGTTCAGGCGACAGCGAATTCTCAGCCCAAGAGGTGCGGCAGAGACAGTGTCGGAAGCCCATCGCATGTGGGCATCCGAGGTCGCCGCCGCTCGCGAAGTTACTCAAGCCAAAGGCCAGGAAACATCGCTTCAAGCTATCACGCTCAAGTACCAAGATGATCTGGACCGCTTGGACCAACTACTGGCGATTTACAAGAACGAGGGAAGCACGCTCACCCCCGACCAGGTCAACCAGGACAACTACAAGATACGACTCTTTCACTTCCAACGAGCCATCTCAAGCCTTGAGTCCCTAGAGGACAAGGAACACCGAGAAATCGCCGAGGCGTTGATCTTATCGCAAGCGATACCCGGGGTAACGTATGGTCTCTACACGAGTGACAGAGGAAGTGGCGGTATCCTAACTATTCAGTGCACCGTGAGACCAATCAATCCCGGAGAGAGACACGTATCGGTGACTGGCCAAGCAAGCTCGATGATGATGGGACAGAGCTTCGTACCCGATGATTCCGTCATACAAAGCGCTACCAATGCTGTCGAGGCGGTCCGGTCATGGCTGTGGTTGAAAGCTCGGGCGAACCTAACCAGGTTCCATGTCGCGTTTCAGATTCGATCCATCCTGGAAGGCGCGCCCGGTCAGGGTGTATCGGGCCCAAGCGCAGGGTATGCGCTGCTGAACGCGCTGGTCTCCGAACTGTCAGGAATTCCAATCCCACAGTCCAGAGTGATGACTGGAACCATAGGGCTGAAAATGGACATCGGACCGGTTGGAGGGCTCGGTGGAAGGGGTCGAGAAGCCGGAAAGCTAGTGGGTATCCTGAAGGCGGAGAAGATCAAGGTCACTGACCTACTAATCCCCGAGTCCAACTTCAAGAACGCATCCGACGAGATGAAGATGATTCAGGACGAGGGAATAATCGTTCACCCCATCGCGAACGCTCCGGATGGATGGCCAATACTCTTCTCAATGAACGCCGAGGACCTTGCGAAGAGAATTCGCCAATCTCTCATCGAAAGAGAGTCTGTAGTGGATTTGGGACCCAGTTCTTCGCGACTCGTCGGAAGCTCAGGAACGTAATTCTACCAGAAGGCTAGGGCCTGCGAGAAGGATCAATTACGCCAAACATTGAAACCGTTGAGAGGCCAATTCTCCTAAGTCTGGACGGTAGAGGATTCCACGTATTACGATACTCGGCGATTCCAGAGGAGGAAATGACTAGGTTGAGCTTCGAACTCGTGGACCCTAACACCGGTGAAGGCGCATCCGCCGAGGCCGTTGTCGATCCAAAGCTAGTCGAGGACCTAAACTTCTACCGAACGCAAGGGGCAACAGGCAAGGCATTCCTGATCTGGATCGATACTGTGAAAGGCGAAGTTAGTTGGCAGCTTAGAACGATCCCGGTTTTTGGCCTTTAATGAAACTGCTGCTCGGGACATTACTATCTGGGCTGGTATAGAGGAAGATCTTGCCAACGATTTTTTCTCCTGCTCTTGCAGCGTGGCTGGACGATGCTATGTTGGACTCGGAAATCTCGTTGATCAGGGTATGGACGTGCCTTGATTTGAGATAGATGAGCCTAGCGTGCAGGTTGTCTCTCATTATGCCCTTTTTTCTGAACTGGGGTTCAACATAGAGGCCGTGGGATCTTGCTACTCCGCCGACAATCGTCATCCATGCCATACTTACGATTCTGTTTGCTATTCTGACAACGAAGCATTTGTCTCCGTTTCTGAGGGCGACCTTGATCCATTGCCTATTTGTCTCGGGTTGTGAAGAGGCCATAAAGCGTTCTATTTCTCCGACATCATACTCCATGCTGACATGGTGCTTGAATCTGTGGTCCAGGGAAACCTTCTCGATGTCGAGCTGCCAGATGTTCCAGACTTCCTTCGGATGCTCCGCTGCCTCATACTCCGAGAAAATGTAACTGGAAGGCTTCAACAAATAGAAGTGGTCGAATACTTCCCTTGATCTCGTAAAGATGGTTCCCGTCGCTTCATAGTCATCATATATGAACAAACCACTCTTGTGTCCATCAGAATTCTGGGAGACGTAAACTTCACCGCCGGCTTCAAGAGCCTCTTTGGCTTCGTGACGTATGATCGGGTCAAAGAAGGAGAGGCCCTTCGGCAAATCACGAAGTTCCTCATCTGCAGATTTTACCTCAGATACCTGAAGGCTATTGCTATTTTTCATGATTCTCTACCCACGTCACCTGACTTTCCGTTTGTGCGCGTCTTGACCGTGTAAAGATGGTTGTCGTAGGCTACCAATCCAGAATCGTGAATCTCTTGCTTAGCCTCTCTTCTCCAAGTATATTGCCTATGACTAGTTCAAGGCTATCTTGGCTCCGATGGAGGTCTACAACCTCATCTTCTTTCAAGGCATCCTTCAGGAGGTACTCGAACTGGGTCTTGCGATCAGTGATATGACCGAACCTCCTGACCCGCTCCCTTTCTATCTGTTCATAGGCATACATGAATTCGTACAAGGACCTGTATATCTGATGCTCCATCTTCTCCTCGATATTGAATTCGAGGTCGGCCCTGTCCCTTCCCCCAATCACTATCATCTGGAGCCCTTCCAGGTCCGCCCAGAAGATGGTCCCGTCTGGAGCTAGTACCGCATCCTTATCCAGCCAGACATCGTAAAAATCCAACCCGCTGTATGTTCCATTGCCATTGTCCCTTAGGGACCTAACGAACAGAGTGAGGATCGCAATTCCGCTCTTAACGAAGTTCTCTAGGAAACCCATCGCCTTGTCATTGTTGTTGATGCGGAAAAAGTCAAAAAGGTCCCCCGTATCGTCCCCGATGGTCCAGTCTGAATGGAAATAGATCCTGATATTGGATGGGATTAGCCTCATCTCCTGAACCATCTCCTGCTTGAACCTCCTGTACCAGTACACTTGAGTGACCTCGTTTTGGAGGGCTTCCGGCAGCTTGACAATCTTCACCAGGGGAGCAATGCGGAACCCGTGGATGGATGTAGTGCTAGCATCCGACATCTCAGTTGCTTTCATGGCAATGGACGCGAATTCGAGCCCTTGAGACCCATAAGGGCATCCCCTCGACCACAACTCTCCGGTAAGATACCTCGGAAACGTCATCTCTTTCTCCTTGGCATTCATGATCCTTTCCTTCGTAGCACCAGTCTTGAGAAGCCAGCAAATCTCCTCCTTCTTGAAGAGCTGGCGGCTGAACGGACTGGTTGTGGACCCTATTCCCTTGACGGAGAAGTAGAAATCGGTGCCGTCAATTGTCATGTAGGGCTGTCTACCAACAGCGCTCCGATTGTCATCTATCAAGAGCTCTTTGGTTCCTATCGGGTCCACGTCAGAGAAGGACCTTAGACTATCAGGGAGGTATATCCTCTCGAAGTCCGGCATCGGAAAACGTCTATAGTACTTGTTTGTGATCGTCGCAGATCCGTCGTACACATTGAGATTGATGGGCGTCCCTCTAAGGGTGATCGGCGATGGTTTGGTGATTGCTAATGTCAGAGCTTTTTCCCGCGCTTGAATACTACCGTCTGGGCCCTCCGCAGTATGGGCACGTATCTGCTGTGGTTGGAATGAGAGTTCCACAGTACTTGCAGTTCACCTTTGCCACGTCCCTTATCACGACCTGAGGCAGTGGCCTTGAGCCTAGGTCTATTCCAGATCCCAGAGGCGTTGAAGGTGGTGCACTTGGGAGGGTGGCTGGACCTGTTGGGTGCTCGGGAATAGTGTCCATGCGTCTCCTTCGCTTTGAAGCATAGACCAATATCACCACGGCGAATAGGACAGCTATCAACGCCAAGATGAGGTAAGGAGCCAACGCCAAGAGAGTATCAATGGGATTCACAGGGGGAGGATCCGCCGGTGCCAGATTGTAGCTAGTTGAAGTGACGTAGAGATTATCGGTGTAAGTGAAGCTCCCGGCCTGCCCTTGGTACGAGCCGTTATCCTGCTCAACGTAGTTGTAGCCTATGATGTATCCAGTTGATGGGTCGAAGTATTCGTACCAGGTGTAGGATGCTGTGAAGAGGCCGTAGGCGTCGTTCCGCTGGTATTGACCTGTCCCCTTGGTTTGGATGCTCTGAACGTACTTGTTACCTTCCGTAGGTAACTGCAGACTGTAATTCTTCGACAACACTGTGAATTGAGTGTTGAGAACATAGAAGGTGCCCCCGACTGGAAGCGAGGGGTTCACGTCAAACCAAACGTAAATGGGGTTTGTGTAGCCCACCTGATGATCGGTTCCCTTTACGTACGTGAAGCTACTTGTTGACCACGTATAACTGCCAGAAGACGAGCTAGAGTTGGAGAGCCCCTGGTTATTGCTGTACTGAAATGAATAGCTATAGGCGGCTGATACATTGCTTCCGCTTATGATGTTCATCTTCTCCATCCCCGTTGTCTGGGTTTGATCCGTGTAGCCAGAGTACGAGTTCTGACCGTTGTTCACAGTCGTCGTTTCAGAATAGTTGAAGAAGTCGCCGCTCTGCGGTGCGTACGCGGAAACCAAGCTCGCATTCGCTGCAACTGCAAGTGCTATCAGCAATATTGATAGAGCTATGGCGAAGACTTTGTGGTTCAACCTGCGAATCCTCCTACGCCGTGGCTATGAGCTGGATGGAATCCTCCCATCCCACTGAAGGTTGAATGATAGGATCCGTGGGCTATGATTACCGGGTAGTACCCGAAAAAGAGTGGATGTGGTCCATACGTGAACTGCACTGGGGTTCCCGTGATCTTGGCTGTAGGGTCAATCTCCTTTACTATCTCGTTTCGAACCCCATGGATCATCCTCACTGCCATGGCTACTAATTCGGACCGTTCTAGGCCTGTAACATAGGTTGCAGCGTAGCCTCTGAGTAACGTAACTGCCTTCTCCATGAGGTCGAGGACCTCGTGGGCCTCGAACACAGGTATGGAGGCGAGAATCGCGGCTGCGACTATCGGATACTGCAAATAGTTCTGCAGCTGTTCAATAATATACTTCAGTTTCTCTTTTACCTCGTCTGGGTTTAGTTCCCCGATTCCCAGGAAGGCCGAAGAGATCTCCGTGTCCTCTGATGTCGTGTATCCCCAGGAGTTGAACAATGACCTGAACTGCTGGAATTTGGAACTCAACCCGTCGATTGGAACATTCATGATGGCCAGTATCGAAGCAGCTTCGCTTGATTTGGTCAGATTCTTAAACTGGGAAAACCGGCCGATGGGATAGGTGCCGTCGAACCTTCGGCCTGCCATGATCGTAGCGGCAACTCCAGCGGATTGTTCCTTCGGAACACCCTGATGCCTCACCTGTTCGTCCAGATTCCTTAGAGTAGCTCCAAGAATTTGGACGTCCTGACTGCTCAGCGCGGCCATGATCTCAGCGGCCATGAGCTTGTTGGGAAGTGTGGAATCGAACGCCCGAAGAGCCGAGAGGGCATCAGCGAACCTTCGACCTATTTTAGCCGTATCCCCTTCGAGTTTGGCTAGTCCTATTCCCGTGCTCCATAGCAGTGACAGACCTTGATCCCCATTACCATTATCGCCGTTTTCTGAGTCGTCTAGATCCTCTATCTCAGGGACTTGAGGTCTGATCCAACCCACGTAGGAAGCAGCTTTGTCGCCTATAGATCGCAACTCTGCATAGGTTGCCTTGATTTCCGTGATGAAATCAGGGAACTCTTGATTGGCTACCCTGTAGTTCCTGACACTGAGGTCGTTAAACACGAGGGTTCCAAGACCCGTAATAGACAAGTATTCTCCATCACATGCGACCATTCGATCAATCGTGGACTTCTGCTGGATGAGTCTATTCACATTTGCTTCTAGCTGATTTATCTCAGATTCCTCTCCGAAGATCGCGGCCGTTTCTTTCTGAATCCTCTCACCTAGCTCATCCTTACCCTCTCTTCCTTCAAAGTGGAATTGGAACGAGTGCTCTTTTCGCTCATCGGCCTGCAAGGCCTCTTTGGCTTGCTGCTCTGCGGATCTCTCAGTGTCTATTTGCGTTAGTACTTGGGACATTCTGGCAACATCGCTAACCCCCTTTTCGTAATCCTCTTTTGTCGTCTTCAGAACATAGCCGTTGGCGGACAGGTATTCCAAATCGGTTGATGGAACAGGACTAACGGGTTCTTTCCTATCATATAACTGAGATAGAATTGTTCTTACTTCAGTACACTTCATGATTAGGACCGCGCGGTGCGCGAAAGTGTTGCAACTCTTAAAGTGATTTGCTGTGACAGCAAGGAATGCACCACAGCTGAAGCCATCTGCGATTTCAAGTTCGTTTGTGTTCTTCTACAATCCCGAGGAAGTTCTTGAATAGGTCGACGCCCTTCGTCGTGTGCGATACCTCTGGGTGGAACTGGACCCCAAAAATATCCCTTTTTTCGTGTCCCATAGCTTCGACCGAACAGCTAGTTGACTTTGCGATAACTTCGAAGCCATCCGGCTTCCTTACCACTTCATCGTTGTGAGACTCCCATGCGGTAAAACTCGGTCCCAATCCTTCAAGAATTCGTCCATCGTCAAGAACGGAGATTTCCACTGGGCCAAACTCCGGTTTCCGCGCAGCTTCAGTCACTCCACCAAACGCCGTTGCCAGAAGCTGGTGAGTCACGCAGATACAGAGCATAGGCAATTTGACTTGTCTGATTAATCGGGCTGCATCTGCCAGTTCACCTGTTAGTTTGTCGGGAGACCTGACGCTTTGAGGCCCTCCTCCCATTACCAGCGCGTCAGGCTTCATAGATTCAAGTTGTTCAAGCGGGACAGATGGTGAGAGTAGTTTTGAGGTCACTCCCAGCTCCTTCAAGTTTCGGACGATAAGGTGGTTGTACTGGCCTTTGACGTATACGACTGGTATTGTCGTCAAGTCTTATTCGAACTCGATGGTTCCCGGTGGTTTGGGCGTGATGTCGTAGTAGACCCGGCTCACATTCTCTTCTTTCATAATCTGCTGGCCGATGTCTTTGAGGATTTTCCAGGGTACTGGAGACACCGCAGCGGTCATGAAATCCCTGGTTGAAACCGCCCTCACGATAATCGATAGGGGCCCTCCGCCTCTTCGTTCCTTTACGAGCAATGCGACCCTTGTGATGTCCGGGAACTTTTCGACGATTCCTGTTTGGAGCTGGCGAAGGCGATCTTGTAGCCAGCCATAGGTCTCGCGGGACTCTTCTGAGAGCTTGACGCCGGCCACTAGACCATAGCATCTCTGGTCACCCTTCACTCCTGTTACTCTGTCTTCGAATACCTCTGCGTGGACCTCAGACTTTGGAAGTCCAAGTGCTTCACTGGCTGTTTCCGAGATTGTTTTGGTTGAGGGGTCTTTAGCGAACTTGTTTTCGATGATTGCTGCAAAATACTGCTCATAGTTGAAAGGCGAGAGGCTTGTCTCGACAATCTTTGTCGCCTCTTTGAGCACACGAATCTTCTCCTTGGTCACACTCCCAATGCATCGGACGAGGAGACCTGGTCCTGGAAACGGTTGTCTCTCTGAGAATTCCTTTGGAAGATTGAGGTGGCGTCCGAGCGCTCGGACTTGGTCTTTGTAGAGGTCAGCCAGGGGCTCGATGATCTTGAATCCGTAGGTTGTCGCGGGGTCTATTCCGACCTGTTCTAGAACATTGTGTTGAGTCTTGATACCGCCCTGCGTCTCAATCCAGTCGGGAGCAATTGTTCCCTGGAGGATGTACTCACAACCTTCTTTCTGAGCTTCTTCTCTGAGAACCTGGTAGAATGTTTCTCGGAATTTTTTCCGTTTTTCTTCCGCGGTTGTTTCTCCTTTGATCGAGGAAAGGAACCGTCCACTCGCGTGGACTAGGCGGAGTTTCAATGATATTGGAGATCGGGATAGTCTGTCTTTTACTTGTTCGGGCTCACCGGCCCGGAGAAGGCCGGTGTCTATCATAATCGGAAGAAGGTTATCGCCTAGCGCTTGTCTCGCAACAAGTGTAGCAACGGTGCTGTCCACTCCGCCTGATACTGCGGATATGACCTTCTTGCCTTGCGTGATGTCGCGGATTCTTCCGGTTTCTTCGGATAGAAAGCTTGACGGGTGGAAGCTTTGGACCGCCACCGACAACCGTTCGCCCATCTTGCCAAGATTCGGTTACGGTAATTTATTACTTCTTTCGCTGCCTGACCAGCAAATGAGCAAAGCAATGCTTCAAAGTCCAAGGGAGTTCTCTAACAACATGCTTTGATCCCATACTCAGGCCCTCGACGCAACTGACCCGCGAGCTGCATCCATCGAGCTTGGTGCGGAGAGCACGTTCAAATTCTGGTCTCAGTTCTTCAGGCTAAGGGCAATAGAGGACCGAAATCGCCCATAATCAGCCCAAATCTCGAATCTAGGTCACGCCCTGATTCTCGTCCGCAAATCGTTCGGGAATCGTCCTATATTTCCCGTCCTTTTGCCCTGCCGTCAAAGCCTCGAATGCGCCCTGAATCGCCAGAATCGCTCGTTATCCACGCCAGACAGAAAATCTTCTCCAGAGAAAGAGTAGGGGGTATAGCGCAGAGCATCTCGCGACGCAAGAACGGGTTTCCGAACAAAGAAGAGATGTGGAAATCCTCCGTTTTCAACCCTGATACGCCATCTGAACCGGCACAGCCAGTACACGGGATATTTCACGCTGTAAGATGGGGATAACTTCCGGTCGATCCGGGCTCAGACGGTGCCTCGATCAACGAGACTCACGTCGAATCATTACCAGACAGCCGGCGTTTCAGAAAAAGGAGGGTTTTGCGCAGCAGTTTTGCGTGGCATGAGACCAGAGTTCAGAGTTCTCCAAAACTGGACGGAGCTGCGTGGCATGAGTGATCAAGGGCACGCTTCTGACCGACAGATGTCAAAGTGGACCTACGCTTTTGAGATCAGGATCTCGGCGATCTTGCTGAAGGCGCTGAAATAGTCATCCTCCAGCATCGTGAACTTTTGGCCTGTGAGCCCGTGAGCGCCTCTTCCATAGGCTATGATCCGGAGTTTCCCGCCCGTGTCCTGAATGTGCGTGTTCGCATCAATGAGCTTCTTGGCCGCCGACTCTGTAAGCAACGGAACCGCGAGGATATCCGGTCTGTTGTGCTTGACCTTGCTCGCAACCTGTTCAGGTGAAAGGTCGGTTCCCCCGTCAATGGCGGTGAAACCTCCGATTTCCAGCATAGTCAGCAAAAGCGTCTTGTCGAAACCATGAGGATCGCCTTGCAAAGAGCCAACCATCACGCGTCCCTTGATCTTCTTGTGGTCAATCTTGATCCTGGGCCTGACAGCGACTAGTGCTTTCTCGGCAGCATCCTCACACTTCTCCACCTCGGCAACAGAATAGCGTTCCATTCCGTGAAGATCGGAGACAATGTTCATTGCATCAGCGATCGTGTCGACAACATCGTTCGCACTACCACTCTTCGCAACAATCTCGACCGCGACCCTAGCCGCATTCTCATGATCACCTTTCAGAATAAGATCGGTAAGCGTCTTCGACCCATCGTCCGGGATCTGAGCCTGCTCCTCAGTAGTCATAGAAACCACTCTTCGTCTTTCTTCCCAGCTTTCCTTCCTTGACCATTTTTTCGAGCAAGGGTGTCGGCGCGAACATCTCGCCGAACTCGGTCTCCAGAACCTTCAACGTTGACAGGACCACATCTATTCCGATAAAGTCCGCGAGCTTCAGCGGCCCCATCGGATGATTTGTTCCGAGAAGGAACGCTTTGTCGATATCATCGCGCGTGGCAACGTTCTCCTCTAGGAGCTTAACGCTTTCGTTGATGAACGGCATCAGAGCTCTGTTCACAATGAACCCCGTCCGATCAGCGGACTGGACTACAGTCTTTCCCAGCGTCTCAACGAAAGAGGTCGCGGCCTTGACCGAGTCCGGAGACGTACGTTCGCCCTTGATCAACTCCACCAGCTTCATTGTCGGCACCGGATTGAAAAAGTGTAACCCGAGGACTTTCTCCGGCCGTTTTGTCGCTGAAGCGATCTTGCTAATACTTATCGACGAAGTGTTCGAAGCCAGAATCGTACTCCTAGGACAGACCCTATCCAGGGTCGAGAAGACCTTCTCCTTGATCCCAGGATCCTCAAACACAGCTTCCACGACGAGATCAGCGTCGCTGCAAGCCTTCGCAAAGTCTGTGCTTCCTCTAATCTTCGCGTGGATCTGCGACGCCTGCTCCTTGTTAATGTGCCCACGAGTAAGGTTTCTCTGGACATAGTCGTCGACTCGCTTCATTCCTTGGTCGAGCAGCTTCTGATCCTGCTCAATAACCGTAACAGCGTGTCCGGAAGCAGCGGAAGAGTAGGCAATGCCTGAACCCATTGTTCCCGCTCCAACAACGACGATGTTCATGTGTCTTGACGGATGTTAGTTGGATTGACTCATAGGGTTTTCCACGACGGCGTGAGGTGAAGTTATGAAGGGAAGATTCTCGTCGTAGGGAGTCACATCGCCTAGAAAGCTCGGAAGCTTCTCAACCGAGACGAGTATCGTATTCTCGGACAATTGCGCAGGCGGCTCACGAAGTGTGAGGATGACAGCCAGTGCTTGCCTCCCTTTCCTCCCTTCAATCGTCTTCTCATTTAGAGTTGCAAGAAGATGCGAAGCGGCATGCCTCTGGTGGTCTGCCGCAGGTCTGAATCTAGAGAGATAACTGGGAGTGTTCCAGTGCTTACAATCGATCGCAAGTACCAACTCGCCTCGGAATCCAACAACATCGATCTGCCAAGCCCGTCCTTCACCCTTGACCCTTACATTCCTCTCCGCTTCAAACCCTGCCTCCTCCAGGCATTCCTCGGCAAAATTCTCGAACTCCTGCCAGGTGAGAACTCGAGCCGCATCTCCCAGCCGTCCAGCACGAGCGACTTCCAAGGCAAGCTGGATACGAAGCCTTGGACTCAGAGAAACATAGGAATCACCAATCTCGCCAACAACAGGCGTCAGGACGCTTCTGGCAAAGGATTCCGAAGCTTTCGCGTTAGACGCGATATTCTCCAGTTCGACGCGGTCCGCGATCTTGCTTAGCATCAGAGCTTCAACCAGAACTCTGACTGTCCCATCTCTCGCATCGTGCCGCATTGCGAATCTTCTAGAATGGAGAGAACGCGAAGGTCAACAGTAACATGCCAAGCGCCAGAATGTAAAGCAGTTTTCTCGAGTTGCTGACTGGACTGATGTCGTCGAGAGGTTCTACTCCTGCAAAGCCGCGGCGTGAGAAGAACATGAAAGCGAGAATCAGAATGCCGAAGGTCCAATACCCGGATAAGAAAAGCAGCAGCAGCCCGATCACGCTGGCAACTCTATGTCCATCCGCGCCAAACACTGCCCTGGAAATATGGCCGCCGTCGAGTTGCCAAGCCGGAACAATGTTGAGAAAGGTCAAGAGAGCACCTATCTGCGCCGCAAAGAAGAGCTGTCCATCCAAGAGAACGCCAGGTCTCACTCCGCTAGTGAGACCGGAGATAATTATCAAAATGAGAGGTTGGCTAGGCCAGATGCTGAAATCAATGCTAGAGAGACAGCCCGAAGTTCCAAGCTGAGCTCCACACGTTGAACTCCATTGTGCAAGTTGTGTTGCTTGGCTCGCGCTCGGCAATATCCCTATAAGCACACTCAAAGCCGCAATAACAATCGTTACAACGAACCCGACTACAGGACCGCTCAAACCAAGGTCGAAGAGCTGATCACGATTGGCAGGTGGCGACTTTAGAGATATGAGAGCTCCGAACGTTCCGATCGGCGGTGGACCTGGAACGAAATAGGGAAGCGTTGCGTCCATCTTATGATGTCGGGCCGCCGCCTTGTGCCCGAATTCGTGAAGACCTATGATGGAGAGTAGACCTCCGGCGAACAACCCCGCCTTAAGATACGGATTCGCCGTAGGATCAATTATCGC
>Ga0134075_10000136_pt1 | contig 18481 bp, 17 predicted proteins | sample 15_taG_18_FD_119775 | JGI IMG/M metagenome (GOLD analysis project Ga0134075, IMG submission 119775) | Grasslands soil microbial communities from the Angelo Coastal Reserve, California, USA - 15_D_Rain_40cm_5_09212015 | ecosystem: Environmental > Terrestrial > Soil > Grasslands ... | reverse complement strand
GTCGCGATCGTCGGGGCGGGGCCCGCCGGGACGGCGGCCGCGCTGCGCCTGGGCCAGCTCGGCGTTCGCGACGTCGTGCTCGTGGACCGCGCCGACTTCCCGCGCGACAAGACGTGCGGCAGCGGCGTGTCTCCCCGCGGCATCCGCACGCTGCGCGAGCTCGGCGTGTGGGACGCGATCGAGCCTCACGCCTACCGCGTCACCGGGCTGCGGCTGGTGACCCCGGGTGACCGCGAGGTCGTCGTGTCGGGCGGCGAGGCGGCCGCCGCCGTCGTCTGCCTGCGACGCACGCTCGACCACGCGCTGCTCGAGCGCGCCCGCGCGCTGGGCGTCGACTTCCGGCCCGGCGTCACCGTGCAGGCGCTCCGCACCGAGGGCGAGCGCGTCGCCGGTGTCGTCGGCCGCGACGGCCGCGAGATCGCCGCCCGCTTCACGCTCGTCGCCGACGGCGCCCATTCGCGCCTCGCGGTCGACACGCGGCCGCCGCGCACGCTGCAGGCGATCATGGGCTGGTGGGAGGGCGCGCCGTTCCGCGGCCACCACGTCGAGATGGTCTTCGACCGTCTCGTGACGCCGGGCTACGGCTGGCTCTTTCCCGAGAGCGCCACGCGCGTCAACATCGGCATCTGCTACGAGGATCCCGCGCACGCCAGGAACGGGCGCCACGTCTTCGAGGCGTTTCTCGACAAGCACTACGCGCGGCGGCTGCGCGGAGCGACGCAGGTGGGCGGCTTCAAGGGGCATCCCATCGCGTACACGTTCCGCATCGGACGACTCTCCGCGCCCGGCCGGCTCGTCGTCGGCGAGGCGGGACGCATGGTGCACCCGGCGACGGCCGAGGGCATCTCCCAGGGCATGCGCTCGGGCATCTTCGCGGCGGAGGCGGTGGCGGCGGCCCTCGGCGGCCTCGACGAGCGCGCGGCGCGCGCCGGCTACGAGGCGCGCTGTCGTCGGGCGTTCGGCGCGTCGTTCGCGGCGGCGCGGCTGTGGCGCGCCGCCGTGAGCTCGTCGGCGCTCGATCGCGTCGTCGCCGCCGTCCAGCGCCCGGCCGTGAAGACCGCGCTCGCGCGCCTCATGGCGGCGATGTGACGCCGCCGCTCGCCGCGACGTAGCGCGCCAGCGCCCACGCCGGGAAGTACGCCGGATAGAGCCGGTAGTGGAGCATGGCCGAGCCGAAGAAGACCCCGTTGACCGCGCCGGCCGGCCAGCCGCCGTCGGCACGCTGGCGCGCGATCAGCCAGTCGACGCCGCGGCGGACAGCCTGCGCGTGCGGCCGGACGACTCCGAGCAGGGCGAGCAGCGCCCACGCCGTCATCACCGGCTGGCTCTCGGGGTGCTCGACGTAACGCTCGTCGCGCGCGCCCGAGTGATGCTCGCCCCAGCCGCCGTCCGCGCGCTGGCGCACCATCAGCCACGCCGCCGCGCGGACGAGCGCGGGATCGCCGGCGCCGACGCCGGCCGCGCGCAGACCTTCGACGAAGTGGAAGATCCCGTAGGTGAAGTTCACGCCCCAGAACCCCGGCACCGAGCCGTCGGGACGCTGCGTCGACCTCAGGAAGCGCACGCCCCGGTCGATCGCGCGGTCCAGGCGCACCGACGTGAGCTCGGGCCGCGCGGCGCGCAGCCGCGACAGCGCGCCGAGGGCGGAGGCGGTGCACTCCACGTACGAGCGCTCGGTCATGCACCGCCCGAACATCTCCGAGGGATTCAGCCGCTCGAGCCAGGCGCCGCCGCGGCGGCGCTCGTAGGTGGCGAAGCCGCCGTCGGCGTTCTGGCGCGCGAGGATGAAGTCGCGGGCGAGGCCCAGCGGCGCGGGATCGGCCCGGGCGACCTCGAGCAGCGCGCTCACCGCCTCGGCCGTGCAATCGCTCACCGGCCAGCGATGCGCGCCGTCGGAGAAACACCAGCCGCCGCGGATCGGATCGCGCCCTTGCTCACGGCCGCCCGGCAGCTCGACGGTCAGCTGGGCGCCGCGCAAGAACGCGGCCCCGCGCGCCACGCCCGCGTGCGCGGGCGCTGACGCCGACGGCGCCGCGGCCAGCGCGCGCAGCGCGAACGCCGTGTCCCAGGCCGTCGAGCGCGCGCCCGCGTAGCGGATGCCCTGCTCGGCGTCCTCCCAGCGCCAGTCCTCGAGCCCGGCGAGGCTCGCGTCGAGATCGGGATGCGCGCGCGACCAGAGGACGAGGCAGTTCAGGAGCCCGTTCACCGGCGACAGGGCGTGGTGCCGGGTGACCCGCTGCTCGTAGACGACCCGCTCGAAGCAACGATCGAGCGCCCGCCGTCGGAGCGGCGCGGGGACGGCGCGCTCGAAGACGCGCAGCGCGCGCCACGCGGCGCGCAGCGCCGGCGTCGGGTGGACGTAGAGATCCGAGGGCGCGACGTCGTCGCGATGGGCGGCGAAGTCCAGCGTCGCCCACGGCGTGCCGTAGAGCTCGTCGCGCAGCTCGTCGGCGAGCGACCCGAGAGGCGCGCGCACGCGCCCGCCGTAGAGGCAGGCCATCGCCAGATAGATGTAGCGCGTGTGGCAGTAGTAGCGCCAGGGATGAAAGGGCAGCGCGCGCGGCAGCAGAACGAGCTCGGGCGGACACGGATTGACGCCGCGCCAGTCGTAGAGATCCAGCAGCGCGAGCCAGAACTTGCCCCACGTCGGGATCGCGAGCACGCCGGGCGGAGTCCCGAGCCAGCCCCGTGCCTCCTTCGCGATCGACTCGTCGCGCCCCACGCCCAGCAGGCGCAGGGCGACGTACACCAGCGCCGTCACGAACACGTAGCCGCCGGATTCCGGGTGCAGCCCCCAGGCGCCGTCCGCCGACCGCGAGGCGTGGAAGTAGCGCACGAGGCCGGCGCGCGTCGCCGCGTCCACCGGCCGGCCGACGGCGTGGCGCACGATCGCGTACTGGGCGGTGATCATGGGACACCAGACCATCTCGCCTTCCCAGCCGCCGCGCCGCGACTGCAGGCTCAGCAGATGCTCGAGGGCGCGCTCACACGCCGCCGGCGCGCTCGAGATGCTCCTCCCACTTGCGGACGGTGAGCTGCTGGAAGAGGGCGACGGCGGGATTGAGGTCGGGCACGGGCAGCGCGTGATGCGTCTCGTACGCCTGCTGCTCGGCCTCCACCGCCGCGCCGTCCTGCCGGAGCAGGGGCGCGACGAGCAGCCGGTTGGCGACGCGGAGCAGCGGCGTCATGAGCGCGCGCGGGATGCGCACGCGCGTGAGCGGCACACGCAGCGACTCGAAGTAGAACAGAAAGAAGGTCCGCGTGGTGCGCTCGTCGATCGGCAGGAAGAAGCACCAGTGCTTGATCTTGCCGCCGGTGTCCGACCACTGGTAGGGATACTCGTAGCAGAGGTCCATGGCGTCGGTGTTGACGCGGCGGCGATCGACGAACAGGCCCGAGATCTTCCCGCGCCCGACCTTCGTCTGATAGCCGACGTACACGCGGTCCCCGATCGCCTCGCAGCGGGTGAGCCGCGCGTCGGAGAACGGCCGGTACTTGCGGTGCAGCCAGGCGTGGCTGAAGTCGCTCACGTTGTCCACGATCAGCGAGTGGTGCGCCCGCCACGTGAAGTCGAGCGGCACGCAGGCCCACCGGTCGCGCCCCTCCAGCTCCGGGATGTCCGGGATCCGGCGCTCGGAGGCGAGCGCCGGATCGCCGGGAAAGATCCACACCAGGCCGTAGCGGACCCGGGCCGGATAGGCGCGCAGGCCGACGGCCGGCATCGGGTGGCCGAAGCGGTCGTGCGGGACGTCGGCGAGCCGTCCCGACTCATCGTACGACCAGCCGTGATACATGCAGGTGAGCCGGCAGCCCTCGACGCTGCCCAGCGTGAGCGGCAGGTGGCGGTGCGCGCAGCGGTTCTCGAGCGCGCGCACGCCACCGTCGTCGCCGCGGAACAGCGCGATGGACTGGTTCCAGAACTTCACCTCGACGGCGCGGCCGCGCGGCAGGGCGCGCGCGTGCTCGACCGCGTACCAGTAGTCGGGATGGAGGCCCGCCACGCGCGCCTTCTGCCGCCGGTTCCGCGCGTCGGCGAAGGTCGGCGGCGCGCTCACGGCGGGGTCCCCACGAGCGCCGGCGCGGCGAACGTGACGCCGGCGCGCCGCCGTCGATAGCGGACGAGACACGGACGCCGCGGGCCGACGACGAACGTGGCGTAATCCGGGCGGTGGCCGGTGCGCGCGAGCGACAGCTCGAAACGGCGCAGGATCACCGACCAGATCACCTTGATCTGCTGCTGGGCGAAGGTCGCGCCGATACAGCGATGGTGGCCGCCGCCGAAGCCGATCAGGCCGTGCTTCGTGCGCCGGTCTTCCTGGCGCGGAGGTCCGAAGCGGTCGGGGTCGTACCGGTCGGGATTCGCGAACACCTGCGGCAGCCGGTGCGCGGCCGCCGGCGAGACCATGGCCAGCCCGCCGGCCGGCAGCACCCAGCCGTCGTACTCGAAGTCGCGCACGATGCGCCGCATGAGCATCACGAGCGGCGGATGCATGCGCTCGGCCTCCTTGACGCAGCGCTCGAGCGCCGCGAGGCGCCGCAGCGCCTCCAGGGTGATCTCGCCGTCGCCGACCTCGCTCGCCAGCTCGTCGAGCACCGCGGGCAGCCAGCGCTCGTGCTCGAGGAGCAGGATGCCGGTCCACGCGCCCATCACCGTGCTCGTGTGCTGGCCGGCGAAGATCGTCGAGATCAGCAGCCCGACGATCTCGTCGTCGCTCAGCGCGCGCCCGTCGGCGTAGCGGGCGGCCATGAGTACGTGGAGGAAATCCTCTCCGCCGCGGCCACCGGCGCGCCGCTCCGCGATGATGCGCGTGATCAGCTCCGCCATGCGCGCCCGCGCGCGGTCCCGGCGGCGGAAGGCGGGCAGCGGCAGGTAGGGGTTCACCATGGCCACCAGGTTGATGCCGCGCTCGAGGTCGTGGAACAGATGGGCGAGGTCGCGCGAGAGACGCGCGCGGAACTCGGCGCCCACCAGGCATCGGCTCGCGATGAACACGGTCAGCTCGTTGAGGGCCGCGAGGAGGTCCACCTCGCCCTCGTCGCCCCACGCGGCGACGTAGGCCTCCGCCTCCTCCTGCATGACGCGCGCGTAGGCGCGCAGCCGATCGTCGCGCAGCGCGGGAAAGAGCAATCCCATCTGCTCGTCCATCACCTCCGGGCTCGCGTCGTACACGACGCCTTTGCCGAAGATCGGCACCGTGAACCGGTAGACCTCGCGCGCGCTCAGCCGGTCCTCGGTCGCGCCGAAGACCGCGGCCTGCGCGCGCGGGCCGATGAACGCGGTGACGCGCGTGCCGGGCAGACGCAGCGAGAACACTTCGCCGAAGCGCGCGTGGCCGCCGAGCAGCAGACCGACGGGATCGCGGCGCAGGTCGAGGGCGTGACCGAGCAGCGGCAGACCGCCCGGCAGCATCGGCGGCGTCCGGTCCCGCCGGGTCGCGGTCGTCATCGGCGCGTCGGCACCTGGCCGCGGCGGACGAAGTCCTCGTACGCCTCGCGGACGGCGTCCTCGACCGACGTCGGCCGGTAGCCGAGCTCGCTCCGCGCCTTCGTGACGTCGGCGCGGCGCTCGGAGCGCAGCAGGCGCACCGCGCCCGGCGTGAAGCGAGGCTCCGCGCGCGGGGCGACGCGGCGCGCGACCGCGTCGACGACCTCGGTCAGCGCCAGCATCAGCCCCGACGGCAGGCGCAGCCGAGGACGCGGGCGCCCCGTGACGCGCTCGAAGATCGCCATCAGCTCGTCCACGGTGTGAAACGCCGTCGAGAAGATGTACTTCTGACCGGCGCGGCCCTTGTCCATCGCGAGCCGATGGCCCTCGACGATGTCGCGCGCGGCCACGAACTCGAAGCCGCCCGGGATGTAGGCGCGCAGACGGCCGCGCGCAAAGTCGAGCAGCACCCGGCCCATCCGCGACGGCTTGAAGTCGTTGGGGCCGACGATGGCGCACGAGGTCGCGATGACGACGTCGAGGCCGTCGGCCGCCGCCTTGAGGCACTCGTGCTCGGCCGCGACCTTGCTGCGCGCGTAGGGCAGCAGCCGCTCGAACGGATCGACCGGCATGCTCTCGTCGCACGGGCGGCCCGGGACCCAGCCGACGGCGCTGACGGATCCGGTCACGACGATCCGGTCGACGCCCACGTCGAGCGCGGCGCGCAGGAGGTGGCGGGTACCGAGCACGTTGCAGTCGTGGATCTCGCGCGGCTGCCCCGCGCCGCTCGACACCTTCGCCGCGCAGTGATACACGCGGCGACAGCCGCGCACCGCCTCGCGCGTCGCGCGCGCGTCGCGCAGATCGCCCCAGGCCCGCTCGACGTCGAGGCCGTCGAGCGCCCGGTTGTCGCTGTCGCCACGGACCAGCACGCGGACCGCCTGGCCCTCGTCGAGCAGGCGGCGGACGAGGTTCGCGCCGAGATGTCCGCTGCCGCCGGTAACGAGGACCGTCATAGGCCCGTCAAGAATGCCTCGGTCGCGCCCCCGCTTCAACAGGCACCATTGACGCTCCACCGCCCGTCCCGTAGAGTGCGACGCCATGCGCGCGGTGGCCACGCTGGTGCCGCTGCTCTTCGTCGCGGCGCTCGCGAGGCCGGCGACGGCCCAGCCACCGCTCGAGGCCGCGCGCGGGCTGCTCGCCGCCTGGCACGACGATCCCGCACGCATCGACCGCGCGCGCGTCTTGCTCGAGGCGGAGGCGGCGGCCGATCCCAGCGCGGACACGCTGGTCGAGCTCTCGCGCGCGTGGTTCCTCACCGGCGACTTCCGCGCGCGCTCGGAGCCCGATCGGCTGGCCGCCTACGAGCAGGGCGGCCGCGCCGCGCGGCGCGCCATCGCCGCCGCACCCCGCAACGAGCGCGCCCACCTGCTGCTCGCGTTCAACAGTGGCCGCTCGGCGCAGATCACGGGCGTGATGCGCGCGCTCGGAATGCTTGGAACGATCCGGGAGGAGTCGGTGACGGTGCTGCGGCTCAATCCGTCGAGCGTGGACGGCCTCATCCTCGCCGCCGGCATGGCCGCCGAGTTGCCCGCGTTCATGGGCGGCGATCGCGCGAAAGCGGAGACCCTCTTCACCCGCGCGCTCGACCTCGATCCGCACCAGACGGGCGGCCGGCTCGAGCTCGCTCGGCTCTACCTCGGCCTGCGCCGGTGGACCGATGCGGCGCGAGAGCTCCAGGCCGTCATGGACGAGACCACTCCGACCGATCGGCCACGCTGGGCGATGAGCGATCTGCCGCGTGCCCGGGCGATGCTCGTCGAGCTGCGCGAGCGGGGCCGCGTGCCCGGGATCGCTCCGCAGTCGCCGTAACGGCCTCACACGCGTCCCGTCGCGCGGCCGACCGGCCGCGCCTCAGGTCTGCCCCGTCCAGCCGCGCTTCGCGCGCTCGCGCCACCGCGTGCGGATCGCCTCGAACTCCGCGGCCGGCAGCGGACCGGCCGCCAGGCGCTCGGCGTTCTGCCGCCAGCGCGCGGGCTTCGTGGTCCCGACGATGGCGGTGTGAACGCCGGGCACGCTCAGCGTGAACCGCAGCGCGACGGCGACGGCCTCGTCCATCGGCCGGCCGAGGAAGTCGTAGTCGAGCGCGCGCAGACGCTCCCAGTAGTCGACGTAATACGAGCCGGGCCGGCGGCTGGACGCCCAGACGGCGTTCGCCACCGGCCGCTTGGCGATGACGCCCAGCTGCCGCTGGCGCGCGGCGGGCAGGACGGCCTCGATGGCCTCCTGGTCGGCGACGCTCACCGAGATCTGGAGGGTGTCGAAGCGGCCGCTCTCGACGGCGTGGCGCGCGGCGGCGCCGTCGCCGCTGTAGCCGATGTAGCGCGTGAGGCCGCGCTGCTTCGCCGCCTCCAGCGCGGCGATGGCGTCGCCCTTCCTCAGCACGCCCTCGGAGCACGAGTGCAGCTGCACGAGGTCGAGCGCGTCGGTGCGCAGCCGCTCGAGGCTGCGCTCGATGGACTTGAGGATGGCCGGCGGCCGCCAGTCGTCGCGGCCCCAGCCGCCGGCGTGGCCGACCTTGGTGAACAGATGGAACTCGCGGCGCCGGCCGCTCACCGCGCGCCCGATGAGCGTCTCGCTGTCGGCGTAGCACTCGGCGGTGTCGATCACGTTCAGGCCGGCGTCGAGCGCGGCGTTGAGCAGCCGGGTCGCGGTGCTCTGGCTCACGCCCTCGTAGCCGATCTCGCTGCCGCCGAAGCCGAGCGCCGTGACCTCCATGTCGGTGCGTCCGAGCCGCCGCCGCTCCATCAGTCGTCCCGCCACGCGCTGGCACGCCAGTTGTGCTGGCCGTGGCCGGCGGCGCGCCACGCGGGCAGCGGCATCACCAGGTGGTCCGCGAGCGCGATCACGTACGGCTCGTACATCTTCCGCAGCTCGGCGAGCTTGTCCGCCGCGGCATCGGAGTCGTCGAGCACGACGGCGCCGGCGGCCAGCGCCACGCGCAGCCGCCGCAGCTCCGTGCGCGGCAGGCGGTCGCGCGCCGCCGGCTGCGGCCGGCGCCGCAGGACCTGCGCGAGGTCCACCACCGCGTGGCGCGCCATGGCGAACGTGAGTTCCGCCTGCCGCGCGCAGGCGCCCTGCACGCCGACCATCACCAGGGCGCTCGTGTCGAGGATGGTCGTGAGCGCGGCGAGCCAGGACTGGTTGTCGTGCTGCGAGCGGAAGTACGACAGCACCGGATAGGACAGGTGCGACTCCATCGTCTCCGCCGACCAGCGCTCCCAGTCGTCGAGCAGCTCGGCCAGCTCTTCGAGGTCGTCGCCGGCATGGCTCCGCAACAGCGCCTCGGCGCTCGGCGGCGAGCCCGCGCGCGCGTCGAGCAGCGTGATCTCGATCTCGCGGCGCGAGAACGCCTGGTAGAGCACGGGGACGTAGCCGATCACCAGCGCGAGGAACCCGAAGCCGAGGCCGGCTTCGGCGACCATGACGGCGCGGCCGACGCGCGAGGTCGGCGCGATGTCGCCGAGGCCGAGGGTGAAGAACGTCTCGCCGCTCAGGTAGAGGTACTCGAACAAGGTGCCGCCGTCGGGCGCGGTGAGCCGGGTGCCGAGGCCCCACTGCACCAGCGCGAAGGCGACGATGAGGCTCAGGGCCCACGCCGCGAGCAGCAGCAGCACGGACATCGGGCCGTAGAACGACAGGTAGGTCTCACGCCGTCCGCCCGCGGCCAGGCGGCGGGCGAGCGCCGACCATGTGGACCAGGTGACCCGATAGAAGAGGCGGGTGGGCCGCAGCCGCCGGGTCACGCGGCGCGGCAGCACGATGGCCTCGAACGCGTCCCAGACGATGACCGCGATCCACAGCGCGCCCGCGACGCCGATCAGCCAGCGCATGACGTTGGGACGCAGGAGCGGCCGGCGGCGTCGCTCAGTCGGAGCGCCCGCGGGCGGCGACGTCCCACACCTGCTCCACCCGGGGCCCGCGCACGCACCAGACGCGGTCGTAGAGGTTGAACGTCGGGTCGCAGTGGGGCGGGAAGAATTCGATGCGGTCACCCAGCCGGGGCGCGCGCGCCGGATCGGTGATCGTCAGCCGCCCGTGCTCGTCGCCCGCGAAGCCGTAGGTGACGCCGGGACACTCGACGGCCTCGGGCGGGAAGGGCTTGTCGGTGGAGAAGGCCTTCAGCCCGCCGTCCACCATCGCGCGATCGGCCGTCGGCACGCTCACCACCGTGGTGGCCACCGTCAGCGCCATCTCGAACTCCGTCAGCGCGTCGCCGGCGCGGCCGCCGATGCGGCGATAGTCGAGGTCCATCACGCAGTAGGAGCCGCTCTGCAGCTCGGTGAGCCCGGCCAGCTCGACGTCGATGTCGTGCGTGCCCGTCGAGCCGCCGGCGACGATCTCCACCGGCAGCCCCTCGGCTTCGAAGCGAGCGCGCGTCTGCATCAGCGGCGCCATCGCCGCGCGCGAGGCCTCGCGGCGCTGCTCCCAGCCCATCACGTGCGCGCAGTGACCCGCGTAGCCCTGCAGCCCGCGCAGCCTCAGCGCCCCACGGTGGACCACGGCGCGGGCGAGGGCGACGGCCTCTCCCGGCTGCACGCCGGTGCGCCGGTTGCCGACGTCGACGTCGATCATCACGTTGAGGGTCACGCGGTCCTCGACGGCCGCGCGCGCGAGCGCGTCCACGTTCTCGGCGTTGTCGACGACGACCATCGTGTCCGGCGCCTCGGCCACCAGGCGCGTGAGCCGCCGGATCGCGCTCGGCGTCACCACCTCCGTGGTGATCAGGAGGCCATGGATGCCGAAGCGCGTCATCACCTCGGCCTCGCCGAGCTTCGCGCACGCGACGCCGAGGGCGCCGGCGGCGATCTGCCTGCGCGCGATCTCGGGACAGCGATGGGTCTTGGCGTGCGGGCGCAGCTGCTTGCCGGCGGCGCGCACGTGCTTGGCCATGCGCTCCAGATTCCGCTCGAAGCGATCCATGTCGAGCAGCAGCGCGGGCGTCGGGATCTCGTCACGCGTCATCGGGATTCGGAGCCTAGCACGGATTTGACGGGGCCGAGCCCCTTCACTAGACTTCGCAGCACCATGCCCGGACGGCCGTTCCTCCAGATCCCGGGGCCGACGCTCGTCCCCGAGCGCGTGATGCGCGCGATGGCCCAGGCCGTCATCGACCACCGCGGCCCGACCTTCGGCGCGCTCGTCCACGACTGCCTCGCGGGGCTGAAGGACGTGTTCCAGACGACGCGCGGGCAGATCGTGCTCTATCCCGGCTCGGGAACCGGGGCCTGGGAGGCGGCCCTCGTCAACACGCTGTCGCCCGGCGACCGCGTGCTCGCGTGCGTCAACGGCCACTTCTCCACCGGCTTCGCGAAGACGGCCGCCGCCTATGGCATCGAGGTCGAGCGGCTCGAGGTCGCGTACGGCGAGGGCGTGCCCGCCGACCGCGTGGCCGCGCGCCTGGCCGCCGACACCGCGCACGAGCTGCGCGCCGTGCTCGTGGTGCACAACGAGACCTCCACCGGCGTGACGTCCGGCGTCGCGGCCGTGCGCGCGGCCCTCGACGGGAGCGGGCACCCCGCGCTGCTGCTCGTGGACACCGTTTCGTCGCTCGCCTCGATCGATTTCAAGTTCGATGCGTGGGGCGTGGACGTCGCGCTGACCGGCTCCCAGAAGGGCCTCATGCTGCCGCCGGGCATGGCCATCCTCGCCGTGAGCGAGCGCGCGCTGACCGCGTCCGAGAAGGCGAAGTGTCCGCGCGCGTTCTGGGACTGGCAGCCGGTGCTCGAGCGCAACCGCCGCGGCGAGTTCCCCTACACGCCGGCGACGGTGCTCCTCTTCGGCCTGCGCGAAGCGCTCGCGATGCTCCACGAGGAGGGGCTGGCCAACGTCTTCGCGCGCCACGCGCGGCTGGCCGAGGCGTGCCGGCGCGCGGTGCAGGCACTCGGCCTCGCCATCCTCTGCCGGAAGCCGGAAGAGTACTCCAACACGCTGACCGCCGTCGTCATGCCGCACGGCTTCGACTCGGACGCCTTCATCCGGCACGCGGCGCAGAGGCTCGACATGTCGCTCGGCGTGGGACTCGGCGCGGTGAAGGGCACGGTCTTCCGGATCGGCCACCTCGGCAGTCTCAACGAGCTGGAGCTGCTGGGCGGGCTGGCTGGCGTCGAGCTGATGCTGAAGGACTTCGGCGTGCCGATCCGCCTCGGCGCCGGCGTCACCGCCGCCGAGGAATTCCTGCTCGCCTAGCGGCGCAGCACGTTGTTCAGGCTGCGCGACTGGATCCCGCCCTTGAGGTCCGTGTCCGTCTGCGGCGACCGCGGGGCCGGACGAGTGAGATCGCGGACGATCGCCTGCTGGCGCGCCGGCTGCTGGATCTCCGCGGCCGCGCGGTTGAGGTCCTGCTGCACCTGGTCGGTCGGCGTGAGCGGGCGGACGATCACGCGGCGGTGACGCATCTCCTGCTGCAGCTGCGTGTCGCGCCCGGGGCCGGCGGCCTGCGCGAGCGCGACCACGGGAACGAGCGCCCCGACCAGGGCGATCACCGCCGCGATATTCCGTCTCATCGGCCGACTCCCTTGGCTTTCCAACCTACACCCATATGACGCGCGGACGTCGACTCTGGATGCAGGAGTTGCAGACGCTGTGCCGCCGACTCCATCAGCGCCCCAGACTGACGTCGTCCGGCAGCTCGTCGACGTCGTCGGGACCCCGCGGAAAGAAGCGCGCGAGGCTGGTCCCCACCTCCGAGACGGCGCCGATGACGGCGCCGCGGACGGCGCCCGCGCGAAGCCGCTCGACCATCCGGTCGCGCACGCCAGTCCAGTAGTCGTCGCCCACGCGGGCGTGGATGCCCTCGTCGCCGACGATCGCGAGCTTGCGGTCCTCGATCGCGAGATAGACGAGGACGCCGGCGCGATGGGCGGTGCGGTGCATGGCGAGGGCCGCGAAGACCTGGCGCGCGCGCTCCATGGGGTCGGTGGTGCGCCGGCGCAGGCCGTGCCCCACCCGGCGCTCGACGTGCACGCGGATCTCGGCCGAGGTCCCCCGCTCGGCGTCGCGCACCGCCGCCGCGATGGCGTCGAGGTCGGCCTCCGTGAACACCCGCCGCGCCCAGCCCGGATGGCGTCCGAGCATCACCAGTCTCCGCTCGCGCCGCCGCCGCCGAAGCTGCCGCCGCCGCCCGAGAACCCGCCGCCGCCCCCGCCGCCGCTCCACGAGCCGCCACCACCGCCGCCGCCCCAGACGATCGGCGGCTGCGAGCTCCAGCCGCGGCGGTCGACGGTGTAGCCGCGCCCCTGGGCGTTCCGGATCGCCGCCAGCACCGCCACGGCGAAGACGCCGAAGATCAGGCCCAGGAGCGCGATCGCCGCGGGGCTGAGCCCCGGCGGGGCACGGCGAGCGGCGGACTTCGGCGGCGGCCCGCCGCCGATCCGCGCGAACACCGCGTCCACCGCGGCGTCGAGGCCGGCGGCGTAGCGCTGCTCGCGGAAGCGCGGCGCGATCGCGTCGCGGATGATCGCGGCCGACACGATGTCGGTGATCACCGGCTCGAGGCCGTAGCCGACCTCGATCCGCAGCTTGCGCTCCTTCAAGAAGACGACGAGCACGACGCCGTTGTCGACGCCCTTGCGGCCGACCTTCCATTGTTCGGCGAGGCGGATGGAGACGTCTTCCAGGCTCTCGCCCTCGAGCGAGGGGAAGATCGCGATGACCATCTGCGCGCCGGTGGCGCGCTCGCGCTCGGCCAGCTTGCTCTCGAGCCGTTGGCGGTCGGCGGCGGACAGGACGCCGGCCTGGTCGTTGACGCGCGCGGTGGGCGCCGGGGGAAGGGTGAGGGCGAGGGCGAGGACGACGCCGAGGAGCAGCCTAGAACTTCACTTTGGGCGCCGTCTCGGCGCCGGGCGCCGCCTCGAAGAACGGCTTGGGCCGGTAACCGCGCATCGAGGCCACGAGACTTCCCGGGATGAACTGCACGCGGCCGTTGTACTGCTTGACGGCCTCGTTGAAGTTTCGCCGCGCGACGGCGATCCGGTTCTCCGTCCCCTCGAGCTCGGTCATCAGACCCTGGAAGACCCGGTCGGATTTCAGCTCCGGGTAGCGCTCGACGGTGACGAGCAGCCGGCTGAGCGCGCCGGACAGCTGGCCCTGCGCGGCCGCGAACTTTTGCATCGCCTGGGGATCGTTGAGCGCTTCGGGCGTCAGCTTGAGGCTGCCGGCGGCGTTGGCGCGGGCCTGCGTGACCTCGGTCAGCACCGTGCGCTCCTGCTTGGCGAAGCCCCGCACGGTTTCTTCGACGTTCGGGATGAGGTCGAGGCGGCGCTGGTACTGGGTCTGCACCTGCGCCCAGCTCGCGTTCACGTTCTGATCGAGCCGGACGAGGTCGTTGGCGACCGAGACGTACCATGCGACGAGGGCGATGACGAGGACGGCCACCACCGCGAGGACGACCAGGACCGCACGCATCCTGGCCGGATTATACTCGACGCCGTGTCCGAGACCCTGCCCGTCTATCGGGTGACCGCGAAGAACACGTCGACCGGCGAGAACAAGATCCACGACGACGCCACCGCGCGGCGCCACGGCTTCCGCGGCGCCCTCGTCCCCGGCGTGACCGTGTACGCCTACATGACGCAGCCGCTGGCCATCGCGTTCGGCCCGGCCTGGCTGAGGCGCGGCACCGCCAGCGTCCGCTTCGTGAAGCCCGTCCTCGACGGCGAGGAGGTCGTCGTGAGCGGTGTCGTCACCGCGCGCGACGCGACGGGCGTGACGGCCACGCTGACCGCGTCCACCGCGGCCACGCCCGAGTGCGCGACGCTGACGGCGACCATTCCGGCGGGCCTCCCGACGCCGGTGAACCTGGCCGGCTACCGCGAGGCGCTGCTGCCCGAGCCGCGGCCCGAGGCGACGCGCGCTCACTGGGCCTCGCTCGCCACGCTCGGCACGCCGCGCGCGCACTACGACGTCGCCGCCGCCGAGGCGTACGTCGCCAAGGTGAGCGAGCCGCTGCCGCTCTACCGCGGCGCCGGCGGCTGGGTGCACCCCGGCTTCCTGCTCGAGCAGGGCAACCGCGCGGTGGATCGCAACGTGACGATGGGCCCGTGGATCCACGCCGGCACCACCGTGCGCCACCTCGGCGGCGCGCGCGTCGGCGAGCGGCTGACCACGCGCGGCAAGGTGCGCTCGCTCTTCGAGAAGAAGAGCCGCGAGTTCGTGGAGCTGGACCTCGTGATCACCGCCGGCGAGCCCGCGCGGCTCGTCGCCCACCTCCTGCACACCGCGATCTATCGTCTGCCGCCGCCCGAGTGATTGCCTCGCCGGAAGGCGCGTGCTAGAAACGTCCATTCCGACTGGAGGCCCGTGATGGATCTGAATCTCTCGCCCGAGGATCGCGCGTTCCGCGACCAGGCCCGCGCGTGGTTTCAGCGCAATGTGCCGCGCGCCGAGCTCAAGACGCTCGAGGAGCGCCGCGCCTGGCACCGCACGATGTACGACGCCGGCTACGTCGGCATGGGTTGGCCCACGGAGTACGGCGGCCGCGGCGCGACGCCGATGCAGCAGGCCATCGCCGCCGACGAGATGGCGCGCGCCAACGCGCCGGCGCCGATCAACGGCCTCGGCGTCGGGTTCATCGGGCCGACCATCATCATCCACGGCACGCCCGAGCAGAAGCAGCGTTATCTGAGAAAGATCCTCACCGCCGAGGAGATGTGGTGCCAGCTGTACTCCGAGCCGAACTCGGGCTCGGACCTCGCCAGCCTGCGCACGCGCGCCGAGGACAGGGGCGATCACTTCCTCGTCAACGGCCAGAAGATCTGGACGAGCGGCGGCCACATCGCGGACTGGGGCATCCTGCTCGCGCGCAGCGATCCCGGCGTGGCCAAGCACAAGGGGATCTCGTGCTTCCTGTTCGACATGCGCCAGCCCGGCGTCCAGGTGCGCCCCCTCAAGCAGATCACGGGCAGCTCGGAGTTCAACGAGGTCTTCATGACCAACGCGCGCGCCGAGAAGCGCGACCTCATCGGCCGCCTCGGCCAGGGCTGGGAGATCGCGCAGACGACGCTCGGCTTCGAGCGCGGCGGCAACTCGATGGCGCGCGTGACGCGCTATGCCTCCGCCTTCGACCGTCTCGTGGACGCCGCGAAGAAGATCGAGCGCGGCGGCAAGCCGCTGCTCGAGGATCCGGTGGTGCGCGCCAAGCTGGGGAACGTCTACGCGGAGATGGAAGTACAGAGGTACGCCGCCCTCCGGGTGCTGTCCGCGCTCCAGAAGGGCGCGTCTCCCGGCGCGGCGTCGTCGATCACCAAGCTCTCCTACAGCGAGTTCGAGAAGCGCTACTACGAGCTCTGCCTCGAGATCCTCGGCCCCTACGGCCAGGTGACGGACGGCGGGCTCGAAGAGACCACGCTCGACGTCGACTCGTCGTCCGGCGTGCGCTCGAGCTGGGCGTACGCGTTCTTGTGGGCGCGCGCGGGCACGATTTATTCGGGCTCGTCGGAGATCCAGAAGAACGTCATCGGCGAGCGCGTGCTCGGTCTCCCCAAGGAGATCCGCGCCGACCGCGTGGCGAAGGCCTAGGAGGGCGCCGTGGACTTTTCCTTCAGCTCCGACCAGCAGCTCCTGAAGAACTCCGCGCGCGCCTTCCTCGACGAGCACGTGAAACCGGCGCAGGTGCGTCTGCTCTGGGACGACCCGCGCGGCGAGAGCGAGGCGCTGTGGAAGGAGATGGCGCAGCTCGGCTGGCTCGGCCTGGCCCTGCCCGAGGACGCCGGCGGCAGCGCCCTCGGCCTCGTGGAGACGGCCATCCTCCAGGAAGAGCTCGGGCGCGCCGCGTGCCCGTCGCCGTATCTGTCGACCGTGCTGGCGGCCATGGCCATCGACCGCTTCGGCAGCCCCGCCCAGAAGAGCCGCTGGCTGCCCGCCGTCGCCGGCGGCGGCGCGCGGGCGACGGTGGCGCTGATGGAGCGGGCGCTCGATTGGAGCCCGCAGTCGATCGAGACGCGCGCCGAGGAGCGCGGCGGAAAGGTCGCGCTGAGCGGCGTCAAGCAGTTCGTGCCGTGGGCGCACGTCGCCGACGTCATCCTGGTGCCCGCGCTCAGCGGCTCGACGCTGGCGGTGTACGTGGTGGAGGCCTCGGCGCCGGGCGTGTCGATCACGCCGCTGACCAGCCTGGACCCGGGCACGCGGGTCGCGCAGGTGACGCTCGACGGCGCGGCCGTCGCCGCCGAGGCGAAGCTGCCGGCGGACGCCCTGGCGTTCCTGCTCCAGCGCGGCGCCGTCGGCGCCGCCGCCGAGATGCTGGGCGCCGCGCGCCGGTGCCTGGACATGGCCGTGGAGTACGCGAAGGTGCGCGAGCAGTTCGGCCAGCCGATCGGCTCCTTCCAGGCGATCCGCCACAAGTGCGCCGAGATGCTGCTGGAGGTCGAGAACTCGCACGCGGCGACCTACTACGCGGCGTGGGCGCTCGCCAGCGGCGCCGAGGACGGCGCGCTCGCGGCCTCGGTGGCGAAGTCGTACGTCAGCGACGCCTCGCGCAAGGTCTGCGGCGATGCCATCCAGGTGCACGGCGGCATCGGCTTCACCTGGGAATACGACCTGCACCTCTACTTCAAGCGCGCGAAGGCGCTGGAGCCGCTCTACGGCGACGCCGAGCACCACCGCGAGCTGATCGTTCGCCGCGTGGCCTCCTGAGGCGCCGGTGGCGGATCTCCGGACTCCGCTGGAGGGCGTCCGCGTCGTCGACCTGACGAGCTACATCGCCGGCTCCTACGCGGCGACGATGCTCGCCGATCTCGGCGCCGACGTCGTGAAGGTCGAGTCGCTCGAGGGCGACTCGTTCCGCGAGCTGCCGGGCTTCTTCGCCTGGAACCGCGGCAAGCGGTCCATCGCCCTCAACCTCAAGGCGCCCGAGGGGCGCGCCGTCGTCGAGCGGCTCGCGCGCGACGGCGACGTCGTCATGGAGAACATGCGCCCGGGCGTGGCGGACCGGCTCGGTGTCGGCGAAGCGGCGCTGCGCGCGCTGAATCCGCGCCTCATCTACTGCTCCACCACGGCCTTCGGCTCCACCGGCCCGTTCGTCGACCGCCCGGGGTTCGATCCGGTGCTGCAGGGCATGGCCGGGATCATGGCGCTCCAGGGCTTCGGCGGCCCTCCGCAATACATCCGCGTCGCGCTGGTCGACTATTACGCGGCGGCGCTCACCGCGCAGGCGGTGCTCGCGGCGCTGTTCGTCCGCGAGCGCACCGGCGTCGGCCAGAAGGTCGAGACGTCGCTGCTGCACGCGGTGACCGCCTTGCAAGCGGGAAACTTCGTCGACTACCCGGGCAAGCAATCGGTCTTCCGCGACAACCCGACGTACCGGCTCTACCAGGCGGGCGACGGCGAGTGGCTCTTCCTCGCGTGCGGCAACCAGTCGTTCTGGGTCAAGCTCTGCCAGGCACTGGGGCTCGAGGCGCTGGCGCACGATCCGCGCTTCGCGTCCTGGATGCTGCGCCTCGACAATCGCGAGGTGCTGCTGCCGATCCTCGAGGCCCGCTTCAAGTCGCGGCCACGCGACGCCTGGCTGGAGGTGTTGCGCACGCACGACATCCCGGCCGGCCCCGTGCACACGATCGACGAGTTCCGGCGCCATCCGCTCACGCGGCACCACGGGATGGCGCGCGAGTACGACCACCCGGAGGTCGGCCGCCTGACGCTGCCGGGCTCGCCGCTGCTCTTTTCCCGGACGCCGACGCGGGACGTCGGCCCGCCGCCCACCCTCGGGCAACATACCGACGAAATCCTGCGCGCGGCAGGCTACGACGAGGCCGAGCTCACGGACCTCCGCGCCAGAAAAGTGATCCGGTGAGCGCGGTGTCGGGGGTGGGCCGTGCCCTGCGAGACCCGTGTCTTCTGGGTATTGCGTCGGGCCCGGCTGGTCATCGTGGCCCCATGACAGGCGCAGCGCAGTGTCGATGTGCGTGGTCGAGCAGGGCGCGGCGCGCCCGTGGCACCGCGACGCAGGGGATCATCACATGAGCACGAAGTACGAAGCGATCATGTACCACGTCGCCGACG
>Ga0134075_10000121_pt1 | contig 19071 bp, 17 predicted proteins | sample 15_taG_18_FD_119775 | JGI IMG/M metagenome (GOLD analysis project Ga0134075, IMG submission 119775) | Grasslands soil microbial communities from the Angelo Coastal Reserve, California, USA - 15_D_Rain_40cm_5_09212015 | ecosystem: Environmental > Terrestrial > Soil > Grasslands ... | reverse complement strand
CGGACCGCCCGCGCTCGTCCACAGCGTGTTGTTCGCGTCCTCGGCGAAGACCAGATGGTGCGTCGGGAAGCACGTGCTGATCAGCGTGATCTTGCCGGTCTTCGGGTCGTACATCGACAGGTGGCGGTTCGCGGCCTCGACGGGCGTCAGCTTCGCGGACGGATGCTCCGAGCCCTTCTTGCAGAAGTCCGGGTTGGCGGGCGGCCGCACCCGCGCCGTGAACCAGACGCGGCCCTTCTCGTCGAACATCGGGTTGTGCATGCTGGTCTGGCTGTCCCAGATGCGCTCGTCGCCCCAGAACGGTGAGGGCAGCATCGGGTTCTGCTTCGACGAGGGCGTGTTGGGATCGCGGACGGGCATTCGTATCTGCGTCACGCGATGGCGCACGGGATCGAGGACGGGCAAGAGGTCGGTGCTCTCTTCGGTCGCCCCGTAGATCAGGCCGTTGGCGTTCAGCCGCGGGTTGCGCTTGTCGGTCGAGATCTCGTCGTGCAGGTAGTCCTTCGGGCCCGCCCAGTCCCAGAGCGTGAGCACGACGTTGCGCTCCACGCCCTGCGGCCGCGTCGGCCTGGACGTCGGCAGCTCGCCCGCCGCGATGCGATCGGTCCAGTCCGCGAAGAGCCGCAGCGCGCGGGCGTTGCCCATCCGCCCGAGGTTGGTCGTCATCTGGGTCAGCGCCTGGCCGGACTGGATGCGGCGCTGCCAGGCGTCGACGGACGACGGGAAGTCGCCCAGCTCCCTGGGAATCGTGCGCATCGCCTTGGTGCCGAGCGCGTGACAGCCGTAACAGCCGTTGGTCTTCACGATGTCGAGCCACTGCTCCTGGCTTCGGAGCGCGGGATTGATGCCGTTGCCTTCCGGGCCGGTGCCGGGGAACTCGCTCCTCTCGGGCACCCTGAGCATCGAGTACCAGTAGATCGCCGGGTAGTATTCGGCGGCCGCCGCGGCGCTCGGCGCCACCACCGCGGTCAGGTCGAGCGTCTTGCCGGGCGCCGTGCGGACCTTGGGTGAATCGACGAGGCCGTAGCCGCGCACCCAGACGCTGTAGGTGGCCTTCGGCAGCTCGGGCAGCACGTAGCGGCCGCGATCGTCGGTGACCACGATCTTGACGTACTTCGTCGGCAGCTCGGTCGTCTCCGCGATGACCCACACGCCGGCCTCGGGCCCGTTGGCGCTGGTGACGACGCCGCCGAGATCGGCGGCGCCGACACGCAGGGCCGGGTCCTTCGCCTGCTGAGCGTCCAGTCGCGCCTGGCCGGCGGCGAAGAGGACCACCGCCGTGAGGATCGCCACGGACAGCACCCGAATCGTTTTCATCGGCGGGCGCTCCGGCGCGTCAGCCCTTCTGCACGACTTTCTTGTAGACCATCTCGATGTTGAGGCCGATGCGGTCACGGAACTGGCCAAGCGGGTACTTGGTCATGCCGCGCTCGTACTTCGGCGCGAGCTGATCCGGCAGCTTGGCCTTGATGTCGTCGAGCGTCGCACCGTCGGCGGCCGCCTTCTTGACGCCGGCGATGAGGTCGGCCAGGTAGCCGCGGAAGAACGACAGCTGGCTCTTGGGCAGCACCTCACCGTGGCCGGGGATGATGTGCGTGAAGTCGAGCCGTTCGAGCGAATCCAGCGTGCGCACCCAGTCCTCCGGGTAGCCGTCGTTGAGGAACGGCATCCAGTCGATGAGCGCGTCGCCTGTCATCACGACTCTTTCCTTCGGCAGGAACACGTAAAGGTCGCCGTCCGTGTGTCCGCGGCCGAGGACGTGCAGCTGGATCTCGCGACCGCCCTCGGTCAGGGTCTGGGTCGCCGAGACCGTACGCGTGGGCAGCGCCGGCTTCAACCGCTTCAGCTCCTCGAGATACGCCTCGGCCTGGCGAAGATTGGACTCGATGCGGCTCTTCGCCTGCGCGTCGGTCGCGCGTGCCGCCTCGTCCTTCAGCTTCTGGATCTCGGCCGGCAGCGCGCCCAGCTGCTTGGCGATGAACGGGACGCCGCCGACGCCCGCATCCGCTCGCGTGAGGTTGTCCTTCGTCCGCTCGGTCGCGACGACCTCCACGCCCTGGTTCGCCGATGTGTAGACCTCGTTGCCCTGCCAGTGATCCCAGTGGAAGTGCGTGTTGACGATCTTGCGAATCGGCTGCTTCGTCACCGCCTGGATCTGCTGGTACACCGCGCGCGCGGCGGAGGGCTTGGAGTGGGAGTCGACGACGATCACGCCGTCGTTGGTCACGATGACCGCGGAGTTCGAGTTGACCTTGTACGCCGGCGCGGCGATGGCCGCGTAGACGCCGTCGCCCACCTTCTTGAGCTCGAACAGGTCCTTGTCGTAGGTGGCGGCGTGGGCGGGCGGGGCGCAGCAGAGCTCGTGGGGGTCGAGCGTGTGGATCGCCGCGGCGGCGATACCCACCTGAGCCAGGACTTGCCGGCGCGTCCATTGTCTGGCCATTGGCTGTCTCCTTGTGGTGAAAGACCCGCCTCTGCGCTACGGTTGCCCGCGATCATGCTCCGGCTCATCGGCGTGTTCAAGCTCCTCAAAGCCCTGCTGATCCTGGCGGTCGCGCTGGGTGTCATGCGCCTGGCGCACGGCGATGCCGCCGACGTGCTCGAGCGCGTGACGACCGAGCTGCACATCGATCCCGAAGGCCGGCACGTCGGGCGCATCGTGCAGAAGATCCTGTCGCTCGACGAGCGGCACCTGCGCGCCTTCAGCGCCGGGATGATCGTCTACGCCTGTGTGTTCGTGGTCGAGGGCGTCGGCCTGATTCTGAAAAAGGTCTGGGCCGAGTGGTTCACCGTCAGCGTCACGGCCTCCTTCGTGCCCCTCGAGGTCTACGAGATCGCGCGGCGTCCCGGCGCGATCCGGATCGGCGCGCTCGCCGTCAATCTCGCGATCGTCGGCTATCTGGTGGCGCGGCTGCGACGGCGGCCGGCGCGCTGAGTCACGCCAGGCCGTAGAGCCGCGCGCAATTGTCCCAGAGGATCTTCGCCTTTGTCTTGTCGCTCACGCCGTCCAGCGCGACGAACTCGTTGATGGCCTGCGGGAACAGCCCGTCGGAGTGCGGGTAGTCGGTCGAGACGACGATGTTATCGTCGCCGATCGCGTCCACCACGTGGCGCAGCACCTTCTCGTCGGCGTCGGTGGCGATGCAGCACTGGCGGTAGAAGTATTCGCTCGGCAGGGCGCTGATCTGCACGTCGGAGCCCGGGCCGAACTTCTCCCACGCCTCGTCGAGGCGCCAGAGCCACCACGGCAGCCAGCCGCACGTGCCCTCGAGGAACGCGCAGCGTAGCCGCGGGTGGCGCTCGAGCACGCCGCCGGCGGCCATGCTGGCGAAGGCGAACATCAGCTCGACGGGGTTGCGTCCGGCCACGCCGATCACGCGGCCGTTGGGGTGATCGAGATAGCGCCGCGCGATGTCGTCGCGCAGCGAGGCCTGGCCCGTCGGATGGAAGCCGACGGGCACGCCCAGCTCCTCGACGGCGGCCCACAGCGGCTCGAGCTCGGGATCGTGCACGTGCCGGCCGTTGATCGGGTTCGGGTTGCCGATGACGGCCACCGCGCCGAGCTCTCGCACCGCGCGCCGCGCCTCCCGCGCGGCGAGCGCGGGATCGTGGAAGGCGACCTGGGCGGCGAACTTCAGGCGCGCGGGCGCGTGCTGGCAGTAGTCGTACGTCCAGGTGTTGTGCGCGCGCGCCAGCGCGTCGGCCACGCGCGGCTCGAGGTCGTCGTGCATCTGCACCTGGCGGCCCCGCGTGCCGTAGAGGATCGCGACGTCGATCCCTTCGATGTCCATCGCCTGCACGTGCGACTCCGCGTCGTAGCCGCGGGCGTGCGCGACCTCGTAGTGCGGCGAGCGCGCGAAGGCGCGACGCTGGAGGTCCTTGCCGACGGCCGCGGTGTGCGGCCGCTTGGACATCTCACCGATCTCGAGCTGGCCGATGCGGATGAGCGGCTGGTTGGAGGCGTTGTCCGCGCGCCGAGTGAACGTCGGCGCGAAGGTCTTGAAGGGCTCGTCGAGGTAGCGCTCCCAGAGGCCGTCGGGCTCCATCGTGTGCAGATCGCTGTCCATGACCTTGAACCCGTTCTTCATGGGACCCCCTCCTCGTGAGCGCGACGATCACTCCGGGCCGGCAGCTTGTCAAGGCGGATTGCAGAGCCGCGTCGCCGTGGCGTACGATGCGCCGCGTGACGGAGACCGTCGTCTACCTCGCGTCGAGCTTCTGGCTCGGCGCCGTGCACGCGGCGACGCCGGGTCACGGCAAGACGATCTCCGCGGCGTACATCGTCGGCGCCCGCGGACGTCCGGTGGACGCGCTCGTGCTCGGCATCTTCGTGACGCTCTCGCACACGAGCGGCATCATCCTCGTGGGCGTGCTCGCCACGCTGGGCTCGGCGTGGCTGGTGCCGCAGCGGGTGGAGGCCTACCTGGGCGTCGCCACCGGACTGCTCGTCATCGCCATCGGGCTGTGGATGCTGCGCACGCAGCTGTCGCTCGTGTCCGCCCACGACCACGCGCACGGCGACGACGACCACGCGCACGCTCACGACCATGCCCATCCTCACGACCACGCCCGCGAGGGCCAAGTGCACACCCACGGCTGGGGCGTGCGGCACAGCCACCACGTCGACCTCGCCGTGCTCGACCGCCCGCGGCTGCCGATCCTGCTCGCGCTCGGGATCGCGGGCGGGCTCCTGCCCGACCCGGGCGCGCTCGCGATCCTGCTCGCCGCGCTCGCCAGCGGCAAGCTGCTGCTCGGCCTGTTCACGGTCGTCGTCTTCAGCGTCGGGTTCGCCTCGGTGCTGGTGATCGTCGGCGTGATCGCCGCGCGCGTGGGCGCCGCTGTTCTGACCTGGTTGAGCGGACGCTGGGTCGGCCGGCTGCAGCTGGCGACGGCGGCGCTCATCGTCACCGTCGGCCTCGCGCTCACCGTCAACGCGTGGCGCGCCGTCACCGCGTTCCACTGAAGACGGCGCCATGACCACCGTGCTCTCGCTCATCGCCCTCGGCTTCTTCCTCGGGATGCGCCACGCGACGGATCCCGACCACGTGATCGCGGTGAGCACGATCGTGACGCGACAGCAGACGCTGCGCGGCGGCATCGTCATCGGCGTCCTGTGGGGCGTCGGCCACACGCTGACCATCGTCCTCGTCGGCGGCGCCATCATCCTCGGGAGCGTCGTGATCCCGCCCGCCCTCGGCCTGACCATGGAGATGACGGTCGCGCTCATGCTCGTCGTGCTCGGCCTGTGGAACCTCACCGGCATGCTGCAGCGCGTGCGCGACCAGCTGGTACCGGGCGCGGACCGCCACGCCCACGCGCACCGGCACGGCGACTACGTGCACAGCCACCGCCACGGACACGGGCGGGACGATCACGGGCACGGCGAGGAGCAGACACCGCAGGCCTGGCTCGATCGCCGCCTCGGCGGCCTCGGTCTCTACCAGGTGCTGCGCCCGCTGGTGGTCGGGCTGGTGCACGGCCTCGCCGGCTCCGCGGCGGTGGCGCTGCTCGTGCTGGCGGCCATCGGCGACCCGCGCTGGGCGCTGGCGTACCTCGTGCTCTTCGGGATCGGCACCATCGTCGGCATGATGCTCATCACGCTGCTCGTCGCCGCGCCGATGACGTACGCCTCCCGGCGGCTGGCGCACGTCGAGCGCCACCTGCGGGTGGCGTCGGGGGTGCTGAGCCTCGCGTTCGGCTTGTTCCTCGTCTATCACATCGGGTTCGTGAACGGCCTGTTCACGGGCCACCCGAGCTGGACGCCACACTAAGCGGTGAAGTCCGTCGTCGCGACCGCGCTCGCGCCGGTCGTCCTCCTCTGGTCGAGCGTCGCCTGCGCTCACGACGCGAGCGCCTGGGGCGGGCTCTTCCGCTCGAGCGATCACGGCGCCACCTGGTTTCTCGCGAGCCCGGGGACGTACCCGACGGCCGCCATCGCGCTGGCCGTCAGTCCCACCGACGGCAATCACCTGCTGCTCGCCACCGACGGCGGGTTGCTGCGCTCGCGCAACGGCGGCCGCGACTGGACGCGTGAGACGCCGAGCGTGCTGAGCGGCGTCGTCTTTGCCGCGGCCTTTGCCGCCGACGGACGGCGCGCGCTCGTCGCGACGGACGGCGGCGTTTTTACCAGCGACGCCGACAACGACTGGCGCCCGGCCCGCGTCCCGCGCGGCGCCGTGCCGGCACGCATCATCGCGCGCGGGGCCGCGCCGGGTCGCGCATACCTTGCGGGCTGGACGGGCTTCGCACGCACGGACGACTGGGGCGCCTCGTGGACCGACGCGGCCCCAGGTCTCCCCGACGCGCCCGTGACCTCGGTGCTCGTGATCCCCGACCGGCGCGAATCCGTGCACGTCGTCGTCGCCGACGGCGTCTGGTCGACGCACGACGGCGCGCGGACGTGGGTGAAGCGAGAGACGGGGTCGGACGGCGTCGACGCGCTCGGACGCGACGTCGGCGACGCGGCGCGGCTCTGGGCCGCGCGCGGCAATCGGCTGCGGCGCAGCGACGACGGCGGCGCGAGCTGGCGTGCGACGGGTGCGCCGCTGCCCGAGCCGAACGCGTCCGTGCGCTCCGTCAGCGCGATGGGCGACGTGGTCGTCGTCGCGTCCGATCGGGGACTGTTTCGCAGCACCGACGGCGGCGCGCGCTGGGTCGCCCTGGTCGAGAACCTGCCCGCGCACCTCGAGGCGGGGCCGCTGGTGAGCGACCCGTCGGAGCCCGCTCGGCTCTACGCGGGATTCACGCTGACGCCGTATCCGGAATTGTGGCGCCGCGCCGCCGAGGGCGCGGCCGCGTGGCGGCGGATCGACCTCACGAGCCTTCTGGGCGCGGCGGCGTTTCTGATGCTCGTCGGCATCCTGGGCGTGGTGGCCGTGCGGCGGCTGCGCCGGCAGGATCGCGTGCAAACGCCTCGATGACTCCGGGCGCGACGATCCCGGCCGTCGTGCGTCGCCATCGCTGGGTGAGCGCGGCCGTCCTCGTGAGCCTCGCCGCCGTTGTCGTGCTGGCGTGGAGGCCGTGGAGCGACGCCGGGTTCGTCGAGCATCGAATGCTGCGGCGAACCGACATCCCGGCCGCGGTGGCGGTCGCGCCCGACGGCGCGGTGTGGTTCACGATCGAGATGTCGGACGCGCTCGGCGTGCACCGCCACGGCCGCATCGAGCGCGTGTCGAAGGGGACGCAGAATCTCGAGACGCTCGGGCTCGACGTCGACGCCCACGGCGGGGTCTGGTACACCGACGGGCCCGGCCGCGCCGTCGCACGCATGGCCGCCGACGGCAGCGTTCGGTCCTTCCCGCTGGCGACGCCGGTCCTCAGGCTCGGACGGCTGGCCGTCGCTCCCGACAACGCCGTCTGGTTCGCCGATGCCACGACGGCCAGCGTGACGCAGCTCAAGGACGGCGTGTTCACGCGGCACGTCTCGCGCTCGGCCGGCGCCGCGCCGTGGGGCGTGGCGATCGAGACGCGCGGCACGGTGTGGGCGACGTTCCCCGACGTGAACCGGCTGGCGCGCATCGCGGCGGACGGTCGGGTGACGGAGTTCGACGTCCCGACGCGCGCCAGCGGCCTCGGCGACGTCGCGGTCGACGCCGCCGGCGCCGTGTGGTTTCTCGAGGCGCGGGCGAACAAAGTCGGTCGCTTCGCCGACGGCCGCTTCGCGGAGTTCGCCGTGCCCACGCCATCGCCGGGCCTCACGTCTCTGGCTGTGGCGCCCGATGGCGGCGTGTGGTTCACGGAGCTTCGCGCCGGGCGCCTGGGGCGGCTGCGCGACGGCCGCGTCACCGAATTCCGGCTGCCGCGGCCCGACGCCCGTCCGTTCGGCATCGCCGTGGACCGCGCGAACAACGTCTGGTACACGGACCTCGGCGGCTGGCTGGGGATGCTGCGCGCCGACCGGGCGCGGTCCCGATAGGTCAGTCCAAAGCCGCCGCGTCGCCGTCGACGACGGCGCTTTGCGATTGACAACGAAGTCGACGCGAAATAGCGTATGAGCCTTCGCAACGGACAGAAAACGAGGCGAATGATGCCGTCAGCGGAGACGCGCCTTCCAAAGGTTTCCCGCCGCACGCTCGTCGCGCTCGCCGCAATCTTCGTGGCCGTCGTCGGGGTCGTGATCGTCGCCGTCGCGCGCGAGGCGACCTCACGCCGGCTCGTCGCCGCCGCGGTCTCGCGTCCCGCCATGCCGTCGCGACCGCCGCTCACCCGCGCCGAGGAGGCGTATATCCAGGCCCTGTGGCCGATTCACGGCGCCGTCGAGCGAACTGCCGCGCGCATGAGCCTGGGGCAGATCTTCTACCTGACGAAGGACGTGGACCGCGCCGAGCTGAAGACGCGGGTCGACGACGCGCTGATCACCTATCGACGCGCCGGAATCCGGCTGCGCGCGCTCGAGCCGCCGCCATCGATGCAGCGCGCCCACGAAGACTACGCCACCGCCATCGGCCTCTTCGAGCGATCCGCCGTCGAGGTACTGAAGATGTTCGACGATGGGCGCGACGAGCACATGCGCGTCGCATATCCACTCGGCCAGGAGGCCGCCGACAAGATCAGGGAGGTCGGCCTCAAATTCTGGCCCCGCGAGTTTCCGCCCAACTGAGCGCTGGCTGACGTCCGCCGCCGGCCGCTGTGTCGTGCCGCGGGCGAGAAGGGAGGATGCACAGGCAGTCGCATCGCTCGATGATCGGAGTCCATGCTTTTCGTGACGCGACGTTCCGGAGGTATGCAGATGAGACGAAGAGTCGTACGTGCCGTCGTGGCCGTTGCAGCGGCCGTGGCCCTCGGCGCCCTGGTCGACGCGGGGACACTCGGGGCCGCCGACAAGAACGATACGAAGCGGCCGCCTCAAACGGAGCAACAAGGCTTCGAGAGTCACAACGAGCTGGCGCGGGACGCCAGCCCCTCGCGCCGCGCGGCCCAGTACTCCGCGTGGATCGTCGAGAGCAGTCGCTTCATGGACGTGCCGTTCCGTGCCTTCATGCCGGATCGTGGCGACCGGCCCACGGTCAACCTCCCGGTCAACGTCGGGATCATCAAGGCGGCGAACGGCGACATCACGCTGTACGACAGCGGCTGGATGCAGCTCGCCTACATCTACAACTGGAACAGCTCGTGCTGCTGGCACCCGATTCGCCAGCAGATGACCAAGATCGGGTTGAACCCGGACCGGGTGAAGCGCATCGTCGTGGGGCACGCGCACTGGGATCACGCCGGTCAGCTCAGCGAATTCCCCAACGCGATCCTCTACATCCAGAAGGAGGAGCTCAAGCAGATCGATTACTTCCTCGGCTATCCCAAGCGGTTCAATGACGGGCACATCCACTCCGTCAACACCGTCGATCGGCACAGCTTCGACGACCTTCAGGACCTCCTGGCGGGGGGCGGCACGCAGTTCGGCCCGCCGCAACAAGACTGTGCGCGCAGCCCGGTGTGCGGGTATCCGCCGCAGACGCTGCACGAGATCTTCGGCAAGGTCCTGAACGGCAAGGCGCACATCATCGACGGCCGCCACGAGATCGAGGACGGCCTGATCATCCACCCGGCCTTCCGGGGACACACGTACGGCTCACAGCTCCTGCAGGTCAATACGTCCATCGGTCAGCTCGTGTTCGGCAGCGACACGTATTCGTCCTGGGAAGGGATCCGGGACTGGAACGTCGCGAACATCCAGCAGACCGACACGATCCAGCAGATGCTGGCATACGAGAAGTGCTACGCGCTGACGTCGACCTCGGCCGGCAGCTTCAACAACTGCATCGCGGCGCACGAGCCGAAGGCCTACACCGCCGAGTACCCGATCACGGCGAACTGGTGGAACATTCCCGCGGGCAACTGCTCACGGGCCGCGGAATTGGTTCTCTCGAACGGCGAGCGGTCGCGCGTTCCGGCCTCTCCCGATCGCGTGTATTGCGAGAACCGCGTTCCGCCTTCGCACACCATCGAGAAGTAACCCCGCCGCACGGCCGCGCCTGGAACCGCCGCACGGCGGCTCCAGGCGCCGGCTCGCCGCGTCCCTCACAGGCTGACGAGCGCGGGCTCTTCGCGCGCGTCACGGTGCTCAGCCGAAGCGCTCGGGTCGAAACGGCGCCAGCGCCGCGTGCGACGCCCCGCCGACGATCTCATCGGCGCTCAGCCGGCCGAGCAGCGGTCCGAGCGTGACGCCGCTGTGGGTCGCGAGGAGCCAGGCGTTGTCGAAGCCGGGGACCCGCCCGGCGATCGTGTGACGGTCGGCGGGCATCGGACGCACGCCGACGCGGCGATCGACGATCTTCACCCCGCGCGCCGCGGGCATCACGCGGACCGCGCGCTCGAGCAGCCGCGCCGCCAGCTCGTCGAGCCTCGACGGCGAGGCCGCCGCCGCGGCGGGCGCGTCCACGTCCTCGGCGCCGAGCAGCAGGCCGCCGCCGGCGTCGGGCCGCAGGTGGACGCCGGGGGCGTGGACGACGCGCTGCAGCGACTCGGCCGGGGGCGACGTGAGCGCGAGCAGTCCCGGCACGCGGCCGACCGGCATGCGGACGCCGAGCGAGGCAAGGAACGCCTCCGTCGCGGGGCCGACACAGATCAGCACGGCGCCGGCGGCGATCTCGGCGCCGCCGACGACGAGCGCCTCCACGCGACGGCCTCGCGCACGGACCGACTCCACCGGCGCGCGTTCACGGATCTGGGCGCCGCGCCGCGCGGCGGCGCCCAGGAGCGTGCGAATCAGCCGAGGCGCGTCGAGCCAGCCGTCGGCCGCATAAAACGCGATCTGCTGGATGTGCTCGGGGATCGCGAGCGCCGGCTCCATGGCCCGGACCCGCTCGCGGCCGATCCACTCGGCCGGATACCCGCGGCGCGCGAGCCGCTCGACGCGCTCGTGAAGCTCGCGCCGCTGGTCCTCGCCGTCGGCCCACTCGAGGGAGCCGCCGGCGTGGTATCCGCCATCCGCGCCGAGCTCACGCGCCAGCTCGACGTGCGCGGCCATGCCATCGGCGTTCAGCCGGTGGTAGTGCTCGGGCTCTTTCCTGACCGAGTTCAGCCACGCGAACGACGTGCCGCTCGTGCCGTCGCCGGCGATGCCGGCGTCGAACGCCGTGATGCGCGCGCCCGCGCGCGCGGCGGCGTACACGGCGGAGGCGCCGACGATCCCGAGACCGACGACCGCGAGGTCGAGCTGTCTCATCGGCATGGACTCTACCGCTTGACAGTCGAACGCGCCGGCATATAGTCGCGGCAATGCCCCGTCACGCCGGCGTGATCCCGACGGCACCTCCGACGCGCTCCGTCGCCCTCCCCCATCACCACCGGGGTTGGCCTCACGTCAGAGTCGCCGCGGGGCCGCCCTGCGGAGATCGCCGAACGTCCGGCGGTCGTGAGGAATCGCCGGGCGCACGACCGGCGCCGCTGCAGCGGCTCCTCGTGGGGCTGCGCGTGCTCGTCGTCGACGACGACGCGGACGTCCTCGAGCTGTTCGCGGTGGCCCTGACCGCGTGCGGGGCCGAGGTGACGACGACCGACAACGCCCGCGACGCGATCGCGCTCGCCACGCGCACGCGGCCGCACGCCATCGTGAGCGACATCGCGATGGCGGGCGAGGACGGTTACTGGCTGGTTCGCGAGATCAAGCGCCTGCCGGCCGAGATCGTGGGCGACGTCCCCGTCATCGCGGCCACCGCGTATGGACGCGAGCATCCCCGCGCGCGCGTGCTGGCCGCCGGCTTCGCCGAGCATCTGCAGAAGCCGATCGATCCCGAGCAGCTCTGCCGGCTCGTCGCCAGCGTGAGCGGGCGCTAAGCGCCGCCGTCGGGCGCCGGTGGCGCCAGCGGCAGTCGCACGACGAACGTCGCGCCGTTGCCCTTCCCCCTGCTGTGCGCCGTCACCGAGCCTCCGTGCGCCTCCACCACGTGCCGGACCAGCGCGAGACCGAGGCCGAGCCCCGCATGCGCGCGCGTGCTCGAGCTGTCCTCCTGGCGAAAGCGCTCGAAAACGTAGGGCAGCACCTCGGCGGCAATGCCCTCGCCCGAATCGCCCACGCTGACTTCGGCATCGGCGTTCGCGCGGTGCAGTCGGACGCCCACCCGGCCGCCGCGCGGCGTGAACTTGACGGCGTTGATCAGCAGGTTCCAGAGGACCTGTTGCAGGCGGTCGGCGGCCCCGAGCACGCTCACCGGCGCCCGCTCCACCTGGGTCTCGATCTCGATGCCCTTGCCCGCGGCCGCCGGACGAACGGTCTCCACGGCCGCCTCGACGACGTCGCGAACGTCCACCAGCTGGAGATCGAGCCGCAAGTTGCCGGTCACCATGCGCGAGACGTCGAGCAGGTCGTCGATGAGGCGGACCTGCGCGGAGGCACCGCGCACGATGGCGGCCACCGCACGCCGGCGGCTGGCCTCGTCCATGTCGGCGGATTGCAGCATGCGCGCCCAGCCGAACACGCCGTTGAGCGGCGTGCGCAGCTCGTGCGACACCACGGCGAGGAACTCGTCCTTCGCGCGGCTCGCGGCCTCCGCGGCCTCGCGCGCGAGCTGCTCCCTGGCCAGCAGTTGTCTGCGCTCCTCCTCGATGCGCCGTCGCTCCGTGATGTCGCGCGCGATCTTGGAGGCGCCGACGATGCGGCCGGCCGAGTCTCTGACCGGCGAGACCGTGATCGAGACGTCGACGAGGCGGCCGTCCTTGGTCCTCCGCACCGTGTCGAAATGCTCGACGCGCTCGCCGCGGCGGATCCGTGCCAGCACGTCGTCCTCCTCCGGGCGCCGATCGTCTGGAATGATCAGCATGATGGGCCGCCCGATCGCCTCGGCCGCCGTCCAGCCGAACATCCGCTCGGCGGCCACGTTCCAGGACGTGATGATGCCGTCCAGGCTCTTGCTGACGATCACGTCGTTGGAGGACTCGACGATGGCGGCCAGCCGCGCACGCGTCTCGTCGAAGCGACGGCGCTCGCCGATGTCGCGCGCGATCTTGGAGATGCCGACGACCTGGCCGGCCGCATCCCGGACGGGCGAGACCGTCAACGAGACGTCGATGAGCCCGGCGTCCCTGGTGAGCCGCACGGTCTCGACGTGGTCGACGACCTCGCCACGCCGCGCGCGCGCGAGGAGGTCATCGTCTTCGCCCCGACGCTCGGGCGGCACGACGAGCGAGACGTGACGTCCCACCGCGGCCGCCGCCGGCCAGCCGAACATCCGTTCGGCGGCGGGATTCCAGGACGTGATCACCCCGTCCAGCGTCGTGCTGTAAATCGCGTCGTCCGAGGAGTCGACGATGGCGGCCAGACGCGCGGCGAGCTCGTTGGTCGCGTCCGGCGGGCCCGGCGAGGGCGACGGGTGGCGGCGGGCCGAGCTCATGTGCCCTACGATAGCAGGCCTCAGCCGGCGAGTGACTCGATCGCCCGGACCTCCTCGGCCGACAGCGAGAGCCCGCGGCTGGCGAGGTCCTGTCGCATGTGCTCCGGATCGGAGGTGCCGGTGAGGGGCAGCATGCCCACCGCGCGCGCGAACCGGAAGACGACCTGCGCCGGCGTCGCCTTTTCGCGGGCGGCGATGCGGCCGACGAGCGGGTGCTGCAGCGCCTCGGGATTGGCGGTGAGCAGCGAGAAGCCCTGATACACGATGCCGCGCTCCGCACAGAATGCCCGCACCGCGCGGTCCCAGCCGAGACGCGCGAAGCATCGGTTCTGAACGAAGGCCGGCGGCTCGGCGCCGGCCGCCTCCATCTGGAGGAGGTGGCGCGGGGAGACATTGCTGACGCCGAGCAGCCGCGTGCGCCCCGCGTCGCGCTCGCGGATCATCGCCGCCCACGCCTCGACGTCGTCCTCGCTCCAGCCGTGGCCCGAGGCCGGTCCGTGGAGTACGTAGCTGTCGACGTGATCGGTGCCCAGGTGCTCCAGCGAGCTGGCCATCGACTGCGCGACCTGCGTCGACAGCGGCGCGGCGGGATCGTATGGCAGGCGGTGATCCTGCCCGCGCTGATAGGTGAACTTCGTTTGCACGAAGACGTCGGCGCGGGTCACGACGCCGGCCCGGTAGGCCGCGGCGAGAGCCTGGCCGACGCCGGCCTCGACGTAGTGCCGGCGCTGGTTGGCGGTGTCGATGCCGCGGAAGCCGCTGCGCAGCGCCAGCTCGGTCAGCGCCGCGGTGCGATCCTCCTTCCACGCGGTGCCGTAGAGGAGGTCCGGAACGCCGCCGGCCGCCACTACGGCGCGGCGGCGCGCGATGCGACCGAGACTCCGCGCGCGCCCGTGCGCTCGATCGCGCGCGCGACGAGCCCCGAGGCCTTGGCGTCTTCGACGAAGCCGCGCAGGTACGCGAGCCCCGCGTCGCGGCCGCGCGGCACGCCCACCGCCTGCGGCACCTTCATGAACTGCCCGTCCAGCATGCGCGAGCCGGGCAGCCGATCGGCGAGCCCGATCAGCGCCTGCTTCAGGCCCGCGAGGGCGTCCACCTTGCCCGTCGCGAGCAGATCGAAGGCCGCCTCCGCGTTGGGCGCGCGCACCAGCTGGGCGCGCGCGAGGCTCCGGCCGAGGAACAATTCGTAGTTGGCGCGCGCCGGCGCCGCCACCCGAATGCCGGCGCGATCCACCTCGGCGACGGCCCGCAGCGGCGAGACCGCCGGCACCAGGTAGGTCGCCTCGATCTCGAGGTACGCCGCGCTGAAGCCGATCTCGCCCTCGCGGGCGGGATCGATACCGAGGAACGCGATGTCCCACGCGCCGGTCTTCGCCGCGTCGACCATGGCCGCGACGCTCGTGTAGGGCACCAGCTCGAACCGCACGCCGAGCCGCTGCGCCAGCTCGCGCGTGAGATCGATCGCGACGCCGCGCGACTCGCCGGTGGCCGCATCCCTGGTGGCGAGGATGAAATTGCCGTAGTTGATCCCGGCGCGCAGCGTGCCGCTCGTGGCGAGATCGGACCGGACGGCCGGCGTCGGCGGAGCCATGGCGGCCGATGCTAACAGAGTGGCGAGGAGAAATCCTGGCCCGCGCGGCGCATCACGCCGTCGGCGTGACGGCGCCGCCTGCGACCAGGCGCTCGACGTCGCGCTCGGCGAAGCCGGCCCACGCGAGGATCGCGCGGACCTCGCTGCCGAAGGCCGGCGTCGGCGGGCCCGGCACGAAGCCGGCACCGTCCACCTGCACGGGCGGGCCGAGCACGGTGACCGGCCCCAGCGTCGGATGCTCGAAGCGCTGGAACATCGCGTTCGCGGCCGGCTGCGGATCGTCGAGGATCTCGACGGGCAGCGCGACCCCGCTCGCGGGCACGCCGGCCGCGTCGAGGAGTGTCTTCCACTCCTGCGTCGTGCGCGAGGCGAGCGTCGCCTCCACGGCGCTCCTGAGCGCCGCGTAGTGGCCGTCGAGGTCGGCGACGGAGTCCTTCAGCGCACGATCCTCGTGGCCGATGGCCGTGATGAACTTGCGGCGCAGCGAGGGGCTGCCGCAGGCGACGGCGAGCGCGGCGTCCTTCGTGGCGTACGTCCGGATGTAGATCGCCTGCGAGGCCAGCACGCGGTTGCGCGGCATGCGCTCGACCTGCTCGGCGAACGGCACGCCGCCGGCGCGCGCCTGCGCGAGCCACTCGCGAAACGCGGCGTGGCGCGGAGCGTCGAGCGCCTCCACGCGCACCATGAGGTTGTTCTGCAGCGCGAGCGAGGCGAGCAGCAGCGAGGTGTCCACGCGGCCGCCGCGGCCGGTGCGCTCGCGCCGATAGAGGGCGCCGGCGACGCCGAAGGCCAGCAGGGCGGCCGCCATGTAGTCGGCGATCGGCGACTCGCCCGTGGTGGGCAAGCCGTCCTTCACACGCCCGCCCGTGACCATCAGCCCGCTGCGTCCCTGCACCACCAGGTCCATCCCCGCCAGCGTCGCGTCGGGGCCGCGCGCGCCGAAGGCGGTCACGTTGCCGACGATCACGCGCGGATGGCGCGCGGCGAGCTGCTCGTACTCGAGCCCGAGCTCGGCCGCGAGGCCCGGGCGCATGTTGGTGAGCACGACGTCGGCGCGCGCGAGGAGCGCGTCCAGGATCTCGCGCGCGTCGCGATGGCGCAGGTCGAGCGGCAGCGCGTGCTTGCCGCGGTTGCGAATCAGGAAGTGCCGGCTCTCGCCGCCGCCGAGCGGCGCGATGTGACGGCTCGGCTCGCCCTCGAGCGGCTCGATCTTGACGACGCGCGCGCCGCCGTCGGCCAGGACCTGTCCCGCCCACGGCACCGCGATGAAGTGGCCGAACTCGATGACGGTGACGCCGTCGAACGGTCGCTCGCTGCTCACCGGCTCACGCCTGCATGAACGCGTTCCACTCCGGGGTGGCGATGGCGCGATCGAGGTAGCCGAAGCTGCCCTTGTCGCGCACCTCCCGCGCGGCGTCCAGCATGCCCGTCATCGCCGCGCGATAGAGCGACGTGGCGAGGCTGATGCGGCGCACGCCGGCCGCCTCCAGCTCGGCGACCGTGAACGACTTGCCCTTGATCCCCGCCATGAAGTTGAAGGGCTTCGACAGCGCGGCGCAGACCGCGCGCACGGACGCGAGGTCCGGCAGCCCGGGCGCCATGAGCACGTCGGCGCCGGCCTTCTCGAAGGCCTGCAGCCGCGCGATCGCGTCGTCCAGATTCGTGTTGCCGTGCAGGAACCCCTCCGCGCGCGCGGTCAGCGTGAACGGAAACGGCAGCGCCCGCGCCGCCTGCACCGCCGCCGCCACCCGCTCGGTGGCGTGGCCGATGTCGTAGAGCGGCGTGGTCTTGTCGCCGGTGGCGTCCTCGATGGAGCCGCCGACGAGGCCGGCGCCGGCAGCGAGCCGGACCGTCTCGGCCGCCGCCGCGGGCGCGTCGCCGAAGCCCTTCTCGAGATCGGCGGACACGGGGAGATCGGTCGCGGCGACGATCGCGCGGCAGTGCGCCAGCGCCTCGTCGCGCGTGACGGCGCCGTCGCGCCGGCCGAGCACACCGGCCTGGGCGCCGCTGGAGGTGGCCAGCGCGGGAAAGCCGAGCGCGGCAAGGGCGCGCGCGGAGCCGGCGTCCCACGCGTTGGCGACGACGAACGCGCGCGGACCCTGGTGAAGGGCGCGGAAGGTGGCGGCCTTGTCGCTCTGAGTCGTGGGCATGGTCGGTCTCCTGCCTGGCGTCGCGGCCTACCAGGCGAGCGCGTACGTCGGACGGCGCGGATCGGCGCCGGCGGACAGCACGCCGCTGTCCGGATCGCGCCGGGTGACGACGGCACCGATGCCACAGGCGCCGATCTCCGTCACGGTGTGTCCGAGCGCGGCGAGCTCCGCGCGCGTGCGCTCGGGAATCCCCGCCTCGACGTTGAGCTGGCCCGGTTTGTAGACGCGCGGATAGAACGAGTTCACGAGAGTCTGGGTGGCAAAGCGCGGCGCCTCCACCGCCTGCTGCGGGTTCATGCCGAAGACGAGGAGGTTGAGCATGATCTGCAGATTCGCCTGCGCCTGGTCGTCGCCGCCGGGACAGCCGACCGTCGTGACGGGCGCGCCGTTCTCGCAGATCAGATAGCTGACCAGCGTCGTGCGCGGCCGCTTGCCCGGCGCCGGCGCGTTGGGGTGGCCGTCGTCGAGCACGAACATCTCGCTGCGCGTGCTCAGCGTGCAGCCGAGCTCGGGCGCGAACGCAGCCTTGCGGAACACGCCGCCGCTCGGCGTCAGCGCGATCATGTTGCCGTGGGCGTCGACCACCGCGACATGCGTGGTGCCGTCGACGGCCGCCGGCGCCGCGGTGCCGGCCTCGAGCGGCGCGCCATACGGTGGCGCCGCGGGCATGGCGCGATCGGGCCGGATCAGCGCGGCGCGCTCGGCGAGATAGGCGGGCGCGAGCAGGTCGGCGAGCGGCACCGTGGCCACGTCGCCGTAGTAGCGCTCGCGATCGGCGAAGGCGAGCTTCAGCGCCTCGGCGACCGTGTGGATGTAGCGCGCGGAGTTGTGACCGAGGGGCCGCAGGTCGCGCGTCGCGAGCATGCCGAGGGCCTGCATCAGGATCGGGCCCTGGGTCCACGCGCCCTGGCCGAGAATCTCGCGGCCCGCGAACGTCGTGGACAACGGCGGCTCGACGCGCGCGCGGTAGCCGGCGAGATCGCTCGCGCGCAGCAGGCCGCCCCACTTCTCGGAGAACGCGCCGATCAGCGCCGCGACGTCGCCGCGATAGAAGCGCTCACGCGCGGCCGCGATGCCGGCGAGGCGGTCGCCCGTCGCGTCGGCGTCGACCAGCCGCCGCAGCGTGGCGCCCAGCGCCGGCTGCGCGAAGCGCTCGCCCACGCGGGGCGCGCGCCCGCCGGGATAGAAGACGGCGTCGCCGCCGGGCGGGTACAGCGCGAATTGCGCGCGACTCTCGGGGATCGCGAGCATGCGGTGCATGTACTCGTACATCGGAAAGCCGCGCTCGGCGTAGTCCACCGCCGGCGCCAGGATCTCCCGCACCGGCTTCGTGCCGTACGTCTCGAGCAGGGTGAGGTACGCGTCGACGGCGCCGGGCACCGTGAACGACAGATGCGCGTCCGCGCCCGGGCCCGTCGGAATCCGATCGAGGCCGCGCCGGCGGAACACGTCGATGGTCATGGCCGCCGGCGCCGTGCCCTGCCCGCTCAGCGCGACGCTCTCGCGCCGGCGCGCGTCGTAGAGCATGGCCACGCACTCGCCGCAGAGCGTGTAGGACGCGGTCGGCTCCACCACCGCGGCGGCGAAGCCGGCGGCCGCGGCCGCGTCGAACGCGTTGCCGCCGGCCAGCAGCATGCGCATGCCCGCCATCGACACGAGCGGATGGCCGGCGGCGACCACGCCCTCGGTGCCGGACACGACCGGGCGCGTCGTCGCCCGCTCGGCGGCGTGGTGCTCGATCTCGTGGACGCGCGGCAGCTGATTGGTCATGACCGACGTTGTATCACACGTACGACGAAGCCCGCCGGAGTGGAAAAACGCCGGCACCTCGACGCTCCCGACATCGCGTGCGCGATCTGCGGCGGGCGTTTCCGGATCGATCAGGTCCAGGTGCTGATCGACGCGGACGCGATGCACGCCCGCTGCTACGAGGCGGCGGGACGCTGCTCGAGGGCCGCGGGGCGCGCGTGTTGAGGGCCCGCAACGGCCTGGAGGCGCTGATCCT
>Ga0134075_10000120_pt1 | contig 19083 bp, 20 predicted proteins | sample 15_taG_18_FD_119775 | JGI IMG/M metagenome (GOLD analysis project Ga0134075, IMG submission 119775) | Grasslands soil microbial communities from the Angelo Coastal Reserve, California, USA - 15_D_Rain_40cm_5_09212015 | ecosystem: Environmental > Terrestrial > Soil > Grasslands ... | reverse complement strand
TGTTCCGCGTGCGGATCGCCGTGCTCGAATAGGACCCTATACTGGCCCTGAGCATGACGCTGCGATCCCACCTCATCACGCTGGTGCTGGTCGCCGTGCTGCCCCTGCTCGTGTTCTCGGCCATCGTCCTGGGGCTGGCCGCGGACAGCGAGCGCGACGCCACCGAGCGTGGCCTGCGGGCGACGGGACGCGCGGTCGGCACGGCGGTCGATCACGCCCTCGACAACGTGATCAGCGCCCTCGAGGTGCTGGCCACCTCCGGGCTGCTGGACGCCGGTGACCTGCCCGGCTTCCGTGGCGTGGCCGTGCGCGCGCTCGAGGGGCAGCACGGCTGGCTCAGCGTCTCTGTCGTCGATTCCGAGGGCCGCCAGGTGCTCAACACCCTGCGACCCACCGGCACCGACCTGCCGCCGCCGGCGGACGCGGCCACCGTCGCCGCGGTCCTCGCGCGCCGCGTGCCCGTCGTCTCCGACCTGATCTCCGGCGACCTCCCCGACCGCGCCCACGTGGTGGTCGCTGTTCCCGTGCTCCGCGACGGATCGCTGCGGGGCGCGCTGCTCACCGCCCTCGACGCGACGACGCTCGCGCACGTGCTCGAGGCGCAGCAGCTGCCGCGCGCCTGGGCGGCCGGCATCGTGGACGGCCGCGGCGTGGTCGTGGCGCGCTCGCCCGACGCCCAGCGCTTCACGGGGCGGCCGGCGACGCCGGAGTACGTCGCCTTCACCGCGCGCCGCGACGCCGGCGCCGCGCGCCTGCTCGGGCTCGACGGCGTGCGGCGGCACACCGTCTTCAGCCGGCTGCGGCACGCACGGTGGACCGTGCACCTGGCGCTGCCCGCGACGCTGATGGACGCGGTGCTGCAGCGCTCGCTGTGGACGCTGATCGGCGGCGGGCTGATCTTGCTCGCGGCCGGCATCGTGCTGGCCGTCCTCGTCGGGCGGCGGGTGACGGCGCCGATCGTCTCGCTCTCGAGCGCCGCGGCCCGGCTCGGCGCCGGCGAGCTGCCCGAGGCGCCGCCCGTGAGCGGCGTCCAGGAGGTGGCGGCCCTCGCCACCGCCCTCGGCGACGCCACGCGACGCCGCCGCGAGATCGAGGCCGAGCGCGAGATCTTCCTGGCGCGCGCGGAGGCGTCGAGCGAGCGCGCGTCGCTGCTCGCGGAAGCCAGCCGCCTGCTCGCCTCGTCACTCGATTACGAGGCCACGCTCGAGCGGCTGGCGCGGCTGCTCGTGCCCGCCCTCGCGGACCTCTGCGTGGTCGACGTCGTGGGCGACGACGGCGAGATCCGTCGCGTCGCCGCCGCGCACGCCGACCCCGCCAAGGACGAGGCCGCGCGCGAGCTGGCGCGCCGCTTCCCGCCCGACCGCCGTGGCCATCATCCCGTGGCGCGCGCGCTGCGCAGCGGACGCCCCGAGCTGGCCGGCGAGATCTCCGCCGATACGCTGGAGGCCATCGCGCCCGATCCCGCGCACCGCGAGCTGGCCCACGCCATGGCCTACGCGTCGTACCTGGTGGTGCCGCTCACCGCGCGCGAGCGCACGCTCGGCGCGATCTCGCTCGTCTCCGCCGGCTCGGGCCGCCGCTACACGGCGGAGGACGTGCCGCTCGCGGAGGACATCGCGCGGCGCGCGGCGGTGGCCATCGACACCGCGCGCCTGTATCGCCAGAGCGAGGCGCGGCTGCGGGCGGCCGAGGCGGCGGCCGAGATCGGCAGCTTCCTCAACCAGGCGCTCGATCCGGAGGTCGTCGGCCGCCGGATCGCCGAGTCCGTGCGCGCGCTGCTCGGCCTCGGCACCTCGCTCTTCTACAAGGTGGATCCGGCCACGCTCGAGATGACGGTGGTGGCCGGCTCGGGCACGCCGATTCCGGGTCTGCCGCCCGGCACCACGCTGCCCGCGGGCTCGGCCACCGTCGGCCTCGCCGTGCGCGAGCGGCGGCCGGTCATGACGCCGGATCTGCTGACCGACCCGCGCATCGCGCTGACGGCCGAGCAGCGCGCAATCCTCGCGCACTCGCCGTTCCGCGCGGTGCTGGCGGTGCCGCTCCTGTCGCACGAGCGCGTGATCGGCGTGCTGGCCCTCGGCGATCGCGCGGGACGGCCGTTCCGCCAGGAGGAGGTGCTGCTCGCGCAGGGATTCGCCGAGCAGGCCGCGCTGGCCCTGGAGAACGCGCGGCTCTACGCGGAGGCCCGCGACGCCAACCGCGCCAAGGACGAGTTCCTCGCCACGCTCTCGCACGAGCTGCGCACGCCGCTCACGGCGATGCTCGGCTGGGTGCGCATGCTGCAGGGCGGCAGCCTCGACCCCGCCACCAGCGCCCGCGCGCTGCGGGTGATCGACCGCAACACCAAGCTGCAGGCGCAGCTCATCGACGACCTGCTCGACGTCTCGCGTATCGTCACCGGCAAGCTGAGCCTCGATCTCAAGGCCGTGGACGTCGGCGCCGTCGTCGAGGCCTCGCTGGACGCGGTCACGCCCGGCGCCCTCGCCAAGTCGGTCGCGCTCGAGCGCCGCATCGATCCCGCGGCGGGCCCGGCGTGGGGCGACGCCCGGCGCCTGCAGCAGGTCGTCTGGAATCTCTTGTCGAACGCGATCAAGTTCACGCCCGCCGGCGGCCGCGTCACGGTCAGCGTGGAGCGCAACGATCCGCAGGTCGTCGTGCGGGTGGCCGACACCGGCCAGGGCATCGCGCCCGAGTTCCTGCCGTACATCTTCGACCGCTTCCGCCAGGCGGACTCGACGACCACGCGGGCGCACGGCGGGCTCGGCCTGGGCCTGGCCATCGTCCACCATCTGGTGACGCTCCACCGCGGCACCGTGACCGCCGCCAGCGACGGGGACGGCCGCGGCGCGACCTTCACCGTGCGCATCCCGCTGGCGCCGCTGCGCACGACGGCGCGCACGATGCCGGGCGTCGGCAGCGGCGTCGACCGGCTGCCGCCGCTCGCCGGGATCCGCGTCCTCGTCGTCGACGACGACGCCGACGCGCGCGATCTCGTCACGGCCGTGCTCGGCCAGTCGGGGGCGGAGGTGGTGACGGCCTCGTCGACGGCGGAGGCGCTCGACGCGCTGGCTCGCGCGCGCCCGCACGTGCTGGTGAGCGAACTCTCGATGCCGGGCGACGACGGTTACGCGCTGCTCGAGCGCATCCGGGCGCTGGGGCTCGACCGCGACGGACGTGTGCCGGCCGTGGCGCTCACGGCGTTCGCGCGCGCCGAGGATCGCGCCCGCGCGCTCGCCGCCGGCTACGCCGTGCACGTCCCCAAGCCGGTGGAGCCCGCCGCGCTGGTGGAGATCGTCGCGCGGCTGGCCCCGCGCTGACGCTCAGGCCTTCGCCGCCTCCGCGCGCATCTCGCCGAACACGCGCGAGGCGACGAGCAGCGCGTCGCGCGCAAACGGGGCGCCGACGTAGCCGACGAGCTGGATCAGCGCCTCCGTCAGCTCCTCCTCGCTCCAGCCCTGTCGCAGCGCCATGCGCAGGTGGATGGCCAGCTCCGGCTCGCGGCCCGTCGCCGCGTCGGACACGACACACACCAGCGTGCGCGTCTTGAGGTCGAGCCCCGGACGCGTCCACAGCATGCCGAAGACGGCCTCCGTCGCGACGTCGATGAACTTGCCCATGACGGGATCGGCGTAGACCGTCTTCGTCGAGCGGTCGACGAACGCGTCGCCGAGCAGCCGCCGGCGCATCTCCGCGCCCTTTCGGTACGTGTCGCTGTCTTTCATTGCGTCCTCCTTCGCGCAGTCGCTCGCCCCGTGCGGGGCACGCGCGTGAAGGATATACTCCGGCGCCATGACCGGCCTGCGTTTCGGGCAGTCCGCGCCCGACTTCTCGCTGCCCGCCACCACCGGCGGCGAGACGCGACTGGCCGACTTTCGCGGGCGCGACGTGGTGCTGATCTTCTACTGCTTCGACTGGGGCAGCATCTGAACGCCCGAGCTGAGCGACCTCGTCGAGGTCGCCGGGCGCGCGGGTGAGCGCGGCGCGGCCGTACTCGCGATCAGCGGCGACAGTCCCGCATGCCACGCGGCGTTCGCGGCCGAGCAGAAGTTTCCGTTCCCGCTGCTCAGCGACCTGCACCGCCGCGCCATCCGCGCCTATGGCGTCCTCGACGCGGACCGCAACGTCGCCTGGCGCTCCACGTTCGTGATCGACCGCGACGGCGTGCTGCGCTGGGGGCAGGCCGGCGATCGCCAGATGGTGCGCGATGGCGCCGAGATCCTGCGCGTGCTCGACCTGATCGCCCGTTTGCGTGGCTGACTTCGCTGGCATCGGCCGTGCTGCCCTTGCCGACCACCTTGGCGTGAAGGGGGGATCGGCCATGCGAGTCGACGACGAGCTCTGCTGGCTCTGCGACAATCCGCTCGAATCCGACCGCACCGCGACGTCCTGGCATGGCTTCGGCGCGCATCGGGACTGCGCGCGGGAGGCGGATGCCCGCGAAGAGGACGATGTCCGTCTAGACAGGAGCGATGTAATCGGTACAAGTACTTAGGCAATTCAGGAGAATTCTTTTCACGGCTGGCTTTTCCCTTCCGTCGGCGTAGTGTGTCGGTCAAAAACCAACGCCCCAGGGAGGGGCGCAAGGGTGGGCAGTCAACCGTCCGAGGACTTGACCGGAGTGCACGTGCTCATCGTCGAAGACGATGAAGATAGCCGACAACTCCTGGCAACCTTCCTCGAGTACCGAGGGGCGCTCGTCACGATGTGCCACTCGACGGAATCGGCGCTCGAGGATCTCGCCGAATATCGCCCGCACGTCATCGTCTCCGACCTCGCCCTGCCCGGCGCCGACGGGCTGCAGTTCATCCGCGCCCTGCGCCGTCTCGAGGTCGAGGCGGGCGCCGACATCCCGGCCATCGCGGTCAGCGCCTACGACAAGGACTTCACGGCGGCCGAGGCCAAAGTCGCCGGCTACACGGGCTACCTCGTCAAGCCGGTGAACCTCGACGACCTCGTGACGCTCGTTCGCGACGTGGTGAGCGGATGACGCCGACGCGGCCGGCCGCGCTGCCCGATCTGACGGGGCTGACGATCCTCGTCGTCGAGGACAACTTCGACGCGCTGAACCTGATCCGCGCCATCCTCGAGACGGCCGGCGCGCACCCGTTGCTGGCGACGCACACCGGCCAGGCCCGCGAATATCTGCGGACGCGCAAAGCGCACCTGATCCTGTGCGATCTCAACCTGCCCGGCGAGGACGGCACCCATTTCATGCAGTGGCTGCGCGCGCGGGCGCCGTCGGAGGGCGGTGAGATCCCGGCCATCGCCATCACGGCCCACTACGAGGACTTCCCCGTGGCCGGCGCGCGCGGGTTCACCGCCTACCTGCGCAAGCCCCTGCAGATGGACCGGCTGTGTCGCACCATCGCCGCGCTCTGCGGGCGCGACGTGGCCGACGGCACCGACCCGGCGCGGGGCGCCGCGGCCTTCTGATCACACGATCAGGTTCTCGGGCCGCTCGCCGCGGGCGACGCGCCGGATGTTGTCCGCGATGAGCCGCACGCGCGCGCGCAGCATCCCCTCGGTCCAGCCGGAGACGTGCGGCGTCAGCAGCACGTTCGGCAGCTCGTGGAAGGGCTGCCGCGCGGGGGCGGTCGGCGCGGCGTCGGTGGGATAGCGGTACCAGACGTCCAGCGCCGCCGCCGCGATCAGGCGCCCGGCCAGCGCGCGGTACAGCGCCCCTTCGTCGACGATCTCCGCGCGTGCCACGTTCACGAGCACGGCCGTCCGCTTCATCACCGCCAGCTGGGCCGCGCCGATGAGGCCGCGCGTGGCCGTGGTGGCCGGCAGCGCGACGACTAGATAGTCGGCGCGCCGCAGCACCTCGTCGAGGATCTCGAGGCCGCCGAGCAGCGCCAGGCCGTCGTCGGCTGAGCGCGCGACGTCGCGGCGGATCGCGCAGACCTCCATGTCGAACCCGCGGGCGCGACGGGCGAGCGCCCGGCCGATGCGCCCGTAGCCGAGGATGCCGAGCGTCTTGCCGGCCAGCTCCGGCCACGGAGGCGGTGACGGCGCGTCGACCGCCCACTGGCTCTCCCAGACGCCGCGGCGAAGCGCGGCGTCGAGCCGCACGAAGTCGCGCGTGAGGGCGAGCATCGCGCCCAGCGCGTACTCGGCGATGCCGACCTCGTGGCCGTACGCGTTCGCCAGCGCGGTGCCCGCCGGCAGCGCCGCGCGGTCGATGCGCTCGAGACCGGCGCCCGGCACCTGCACGAGCTTGAGCCGGCGCGCGGCGGCGCCCATCGCTCGGGTGAAGGCCATCGTCACCAGCACGTCCACGTCGCCGAGCTTGCCGACGACGTCGCTCTCGTCGGCCACGACGAGATCGCAGGGCAGGCGGAGCTCCGCGCGCAGGGGCGCCTCGAGGCTGGCGGCGAACGTCCCGGCCATGGCGACGACGAGCATGGGGTCCTCCTCGGCCGGATGGTCGGCGCAACGGCGCGCCGAATCAATTACCTGGCGCGTCAACGCCCCGGCCCGATCGGGCCAGGGCCCGAATTCGAGAGCAAGGAGCGGAGTGTTGTCGGCCCCGCGATCGCCGAGAATCAGACCACGAAAAGGAGGCATCATCATGAGCGTGGCGACGACACGGAACGGGGCTCCGGCGTTCTCCAGCGATTCCGAGCGGTGGGCGGCGGTCGTGGGCCGCGACCGGCACGCGGACGGCGCCTTCTATTACTCGGTCCGGACGACCGGTGTGTACTGCCGGCCCTCGTGTGCGGCCCGGCAGGCGCGGCGCGAGAACGTAGGCTTCCACGCGACGCCCGCGGACGCCGAGCGCGCCGGCTTCCGGCCGTGCAAGCGCTGCCGGCCCGGGGGTGACGGGGTCGTCGAGGCGCGCGCACAGGCCGTGGCCCGGGCGTGCCGCCTGATCGAGACGGCCGAGGAGATGCCGAGCCTCGCCGCGCTCGCCGACGCCGCCGGCCTCAGCCGCTTCCACTTCCATCGGGTCTTCAAGACCACGACCGGCCTCACGCCGAAGGCGTACGCGGCGGCCCACCGCGCGCGGCGCGTGCGGGACGAGCTGTCGCGCAGCCAGCGCGTGACCGACGCGATCTACGGCGCGGGCTTCAATTCGAGCGGACGTTTCTACGCCACCGCGTCCGGCGTGCTCGGCATGACGCCGACCGACTTCCGCGCCGGCGGCGATGGCGCGGTGATCCGCTTCGCCGTCGGCGAGTGCTCGCTCGGCTCGATCCTCGTCGCCGCCACCGAGCGCGGCGTGTGCTCGATCCTGCTCGGCGACGACCCGGACGTCCTGGCGCGCGACCTCCAGGATCGCTTCCCGAAGGCCAGGGTGATCGGCGGCGACCACGACTTCGAGCGGCTCGTCGCGAAGGTCGTCGGCTTCGTCGAGGCACCCGCGCTCGGCCTCGACCTGCCGCTCGACGTGCGTGGCACCGCGTTCCAGCAGCGCGTATGGCAGGCGCTGCGCGAGATTCCCGCCGGCCGCACCGCGACCTACACCAGGATCGCCGCGCGGATCGGCGCGCCGAAGGCGGTGCGCGCGGTGGCGCGCGCGTGCGCCTCGAACGCGATCGCGGTCGCCATTCCCTGCCATCGGGTCGTTCGCCACGACGGCACGCTGTCAGGCTACCGCTGGGGCGTGGAGCGCAAGCGCCGGCTGCTCGAGCGCGAAGCCGCGTCGTAGCGACGGCTGCACTTCTTTCAGCGGGCCGCGGGCCGGCGGTGGCACGCGGCTCGCGACCGCCCATGCCGCGGAGGTGGGCGATGGGCGTTCAGAATTCGACGAAGCATGGGCTGCATTCCGAATCGCGCAAGGCGGCGACCTCCCGCCACGGCATCGCGCCCCAGCCGGCCACTTAGCCATCCCCGGCCATCGTGAGGCCCTGGATGAAGCGGTCGATGACGATGTTGAAGAGGACGGCCGCCGGCACACCGACGAGCAGGCCGCCGGCCATCAGCGATCCCCAGAAATAGATGTCGCCGCGGATCAGCATGGTCGGCATCCCGACCGTGACCACCTTCTGGTCGACCGGCGACGCCATCACGACCGCGTACAGGTACTCCTGCATCGCGAGCGTGAAGGCGAAGATCGCGATCGTCGCGATCCCCGGCCGGCTGAGCGGCAGCACCACGTGCAGGATCCCGCGGAGTCGGCCGCAGCCGTCCACCCACGCCGCCTCCTCGATCTCCGGCGGCAGGCCGCGCAGGAAGCCGAACATCAGCCAGGTGGCGATCGGGATCGTGAACGTCGGGTAGACGAGGACCAGGGCCCACCACGAGTCGAAGAGGCCGAGCCGGCCGATCACGTACGTCAGCGGCAGGAAGAGGATGATCGGCGGCACCAGGTACGTCATGAAGATCGCGATGGCCGTGTGGCCCGCGCCCGGCAGCCGTAGCCGCGCGAGCGCGTACCCGGCCGGGACCGCGGTGACGACCGTGATGGCCACGACGCACACCGAAACGGAGGCGGTGTTCACGAACCACGAGCCGAACCACGTCTGCGTGAAGAGCAGGTGGAAGTGCTTGAGCGTCGGCGGCTCGTAGAACCAGAACGGGATGCCGCGCATCGAGTAGAGGTCGCGCTCGTGCTTGAAGGCGGTGATCACCATCCACAGGATGGGGAACAGCGCGACGACGAGGAAGGGCGCGAGCCCCGCATAGATCCACACACGCCGCATGGCCGAGGATAAGATAAGGCCCGTGAGCGACATCGGCATCCACCCCGTTTCGGGCGCGCTGGGCGCCGAGATCAGCGGCGTCGACCTGGCCGGGGAGCTCGACGACCAGACGCTGGGCGTGCTGCGGCGCGCGTGGCTCGATCACCTCGTGCTGTTCTTTCGTGACCAGCCGCTCACGCCCGCGCAGTTCCTGGCGTTCGCGCGCCGCTTCGGCGAGATCATCGAGTATCCGTTCGTGAAAGGGCTCGAGGACTATCCGGAGATCATCCCCGTGGTGAAGCTCGAGCACGAGCGGATCAACTTCGGCGGCGTGTGGCACTCCGATACCGCCTATCTCGACGTCCCGCCCATGGCGAGCATGCTGCTCGGCCGCGAGGTGCCGGCGGCGGGCGGCGACACCCTGTTCGCCAACATGTACCTCGCCTACGAGACGTTGTCGGACGGCATGAAGCGGCTGCTGGGCGGGCTGCGGGCCGTCAACAGCTCGTCCAAGGCCGACGCCTCGCGCACGCGCGAGGACCGCATCGCCGAGCGCGGCCGCGCCGACGCGCGCGCGCTCTACGAGGCGGCGCATCCGGTCGTCCGCGTGCATCCGGAGACGGGACGCAAGGCGCTCTACGTCAACGTCGCCCACACCGTGCGGTTCGACGGGATGACCGAGGAGGAGAGCGCGCCGATCCTCGGCTTTCTGTACCGCCACCAGGTCCGGCCGGAGCTCACCTGCCGCTTCCGATGGCAGCCGGGCTCGCTCGCCTTCTGGGACAACCGCTGCGCGCAGCACAACGCGGTGAACGACTACGCCGGCCACCGACGGATCATGCACCGCATCACCCTGGCCGGCGACGTGCCGGCGGGCGGGGGATAGCGGCACCAACCGGTCTCGCGCGCGCCAGCCTGTCGCGCGCGGTGCCAGTTCGGGCGTGACGCGCTGGCGCGTGGCACGCGGGACGCTCCAAATCACGCGGCCATCGTCGTGGCACCGACCTTGCCACGTGCTCGCGCCATGCGATCACGCCTGCGAGTCACGGCAGCCCGGCTCTACTTCCCGCTCGCGCGGCTCGCGCTCTGCGCCGACTGTGAGGTCTGCTTCGAGATCGGCGCCGATGCCTGCCCCGCCTGCGGCGGCCGGTCGTGGTCGCCCCTGTCCCGGCTCATCGGACAACAGGCGTCGGACGGGGCGGTCGTGCGGGCCGTCCGCGCGGTCGTCGCCGAGACCCGCGGCAACGGCGCCTCGCGCGGCGACGCGCACCATCTGGTCATCGTCTCGCGCGAGCAGCCCAAGCTGTTCGAGATGCTGCGCCGCGAGCTGCAGGCCACCGAGACGGTGACCGTGATCCAGGACCGGCGCGGCAAGCCACAGCCGGCGCCGTCGCGGATGAACCTGCGCTGGCGCAACGTCGACCGTCAGATCGCCGCGATGGGCTGGGCGATCGTGCGCTCCGACCTCACCACGTCCAAGCGGTAGCCCGCGCGACGCGCTACGGCGCGGCGGCCATCGCGCCGCCGTCGGCGACGAGGGCGGCCCCGGAGACGAACGAGGCCTCGTCGGAGACGAGGAAGAGCGCGCAACGCGCGATGTCCTCGGGCTCGCCGATGCGGCCCAGCGGAATGCCGTGTCCCGCCTTCGCGGCCTGCTCCACGCGCTCGGCGATGTCGGCGGTCAGGCGCGTCCGGATCGTTCCCGGGCAGATCGCGTTCACGCGGATGCCGTCGCGGCCGTAGGAGGCCGCCATCGCGCGCGTCAGCGCGAGCACGGCGCCCTTGCTCGCCGCGTACGCGTGACTCGGGCGCTCGATCGAGCCGCGGAAGGCCGACACCGAGGCGATGTTGACGATGGCGCCCCCGGCGCCCCGCATGTGGGGCACGGCCGCGCGGGACACCAGATAGATCGCGCGCACGTTGACGTCCTGCGCGAGATCCCAGTGCTCGAGGGTGATGCTCTCCACGGTGCCGCCGACGACCATCGTGCCGACCCCGGCGTTGTTGAGCACCACGTCGAGCCGGCCGAAGGCCCGCACCGCGCGCGCCACCACGGCGGCGCAGTCGTCCGGCTGCGCGAGATCCGCGGCGACCGCCGTCACTTCGCCGCCGGCGGCCCGCACGTCGGCCTCCGTGCGCGCCAGCTCGGGCTCACGCATGTCCACGAGCGCGACCTGCGCGCCGGCCCGCGCGAACAGCAGCGCGCTCGCGCGGCCGATCCCCGTCGCCGCACCGGTGACGATGGCCACTCGGCCCTTCAGCGCGCCGCTGTCGGCCAGGCTCATGACGCGGAGTATACTGGCGCCCGCCAACAGGTGCGGCGGCTCGTCACCCGCGAAGCGCCACCGGCGCAGGAGAACCGGCGATGATCCAGGCCCGCAAGCTCGGCCACCTCGTGCTGAAGGTTCGCGACGCCCGGACATCGAGGGACTTCTACACGCGCGCCCTCGGTCTCAAGGTCGCCCACGAAGACCTCGGGCGCGGCGCGGTCTTCCTCAGCTTCGGCACGCAGCACCACGATCTCGCCCTGTTCCAGCTGGCCACCGGCGAGCCGCCCGAGCCGGCGCAGCCCGGCCTGCACCACACGGCGTGGCAGCTCGGCAGCTTCGCCGAGCTGCAGGCCGCGTATCGCGAGCTGCGCGAGCTCGGCATCGAGGTGGAGTCGACCATCGAGCACAACGTGACGCGCAGCGTGTACTTTCACGACCCCGACGGCAATCGCGTCGAGCTCTACTGCGACATGGTCGAGGACGGCTTCGACGCCATGCGCACGATGGGGCCGCGGCGCGACGAGCTCGACATCGAGACCGGCGCGATCGTCGGCCGCGGAAAGGAGTACGTGCGATGAGCGGGGACACGCAGCTCTTCAGCGTCAGCCGCGCCAAGGACGCCGTGTACACCACCGGCCTGCGCGGCTTCATGGAATACCGCGATCTCGGCATCGAGCGCGCGACCCACGGGCAATTCCGCGCTCACGTGATCCGCATCAAGGCCGACGCGGCCGGCGCCCACGACCTGCACACGACGGGGCTGCATCAACACCAGTGCGACTTCCAGATGTTCTACGTCCTCAAGGGCTGGATCCGGTTCGTCTACGAGGGACAGGGCGAGCACACCTTCCAGGCGGGCGACTGCGTGCTGCAGCCGGCCGGCATCGTGCACAACGAGCTGGAGTGCTCCGACGACGTGGAGGTGCTGGAGATCTACTCGCCGGCCGTGCACCCGACCGTGGTGGTCGACGCCATGCCCGAGGCGGCCGCGGCGCCCTGAACGCGGCCGCATGCTCTCCGGGCTCGTGCGCGGCGACGGCGTCTTTCCGCCCGCCGCCTACGAGCGCGACGACGAGTCCCCGGACGATCGCTTCTACGCCGTCGCGCGCAGGGTCGTCCACATCGACGACGGCGCCATCGCCGCCCTCGGCCGGTTGTATGCGGACGCTCTTCCCGCCCGCGGTCGCCTGCTGGATCTGATGTCGAGCTGGCGCAGCCATCTGCCGGCCGACCGCGCGGACGAGGTGGTGGGGGTCGGGCTGAACGCGGAGGAGATGGCGGACAACCCACAGCTGGCCCGCCACGTCGTGCAGGACCTCAACCGTGATCCCCGACTGCCCTTCGGCGACGCGACCTTCGACGGCGCGATGTGCGCGGTGTCCATCCAGTACGTGCTCCACCCGGCGTGCGTCGTTCGCGAGGTGCGCCGGGTGCTGCGGCCCGACGCGCCCTTTGTCGTGTCGTTCTCGAATCGGTGCTTTCCCACCAAGGCCGTCGCGCTGTGGCTTCACACCACGGACGCGCAGCGTCGCACGCTCGTGCGCGCGTACTTCGAGGCGGCGGGCGGCTGGACGGACGTCCGGGAGGAGGACCGCTCGCCCGGCGGCGGCGACCCGCTCTACGCGGTGTGGGCGCGCGCGGCCTGAGGCGGGCGCGGCCGCCGGCTCAGCCGAAGAGCATGCCCGCGTAGCCGACGACGCGGGCGCCGTCGCCGCCGGGGGCCTCCGCGCTGGTGGCGTAGCCCACGCGCTGGGGGCGCCGCGGCACGCCGAGCTGCTGCAGCGTGTCGAGCGCGACCACCGTCGGCAACAGCCCGCACATGCTGATCCGGCGCTCCAGCACCGTGCGGTAGACGTCGGCGGCGTCGAGCCGCTCGACGCTGTCCAGCGCGATCGCGTCGAGCCGGCGGTTCTCCGCGTCGCTCGCGTAGTGATTGAGATCGGTCGAGATCACGAGCAGCGGCGGCTCACGCCGCGCCCGGAGCACTCGGGCGAGGCCGGTCGCGAGCTCGTGGCATCGCTCCGCGTCGCCGGCGCCGAGCGCGATGCCGACCACGCGGGCGTGCGGGGCGAGTCGGGCGAGCAGCGGCAGCTGCACCTCGATCGCGTGCTCACGCTCGTGGGCGACGGCGTCCAGCTCCAGGTCGGGGATGGCCTCGGTCAGCTCGCGCGCGAGCGCGGGATCGGAGGCCAGCTCGGCGCCGGGCAGCAACCACGTCTCGTGGGGCGCGACCGCCCAGTCCGCGCCGATGCGGTGATGGCGCGGCGCGAGCACGAGCACGAGGTCGGGGATCTCGACGCGCGCGTACACGGCGGCGGCGATGCGGCCGGAGTATCGCAGCGCCGCGTGCGGCACCATCACCGCCGCCCGACGCTCGCGCGCGCCGCCGGCGGCCGGGAGCAGCTCGTCCACCACGCGCGCGAGATCGGCGGCCGCCGCGGGATAGAACGCGCCGGCGACGGCAGGCGGCCGCACGCGCGGGCCGGGCCGCGGGCGCGGCACGTCGGCGACCGCGACTGCGTCTTCGGTGGAGGCCGCCGCGAGCCCGATGACGAACGCGGCGTCGGCGGCGCGCACGTGTGCGGCCTCCGCCACGGCCGCGAGGAGCGCGTCCGCGGAGGCCCGCGGATCATAGCGCCACGCCGTCCGCGGCCCTTCGAGCACGAGCAGCGCGCGCCCGGCGGCGTCGAACCCGCGCAGATCGGGGTCGCTCGCCACGCCGTGCATGGCAGGATCCCACAGCACCGTGAGGTCCACGCGCGGCGCGCCGGCGATGGCCGTCGCGTCCAGCACGGCCGCCGCCTGCTCCACCATGCCGAACAGCGTCGCCTGCAGCGGCAGCCCAGGACGCAGCGAGACGCGCGAGAGCCGCGCGAGCTCCGTCCCGTCCGGATGGCGCACCGCGAGCGAGATCGCGTTGACGTTGCCGTCGGGCGCCTGCAGCGTGTAACACCCGGCGTGCCGGCGCCGCAGGAGCGCGCCCAGATTGTCCGCGCAGTGCGCCGTGAGCCGCGCGAGTCCCTCCGCGGTCACCCGCGTGGACGGCGGCGTCGCCGACGCGGCGACGTCGGGATCGAACGCGCCGCCGATCACGCGGCCCTCGAACGTCGAGACCTCGACGTCGGCCTCCCTCCACGCCGTCGGCGGCAAGCCCGCCTTCACGCAGACCTGCTCGAGGAAGCCTTCGGCGTCGAGACCTGCCTCGACCGCGACGCCCGGCAGCAGCAGTCCGCCCGTCCGCCCGCGCTGGACGACGAGCCCGTGACGTCCGATCGTGACGTGCTCGCGTCGCGCCTCGCCGCGCGCGGGGATCGGCTCCGGCGCCGCGAGCAGCCACACCTCGAGGTCGAGATAGCCGAGCTCCCCCGGCGACACCGCCGGCAGCCGGCCGTCCTCGGTGGCGGTGCGCGCGGCGGCGCGCTCGAGCGCGTCGGCGAGCGTCGTCCCCGCGCCGACGGTGCCGCAGCACCCGCGCAGGCGCCCGCGCCGCTTGAGCGACACGAACACGCCGTGGACGGCCGACGTCGCGATGCCCGCGAGGGTGGGGTCGGTCAGGCGCAGCGCGCGCCGCTGCGTCGCGGCCGCGACCAGCTCGCACGCCGCGCGATGCAGCGCGCGCTCCTGCGCGGGGGCGAGCGCCTCGGCGGCGCGCGACTCGGTCGCGGACGGTCCGGACGTGAGCGTCATCGTCGGTGTCCTTTCGGTGGTGTTCGCGCGCGCCTGCGGCGCGTCCATGGGCGCCACGCGGACCGGCAGGCGCCGGCGCCCCCACGTTCCCGGCCCGTCGCCGAAGCGGCCCGCCACGATGCCGTCGCACCGCGCGCAGCGGTTGCCGCGCAGCTGGTAGCGGCCCAGCGCGTACCAGTCGCGCTCGATCACGACCGTGCCGCAGTGCGGGCAGTACGTGCTCTGGCGGGCCACGTCGTTGACGTTGCCCACGTACGCGTACTTCAGGCCGGCCCGGCGCGCGATGTCGTGGGCCGCGCGGAGGGTGTCGTGCGGCGTGCGCTCGCGGTCGCGCAGGCGGAAGTCGGGGTGGAACGCGGTGAAGTGCACCGGCACGTCGTCACCGAGCTCGGACAGGATCCAGTCGCACATCCGGCCGAGCTCGTCCAGCCCGTCGTTCGCGCGCGGGATGACGAGATTCGTGATCTCGAGCCAGACGTCCGTCTCGGTCCGCAGCCACTGCAGCGTGTCGAGCACCGGCCTCAGATGCGCGAGCGTCAGTCGCTGATAGAACTCCTCGGTGAACGCCTTGAGGTCCACGTTGGTGGCGTCCATCGCGGCGAAGAACGGCCCGCGCGCCGCCGGCGTGATGTAGCCGGCGGTGACCGCCACCGTCTGCACGCCCACCGCGTGGCACGCCGCGGCCACGTCGATCGCGTACTCGGCCCAGATGACCGGGTCGTTGTAGGTGAACGCGACGCTCCGGCAGCCGAGTCGCTGCGCCGCCGCCGCCACCGCCTCCGGCGTTGCCGACTCGCTGAGCGACGCGATCTCGCGCGATTTGGAGATCGACCAGTTCTGGCAGAACTGGCAGCCGAGATTACATCCAGCGGTCCCGAAGGAGAGCACGCTCGTGCCGGGCAGGAAGTGATTGAGCGGCTTCTTCTCGATGGGATCCACGCAGAAGCCCGTGCTGCGCCCGTAGGTGCCGAGCACCATACGGCCGTCGCGGTTCTCGCGCACGAAGCAGAAGCCGCGCGCGCCGGCCGGCAGCTGGCACGCGCGCGGGCAGAGGTCGCACACGATGCGGCCGTCCTCGCCGGTGTGCCACCAGCCGCCGGGCTTGGCGCCGTCCGCCTCGAAGCCCTCGGGGGGAAGCGTGATCACGCGGGACATGGGAAGAGCATTGTACGGCAGCACACAGCGGTCGCACACACAGCGGTCGCGCCCTTGACACCCGCGCCGCGCCGACCTACGGTGGAGCCCCTATTCGGCCTGGCTCCGACGATGCGGCGGTCGCGGCGGTGTCGTCGACGAGGAGCGCAGCATGCAGCTCAAGACGGTCGACGGCGGTGTGGCGAAGCTCGCCGCGCGCGGCGAAGCCGAGACCGGTCGCCTCTCGGACCTGCTCGTGCGCGACACGCCGGTCGCGTACGCCTTCATCGCGCCCGCCTTCTTCCTGCTGCTCTTCCTCGTCGCCTACCCGTTCGTGCTGTCGCTCTGGTTCAGCCTGAGCGACGCGCGCGTCGGCGAGACGGGCAGCTTCGTCGGCCTCGACAACTTCGCGCGGCTGCTGCGCAGCGGGATCTTCCTCCAGACCCTGCAGAACTCGATCGTGTTCACCGCGGCCGCGCTGACGCTCAAGACCGTGCTCGGGATGGTCCTGGCGCTGCTCCTGTTCCGGCTCGTCCGCTTCAAGCGCCTCATCCGCGGCGCGGTCCTGTTGCCGTTCATCGTCCCCACCGCGCTGAGCACGCTCGTGTGGTGGTGGATGTTCGAGCCCCTCTACAGCGTCGTGAACTGGACGCTCAAGAGCCTGCACGTCGTGAATCGCGACATCCCGTGGCTGCCCGATCCCTACCTGGCCATGTTCACCGTCGTGCTGGTGAACACGTGGCGCGGCCTGCCCTTCTTCGCGATCACGCTGCTGGCCGGACTCGTCGCGATCCCGCGCGAGCTCTACGAGGCGGCCGAGTCGGACGGCGCGGGCCCGGTCGGCCGCTTCTGGTACGTGACGGTGCCGCTGCTCAAACCGGTGCTGGCGGTCGTGATCCTGTTCTCGGCGATCTTCACGCTCGCCGACTTCAACATCGTCTACGTCCTCACCAAGGGCGGCCCGATGAACATGACGCACCTGTTCGCGACCTACTCGTTCGCGCTGGGGCTGCAGAGCGGGCAGATCGGCCAGGGCGCCGCCGTCTCGCTGTTCCTCTTCCCGATCCTCCTCGCCGTCGTCTTCGTCCAGCTCCGTCTGGTCCGCCGATCCGGCATGTATGACTAGGACGGGGCGCCGGCTGCGGCCGCTGTTCACGCTCTACATGCCCGTCGCGCCGTTCGTCCTGTTCGCGCTGTTCCCGCTGTATTTCATGCTCGTCACGTCGCTGAAGAAGAACGCCGAGCTGTACGACGTCAACTCGGTGCCGTTCCTCATCCGGCGCGGCGTGACGCTGGGCCACTACCAGCTGCTCTCCCAGGACACGCTGTTCTGGAGCTGGTTCGTGAACAGCCTGATGGTCAGCGTGGCGGCCACGGTCGTCTCGGTGGTGATCGGCATCCTGGCCGCCTACCCGCTGGCGCGCCTGCGCTTCCCCGGCGGCGATTCCTTCGGCGTGGCCATCTTCATCACGTACCTGGTGCCGCCGTCGCTGCTGTTCCTGCCGCTCAGCACGGTGGTGAACCGACTCGGACTGTCCGACAGTCTGTGGGCGCTCGTGGTGACGTACCCGACCTTCCTGGTCCCGTTCTGCACGTGGCTGCTGCTCGGCTACTTCCGCACGGTGCCGAAGGAGATCGAGGAATGCGCCATGCTCGACGGCTGCAACCGGCTGCAGACGCTGGTGCGGATCCTGCTGCCGGTGGCGGTGCCGGGCGTGATCTGCGCCGCGCTGTTCGCCTTCACGCTGTCGTGGAACGAGTTCCTCTACGCACTCGTCTTCGTGTCCCCCGCCGAGCTCAAGACGATGACGGTGGGCGTGTTCTCGGAGCTCATCCGCGGGGACATCTATTACTGGGGCGGCCTGATGGCGGGCGCCTGCATCGGCTCGCTGCCCATCGTCGTGGCCTACGTCTTCTTCCTCGACTACTACGTCTCGGGACTGACGGCGGGGGCCGTCAAGTAGGAGGAGCGCCATGGCACACCTGAGTCGACGCCACTTCCTTCGTGTCACGGCGGGCGGCGCCGCCGGGCTGGGCAGCGCGGCGGCCCTGGGCCGCGCGCCCGCCTTCGCGCAGACGCGCGAGCTCACGTTCCTCACCGTCGCCAGCTTCGTCCCCGACACGGACAAGGAGCTGAAGCGGCAGTTCGAGGAGTGGGGCGCCAAGAACAAGGTGAAGACGCGGCTCGACATCATCGCGCATCTGCAGCTGCAGACGAAGAAGGCCGCGGAGGTCCAGGCACGCTCCGGGCACGATCTCACCGCCCTCGGCCCGGGTCTGGGCGACGCCGATCTCTACTTCGACTACCTCGCCGATCTCAACGACGTCGCCACCGACGTCGCGCCCAGGAACGGCGGCTGGCTGAACCAGGACGATTACCTCATCCGCGGCAAGTGGAAGCTGCTGCCGTGGTGGATGCCGCCGTTCCCGATGGCCGTGCGGACGGATCTGCTCGAGAAGGTCGGGGAGAAAAGCCCCGACACGTGGGAAGACTGGCTGCGCGTCGGCAAGAAGGGCAAGGCCCTCGGGCACCCGTTCGGCACCGCGATGGGCCACAGCGCCGACGCCAACGTCACGCTGCTCTCGATCTTGTGGAGCTACGGCGGCTCCTACGTCGCCAAGGACGGCAAGACCATCACGATCAACTCGAAAGAGACGCGAGCGGCGATGGAGTTCGTCAAGCGGCTCTACACGGAGGCGATGGAGCCCGAGGTGCTGGCGTGGGACGACGCCAGCAACAACCGGTGCCTGAACGCCGGCCGCTGCATCGGCATCCACAATCCGATCAGCGCCTACGAGTCGGCCAAGAAGGACAAGGTCCTGATTCCCGGCACGCAGCGGGAGATCGCCGAGGTCATCGACCACATCCACACGCCGCGCGGGCCGGTGGATCGCAAGGCGACGACCGGCTACTGGTGCGTGGGCGTCTGGAACTTCGGGAAGAACGTCGATCTGGCGAAGGACTTCCTGCGCTACCACTTCCAGCCCGACAACCTCTCGAAGTGGGTGGAGGCAGGCCGCGGCTTCAACATGCCGTTCCTCGCCAATCTCACGAAGCATCCCGTGTACAAGAGCGACAAGCAGTACCGCTTCATTCCCGAGGTCGCGAAGGTCTCGGTCCCGCCGTCGTGGCCGGGTCCGACGACGGCGGCCTCGCAGCAGGTGCTCGACCTCTACATCATCCCCGACATGTTCGCGCAGCACGCGACGGGCAAGATGACGGCCGACCAGGCGATCGCGTGGGCCGAGAAGGAGATGCAGGAGATTTACGCCGGCCGCAAGCGAAGGCCCTGATCGGGCACTTCGCGCGGGCGCGCCGGTCCGGAGTCAGCGAACCTGATTACCATCAAGGCCTACGCGAACTGCGA
>Ga0134075_10000104_pt1 | contig 20540 bp, 23 predicted proteins | sample 15_taG_18_FD_119775 | JGI IMG/M metagenome (GOLD analysis project Ga0134075, IMG submission 119775) | Grasslands soil microbial communities from the Angelo Coastal Reserve, California, USA - 15_D_Rain_40cm_5_09212015 | ecosystem: Environmental > Terrestrial > Soil > Grasslands ... | reverse complement strand
AGTTGCTTGTAGGATCGTATTCTAGGAGAATTCGACTCTTCGACAATCCTTGATGCTTGGTGTTGAGGAACTTGGAAAAGCTGTCCTGCTGGAGGGCAAGGTCTCGAACTCGAGCCTTCGGGTTCGCGTCTCGCAAGGCATCAAGTGTGCCCGATTGCGCCTCCTCAACATTCAGCGCCCATATACGCGGTTTTCGTCTGGGACCCGGAAGATTGTCGAGCGATCTAACCTTCGATATCATGACGTTGCATTGATCTAGGCTCAATTCTCCGAGATCAATCAGTTCTCTCTTGGACCTGTGAAATCCTGGAGGAACGGTAAGATCGTTTGATGCGTCGCCTGTTGCAAAATCAATGGACTGAATCGTCATTTGCGGACCCTTTGCGTGCGAGTGATCAGTTGCGGTTCCCTTTAGGATTGCTCTGTAAAAGGGGACTTCTGATTTGATAACATAAAAGACCAATTCTTGTCCTGTTGCGATTCCGTCGTCCACGAACCTTTCGACGAGTCTTTTCCTGTCGGATTCAGTGTTGTACAATACCACCGTATCTTCTTCCGAGCTCGAGCTAACTGCTTGGAAGATCATCTCCCCTCCGATGACAATTCTACTCAAAATAGTGGGTTCTCTGAGCGCAAAGGAGACGAGGACGAACAACACGCCGTCCGCTAAGCTAACGAAACTCTTCACTAAACTCGCGTAAGCTCCTGTAAGGGCTTCTTGAAAGAAAGTGATGATGCCGAAGCATGCCCAGCAGATACTGATTAGCCTAATCGAGCTCGAAGCCTTCGGATCCTGCACCCGTCTCGATTGCTTGTAGAAGGAGAATACAGGAAGTGCGATGAACGAGGCCAACAGTAATGAGCCGACCAGTATGTACCAGTCTTGGTAGGAAAAGTAGTAGATCGTCTCCCCATTCGTCATTAGATTATTCACATTGAAGGGTTGCCAAATCAGAGCGGCCGTTGCCCAGCCAATGGAGATGACAAGAAACGCGACTAGAGCTCTGGGCGGCCTCCCTAGGAATTTGGTAAGTTCTGTGAATCCTCCCTTTCCCTCGCTCTCCCTCAAGAGATAACTTGCCAGAGCGATTGAAATCGCAGTCAAGACGATGAAGATAGTGTCTAGATAGGGGTTGGGAGGTTTGTTAAGAATGTCTGAGGCGGTCGCATCAGAGAGGAATAGAATGAAGCCAACATTTGCCGCAATAATGAAGAAGACCGAGTCTAGAAAGTAGGTCTTCTTGGCTCGTATTGTGAAGACCAAGGCTATGCAGGAGGCGCTGAGCGCTAAGAGGTCCAAGATCTGATGGACTAATTTTCATCGCCTCACTCGTCTTTCGCCATGACTTCTTTCGGCGATTCATCCTTCCTCATCTCGTATACGAGCCTGACAGAGTCTTGGTTTTCGTTCAAACTTAGTTGGAAGTGAGAAGACGCCGCTACGCCGAGAAGCCTTGCTATGTCCACGGGGATCAGCAAGTAAAGGCTGTCTCTGAGCTTGACAGGCTTGACCTTAAGCGGCACGACAAGTCAACTTAGCCACCGCAAAGTGGCCGTTTGGCTTGAGATTGGCGTAACCCTACTAGTAGTGACTGGGTTACAATTGCAAGTCGTCTATTGATTCTTCGTTGCCCGATAGGCCCGTCCAGCCAAAGTGTTCCTTCAGGAGTTCTGCCGCTTGCTGCGAGTCGTTTGCTTCGATTACAGAGATTCTGTAGAGGGCTGCCAGTTTCTTGGCTTTCTCGCTTAGTCTCGGAATCGCCACGAGGATTGTTTGAGTGGGACTTACGTCAAACACCTTTGCGTAGAGGGATGCTATGGGTGTTTCCTCGATTTCTCGTTCGCTCGCCACCACGTCAAGCACAACAAGTTCTAAAGAACCTTTCGTGGCAATGGCGTCAAATCTGTGGAGGGCTCCGGAACGGCCTGCAATCTGACCGGGCATCTCGACTTTGTATTGGAAATCCTCGAGGGTGGCGCCGATTGGTTTCATTACTAGAAAGGTCCGTTTGAATTCTTCCTCGGCGTCCGCGCTTATGCGATAGCTGTATACGTTGACGAACCCCGTGTCTTTGATGGTGAATATGTGCCCGCAACTTCTACATCTATGAATCGGGCTTGGAAGATCAGACCTTTTGCCGCACTGTGAACACTGAAACCATGCTCCTAGCTTCTGATAGTCTACGCCAGCTTCAATCAGTTCCTTGTTACACTTGGGGCAGTACAGACCGCCTTCGATTAGGAAGTTGTCCACGCTGTCTATGGTTCCACATGCTGTATGTTCAAGGAGAGTCTTCCGTTCTATGTCGATGGAGTTGCAGTTGGGACAGACGTAATCATTGCTGACGTTTGCGGACAAGCAGCTCGGGCAAACAAGGATCTTTTCATGGAATTTGCGTTTGAATATTCCAACATCCCAAAGCTTCTCGACAAGCTGCTTTGCGGCGGTCGTATCACCATCAACGACCTCTTCGACTTCAGGGTACCTAGCAGTTTGGCTGAGATCAAAACTTGGCACGAGTTCTACAATTTCCCCTTTGACAAACCGACCCAGAAGTAGTTGAACCCCCTGATCCTGGTATAGGGTAATCCTATCTTTGGATGTCATTCCTGTTGCCCTAGACTTCTCCGAGGTACCTGAGGTTATTCGTAGGCGAGACAGGTTCAGCCGGATATTCGGGAGTTGTACCTTGTTCGCGAGGTTGGACGTATCAGAACGCATATGGTTTGCGAGTCGGTTCAACCCATTTTGAAGACTTATGCCTGATGCTCCGGGCAATCCGAACGCTAGTTCTAGAACTCCGACCGGAATCCCGGGCCTGGACAAGTTGCTCACTGGAGGATTGCCTAAGAGCAGGACAATTCTGCTCTGCGGGGGGCCTGGGACGGGCAAGACCATACTGTCCTCTCAGTATCTCGTCAATGGGATCTTGGACTACGAGGAGAGTGGCGTCTACGTCAGCTTGGACGAAAATAAGCAGCATGTATTCGAGGAAATGCTTGATTTCGGTTGGGACTTCGCGGACCTTGAGAACAACAAGAAGCTGATATTTCTGGAGGCTTCACCGATCAGGTATCTTCCAGCCGAGATAAAGGTTGGAAAATTGACCGTCGGCCGAAAGGAGTTCTCTATGGCAACTTTGATTGAGATGATTAAAACGAGTGTCCGCGAGATCGGGGCCAAGAGAATAGTTGTCGATCCTGTAACAACTTTGGTTTTTCAGTACGAAGGGTTGGCTGCCCAACGAAACGCGTTGGTCGAGCTTATGGAGGCGCTAGCAGACACGGGCGCGACGTGTCTCATCACAACTGAGCTTCGAAGGCCCGGCTTCGAGAGGAGCATCGATTACGAAGAGTATCTCGCCCATGGGGTCATACTGCTACAACAATTGCAGGTTGGAAAGTCTCTACTCCGCGTGATCCAGATTGAGAAAATGCGCAAGACTGCTTTGGACAACCAGCCGCGGCCTTACCGAATAACGGATACGGGAATCGAAGTCTTTCCACGCGAAAGCGTGCTGTGACCAGACTAAACTGGCTTCTTCACTCGGGATTCTTCGTAAGGGACTATCAACCCCATTGAAGTGTCTCGATTATAGGGCGTCCATGTGGTTATGTGTTGGACACCTTTCATTTTCGAGACCCTTATGAAACGTGCTAATCCGTCCTTCGTATCTTCGACTTTCATTTCAATAACGCCATCGACCTTGTCTTGTATTGCTGCGATAATTGCTGGGTGAAATGCCTTCCTCGAGAGTGATGTCACGCAGCTGGCTCGGTTGCTCCTTACCTTTGCAATCAAGGTATGTAGAAAGTCGAATGAGGGTCTTACACCGCTTCTTTGGATGAGAGTAGTAAGGGAGTCCATCGCTAATAGTACATTGGTCGATTCGCGGGCTTCTGAGAGAGCCTTTGTCATTACGATACTTAGATCGGAGAGACGTTGGGGGTCTTCGCTGTATTGTTCCTGGCTTCTTACACCCACGAGGAACGAATAGCAGTCTATGAATACGAGTTTTCTTCTCCCTTCGACTTCATAGTCTCTTGGGTTGACTCCCATCAATTTCATGGATTCTCGGATGCTGTCGGGAAAATCATCTAGGGTTGCGTAGACGACGTTTCTGCCTTTCTTCAAGGCCTCCACGACCAGCTGGATAAGTAAGGTTGTCTTTCCTGTTGCGGGGTCTCCCATGACTATCACCATGGACGACGAAGGATAGCCATCGGGCAAGAGGGAGTCGATCATCACGACTCCGGTTAGATCTCTGTTCGAGGAGGTTGAGGTCTCTTCAAAGGATCCTACCGACACGAGTCTCTGGGAGATTTCTTTCTGCAACTCTTGATCTCTGTCCTTGCTGAAGGAGATGACTCGCACCTCCTGAAGCAAACCTAGCTCGACAAGGTCTGAGACGTCCCGTTCGATTTCCTTGGGCTTACGCCTAATCTTGGCGGCGATTCCTTCTACCGTGTCGGTGGAGTCGGGGTTGTCGTGGAAGTACATCAACAGTTCGGCTTTAGTTTCGGACCCAATCAGCTTCTCAAGGAGGTCGGTTCTAGCGGGGGGCATTGTGTTGTTGCTGTCCGTTCTGGCAAGACCACAAGAGAGCTGTGTGATGCCTGTTTATCCTAGGTTTATCGTATTTTGTCGGGGGGGATTGGGGTTGGTGCTAGGGAGAACCCGTCTCTTGTTATGTAGTAGTCGTATCCTTCTAGCCGGTGCTCAGTGCCTCTCATCTTTGGGATGTAGACTCTTCTGCGGACTCTTGAGTTGTCGAAACTTGCGTCCAAGATTACTAGACCGTCTCCGAGGAACTCTTCGAAGTTGGTTCCAAGTTGCTGTTTGCCCCATGGAACCTCGCTTATCATTAGTGTTGTACAGTTCGCGGCTTCTAGGAATTTGACCATTATGTGAAGGAAGCTTCTAGCTTCGGCGTTGCTTTCGAAGGCTGTCATGAGTGCTGAGAGAGAGTCGAATACAAGCCTCTTTGCGTTGGTGCTGTGCAATGCTTCCAGAACTGTTTCAAGAGCCGTACTGACGCCGGCTTTCATGGTCGATTGGAGAGAGACAAGGCGCAATTTGCCTTCGTTTTCGAGGCGGTTTAGGTCCCATCCGAATCTCAGACCGTTTCGTTTCAGCTTCTCGCCGCTCTCTATGACTGATGCATAGACACCGTTTTCCCCGCATCGGGTGGCTCCATGGTAGAGGAACTGCAGTCCGAGAGTGGTCTTGCCTGTTCCTGGCTGGCCGGCTACGATGACGCAGTCGCCTCGTCGAAGTCCGCCTTCGATGATCTTGTCCAGGCTGGGAACCCCTGTGGGAACTCTATCGTCTGATTCTTGAACGCTTGGGGCGATTGCCCTTCTGACTTCCATTATGGCTCCTCCAGGGACCAGAGTTTGACTGGTCCTACTTGTCGAAAGGCTACCTTCTTTTTTGCGCGGAGGACATGCAAGTATTTTGATGCGGTCGATCTGTTCACTCTTAGATCTTTTGCGATTTCGCTGATCGAACTGTTTGGCTTGTCTCCCAGTGAACTGATTATCCTCTCTTCAATAACCTCGAGCAACGTGCCATTCGTGGAATTGTTGATGTTCAACAATGACTTCCGGGTCAAATCAGCACTAGTGCTAATCATAAGTCGGATGTTACCTTTGAACCGTCTTCAAAGTCACCCCGAAGCCGCTAAAAGCAAGCTTCGCTCGAGATGCGTTGAATGGATAGAGTTACGATCCTGAAACTTGGAGGGTCTGCAATTACTGACAAGGCTAAGGACTGCACTCCTGATATTCCCGTGATTCGACACGCCGCTGATCAGCTTGCAGACTACCGGCTTCATCTCGTTCTGATTCATGGCGGAGGTTCTTACGCGCATCCCTTTGTCACTAGGTCTGGTGTAGGTGGAGGTCTCCGGGATCGATCTCAGCTTCGTTCCATTTCAGAGACTGAGTTCTATCTGGGCCAGCTTACGAGGATAATTTACGCGTCCCTGCTGTTGAGAAATATGAATCCTGTTCCGCTTCATCCGATGAGTTTCGCGACTCTTGACAAGGGAGAAGTGAAAAAGTTCCTGTTAGATCCGATACGAAAGTCGTTGGATGCCGGGCTCACACCGTTGTTGCATGGTGATCTGGTGTTCGACGAATCTCGGGGGATCGGCGTCCTATCGGGGGATCGCATTGCCTCCCTGATTGGATCGAAGATGGGAGCTTTCAGAGTATTGTTCGGGTGTGATGTCGATTGTGTTTACTCCGCGAATCCGAAGAATTTTCCGAATGCCACTCTCATTCCTGAAGTGAACTCCGAAAACTTTCGCTCGGTATTGAGCGCCTCACGAAGCCCTTCCACCGATGCTACCGGCAGCATGGGCGAGAAGGTGAAACAGGCCATTTGGCTTGCCAAGAACGGATGCGAGTGCTACATTTTCAACCTAAGGGAGAAGAACGCGCTTAGAATGATCCTCGACCAAACCGGGTCGATCGGGACCAGATTCGTTCCTTGGAAGAAGTCTAGAAAGTCCGTGAAACAATCGCCTCAGAGAGCGTAGCCAGTCCATCTCTATAGGCGGACTTTCCTAGAACGGATAGGTGAGCTTTAGCTTCCTGCAAGTACTTTCCGGCGATTTCTCTGCAATCCTTCTCTGCAGGCGTCTCCATAACTAGTTGTCTCGCCCTCATGAGCATGGCTTGCGACACCTTTTCTGACCTTAATGTACTAAGAATCTCTGACTTCTTAGGACGGGGCAGGTATCTGAGGGCGGTCAATATCACCGCGTTTCCTAGCTTGTGTTCGACAATGTCTTTACCGATCTGTTTCCCTGTCTCTTCTCCGCATATGTCCAGAACATCATCCATTATCTGAAATGCAAGGCCCGCCTTCCATCCGAATTCCCCCAAGGATCGCGCAATTCTAGCGTTCGCTCGCCCGGAGTATGCTCCTATCTGGGAGGCAGCTTTGAAGAGAGCCGCGGTCTTCTTTCCTATCATCTCAATGTAGAGGGCGAAGCTCGGGTTGAGAGTGCGATGGGCTTTGAGATAGGGGTCCTCTCTCCCGGCTTGTTCGAACATGATGTCAAGCCTCTCTCCTTCAATGATGTCCTTCATTGCCTGCACCGCGACCACTCTTGTCTTGTCGGGTGAGACGCATTTCTCAATCAGATCGTCGAGAGCTTCACGGTAAAGCATCGCAATCAATAATGCGACTGAGTCTCCGAACTTGACTCTCACGGTTGGTTTCCCTCTTCTCACGAGGCCTCGATCTATGAGATCGTCCATTACTAGCGAATAATTGTGAATCATCTCGACCAGGGCCGCAGGATTCATTCCATCTTCAATTCTTCCGCCACAGGCCGCGCATGCTAGAAGAACGAGTGTGGCTCGCATTCTTTTGCCGCCGGTTTTGAAATGGTAAGTTACGGGGGATTGAAAAGTGGAAGAGGAGGCCTCGGCCAATGTCTTGAAAATGACAGGGTCTACTTTACGCCCGATCATGGCTATCCTGTTCAGCGGGTCCGGATTCATCTGCTCTCCTTGGGCTTACGATGCGCCGATTGGGTGCTGGTCTCATAGAATTTCATGTGTTTGCGACCGGCAGTATCGGTGATTCTGACGATGGACTGAACTTCTCTCTGTACTAATCAGCGAGAGCAGGGTGATTCTTGTCAGCAAGTATTACTTCGTACCAGTGGTGAATGCCGTCTGAATACAAGTAGTACGAGTGTAGGACTGTAAGGTTGACGTATTTTCTGTTGGCGCGTTTTTCCGCTATTCTTTGAAGAGAGAGGCTTCTGGTGAATTTCGAGACACCCATTGCCTTCTGTCGTCTTCCGGAGATGGGACGGGGTTTCTTTGCGCCGCCTCTCCTGACTCGGACCCGGACGAGGACGATCCCCTGTTTCGCTTTGTATCCCAGGCTCCGTGCTCGATCTAGTCTTGTGGGATACTCAATCCGTTTGACGACGGGTTCCTTTCTCCAACCAACTACTGAGAGCCGCAGCCATTCCTTGAGCTCGGGTGTTTTCTCTCTCCATTGGTTTGCAAGGTGGGAATACGACAAGTCTTGTCCGCAGTCGCATCCACTGTCGAATCCCTGATAAGGATTACTGGCGGTTTTGCTTTCAACAGCGTTAAATCAGGCCGGTTTGCGAACCAGCTTTCCCGTAGAAGTGACAGGCCAGGATTGGCTCAAGACACAGCGTTGCTGAAACGAGCTTATGCTCCTGCTAAGCTCTCGATGAAGTATCACCCTTTCTATCAAGGGAAGATAGAGATCGTTTCGAAGGTTCCGGTTGATTCCTACGATGACTTTGCAATCTGGTATACGCCAGGTGTCGCGGACCCTTGCAAGGAGATTCAGAAAAGCCCGGACAAGGTGTATGATTACACTAACAAGTGGAACAGCATCGCGATAGTTACTGACGGCACTCGTGTGCTTGGTCTAGGAGACATCGGCCCAGAGGCCGGGCTTCCCGTGATGGAGGGAAAGAGCCTATTGTTCAAGTATTTGGGAGGAGTCGACGCTTACCCTATTTGTCTCGGCACCAAAAAGCCTGACGAGATTGAGAACGCGGTCCGATGGTTGCAACCATCTTTCGGTGGGATAAATCTGGAAGACATATCGCAGCCGAAGTGTTTTGACGTTCTGGATGCTCTGAAACAGGACCTTCGAATACCAGTGTGGCATGACGATCAACAGGGGACGGGAACGGTCGTCTGTGCCGGTCTCATCAACGCGCTGAAAGTTGTGGGTAAGAAGATCGGAAACGCGTCGATTTGTATGCTTGGGGCAGGGGCGGCGAACATAGCAGTCGCGCGGATAATCATTGAGGCCGGAGTTTCGCCCGGGAACATCATCATGGTGGACCATACAGGAATCCTCAATCTGCAACGGACAGAACTGGAGAAGGAGTACCACGCGAAATGGCAAATGTGCTTGAAGACAAACTCACAAGGGCGCACTGGAGGCTTCTCGGAAGCGCTAAAAGGAGCAGACGTCTTGATTGCAATGTCAACACCGGGCCCTGGAGTGGTTCCGAAAGGAATGATCTCGACGATGGCGGATGACTCGATTATTTTCGCTTGCGCTAATCCTATTCCTGAAGTTTGGCCCTGGGAAGCAAAAGAGGCCGGCGCAAAGATTGTTGCAACGGGCAGATCGGATTTTCCCAACCAGGTCAACAACTCTCTTGGATTTCCGGGAATCTTCAGGGGTACCCTAGATGTTAGAGCAAAGATGATCAGCGACGAGATGTGCATAGCCGCCGCTAACGAGTTGGCGAAGATTGCGGAAGAGATGGGAATAGATGAGGACAAGATTCTGCCCAGCATGAGTCACTGGGAAGTATTTCCTCGGGAGGCTGCCGCAGTCGGAGCTGAAGCGGTCAGACAGGGATTGGCGAGACTCAAGCTCACCCGAAAAGAACTCTATGAAAGAGCTACCACGATCATAAGCCATGCTCGAAAGTCAACAGAACTGCTCATGCGAAAGGGATTGATCAAACCTCTTCCTGGTAAGTCGGTAGGGCGGAGAACAAAACGGAGAATCGCAAGATAGCGGTGCTAGGCGGAGCCGGAGAGGAGGGTTTCGGGCTCGCGCTCCGATGGGCAATCACAGGACACCAAGTAATCGTCGGTTCCAGAAGTCCTGATAGGGCGGCCGAGGCTGCAAAGACGATTATCCAAACCGCTGGACGCCCAGTTCGGGTGTCGGGAGTTAGCAACGAGGACGCTGTCTCACAGGGTGACGTGATAGTTGTAACAGTGCCTTTTGCAGCGTTGATCGATACGCTTCGTACGGTCAAGCCAAAATTCAGATCGGGCCAAGTCTTGGTCAATGTGTCTGTTCCCCTTGAGACAGCGATCGGTGGCCGGGCTACTCGCACAGTGGGAGTCTGGCCGGGGTCCGCGGGAGAACTCGCAGCCTCGGTTGTGCCAAACACGGTCAGCGTTGTCACAGCATTCAACAACGTGAGCGCGGAACTCCTCAAAGATCCTTCGAAACCTGTCGACTGCGATGTCCTCGTATGCTCTGATGATGAGAATGCGAAGAAGATTGTTCTGGATCTCGTAAAGGGGATTGCAGGGGCGCGTGGCTTTGATGCGGGCCGGCTGGAAAACTCGCGGACTGTCGAACAGTTGACGGCGCTCTTGGTATCGCTGAATATCCGTTACAAGGTCAAGAGTGCTGGCCTGAGAATCACCGGCATCTCTCACGTATCATGATTCGTGGTCCAGTGTGCAGGTCGGTATTGTAGGAAAGCCCAACGCGGGAAAAAGCACATTCTTCAGCGCCGCAACTCTGACACTGGTGCCAATCGCAAACTATCCGTTCACTACTATCAAGCCGAACCATGGAATTTCGTATCTTAGAACAGAGTGTGTCTGCAAAGACCTTGGACTAGAGGATGAGCCTCAGAACTCACGATGCATCGACGGAGAACGATTCATACCGATCGACATCATCGATCTTCCCGGATTGGTGCCTGGCGCGTCGGAGGGAAGAGGGCTTGGAAACCAGTTCCTTGACGAGCTGCGAAAAGCTGATTCGCTGATTCACGTAGTTGACGCGTCAGGGTCTACTGACTCCGAGGGAAAGCTGACTCAGCCTGGTGCCCACAACCCGGTTGACGATGTCGCTTTTCTCGAAACTGAGCTGAAGCTGTGGATGCTCCGGATAGTAGGTAAGGACTGGGAGAAGACAGCGCGGAAGATGGAGATGGCTGGAGAAGATCCGGCGTCTTTGGTTTCTGACCGTCTCAGCGGGCTTGGGGTGAGCAAGAGCCAGGCCGAGAACGGGATCAAACGCGCAGGCCTGAAGGGAAAACCAAGTGGATGGACCAGGGAGAACCTGCTAGGTCTGGTTGACATTATCAGGAAGGAAGCGAAACCCTTGTTGCTCGCCGCCAACAAGATAGACTTGCCAACATCGACGGGAAATGTCAGTCGACTGAAACAGACTGGAGAGCTGACGATTCCGGTTTCTGCAGAGGCGGAGCTAGCGTTGCGGAGGGCGGCGGAAAAACGATTGATAGAATACAAACCGGGAGACGCTGACTTTCGTCTCCTTGATCCAAGAGCGGTTAGCCCTGAGCAGAAGGCTGCTCTAGAGATGATTCGAGAAAAAGTCCTGAAACCGATTGGATCAACTGGGGTTCAGGCGTGTATCAACTCAGCTTTTCTCAATCTCTTGAATATGATTGTGGTTTATCCGGTTGAGAATCCTGAAAAGTTCACGGATCATGCGGGAAACGTTCTTCCAGACGCGTATCTGGTTCCTAATGGGACAACTCTCAAGGAGCTGGCGTTGAGGATTCACACGGAGATCGGAGAGCAAATGCTGTATGGAATCAATGCTCGAAATGGTATGCGTCTCTCCGACAACTACGTGCTCAAAGCGCGAGATATTGTGAGCGTAGTCAGCTCGGCTCACAGGGCATGAATCGAAAACTAGACCGATCGATCCTTCAGATCAATTCGGTTCCGTATCCTGTCTGGACTGTCCAGTTGTGTGTCGCGAGGTCGGGTCGCTAAGACCCCCTCCCCCAGGAGAACATTTGCTGACTGGGCAGGTATTATAAGCGAGAAGAACGATTCAGGGCGCGGTCCACGCTTAGATGGCAGGGCGAAACTTGAGGTTTCGTCGTCCCGTCACGAACGTTTTCTTGGGCTGCGTAGGGAGGGGCTGTTAGAATCGAGATCAGGGCTGATAATAGCCGATTTCTGAGCTCCGAATTTCCGGGACAACCGCTTCATGTGAGGCTATTGGGCCATTTCCGTCCGATAGTCTTCCTGGAAGGCAACCGTCTAGGCTTTCGGTTTGCTGTCCGGTTTTGCTGCTGGCTTTGCAGCGGGCTTCGCGTCAGGTTTCGCCGAAGGCTTTGTCTCGAGTTTCGTTGAAGGCTTTGTTTCGGCGGCCGCTGGCTTTGACTCTTTTGCCGGGGCGGCTGGTTTTGCGGGCTCAGCCTTCTTTTCAGGAGTTGCAGCCTTTGGCGCGGGAGCAGCAGGTTTCTCGTCTTCAGGTCCCTTCTTCCGAGAAACTCTCTGTCCAGGTGGAAGATTTCGATTCTTCACATAAGCAGGAACAATTTGCCCGGCAACTTTCGAATCGCCATACACTTCGACCTGGCAGACTGCTGAAGACCCACCTGTCCTCGTCCGGACGCTTCGAACAAAGACCTTTTCCTGCGGCGTCTTGAAGTGATCAGAGGCAATCTTTCTGATGGCTAAACGATCGGGAGTCCCGGTTCCCTCGTGATGGACAATCAACTTCGCATCCTTTCTGCCCAGCAAAGCGTTGACGTGCTCAGAGACTATTTCCACGCTCAACCCTTAGCCTCCAGTGGCCTCTGAGCTGGCTTAGCTGGCTCAGCCTTCTTCTCTGGAGCTGAAGTCTTTGGCGTTGCAGGAGCTGCCTCTGCCATAACCACGCTATTGACTTGCAAGGTATCCTCGCCAACTACCCGTCCGCGAACTAACTTTCTCCTTCTTTCGCCACGGTCGTTTGGCTTGAAGCCTACTCCACCTGAAAGAATCGCTCGCTTCTTAGCTCCACCTTGAATATCGAAACGCATCGGAATTCCATCCTTATCGGTGCCACCGGTAATTTTGAGCCTCATGTTTCCGATCCCGAGAAGTTTCCCATCGACCTCATCCCCGATCGACTTTCCTACAAGCGCCTGAGCCTTGGCCCCTTCAATAGTCGCGGCCTTAGAGGTCTTGCTCACGGGATCGGATACTATGAGCTGGAATTTCGCCATTTTCTCTAGATTGACTCCGGATGGAACCGGAGTCCTCCGAGGCCGTTAATAAATGTCCTTCGAGGTCACGCCATCGGTCCCGAAGGATTTTTCGCGGCAATATTGGCCAGCTCGTCCAACAGTGCAAGTTCTGTCGGGGAAAGATAGTCTCTGAACTTTGAAGAAAGCGTCTTCGCATGCTTCGTGGGGACGTCGATGTAGAGAACGTCTCCTTCGAAGATGTGTCTGCCTACGATTGGTTTGTCGATGGAAACGGCAACTTGCTTCCCCGCTCCGACCTCTGGGACATCTTTTCCTTGGTCTTGGACTCTTAGGACTACGCCGATGCGTTTTCCGCTGCTGTTGATCACTGGATACTTCGGTTTGATTGTTCCTTCCAGCACTTCGACTCCGACTATTGCTGGATCGTTTCTGCGGAAGACGAATCCTTTCAGAATCTTCATCTTGCCAGGCCGAATCAGGAGCTCCATTTCGGCCTTAACACCGGCGCTCCTTTGAGCCTCGACCCATCTAGAGTAATCTTCCAAGACCCGATAAATTATGTCGGCTCTGAATACAGGTATTCCTGTTTCTTTGATCTCTTCTTCGGCGTCGGGCAATAGTTTGACGTTGAATCCGAGAATCGCGGCAAGGTAGGGGTCTTTTGCTCGAACGGCCTTAGCCTCGACCACGTCTCGCCTAGATATTTCGCCCACGTCTGCGAGACGGATGGGTACCTTGGAAACCGTAAGGGATGTTGTGAGCGCCTCCAGCGAGCCTAGCGCATCTGCTTTCACGATGACACCGCTTCGATCGGTGCTGACCTTGACTGATTCCACTTCGCTAAGCACCTTCTTCTCTAGTTCTGCTCGCCGCGACGGAGTATCTACACCGTAGATGGGGGACCCGGCGATTGCGTCATCGAGGCCTTGGGCGGCAACCTTGATTCCCGCGGCGGCGTCGACATGTTCTACATGGCTGAACTTGTCCCTGGGGTCCCGGATCTCGTCGAGAGGCTTTGGCACCAGTAGAGCCCGAACTCGCGTCCGTATGACTCCGTTTCGTCCTGCCAACACGATCTCGTCATCCACCTTGATGGTTCCGTCAAAGATCATAGCGTCAATAGTGACTCCCAGCCCAGGTTCTTCTTTCACCTCTAGAACGGTTCCTTCCGCCGGACCCGCAGTGGTGGTTAGTTCTCCTTTCATGTAAATCTGGGTGAGTCCCACAAGCATGGCCATGAGCTCTGGCAATCCCTCACCTGTCTTGGCGCTTGAGGGTACGAGGGCGATGGTCTTGGAGAAGTCCTTGATCCTGTCGAACCGATCAGCGCGGAACTGGTATCTTGAGAGGGTTCCCATCATCGTGTAGAGTCGGTTATCGAGATCGGTCAAGACTTCCGGACGCTGGTTTTCTGTGTTAGCAAGAAACGAGCCGTCGGGTGAAGATTTCCATCCGGGTATAGCGTCGATCTTGTTGCAACAGACGAGAAACGGGGTCTTGCGAGCCTTCAGAATGTTCAAGGACTCCACGGTTTGAGGCTCGATTCCCTTCGTGAGATCGATGACGAGCACGGCGACGTCTGCAGCTGATCCTCCCCGCTTCCGTAAGTTGCTGAACGTTTCATGGCCTGGGGTGTCGATAAACAGTATTCCTGGAACTTCGATTTTGAGGTTAAATCTGATGAGAAGGGGTCCACAGATTTTGACTATGGTCTGAGCCGGGATGAGACTCGCTCCAATCCACTGAGTGATCTTGCCTGGTTCTCGGGCGGCTACGGAAGTGCCTCTGATCTTGTCTAGGAGCGTGGTTTTCCCATGGTCCACGTGGCCGAGAACGACTGCAATGGGTGAGCGAATGGGCATATCTGGGAGGGCTCCATATTGCCTCTCAGTTTTCTGATGTCAGTATTAAACCATGATTTTCAGGAGGGCAATATCAAACGATGAAACCCAATCGAACGATTTCGAAGGGATAAACCAAGCCAAGTCGCAATCTGAAGTGAAAGCTTCTTACGGAGTGAAGAATTGATAATGAGACGGTTGAGAGTCCATAGCGAAAAAAAGTAGTTGAGGAATGAGCCATCAGAAAAATTGTTGTGTTATCATTTGTAACGCTTGATGGAATTATGCAGGCCCCAGGCGGACCCGACGAGGATACAAGTGGCAATTTCAAGCATGGAGGATGGTCCGTGGGCTACTGGGATGATTTCATGGGAAAGGTAATGGGTGAGCAAATGGGAAATCCATACGATCTCTTGCTTGGCCGAAAGACCTATGAGATATTCGCAGCTTATTGGCCGAAGGCAAAAGACAACCCAGGCGCGGACGGACTAAACAACGCGAGAAAGTACGTCGTCTCCAGAACCCTTAGGAAGCTTGATTGGAACAATTCTACGCTCGTGACGGGTAACATCCCCGAAGAGATTAGGAAACTTAAGAGAGGGGATGGGCATGAATTGCAGGTTCACGGTAGTTCTAACCTTATTCAAACTCTTCTAAAACACGATCTCGTTGATGAGTTCCGTTTGAAAATATACCCGGTTACGGTAGGACATGGCAAGCGACTGTTTGGCGACGGCACCATGCCTGCCTCGTTCAAGCTTCTTGAAAGTAAGACCTCAACCACAGGTGTTGTCGTAGCCACATATCGTCGAGACGGAGAGATCAAAACAGGATCTTTTGACTCAGGCAATCGTGCATGACGCTCCTCAGGCCTACGAGAGCTCTCAGTAAGTCGAAGTCTTCAAGGGCCCCATCGGGAAGGGGAAACCCTTGGACCAGAGACTTCTAGATCGAAGCTCCTCGAAAGAAGCTGAGTGCTAGATTCCGTCGTGGAAGAATATCGCAGATTCTTTCTTCGCGTTCTCGAGGCTGTCAGACGCGTGTATCATGTTGGCGGTTATTGATAGCGAGAGATCGCCTCTGATGGTGCCAGGATCAGCGCTCTGCGGATTAGTGGCGCCAATGATTCGACGCAGAACCTCAACTGCGTTCGAGCCTTCAAGGATCATTAGCACGACGGGTCCGCTCGTCACGTGATCGACGAGTTCTTGAAAGAACGGTTTTCCTCTGTGAACGGCGTATAGCGTCTCGGCTTCCTTTTTGGATATGTTGTAAAGGCGCAATTGTTTGATGGTGAAGCCTTTCTTTTCCAGCCTGGAGAGGACTTCCCCAGCGACTCTCGATTGAAGGGCTTCAGGTTTGAGGAACGCGAATGTCTTAGTGTTGGACTGGGTGCTCAGCGTCCTTTCTCTCTCTTTCCGTAGTAAGCAGTCCACTTTAGCTTACGAGAGTCTCTCTTGAAGGAGAGAGTGCTGACTCTGCATCTGCGCGAGCAAAAGTAGAGTATTGTCCCATCGTTCTTCACGTGCATTATGCCTGTGGAGTTTGGAAAATTCTTTCCGCAGAAAGAACATTTGAACGTCTTTGGCGTCGCTTACGCCTCTACCTGATCTTTTTCGCTTCTCTCTCAGTTTCTCGAAGCATGAGAACGTCGTTAAGTCTGATAGGGCCTTTCACGTTTCTAGTGATAATTCGTCCTTTGTCGCGGCCTTCTAACACTCTTACTCGGACTTGGATAACTTCTCCCGTGACTCCAGTCCGTCCGATAACTTGTGTGACTTCGGCCGGGATGAGTGGTTCGTCGGACCTGTCTTTGCCCTTACTCACTTCCCTGCACCGGTCTTCCTGATATTCTCAACTATCTTCAAGAGATCCTTGAGAGACTGCGCACCATCACCGGGCTCAACCACGGAGATTGCAGCAGAACCTACGTCTAGTCCTGCGGACTTGCCTAGCTCGAGCTTACTAGGGACGTAAAGGTACGCGATCTTTCTCTCTTCGCATAGGATTGGTAGGTGGGCAACTACTTGTGGGGGCTCAACATCCTCTGCGATGATTACTAGCTTGGCGATTCCTCGCTCGATTGCCTTGGTCGACTCGTTTGTGCCCTTTCGGAGTTTTCCTGTGTCCTTTGCAACCTGGAGAAGTGAATAGGCCTTGTCAACGGCTTCTTTGGGAACTTGGAATCGTACGTAAACGGATTTTTGTGCCATCCAGACTCACTCTCATCGGCCGCCAGCCGAGCGGTGCCCGGCTTTTATGAACGTTTCGACTAGCAACGGAAACAACACTAAATATGACGCGGGGCTGATGCGTCGAAGATATGTCTCAAGCACCGGCACAAGCAAAGCCTCCAGCACCGGAGAAGGGAAAGTCGCAAGCACCCGCGCCGGCGAAGCCGAAACAGAAGAAGCGTCGGATGAGGAGTGAGCTCTACGAGATCTCCGGCTCAGTGACGAAGCTGAGGAACAGAAAGTGTCCGAGGTGTGGATCCGTGATGGCGTCTCACAAACAGCCTACCGAGAGATGGGTTTGCGGGGCCTGCAGCTTCACAGATTACGCGCCAAAATGAGATAGGTTTCATCTTCGCAATGAGTGATGGGGTCAGAAACCCCCAGCCCAGTCGGCTTCTATCTAACTCTGATCGCGAACTTTCCAGGGACTTTGATCTGCATCAAGTGGGCTACCTCAGAGTTTGCCGGTTCCAATACAACTACGAAACCGGTCCAGTCATCGCTCAAGTTGGTGGACTTGCAGTTGGGACATACTGGTCCGGCACTTATCATGCGGCAGTTCTTGCATGCTTTGTCTGTCAAGCCTTATGCTCCAGCTTCGGAGGCTTCCCTTTGAGGTCCTCTTGAATCCATTCGATCCTTCCCAGAAACGGTTGGCGCAGTGTGATTCCGATTTTTCCTCCCGAGCCGCCGCGCGGGAAGCTGACGGCGATTATTCGTCCTCTGACCATGTTCCCTTTTCCTAAGTTTCGATGACTTTCACGCCCAGCGAGTACCCCGTGTTTCTCGTCGTAGGTTATGAAATCGTCCATGATCTGGGATACATGTAGAAGTGCGTCTTCAGGGCCTATTCTCACGAATGCTCCAAAGTCGGTGACCTCGACGATCTCTCCCTCTACAACCTCATGGAGCTCTGGGAAGAAGGTGAGTAGTTTGAAGAGGGCTTTGTGATGGGTTGAGCCATCGCCGGGGAGAATTTTTCCGGTTGTCTCAACATCGACGTCTGTTACAAGGATGACATAGCCTAGTTCTTCGTCCACATAGTTCTCGTACTTTAGTTTGATCTGTTCACGGGCGACTTCGTCGATGGGGTGTCCGAACTTTTGTGGCGGAATCCGTACTACGTCCTCGACTGTCACTATACGGAACATATTCACGGAACACGGCTGAGGGCGTTATTTTAGGGCTCCGCTGTGTGCTAGACACGATTATGGGTTTAGACCTTGGTTTTGACGTACCAGAGTGCAAGCTTTCTGAAGGCTATAGCCCGGTGTGAATATCTATCCTTGAATAGGCTTCCACCCTGGGCGAACGTCTTTCGTGTGCCCTTTGGAATGAAAATTGGGTCAAATCCAAAGCCCTGTTTTCCGGCAGGCTTGTGCGATATGGTGCCGTATGCTCTTCCTGAGAACTCTTGACTGGCGCCTCTTGGCGATGCGATAGCCAGGGACGCCTGAAAATATGCCTCTCGCCGCAGCTTTTGGTTCATCAAGCGCACGAGGCCTTGAACGCCGATGGTTGCGTGGACGTATGATGAGTATGGGCCAGGAAAGCCGTTCAAAGCGTTAACGAAGAGCCCGGAGTCTTCGACCAGGACAGTACGGTTGTATTTTTCCGCCGCTTCTTCTGCTGCAAACTTGGCTATATCACCAAGATCCACGCTCTGAATCTCGGTCTTCGGAATTGAGAGCTTTCGAATCCTGATTCCAAATGGGTCAAGAGTTCTGCGGGCTTCCTGGTACTTGTGAGCGTTCTGAGTTACGAACCATAATGTTCGCTTATCGGATTGCGAAGTATCTTCCTCTCCGTGCAATTTCCGCGGCTTTGCGAAGACTTGATCTCGTAGTCTCTTCGCCAGCAGCCTCTCGATAGCCTTTCGCGACCCGTTTGAACGAACGTGTTGCATCTAGAGCATGAGTAGCGATCAGCGACCTTTGGAGCAGATGGAGGTCTGTTCCACGATCCTCGGGCTCGGAGGATTTCGTGGCCATTCCGAAATCTATGATGAACGGCTTGCCGCCATCCGGTAGGATAATGTTTGACGTTGTCAAGTCGCCGTGAACAATTCCCGCTGAATGGAGAAAGCCGACCTGTCTTCCAAGCTCCTCGAGGAGAGGAAGTCGACGCGAATTGCCCATTGTATCGATAGCATCCCTGGCGACCATTCCATCTATGAATGTCATGATTATGGAATACCGTTCGAGGTCGAGTCCGAGAATGCTTGGGGTTCTCGCTCCAGCGATCTTTGCGTCATGGATTGCAGATGACTCTCTGACCGTTCTCTCCTTTCTGATCTTTGCGTCTAGCTCTTCGTGGCGGTAGGCTTTTCGAACTCTTCTCTTAACAACCGCCTTCCAAGGTGGCAACTCGGAGAGAAAGAGATCTGCTTCTGCGCCTCTGTGTAGAGGATGGAGGTCTAAGGTCGAGGAATCCATGGCACATCAATCTCGTCTAGACGCCATCGCGGATTGACAAAGCTTTCCGGGACGGGAATAGTGATACCCGATTCGAACGCGAGCCGTCCCGAGCAAGCGATCTGAGCACCGCAATCACCCGAGTATTGGACTGGAACGGGATGAAAGGTCGCGCCGTGATCCTCTGCCACCATCTGGATCATTTCTCGAAGACGCTGATTGGCGGCCACACCGCCTGCGATTAGAACCTCCTTCTTCCTAGTCTGAACAAGGCTCCTTTCAACTGCCTCGGCTAGCATTGCGAATCCGACTTCTTGGATCGAGAAGCAAATGTCTGCCAGCGATTGACCTTTGTTCAGAAAACGGAGGGCAGCGGTGAGCAGTCCCGAGTAGGCAACGTCATTTCCCTTTACAGTGTAGGGGAGGGGAAGTAGGGTTCGACCTTCTTTCGCCTTTGATTCGACGGCGACTCCTCCGGGTGATGGGAGCTTTGCCTCTCGGGCAAACATGTCAAGGAGATTTCCCATGGTTATGTCCTCGGTCTCACCGTATATCCGCCATCGTCTGTTCAGGTGGACGGCGATCGCTGTGTGTCCTCCCGAGACTAGGACCGCCAGGGGGTCGTGTGAGTGTCCAGCAGCCATGGCAAGGTCTAGGTGTGCTACGCCGTGGTGCACGGGGACTAGAGGTTTGTCCATGTAGAGAGCTAGAGCTCTCGAAATTGTTGCACCTATTCTGAGGCATGGTCCGAGACCGGGTCCGGCGGAATAACCAACGGCGTCTGGAAGGAATCTCTCTACGGGTCCTTGGAGGGCTTTCTCGATTACAATGCTTGAGACTTCGTTGAGATGCTCGGCTGCTTTTCTGGGATGGATACCTACACCGGTAGGCGGCCGATAAGTAGAGTTCACGTTTGTGTGTATCTTACCCTGATCGTCGACTATGCTCGCTCCAAAGGTGTGAGCGGTTGATTCTATTCCGAGGAAAAACAATGATCGTGCGAGCGGGTACGACTAACTTGCAAAGGTTAAATTTTGCCTGTGGGACTATTGGTGTCTCCAGCTTGGAAGTGTCTGCAAATCCAACCCGAAATTAACATAGCGACACCAAGCGAGCTCCTAAAGTCACAAGCTCCTCGCTGCTAGGAAGCAGCCCTTCCCATAACCGAACGTACCCGAATACAGTACTATTAACTTGCAGAAGAAACCTTTGATAAACTTTCCGCTAGAGAGTCATTGAGTCTGAACTGTCATCGGACTGATTCTGATCGTAGCAGAGGCGGGAAGCTGGCAATCACCGACTTCCCCTCCTGCACTT
>Ga0134075_10000102_pt1 | contig 20693 bp, 15 predicted proteins | sample 15_taG_18_FD_119775 | JGI IMG/M metagenome (GOLD analysis project Ga0134075, IMG submission 119775) | Grasslands soil microbial communities from the Angelo Coastal Reserve, California, USA - 15_D_Rain_40cm_5_09212015 | ecosystem: Environmental > Terrestrial > Soil > Grasslands ... | reverse complement strand
GCAGTTCTGGCAGCGCCGCGATCCTGGTCACGAGCGTGATCGGCAAGGCGCGCCGCGGGGACGAAGACTGGCTCTACCTCGACGCCGGCGTCTTCACGGTCGGGCTCGGCGAGGCCGCGATCCGAACCCGCTTCGGCCGCATCGTCGGCGAGCCGCTGGGGCCCGGTCTCCACGCGCGTCTGCCGTGGCCGATCGAGAGCCATCGGATCGTGCCGGTCGATGCCGTCCGGCGTCTCGAGATCGGCTTCCGTTCCGCTCCGCGCGCCGACACGGCCGCCCGCGACTTCGCCCGGGGCTACACGCTGGTGGGCCCGCGCGATCCGGTTCCGCCCCGGGGCACGGTCGGCTTCGGATACCGGAAGGAGAAGATCACGGAGGAATCGTTCCTCGTCACCGGCGACGAGAACATCATCGACGTCGCCTTCACGGTGCAATACCAGGTCAAGGACCCGGTGAAATTCGCCTTCGACGCGTCCGATCCGGAGGGCGTCGTGCGCAGCGTGGCGGTGTCCGCCCTCCGGGCCATCATCGCGACGCTGCCCGTCGACGTGATCTACAGCTCCGGTCGCGACGAGGTCGAGCGTGATGCGCGTCGGGCGGTCCAGGACAAGCTCGACGCCTACGGCGCCGGGGTCCGGGTCGTCGGCGTCAACGTGCTCAGCGTGCACGCGCCCGAGGAAGTGCACGCCGCGTTCCGCGACGTCGCCAGCGCCCAGGAAGACCGGATCTTCATCATCGACCGCGCGAGCACGTTCGCCCAGGAGGGCGTGAACCTGGCCGACGGCGAGGCGGCGGCGATGGTGGAGAGCGCCCTGGCCTTCAAGGAGCAGCGCATCTTACACGCCGAGGGCGATGCCCGCGCCTTCAGCCTTCGCGAGCGCGCGTACCGTCGGTCCCCGGATCTCACCACGTTCCGGCTCCACGTGGAGGCGCTCGAGGAGGTCCTGCCGAAGACGCAGAAGATCCTGCGCCCCGGTCGCAAGGACCTCCGCGAGTTCGACCTCTGGCTGCTGGAACCGCCCGGCTTCAGGCGGACGCCATGACCCCGCTCCGCCGCACGCTGCTCCTCATCGCCGTCGCGCTCGCCGGGCTGGCGGGCTGGTCGTCCCTGGTCGTCATCGATGCCACCGAGTTCGGCGTGTTCACGCGCTTTGGTCGGGTGGTCCGCGTCGCCACCGCGCCGGGCCTGTGGCTCAAGTGGCCGGCGCCGTTCGAGCGCGTGGTGCGCGTCGACCGACGGCTGCTCACGTTCATGCCCGCCCCCGCCGAGTACCTCAGCGAGGACCGGAAGAACCTCGTGGTCCACAGCCTGGTGACCTGGCGCACAACGGATCCGGTCCGCTACCTGGCCACCGTCGCCGGTCGCCGGGTGGCCCAGGAGCGTCTGACCGACGTCGTGCTTGCCGCGGTCGGCAACGTCATCGGATCGCATCCCTCCTCGGCCGTCGTCTCCGTCGACGGACGGACGTCGCGGGTCGCCGACGTCATGCGCCGCATCCTGAACGAGGCGCGCCCGCGAATCCTCGCCGATTACGGCATCGACCTCGTCGACGTCCGGCTGCGCCAGCTCACCCTGCCCGAGCAGAACCGGGCGAACGTCTTCGGTCGCATGCAGGCCGAGCGCGGCAAGATGGCCATGAAGTACCGATCGGAGGGCGAGCGCGAGTTCAAGAAGCTCGTGGCCGCGGCCGACCGCCAGAAGACGCGGATCCTGGCCGAGGCCTACCGCGAGGCCGAGCGCCTCAAGGCAGAAGGCGATGCTCAGGCCATGCAGGTCTATGCCGATGCGTTCGGCCGCGGCCCGCAGTTCTACAAGTTCACGCGCACGCTCAACGCCTACGAGAAGATGCTGGACGGCAACACGACGATATTCCTTCCGGCCGATGCCGAGATCTTCCGGATCCTCGACGGGCGTCCGGCGGGGGCCGGGCGACGATGATCGGGCGCCGCCTGACGTGGGTGCTGACCGCGGTCGTGCTGGCCGTGGCCGGATGCCTCGCCACCGGCATCTTCACCGTCGCCGCCGACGAGCAAGCCGTCGTGCGCCGGTTCGGCCGCGTCACGGCGCGCGTCGGGCCGGGCATCCATTACCGACTCCCCTGGCCCGTCGACCGCGTGGACGTGCTCAAGACCACGACCGTCATGAAGACCGGCGTGGGCTTCCAGCTGCCGGACGGCGAGGCGGCGAGCGTCTCCGGGATGGAGCTGCTGACGGGCGACACCAATATCATCAGCATCGCGGTCGCCATCCAGTTCGTGATCGCCAATCCCGCCGCTTACCTCTTCGAGGTGGAGGCGCCGGCCGCGCTGATCGGACGTGTGGCCGAGTCGGTGCTGACGGAGACCGTCATCGGAATGCCGGTCGACGAGGTGCTGACGACCGGGCGCCCGGCGATCCAGGAGCGCGTCAAAGCCGGGACGCAGGCGATTCTCGACCGGTATATGAGCGGGATCCAGCTCACGTCGGCCAGCATCATGACGATCACGCTCGACAGCGCGGTGGCGCACGCCTTCCAGGACGTGGCCAGCGCCGGCGCCGACCGCGAGAACAAGATCAACGAGGCGCGGACGTACGCGAACAACGTGCTGCCGAAGGCGCGCGGCGAGGCGCAGTCGATGGTGCTGGCGGCGCAGAGCTACCGCGAGCAGCGTGTGGCGGAGGCGGTCGGGAACACGTCGCGATTCCTGGAGCTGCTGGCCGAGTACAGAAAGGCGCCCGACATCACGCGCAGCCGCCTCTACCTCGAGGCGATGGAGAAGATCCTCCCCAAGGTGAAGAAGTACGTCGTCGATACCGAGCAAGGCCGCCAGCCGGTCAACTTGCGCCTGAACCCGGCGCGGCCGTGAGGGCCTCCCGCACCACCTGCCCCGCGTCGTCCACGAACACGAACCGCAGCGCGCCACGCACCTCCGCCGGCACGTCCTCGACGTCGCGCTCGTTGTGCCGCGGCAACACCACCGTGCGGATCCCCACGCGATGCGCGGCGAGCACCTTCTCCTTGATGCCGCCGACGGGCAGCACCTTGCCGCGCAGCGTGATCTCGCCCGTCATGGCGACGTCGCTGCGCACCGGGTGCCGCGTGGCGTAGGACGCGAGCGCGGTGACCATCGTGACGCCCGCGGAGGGACCGTCCTTGGGGATGGCGCCGGCGGGGACATGGACGTGGATGGTCTTTCCCTCGAAGAGCTTCGGGTCGATGCCGAAGGCCTCGGCGTTGGACCAGACGTAGGACACGGCGGCCTGGGCGCTCTCACGCATGACGTCGCCCAGCATGCCGGTCAGCACCAGCCGCTCCTCGCTGCTCGGCATCATCGTGACCTCGACGAACAGCACGTCGCCGCCGACGGGCGTCCACGCCAGGCCCGTGGCGACGCCGGGGCGTGACGTGCGCTCGACGACCTCGTCGAAGAACCGCGGGCGGCCCAGATACTCCGTGAGGCTCTCGGCGGTCACGCGGAAGGGCCCCGTCTGCCCCTCGGCGAGGCGCCGCGCGACTTTTCGGGCCACGGCGGCGATCTCGCGCTCGAGGCTCCGCACCCCCGCCTCGCGCGTGTAGCGGCGCACGATCAGTCGAATCGCCTCCGGCTCGAAGACCAGCTCCTCCGCGCGCAGGCCGTGCGCGGCGAGCTGCTTGGGGACCAGGTACTGCGTCGCGATACCGACCTTCTCCTCGTCCGTGTAGCCGGAGAGCGTCAGGATCTCCATCCGGTCGCGCAGCGGCCCCGGAATGGTGTCGAGCGTGTTGCCGGTGGCGATGAACAGCACCTGCGAGAGATCGAACGGCACGCCCAGGTAGGTGTCGACGAAGCTGTTGTTCTGCGCCGGGTCGAGCACCTCGAGCAGCGCGGACGAGGGATCGCCGCGCCAGTCGGCGCCGATCTTGTCGATCTCGTCGAGCATGAAGACGGGATCGCGCGTCTCGGCGCGGCGCAGGCCCTGGATGATGCGGCCGGGGAGCGCGCCGATGTAGGTGCGGCGATGGCCGCGGATCTCGGCCTCGTCGCGCACGCCGCCCAGCGACATGCGCCCGAACTTGCGGCCGAGGGCGCGGGCGATCGACTGGCCGAGGCTGGTCTTGCCCACGCCCGGCGGCCCCACGAAGCACAGGATGGGCTCGCGCGCCGGGTTGTCGCCGGTCACCATGGGCGGCTCGGCGCCGCCGCCGCGCTCCTGGCGGAGCTTGCGCACGGCGAGGTATTCGAGGATGCGGTCCTTGATCTTCTCGAGATCGAAATGGTCCTCGTCCAGCACCTCACGCGCGCGGCGGATGTCGATCGTGCCGCCGTCGGTCTTGCTCCACGGCAGGCTCGCCATCCACTCGAGATACGCGAGCACCATGCCGCGCTCGGGCGAGCCCGGCTGCATGCCGGCCAGCCGCTTGAGCTCGCGCTCGGCCTCGCGGCGCGCCTCGTCGGGCAGCCCGGCCTCCTCGATGCGGCGGCGCAGCTCGGTCACCTCGCTGTCGTCGTCGCCGTCTTCGCCGAGCTCCTTCTGGATCGTCTTGGCCTGCTCGCGCAGGATGAACTCACGCTGCTTCTTGGACAGCCGCTGCTCGGTGTCGCTGGCGATCTTGCGGCCGATCTCGCGCACGCTCAGCTCGCTCTGCACCACGTCCACGAGCCGCCGCAGCTTGTCGGCGACCGAATCGGTCTCGAGCAGCACCTGTCGCGCGGTGGTGTCCATGCGGACGAGCGAGGCGACGAAGTACACGACCTGACGCGGATCGGTGAAGCTCTCGGCCATGCCGGCCAGCTCGTCGGGCAGCTCGGACGAGAGCTCCACGAGGCGGCGGAACAGGTCGACGACCGCGCGGCGCAGGCCCTCGACCTCGGGGCCGGCGGCGGCCACGTGCTCGGGTGCTCCCTGGATGCGCGCGACGAGATAGGGATCCTTGGCGACGAAGTCCAGCAGGCGGACGCGCTCGATCCCCTGTACCATCACGCGCACGCTGCTGTCGGGCATGCGCGCCATCTGATGGATGGCGCCGGCCGTGCCGACGCGATGCACGTTCTCGGGCGTGACGGCGGCATTGGGCGCCGGCTCGCGCTGCGCGACGAACACCAGCAGGCGATTGCCGCGCATGACGTCGTCGATGACGCGCACGGCGGCCGGGTTGACGACGAGGAGCGGGACGGCCGTCAGCGGGAACACCACACCGTCCGGCAGCGGCAGCACCGGCAGCGCGTCGGGCAGCGTGAACTCGCCCGGGCCGGCGGGGGATCGGACGGCCATGGAGCCGCTCAGGCTCGCTTGGGCAGGGTCACGCGAAGGAGGCCGCGCTCGTAGCGCGCCTCCACACGCTCGGGATCGATGCGCGCGGGCAGCGGCAGCTCCAGGCGGAACAAACCCTGTGGAATGCCGGCCGCATGGTACACGGAGTCCTCGCCGCACGACGGCAGCTGCCGGCGCCCCTCGACGACCAGCCCGTTGTCGAACAGCTGGACCTCGAAGTCGTCCTCGTCGACGCCCGCGAGGTCCACCGTGACTTCGATGGAGCCCGCCGTCTCGGCCACGTCCGCGGCGGGCCGCCAGCGCGCCTGCACGAGGAGGCGGAGGGTCTCGTGCTCCCACGCCCCGCCGAACGGCCAGGACTGGCTGGCGAGGCGGAGCGTCGTCGAACGATAGGTCACGCGTCGATAGCGCATTGCGCGCACTCGATTGTGCGCGCGCATTCGCGGTTGTCAATCGAACGCGCACCGCTTCACGGACGGGTGGTGATCTTGTACGTCTCCAGCAGGCGCTGGCGCAGGATCTTCCCGTCGGCGCTGCGCAGGATCTCCGGCACCGGCAGGACCGCGACGGGCAGCCGAGACGCGTCGATCCGGGACTGGCAGAAGGCCATGACGGCCTGCGGAGTCACCGGCCGTCGCAGGACGACGAGCGCGACCGGCACTGTCCCCGCCATCGCGTGCAGGGCTCCCACGACCGCGGCATCCTCGACATCCGGATGCTGCGCAATGACGGCTTCGACGTCTTCGGGCTGAAGCTTGACGCCGCCGAAATTGATCACGTCGTCGGCGCGTCCCTGGAGGCGGATCCATCCCCCGGCATCCACGGCGCCGACGTCGCCCGGATAGAACCAGCCGTCGCGAAAATGCTCGGCCGTGGCGGCCTCGTTCCCGACGTAGCGGTCGGGAATCCAGGGCGCGCGAAATCCGAGATTGCCGACCGCGCCGGCCGGCAACGGCCGATAGTCCGCGTCGGCGACCTGCGCGTCCAGTCCCGGGACCAGCCTGCCGACGGTGCCGACGGATTCCATGGGGTCGTCGGGACGCAGAAACGAGATGAAGCCGACTTCTGTGCACCCGTAGCAGACATAGATATTTTGCGTGATCGCTTCGCGGGCGGCCTGCAGCTCGTGAGGCGCGATGAACGCGCCGGCGACGTAGAGCAGTCTGGGCTCGCTCCGTCGGCGGCGCGTCGGCTGGGCGGCCGCCAGCACCCGGCGCAGCTGCCACGGTGAGGCGATGAGGACGGTCGCGCCGGATTCGTCGACCAGGCGCCCGAGATCTTCGCTGGTCTCCGGGAAGGCGGCGTTGATGAACACGCCGCCGATCGACAGGATCCGGACGAGATTTCTGACGGCGGGCACAGTCGGCCACGGCCGCGACGACACGACGCGGTCGGCCGCCGTCGCGCCGATTTCGGTCGCGCCGACCAACATGTTGGTCAGGTACTGCTCGTGCGTGAACACCACGACCTTCGGGGCGCCGGTCGTGCCGCCCGAGAACTGCAGGAGCAGCGGTTGCCTCGGGTCGTCGCCGCGCGGGGCGACGCCTCCGTCCCGCTCGATCGCTCTCCAGTCACACGCGTGCGGATCGAGCCGCGCGCAGTGCGCCGACGCCTCCGAGCGGTTTCGCGGAATCAACCAGCGAGCCCCGAACCGCGTCAGGAGCGCGAGGCGTTCGGACATCGGGACGTCGGGATACAGCGGCAGGACGACGGCGCCGAGCCCGGCGAGGGCGTAGAAAAACTGCAGCGACGGCAGTGACTCGGTGAAAGGAGAATCGAACGAAAGCGCCACGACGTCGCCCGCCTTGACACCGGCACCGTCCAGCCACACGGCCGTGGCGCGCACGCGTCGCGCCAGCCCCTCGTACGTGATGTGCTGCCCTTTCTCGACGTAGGCGAGCGCATCGGGCTGCGCGGCCGCGAGGCCGAAGAACCGCGAGACGATCGTGTCCGTTTCGACGACCTCCGCGCGCGTCACACCGGCCAGCGCATGGCGCGGCCTCGATTGTGCGCGCGCGCCGAGGATTGTCAATCGAACGACGAGAACCGGCGGGGCGATCAGAAATTCGCCGCCCGGTTCCTGAGCGTTGTCGTGGAAGTCACTGAAATTGCGGCACTCCGAATTCGGTACCGGATTTGCGAGTCCAATGCCCCTGACATGGACAAGCGCCTTCTCGGGGTTGGGGTTCTTGTTCTGACCATCGTTCCCGGCTACATCGCGTCGCACATGCGGGCCGCAACCGACGCCGCCGCCATCCAGGCGCACGTCAAAGCGGCGGCCGGTCGATACGCCGTGTCCGAGCACCTCGTCGCCGCCGTCATCGAGGTCGAATCCCAGTTCAATCCGTACGCCGTCTCCCACCGCGGTGCCCAGGGCCTCATGCAGCTCATGCCGGCGACGTCGGCCTCGCTCGGTGTGCGCGACGCCTTCGATCCGCGGGCCAACATCGATGGCGGAGTCCGGCACCTTCGCTGGCTGATGGACCGTTTCGGCAACGACCTGCCCACCGCCCTTGCGGCCTACAATGCCGGCGAGCGCGCGGTGGCGCTGAATCGAGGCGCGGCGCGCTCGCGCGAAACGCGTGACTACGTGAAGCGTGTCCTGAGCCTGATGCGCCGCAATCAGACGAAGAGCTGACCGACCCGGCGCGGCGCGCGCCCGGCGTACAATGGCCGGGTGACGTGCGCCGCGTGCGGGCACGACAACCGGGCTGCCGCTAAATTCTGTGAGAACTGCGGTGCGGCGCTGCCGCGCGCGTGCGCCGCCTGCGGCACGCCGCTACGCGCCGCCGCGAAGTTCTGCGACGAGTGCGGCCGGCCGGTCGCGCCGCCCGAGCCCGCCCCCGCGCGCGCCGCCGCCGCCGCGCCCACCGGCTACACGCCCAAGCACCTGGCCGAGCGCATCCTGACCTCGCGCGGCGCCATCGAGGGCGAGCGCAAGCAGGTCACGGTCGTCTTCGTCGACTGCGCCGGGTTCACGGGGCTCTCCGCCCGGCTCGATCCGGAGGACCTGCACGGCGTCATGGACGGCTGCTTCCAGCACCTGCTCGACGCCGTGCACCGCTACGAAGGCACGGTCAACCAGTTCACCGGCGACGGCATCATGGCGCTCTTCGGCGCGCCGATCGCGCACGAGGACCACGCGGTGCGCGCGGTCGCGGCGGCGCTCGCCATCCAGCAGTCCGTGCGGCGCTACGCCGAGGCGCTGCGGGCGGAGCGCGGCCTCGACTTCGCGGTGCGCATCGGGATCAACACCGGCCCCGTCGTCGTCGGCAAGATCGGCGACGACCTGCGCATGGACTACACGGCGCAGGGCGAGACGGTGAATCTCGCCGCGCGGCTGCAGCAGGTGGCGCCGCCGGGCGGCCTGCGCCTCAGCGAGGCGACCATGCGCCTCGTGAGCGGATACTTCGTGATCGAGCCCACGGGTGAGGTCACGCTCAAGGGCCTGGCGGCGCCGGTGACGACGTTCACGGCGACGCGCGTCCGCGGCGGGCGCGCGCGCTTCGACCTGGCCCTCGAGCGGGGGCTGACGGCGTTCGTCGGCCGGCAGCGCGAGCTGACGTTCCTGCGCGACGCCCTCGACAAGGCGCGGCGCGGGCGCGGCAACGTCGTGTCGGTGGTGGGCCCGGCCGGCATCGGCAAGTCGCGCCTGGCCTACGAGCTCCGGCGCGGGCTCGACGACACCGCGCTGACGTTCCTGCCGGCCCGCTGCCATCCACACCGCGAGGCCCTGCCCTTCAACCTCATCGCCCAGCTCCTGCAGGCCACCTTCCAGCTCGAGGAGGGCGAGGCCGAGAAGAAGCAGGTCGACAAGGTGGAGCGCGGCGTGCGGCGTCTGGACGCGGAGCTCGAGTGGACGATCCCGTATCTCGAGCACGTGCTGGCGCTGCCGGCCGACGAGCTCGACGTGCAGGGGCTGGACGAGGCGCAGCGCAAGCAGCGCCTCGTGGAAGCCGTGCGCGCGCTCACGCTGCGCAGCGCGCAGGCGCGCCCGCTTTTTCTCTTGATGGAAGACCTGCAGTGGATCGACGCCAGCTCGCGCGAGTACCTCGACGGCGTGGTCGACAGCATGGCCGCCCACCCGATCTTTGTGCTGTGCACCTACCGCGAAGGCTACGCGCCCTCGTGGGACACCCGCGCGTTCCACCAGCGGCTCGTGCTCGATCCGTTCACCGAGCAGGAGACGGCGGAGATGGTCGCCGCGCTCGCCGAACGGGCGTCGGTGGCGGCCCCCGCCGGGCAGCTCATCGTCGCCCGCGCCGAGGGCAATCCGCTCTTCATCGAGGAGCTGACGGGCTATCTGAACGAGCGCGGGCTGCTGGCCGCCGGCGACGCGGCCGCGCTGGCCCACGCCGAGGTGCCGGCGACGATCCAGGATCTCTTGACCGCGCGCATCGATCGGCTGCCCGAATCCGCCAAGCGCGTGCTGCAGGTGGCGGCGGTGCTGGGGCGTGAGTTCCCATTTCCGCTGCTGCAGGCCGTGGTGCCGGCGGACGTCGACCTGCCGGCCGAGCTGGCGACGCTGGCGCGGGCCGAATTGCTGGGCGAGACCGCCGTCTTCCCCGAGCGCCGCCACCGCTTCGTGCACCTGCTCGTGCAGGAGGTCGCCTACCAGAGCCTGCTCGTGAAATCGCGCGCCGAGCTGCACGCGCGGGCGGGCCGCGCGCTCGAGACGCTGTCCGCCGAGCGCCCGGAAGAAGCCCTGTACGAGCTGGCGCGGCACTACGGGCGCAGCGCCGAGCACGACAAGGCGCTCCGTTATCTCGTGCTGGCGGGCGATCGGGCCCGGAGCCTCTTCGCCTACGATGAGGCCGCGGCGTATTACCGGCAGGCGCTCGACCTGGCCGTCGACGCCCGGCGCGCGGTCATCCTGGAAAAGCTCGGCGACACCGCGTACGCGCGCGGTCATCTGGAGCAGGCGCGACGCGACTGGGGCGAGGCGCTCGGCGTGGTCGAGCGCGCCGGCGAGCGCCGGCGGGCCGCCGAGCTGGAGCGCAAGATCGGCGTCGCCGCGTGGGACGCCGGCGAGCGGCAGCGCGCCCTCGACCATCTCGAGCGCGGCCGCGTCGCGCTCGGCGAGGACGTCCGCAACGCCGAGGCGGCGCGGCTCTACCAGGAGCTCGGGCGCATCCACTTCCGCCTCGGCAACCACGAGGCCGCGACCGAGTGGGCGCGCCGCGCGCTGGCGCTGGGCCAGGAGCTGGGCGCGCCCGACGTGATCTCCCACGCCTACAACACGCTGGGCGTGGCCATGGCGCGCGCCGGCGACATCGAGCAGGCCGCGGACTACGTGCGCCACAGCCTGGATACCGCGCTGGCCCACCAGCTCGGCGCCGTCGCGTGCCGTGCCTACAGCAACCTCGCGGTGATGTACGCCGCGCTCGATCACGTGCGCTCCGGCGCGTACTGCCGCGAGGGGCTGGCGCTGGCGCAGCGGATCGGCGACCAGCTGCAGCAGGCGTGGCTGTTCTGCACGCTGGCCGGCGGACACTGCACGCTGGCCGGCGATTACGACGAGGGGATCAAGGCCGCGCAGGCCGCGGTGGAGGTCGATCGCCGCCTCGGGCAGCGCAGCCACCTGCCGGTGCCGCTCATCATCCTGGCGCAGATCCACCAGTGCCGCGGCGAGCACGCGCAGAGCGCGCGGTATTATCGCGAGGCGCTCGAGGTGGCCAGCGCGGTGGGCGAGCCGCAGCTGCTGTTTCCGTGCTACGACGGCCTGGCCACGCTGGCGATCGACGCCGGCGACGAGGCCGAAGCCGAGCGCTGGCTGGCCAGGAGCCGCGAGGTGCAGGCGACCACGGGCTGGACGAGCGATACGTTCCTCGTCCTGCCGTTTCTCTGTTGAACCCCGTTTCTCTCTCGAAGGAGCCGGTATGGCAGGAGTCGAAGTCGGACAGAAGGCGCCGTCGTTCCGTCTGCCCAGCGGGCAGGGCGCCGAGGTCGGCCCCGAGGATTACCGCGGGCGCAGCAACCTGATCGTCTGGTTCACCAAGGGCATGGGCTGCCCGTTCTGCCGCACGCAGATGTCGCAGCTCGCGCGCGCCCTTCCGAGGCTGAAGGCGGCCGGCGCCGAGGTGCTGCAGGTGACGCCGACCAAGCCGGAGCGCGCGCGCTTCTACGTCAAGAACTTCCCGATCCCGTTTCAGTACCTCTGCGATCCCGATCACGCCGTGCATCGGGCGTGGGGGCTCGGCGTGCGATCGCACTCGGTCGGCTGGTACGCGAAGCACTTCTACACGTCCTTCACGAGCCCGGCACCGCCCGCGGCCGAGATCGGCGATCCCAGGACGACGCTCGTCGAGATGCCCGACATGTTCCGCGATACCGACATGGGCGCGTTCGTGCTCGACCGCGAGGGCACGGTCCGCTACAAGTACACCGGCGCGTACCTGAGCGAGCAGGGCGTGAAGGGCCTGCCCAGCGTGGACGAGATGCTGCGCGCGCTCGGCGCGTAGTGACCCTCACCGCCCCGGCGTGTGGGTGCTCGCCTGGCTCGTCGCCGTCACGAACGGCGAGTCGCGCCGGGCATAGCTCACGGTCAGGATCTCCCAGAGATGCCCGTCGGCGTCCTGCCAGTAGAGGTTCTTGCCGCCCAGCCGCGTGTTGATCGCGAAATCGTCCTCACCGTGGGGGCGGCTGCGGTAACGGATCCCCGCCGCCGTGATCCGCCCGAAGATCGCGTCGAACTCCGCATCGGAGACGCGAAAGCACAGGTGGTGGCTCTCGAAGCGCTCCCGGGTGGCGAAGTCGAGCGTGAGGCTCTCGTTGACGAAGACCGCGACGAACTCGCCGAGCGACTCCGCCGAGGGGACGTCGAGCAGGTCGGCCAGCTGCTTGGCGGCGGCGTGCTTGTCGCGCGAGGGGACGATGACGTGGTCGAGCAGGACGGCCATGGAGCACCTCCGTGACGCGGGTGGACAGCCCACACTGTACACCGTGCTATCGTGCCGGCCGATGAAAGAGGGCGACCCCGGTCCGACGTCGCACACGTTCTTCTCGCAGCGCCTGCGCCTGCACTACGTGGACTGGGGCGACGCGACGAAGCCGCCGCTCGTGCTGCTGCACGGCGGGCGCGACCACTGCCGCAACTGGGACTGGACGGCGGCGGCGCTGCGCGACGACTGGCACGTGCTCGCGCCCGACCTGCGTGGGCACGGCGACAGCCAGTGGTCGACCGACGGCAGCTACACGATGAACGGCTACCTCTACGACCTCGCCCAGCTCGTCCACCAGCAGCGCCTGGCGCCGGTCACGATCATCGCCCACTCGCTCGGTGGCCAGATCGCCCTGCGCTACGCCGGCGTCTATCCCGAGGCCGTGGCGCGCGTGGTCGCCATCGAGGGGCTCGGTCCGCCGCCGGAGCGGCTCGCCGAGCGCGTGGGCAAGCCGATCGACGCGCGCATGGACGAGTGGATCCGCGAGCGGCGCGCGCTCGCCGGCCGGCTGCCGCGGCGCTACCCGACGATCGAGGACGCGTTGCAGCGCATGCAGCAGGAGAATCCGCACCTCACGGCCGAGCAGGCGCGCCATCTCACCGTGCACGGCGCCAACCAGAACGAGGACGGCACGTACTCGTGGAAGTTCGACAACCACGTGCGCACGTTCCCGCCCTACGACATGTCGCGCCGGGACCTCGAGACGCTCTGGGGGCGGATCGCGTGTCCCACGCTGCTGATGCACGGCACCGAGAGCCGGGCGGGCAACCCCGCCGCGGACGGACGCGCGGCCGCCTTCCGGCATGCGAACGTCGTGGGCGTCGAGCGCGCGGGCCACTGGCTGCACCACGATCGGCTCGACGAATTCCTCAGGCTCGTGCGCGAGTTCCTGATCGGCTGACGTCGCCGCCGGGTCGGCGAGCGTTGGCGGGGTCTCAGACGCCGAGCAGCCGGCGGCGAAGGTCGTCCTGCGCGCGCAGCATGTCGGCGTCGCCGCTCCAGGCGATCGAGCCGTTGTTCATCACGTACGCGCGCTCGGCGAGGGCCAGCGCCAGGTCGGCGTTCTGCTCCACGAGCAGCAGCGTGGTCCCGCCCTTCAGCCGGTGCAGGACGTTCCACACCGCCTCGACGATCGTCGGCGCGAGGCCCTCGAACGGCTCGTCCAGCAATAGCAGATCCACGTTGCCCATGAGCGCGCGCGCGATCGCCAGCAGCTGCAGCTCACCGCCCGAGAGCGTCCCGCCGCTGGCGTGACGCAGCTGCTGCAATCGCGGAAACGTCTCGAACACGCGCTCGAGGGTCCAGCCGTCCGCGCCACGGCGGGCAATCGTCAGGTTCTCGAGCACGCTGAGATTGGGGAAGACGCGCCGGCCCTGCGGCACCAGGCCCACGCCGAGCCGCGCGATGGCCTCGGGCGGCCAGCCGGCCACGTCGCGGCCGCGATAGGTGATGCGCCCGCGGCGCGGCGGCACGACGCCGGTGATGGCGGCCAGCGTCGTCGTCTTGCCGGCGCCGTTGCGCCCGAGCAGCGCGACCACCTCACCCGGGTGCACGTCGAGCGCCACGCCGTGCAGCACGTGGCTCTTGCCGTAGAAGGCGTCCACGCCCGACACGCTCAGCAGGGGCTCCACCGCCGCGCGGGCGCGCGCTCCCGGCGCGCGCGCGGCGACCTTCAGGTGGCCGAGATACGCCGACTGCACCTCGGCGTTCTGCTGGATCTCGGCCGGCCCGCCCTCGGCGATGACGCGCCCCTGGTGCAGCACCGTGATCCGGTCGGACAGCGCCAGGACCTGGTCGATGTCGTGATCGATCAGCACGACCGTCACCGCGCCGCGCAGCGTGCGGACGAGCGCGGCGACGCGCACGCGGTCGGGTGCCGACAGTCCGGCCAGCGGCTCGTCGAGCAGGAGCAGCCGCGGCCGGGTCGCCAGCGCGATGGCGATCTCGAGCAGCCGCTGATCGCCGTGCGAGAGGTTGGCGGCCAGCGTCGCGGCGTGCTCGGCGAGGCCGACCGCGTCGAGCAGCCGCATCGCCTCCGGCGCCACGCCGGGCAGATGGGCGCTGTCGATGATCATGGCGAAGCGTCGCGCGTGCTTGGCCTGCACGGCGATCCGCACGTTCTCGAACACGCTCAGCGCCTGGAAGACGCTGATGATCTGAAACGAGCGCGACACCCCCCGCGCCACCACGCGGTGCGGCGGCAGCCCGGTGATGACCGCGCCCTCGAAGCGTGCCTCGCCGCCGTCGGCCGGCAGCAGGCCCGTGAGCACGTTGAACAGCGTCGTCTTGCCCGCCCCGTTGGGACCGATGACCGAATGCAGCTCACCGCGGCCCACGCCGAACGCGGCGCCGTTGACCGCGGCCAGGCCGCCGAAGAACTTCTTCACGCCGTCCACCTCGAGCAGCGGCTCGCCGCCGCCCGCCCGCGCCGGCGCGTCGGCCACGACGGCGGCCGCCACGGCCGGCACCACCGCGGGCGTCTCGGGCGCCGCCGCGCCCCGACGCAGCCCGCGCAGGCGCGCGGCGACGCCGACGATCCCGTTGGGCGAGAACATGACGAAGACGACGAAGATCACGCCGAAGTAGACGAGCCAGTTCTGCGTCCAGGACGACAGCGTGTCGCGCATGAACACGAAGACGGCGGCGCCCACCGCCGGCCCCACGAAGCTGCGCATGCCGCCCACCAGCGTCATGGCCGCGATCTCGCCCGCCATCGTGACGTGCAGCGACTCCGGGTAGGCGAAGTTCAGCAGGAACGTGTAGAGCGCACCGGCCAGGCCCGCGAACGCGCACGACACCACGAAGGCCGCCAGCTTGTAGCGGCGCACGTCGTAGCCGACGAAGCTGGCGCGCTGCTCGTTCTCGCGGATGGCCTGCAGCACGCGGCCGAACGGCGAGTGGACGATGCGCCACAGCAGCCAGATGGCGGCGGCCGCCACCACCGCGGTCGCGTAGTAGTAGACGCGCTTGTCGCCGAGGTCCACGCGCGCGGACCCGAGGCCCAGCTGGAAGCGCTCGATACCGCCCAGGCCGTTTTCGCCGCCGGTGACCGTGGTGGCGCCGTAGACGACGTAGAAGAACATCTGCGTGAAGGCCAGCGTGAGCAGCGAGAAGTAGACGCCGCGCTTGCGCATCAGCAGGAAGCCGATCGCGGCGCCGGCCAGCGTGGCCGCGACGACGCCGGCCAGCAGCGGCACCACCATGCCCTTCACGAGATGGATCTGCACGAGCCCGGCCGCGTAGCCGCCCAGGCCGAAAAACGCGCTGTGGCCGAAGGAGACGAGACCCGTGTAGCCCATCAGGAGGTTGTAGGCGATGGCGAGCAGCGTGAAGACGACGATCTCCGTCCCGAGCGACACGGTGGACTGCACCGTCGTCATGAGGAGCGGGATGACGAGGAACCACGCGTAGAGCCACGCCAGCGGATGGCGGGTCACGCGCGCGATCAATCGAACTTTTCCCAGCGCTCGCCCATGAGGCCGCGCGGCCGCAGCAGGAGGATCACGGCCATCAGCACGTACATCGACGCCTCGGCCGCGCGCGGCTGGAAATAGATCGACAGGCTCACCACCTGCCCCACCAGCAGGCCGGACACGATGGCGCCCGCGAGGCTGCCGAGCCCGCCGATGGTGACGACGACGAACGCCGCCGTTCCGACGTTGACGCCCATCGCCGGCTGCACGCCGGCCAGCGGCGCCGTCAGCACGCCGGCGAGCGCGGCCAGCGCCACGCCGAGGCCGAATACGAGCGTGAGGACCGGCGTGAGGCTGATGCCGAGCAGGCGCACCATCATCGGATCCCGGCTGCCGGCGCGCACGATGGTCCCGACGGTCGTCCTTTGTAAGAACAGCACGAGGCCGACGACGAGCAGCACCGCGCAGAGCAGGATGAAGCTGCGGTAGCGCGAGTACGTCAGCCCGCCGAACGCCAGCGTGCCGGCCAGGCCGGCGGGCACGTCGAACTGCTTGGGCGAGAGGCCCCACAGCATCCGGATGCCCTGCTCGCAGACCATGGCGAGGCCGAACGTCAGCAGCAGTCCCTGCAGCGGGTCCTCGAGGTAGAGCCGGCGCAGCAGCGTGGCCTCGATGAGCATGCCGAGCAGGCCGACGAGGATCGGCGCGGCCACGAGCGCGCCGGGAAAGCCGAGCGCGTCCTTCACCTGGTACGCCGTGTAGGCGCCCAGCGTGAAGAGCGCGCCGTGCGCGAAGTTGATGACGCCGACCATCCCGAAGATGATCGACAGCCCCAGCGCCATCAGCAGGTACAACGCCCCCAGCACGAGTCCGTTCAGCAGGAACTCGGCGAGGACGGCCGGTGTCATCGAGCGGCGCTTACGACATCGGCTCCAGCTGGCACTGGCTCTGATCCTTCGGGATCGCGATCGTCTCCAGCGACTGCCCCTTGGGCGGCACCTCGCCGATGATCTCGAAGATGTCCCACTTGTCCTTCCACTTCGACTTGTCCTTGGCGGCGACCACGTACATCGGCTGCAGCAGCTGGTGGTCCCACGCGCGGAAGGTGAGCGGCCGTCCCTTGAGCCCGTCCGTCGTGCCGGCCAGCGTGTGGCCCTCGAGCGCCGCCACCAGCTTGGCGCTGTCGGTGCTCTTGGCCTTGTCGATCGCCTGCGCGATCGCGTGCACCGCGACGTAGTCGCCGTACGCCTGGTTGTCGGGCGGTCGGCCCCAGCGCTTGATGTAGCGCGCGGCCCACGCGGCGCTGGCCGGCGTGTTCAGCTCGTGCCACCAGATGATCGGGAAGTGGCCGCGCAGCGACTCGCCGACCGGCCACGCGTACGCGGAGTCGATGACGCCGCCGGCCACCTCGATGGTCATGCCGGCCTCGGCGTACTGCTTGAGGAAGTTGGTGACGTCGGCGCCGGCCAGGTTGTGGAAGACGAGATCGGGCTTGGCCGCCTTCATCTTGGTGATGTACTGGCTGAAGTCCGTGGTGCCCGTCGGCGCCAGGTCGCTGCCGACCTCCGTGCCCTTGTTGGCCGTCAGCAGCCCGCGCGCCACGCGCAGCAGGTCGTGGCCGAACGCATAGTCGGAGGTGAGGAAGTACCAGCGGCTGACCTTTCGTTCCCTGATGAGCCAGTTGCCGATCGCGCTCACGTACTGCGTGTTGCAGCCCTCGGTCGAGAACACGTACCGGTGGCAGCGCTTGCTGCGGATCTCGTCGGAGTTCGCGCCGGCGTTGATCAAGAGGACCTTCGCGCGCTGCACCTCGTCGCCGACGGCCAGGCACGAGGCCGACGACACCAGCCCCTCGATGGCCACGACGTGGTCCTTCTCGAGGAGCTTGCGCGCCTTCTGCACCGCCACGCCGGGATTGGCTTCGTCCTCGGTGATCAGCTCGAGCTTGCGGCCGAGCACGCCGCCCTTCTCGTTCAGCTCCTCCACGGCCAGCGTGGCCCCCTGCTTGCCGTACTCGCCGATGGCGCCGAGGAAGCCCGTGAACGGAATGAGCTGCCCGATGCGGATCGGCTCCTGGGCGCGCACGATCGCCGGGAAGAGCGCGTCACGCGCGCCCACCGCCGCGGCGGCGGCGAGGCCGGTGGTCGTCAGGAACTGGCGGCGATTCAGCGTTGAAGTCATCCCCGAGCCCTCCTCGGCCGGGATTATACGACCCGAAGTATCCCAGCGAGAGCAGCGGAGGAAAGCGGAGCGCCGGGCGGCGCTCCGCCCGAGAGCCGAGGATTACTTGGTGGCCAGCCGGTGCTTCTTGATGAACGCCCAGAGCTTCTTGGTCATCTCAGCCGGTCCGAGCGGCTTGTCACCCATGATCGACTCCAGCGACTCCGTCCGACCGCCGAACTTGACCGCGTAGCCTCCGAAGGCCTTCTTACTGGCCATCCGTCACCTCCGCCGAGGATTTGCGCGCATGCGCGCGGCCTTACTGTCTCATCCGACCCGGCCGAACACCAAAATTAATCGCGTGTCGTCATGACTTCGGCGGCGACGCCGACGTCTGCTCCGTCGCCGGCGGCGACGTCTCCGGTTGCTTGCCGAGCGGCTTCTGGTGCTCGGCGATCACCTGATTCCAGCGCTCGCGACGCTCGGCGGAGTCCGCCTTGAGCTGATCCTTGCGGCGGGACAGCGTCGGCGCGTGATGGCGAAGAAACGGTACGCGAGAGAGCAGGGCTTTCAGCATGGCCAACCTCGTCGAGGGCGTTAGTTTGGGGAGCCTGGTGCTGCAACTCTACTCGGCGTCGCCGGGCCTGCGTATTGGACCTTGGTCCACCGCATGCTACCGTCTCGCGCATGACGGGCAGCAGCGTCGGCATCGACGTCGGCGGCACCTTCACGGACCTCGTCGTGCGCGAGCCGTCGGGGCGGCTGACGAGCGGCAAGGTGCCGACGACGCCGGCGAGCCCGGCCGACGGCGTCATGCGTGGCCTCGAGACCCTCGTCGGCGACCACCCCGTCGCGTCGGTCGCCCACGGGACGACCATCGTGACGAACGCCATCGTCGAGGGCCGCGGCGCGGTCGTCGGCCTGATCACCACGCGCGGCTTCCGCGACGTGCTGGAGATCGCGCGGTCGAGCCGGCTGCACCTCTACGATCTGCAGGCCGCCCCCAAGCCGCCGCCGCCCGTGCCGCGGCGGCTGCGGCTCGAGATCACCGAGCGCGTCGGGCCCGACGGCGCGATCGAGACGCCCCTGAAGCTCGACGAGATCCCGAGCCTCGTCGCGGCGCTGCGGCGCGAAAACGTCGAGAGCGTGGCGGTGTGCCTGCTGCACAGCTACGCCAATCCCGAGCACGAGCGGACCCTGCGCGCGCACCTCGTGCGGCACTTCCCGCACGTGTGCGTGTCGAGCGAGATCAACGCGGAGTTTCGCGAGTACGAGCGGTCCTGCACGACCGTCCTGAACGCCGCGGTGATGCCGCTGGCGTCCTCGTATATGGAAGAGCTGCGTCGGCGCGTCGGCGGCGCCACGCTGCACCTGCTGCATTCCGCGGGCGGCATGATGTCGGTCGACACGGCCCGCGCGCGGCCGCTGGCGCTGGCCTCCTCGGGCCCGGCGGCGGGCGTGGCCGCCGCCGCGCACGTCGCGAGGACACTCGGAATCGATCGCGCGTTGGCGTTCGACATGGGCGGCACCACCACCGACGTCTGCCTGATCGCCGACGGTGTCGCCGAGACCTCGTCGCAGCGCAAGCTCGGCGGGTATCCGGTGCGCCTGCCGATGGCCGCCGTCGAATCGATCGGCGCCGGCGGCGGGTCCATCGCCCACGTGGACGCGGCGGGCGCGCTGCGGGTGGGGCCGCGCAGCGCCGGCGCACAGCCGGGGCCCGCGTGCTACGGGCTCGGCGGCGTCGAGCCCACGGTGACCGACGCCAACCTGCTTCTCGGCTACCTCGATCCCGGGCGCGTGTACGGCCGCGCGATCCGCCTCGACCGCGAGCGAGCGCGCGCGGCGGTGGACGCGCTGGCGCGGCGGCTCGGGCTGTCGCTGCTCGAGACCGCGGCCGGCGTGGTCGAGGTCGCCAACGCGGCGATGCTGCGCGCGCTGCGCCTGGTCTCCGTGCAGCGCGGCTACGACCTGCGCGACTTCACGCTGATCGCCTACGGCGGCGCCGGGCCCGTGCACGCCGGCGCCCTGGCCGTCGCGGCGGGGATCGCGCGCGTGCTGGTGCCGGCGCACTCGGGCGCGTTCTCGGCGCTCGGCTGCCTGGTCTCCCCGCTGCGCTACGACGCCGTGCGGACGTATCGCGGGCGGCTCGAGTCGTGGGACGCCAAGCCCGCGGAGACCCGGTTGCGCGAGCTGCAGGAGCAGTGCGTGGCGCCGCTGACCGCCGAGGGCATCGCGCCGGAGCGTATCGCCGTGCAGTGGAGCGCCGACCTGCGCTACAGCGGCCAGAACTACGAGATCGAGGTCGCGTGGCGCGACACGCCCGAAGCACTGCGCGCGGAGTTCGAGGCGCGTCACCGCCGGCTCTACGGGTACGCCACGGGCGAGAGCGTCGAGTGCGTCAACCTGCGCGTGGTCGCGCGCGTGCCCGACGTCGCGGTGGCGCTCGCGCCGCTCGAGCCGAGCGGCACGGCCGGTACGATCGGCGAGCAGCGCGCGCACTTCGTCGGCGTCGGCGAGGTTGCGCTGCCGCGCTACGATCGCGCGGCGCTGGCGCCGGGGCGCCCCGTCGGGGGGCCCGCGCTGATCGAGGACGAATGGTCCACGACGCTCGTCTATCCCGGCCAGCGCTGCGCCGCCGACCGGCTCGGCAATCTCGTCATCGAGACGACAACGACAGAGCGCAGAACGCCGTGAGCTCAGAGCCTCAGAATCTCGAGGGTCCCGATCTCACGGCCGGCATTCCGATGGACTCACTCGCCGACGGCGTTCCGCTCCGCGGTCACGTCGGCGGCGAGGCGGTCATCGTCGTGCGGCGCGGCGAGGACGTCTACGCGATCGGCGCGACGTGCAGCCATTACGGTGGCCCTCTCGCCGAGGGGCTCGTCGTCGATGACACCGTCCGCTGTCCGTGGCATCACGCCTGCTTCGATCTGCGAACGGGGG